>Ga0265296_1003065_pt1 | contig 16017 bp, 16 predicted proteins | sample MunlanPumphouse1_FD_189073 | JGI IMG/M metagenome (GOLD analysis project Ga0265296, IMG submission 189073) | Groundwater microbial communities from a municipal landfill in Southern Ontario, Canada - Pumphouse #1 | ecosystem: Environmental > Aquatic > Deep subsurface > Groundwater | place... | reverse complement strand
TATAATTTTCGTATATTCGTACAAAATTCGTATTTCGTAGAGAAATCACTCGAACCGCAACGCCTCCATTGGACTTTTCATGGCCGCCTGCCTTGCGGGATACAACCCGAAAATCAAACCGGTTAGAGCCGAAGCCCCGCCGCCGACCAGAAGCGATTGCAAAGAAAAAACATATTTCCAATCAAATCCATAACCGGTAGCAATCCAGGAAATTAAAAGCGTAATCGCATTCCCAATGGTAAATCCAATAAGCCCGCCGGCAACCGTAATCAGCACCGCCTCCGACAAAAACTGGCGCAGGATATTCGCATCTTTTGCGCCCACCGCTTTGCGCAAACCGATTTCGTAAGTGCGTTCCACCACCGAAACATACATCACGTTCATAATACCCACTCCGCCGACCAAAAGCGATATTAAAGCCAGCGACGTTAAAAGCAGGGTTATACCGCCCAAAACCGTATTCAACATTTCCCGAGCCTGAGCCATAGTAGTTATACCGAAGTCTTCTTTGTCCGGCGAGGTTATTTTGTGACGCTCGCTCAATAATATCCGGATATCATCCGCGGTAACATCGGCGATCCGCACATCCTGCACCTGAGCTGAAATCCAAGTAATATAATCCGCTCCCATAATCAATTTTTGCAACGTCCGGACCGGTAAAAAAATCTGGTCGTCAAAATTAAGAAATGCCACCACTCCTCTTTTCTCCATAACGCCGATCACGCGGAAGTTCATTTGATTGATTTTTATTTCTTTGCCAATAGGACTTTGGTCGCCGAATAATTTTTGCTTGACCCCCCAGCCCAAAACCGCCACCCTGGCCAATCCCAGATCGTCATTCTTGGTATAAAATTGCCCTTCCGCAACTTTTGACGGATCGATATCCACGACTTCCGGACTTAAGCCCATCAACATGGATTTTTTAATTTCGCTGCCGGCAGAAACAAGCTGCTGAGACATCAATCCCCAATAGGCGTTTTTAACATTGGGCAATTTTTTTATCGCTTCTCCATCCGAATTTTTCAGCGTAGTAACCGAAACACCCATGGCGATAGCCGAGGCATTGGCAACCGAATGCTGCGAGCCTTTGAGCGGCACCTTAATTTCGATCTGGATTAAATCCGAACCGAACGCATCCAGCTGACCCAGAACAAACTGCTTAATTCCTTCACCGGCAGACATCACCACCACTACCGCGCCGACGCCAACTACCACCCCCAAAACCGCCAACATGGTTCGTATCTTGTTGCGTTTCAAACTTTGGATGGCTATTTTAAGGTCGTTCATTTGATTTCTATAATCTATATATTTTCCGTATTCACGATATTGCCTCTTTAATTCCTGCCCGCCGGCAGGCAGGCACATTATTCACGATTACTGTTATTCGTATCTTAGCGCTTCTATTGCGCTTAATTTTGCGGCCTTGTTCGCGGGATAAATTCCGAATACTAACCCCACCGCAACCGCAACCGCCGATGCCAAAACTATGGATTGCCAAGAAATTACCAGATCCCAGGAATAACCCAAATAAACGGCAACTGCAGCAACCAGAACGGAAATAACCACCCCCGAAAATATTCCGACAATTCCACCCAAAAAACTGATAAGCGCCGACTCCATCAAAAATTGCCTCACGATGACGGAATAGGTCGCGCCAACCGCCTTGCGCAAACCTATTTCCCGAATGCGTTCGTTCACCACTATAAGCATTATGTTCATAATGCCTATGCCGCCCACCACCAGCGAAATTGCGGCAATTGCCACCAAAAATAATTTTAACGCATCGGTTACCTGCATTAATGCATTCAATCCCTGCTGTTGGCTCTGTACCGAAAAATCATCCTGCGCCGGATCCGGAATTTTATGTCTATACCGTAAAACCAGCTTGATATCTTCCGTTGTTTGGTCTACGTATGAACCCTCATCAACTTTAATGCGAATGAAATTAAGATAATTTATGCCCAACAATAGCTTTTGCGCCGACATGACCGGAACGTAAATTTGGTCGTCCTGATTAACAAATCCGGTAACTCCGCGCTTTTCCAAAACGCCCACAACCTTAAAAGATTCTTGTTTTATTTTTATGTTTTGTCCGACGGGGTCCGCACCGTCAAATAAATTTTCACTGACTGCGTATCCCAAAACCGCCACCCGAGCAACCGATTTTGATTCTTCCGGCGATATAAATCGTCCCGTATCTAATTTTAGGTCTTCCACATCCACCACGCCGGAAGTTGTCCCCAAAAAACTGGTGTCCACGTCTTTATTGCGCCAGGAAACGGTTCCGACTCCGCGGGTGTACGGCGCCACGGCTACGGCATGTGGAACATTGGCCTTGCCGGCAAGCGCCTCGGCATCATCCAGAATTAAAGTCGTAATAATTATCCCCATCACCGTTGCCGGTGGACCATTTTCCTCACTGCCGCCCGGCAAAACAGCTATCAAATTGGAACCAACGCTTTTTATCTGATTGGTAATCAAACTTTGCGCGCCGGCGCCCACCGAGACAACCACGATAACCGCCCCGATACCGATAATGATTCCGAGCATGGTTAGAGCGGAACGCATTTTATTTGCGGTCAGATTGCCCAATCCAAGTTTTAAAACGGAAAATAAATTCATGCCCCTACTTCATCAAGGTATGATTGGTGTTTTCCGGAGTGTATCTGTCTTTAACCGGCTGGTCACTTTCTATTTTACCGTCCCGGATGGTTATCAGACGTTCCGCCCATTTCGCCGCAGAAAGTTCGTGGGTTACCAGCACGATTACATGCCCCTTGTCATTCAGCTCGTGTAAAAGAGACATAATCGCATAACCGGACTTGGAATCCAGATTGCCGGTCGGTTCATCCGCAAAAATTACCGCCGGATTATTGACCAGCGCCCGCGCCATCGCCACTCTTTGCTTCTCTCCGCCAGAAAGCTGATTGGAATAGTGATATGTTCTGTCTTTCAGTCCCACCGATTCTACCGCCAGTTTGGCAATCTGATCCATAGATTTTTTATTCGCGCCGGAATACAAAAGCGGCAATTTAACATTTTCCAAAACAGTTGTCTTGGGAAGCAGATTAAAAGACTGAAAAACAAATCCTATTTTTTGATTCCGAATTTGAGCCAATTCGTCATCGGTCAAATACTCCACATCCCGTCCGGAGAATTTATAAGATCCGGTCGTTGGTCGATCTAAAAGCCCCATGATGTGCATAAGCGTTGACTTGCCGGAACCGGACGGCCCCATAATGGAGACAAATTCTTTTTCGTGAATCGCCAGCGTAACACTGGAAAGGGCGGTAGTTATAACGTTCTCGCCCTCGCTATAAGTCTTCGTAATGCCGGCGAGTTCGATCAGTTCTTTCATTGTGTTTTCTGATAGGTAACAACTTCATCGCCCTCGCTTAATCCAGAAACAATCTCTATGTTGCCGTCTATTCCGCGCAAACCGGTCTGCACACTTACCTCACGCGTGGCCAAATCCTGATTTTTTTGAGCCGGATTATACACCAAAACAAACCGACTGCCGTCGTCTTTTTCTTTCACTGCCCGGGCCGGCACCATCGGAACTCCGTCGTGTCTGGCAATCATAACATCCACATTGGCGGTCATTCCCGGCTTGATGCCGTCGGTCGCTTCGTTAAAAACGAGAGTAATCTCGTAATAAGTAACGCCGTTTACTATTTTTTCCGCAGGATTTATGGAAATTATCCTGGACATAAATTTTTCTCCCGACACGGCATCCAGAGAAATCTCCGCTTCCTGCCCGACCATCAGCTTGGCCACATCGGTTTCCGGAACATCCGCTTTTATTTCGAATTTTGCGTCGCCGATCATGGATATTACCGAACCGTTGGCAGAAACGATCTCGCCGATTTCTATGTCCTTCTTGGTCACCACCCCGTCAAACGGCGCGTATAGCGTTGCCTTGTCAAGTTGAACTCGCGCCAATTGCACCTTGGCTTCGGATTGTTTCACTCGCGCTTCTTGTCCTTGAATTTCTTCTTTGCTGGAACCAGCCCTAGCCAGCGTCAATTCGTTTTGAACCTCTTCCAGCGTGAACTTCTGGGAAGCTATGGTTTCTTTTTGGTCGTTAACAGCCGTCACGGCGGTATTCACGTTAGATTTGGCGGTAGAAATGTTTGCCTTATATGTATCAGCGGTAGATTGCGTCAACGTAACCGAACCGATCAGGACTTCCATGGTTTTATCCAAAAAACTGCGGATGGCGCTCAAATGCGCTTCCGCGGCAATCAATCCTCCGTCCAAAACGATTCTGGATGAAGCGCCTGTTACATCCTTTAATTCTTTTTGCCAGGTATTCAACTCCTGAGATGCCAAAAATCTTTTTTGTACCACATCCAATCCCAACTGGGAATTTTGGGTTACGAATGTCAGTTGCGGATTCAATTCTTCGTCTTGCGAAAAAAGCAAATCCATCTGCTTACGCACGGCATCATCGGCTTTTGCATATGCGTCATGAAGAATATCCGAAACACCTGCATAATCGTTTGCCAAATCCTGCTCTGCCTTGTTCACCGCAGATTCTTTTATTTTTATATCTTCCGGCCGGGAACCGCGATTCAGTTCATTCAATTTTGTTTTTTGGATATCCAAATCCGCCAGAACATCGTCCAGTTTGGCGGCAAGCTCGTTCTTATTCAATTCCACCAACGTTTGGCCGCGCGATACGCGGCTACCGATATCCACCGGTAATCTTGCCACCCGGCCGCTGGTTTCAAACCCCAAATCCACCTCATCTGCCGATTTAATCCGGCCAGTAACAGACACTTCTTCCAACACGGTTCCGCGTTTAACTTTTGTCGTTTCGTATGGAGATGCTGTTTTGCGAAAATAAAAATACGAACCAAGTCCCCCGAATATCAAAACCAGAACAATAATAACGGCGGGGCGTTTCAAAAAAAGAAATGTTTTGTTTGTCATAAGATTATTTTACATTATTTCTTGCCAAAATTGAATTCTGCCGATGCAAAACATCGGCAGAATTCAGTCGTTCTTGATTTTCTGTTTGATGACTTTTTATTCTATCTCATATCGCAAAGTAACGTTTGCGGTAACTTCCTGCGATCCTGCTTCAATGCTTGGAGCCGATGGAGCATCCGCAATTTCCATCATAGCCGCCCCGCCCATACCGTAAGCCTTGTTGTATGCCGTCGGATAATAGCTTTCGTCTATGCTCAGCAATTTACCGATATCAAATCCGCCAGCCCTTGCAATAACTTTTGCCTGCTCTCTTGCCTTAGCGATAGCCTGAGCTCGCGCGTCGTTTCGTAATTTTGTTTGATCGTCAATCGTAAAAGAAAGACTGGAAACCGTGTTTGCTCCGTTTTGCACCGCTCCGGAAAGTATATCACCGATATTCTTGAAATCCCTTACCTTAACCTGCACGGTTTGATTCACGGTATATCCGACTATTTCCGCCGGCGGACACGGACGCGGTTCGCCACTGCTCAAAAATTCTCCGGGGCAGCTATAAGATTCATAGCGCGGATCCAAGTTGTAGTATTGCGTTTTTATATCCTTATCCGCCACTCCTTTGGACTTTATAAAATCAATAATTTTGTTCATCTTGGCGGTATTTTCCGTCTGCAAAGCGCCGATATCTTTGCCACCCTGAGTTGTCACGGTCAACGTGAACTCGGCCACATCCGGCACGGCCACAATCTTGCCCTCGCCGCTTGCCGAAAAACTGCGGAAAGAAGACGGCTGGATGGACTTGGAATAAGCATCCACATATCTCGCCGCCGCATAACCCACGAGTAAAACACCGGCTATTATCGCAACCCCCAAATAATTTTTAATTTTATTGTTCATAGGTTTAATTATAACATGTCGCATCAGCGAATAACGAATAAATTACGAATAAACGAATAGCTGGGCGGATTGATTCGTAAATTCGTATCTCCATTCGTTATTCGTTGATGATTACATTATAACGCACCGCTCCCCGACTTCGTGACCTGCGCCAAAACGATAGCGGCTAAAACTATAAAAAATGCAATCAGCTTTTTCCGATTTATTTTCTCCTTGAGAAAATAAATCGCCGAGAAGTAGGTCAAAAGTGGCTCCAAAGACATCAGAAGCACGGTGTAAATTATACCGAAATATTTATAGCTGAAAAACATAAAAACACCTCCCACAAGCCCCAAAATGGCGGATAATCCGGAAATGAAAAAATTTCCGGCGCTCATTTTTGGGGCTTTTTTCAAAAAAATTGGAGTTAAGAAAATCGCAGCTACGCTGATAATCGCCAAACTTAAAAGAATGGGGTTCCAAACCCGCAAAAGTTCTTTTGCCGCGACCGCGTTTATCGGAGCGGTCACAAAACCCACCAAAAGAAAAGTTAGCGCCGGACCGGTTATTTTGAAATGTTTTGCCTCCCAATGCGACCAAACAATTGCAAGCGAAGAAATAAACGCGAGTAATATCAACGCAACATTGCGTTCGTCTTCAAATATAGCGCTAGATATAAAAATTACCGGCAAACCGCGCAATAAATCCAATGTCTTAATTTCGCCCAAATCGTCGCTCGCCAAAGACCTAAAAAACGCAATATTAACCGCTAACGACGCAAAAACCAAAATCAAAAACAACAACCACAGATTCCCTCGGAATAACTCATAAGAAAACGGCATCCGCCAGAAAAAAAGCAGCGTAATCGCCAAACCAAAACCGACGTAAAAATTCGCCGCGATATAAGACGCCGGATGCACCTTGCGCCTAAACATCGCAAACTTATCCAAAACCTGGGAACCGGCGTAAAAAATGGCGCTAAATATGGGCAATAACGAGTTCATAACGATGGATACCTCATCTGGTTTTCGTATATTCGTATAAATTTACCTGCCTGCCGGCAGGCAGGTATTTCATAGAGAAATCCTCTCACTCTTTGATTTTAAAAAACAGGTTGTGCGCCGCAAAACCGATAATCACTCCTACGCCCACCTCCAAAACCGTAAACACTACATGGCGCACCGCCTGCGCTTTGCCGATAAGCAAAGAAATATTTTGATGGAACGCATATCCCAAAAAAACAACTATCGGAACATAAATCATAATCGCCAAAAAATCATAAAACTGAAACTTGGAAAACTTGATGCCCAGCGATACGGCAAACAACGGCGACAAAAACCTCAGACCCACCACGAAGCGCAAAAGAAAGATTGAACGGCCGGCGTGCCGGCGCATAAATTCTTCGTATCTGGCGATTTTGTCCGGACGCATGCGCGATTTTATCCGCCCCATAAGTCCTCCGCCCTTCAGTCCCAGCCAAAAAACGATTGCGTCCCCCAAAAAAACTCCCAACACCGACATTGCAAGCGCCCAATAAATATCAAAAAAACCGAAACCCGCAAGATATCCGACCAAAAGTAAAACAATTTCCTCCGGCAACGGCACGATATATCCCGAAAAAGCCAAACTGATCACGATTCCAAAATAGGAGAAATACGATAAATAAACCGCAAAAAATTCAATCATGGTCATAATACATAATTATAGCAAACATTGCGTGGGATATTTTATAAAACCGAAACTGACCGAATATAACTTCGGACCAGATTGTAAAACCCCGGCATTGGTTTTATATTGTATTCAGCTTGCTTTGAAATCGGGCTTCAAAGCCCCGAGAGGGAAATATGAAAAAAAGACAGAGTTCGCCCAAAGATAAACTGGTAAAAGCTCAGCGCAACTTTGTTTTCCGTTCTAAAACTAAGTTTTCTCCGGTCAAACGCGAAAACATTTTTGACGCTACTCACATCTTGTCGCAGTTGGAACCGGTAATTGACTACTTAAGCAACTGGCAAGCATACCAATACAAAGTGCCTTTTGACGGCGGAATTATTCTTTACGGCCGCCGCGGCACAGGTAAAACTCTTTTTGCCCGTTTCATCGCGACCGAAAGCGGCGCGCGCTTTCTGGATATGCGCGATTTTCCGGTGCGAGAAGCCAGTCTTGTTCATGCCTGGCAACCGAAAGACATAGCCAACCTTTTCAGATTGTCGGCAGAATGGGTCAAAAAGAACAACAAACCCATAGTCATTTTTCTGGACCAATTTGACGATTGGCTGGAAGTGCATAAAAATATCGTGGCAGAACTGGAAACCGCTATGGATGGATTCTCCGAACGAGCCGAAGGCATAGTCATGATTGTTACTTCCAAAACATCTCCGGACAAAATCGGCGGTTCTCTTTTCCGACGCGGACGCATCGGCATCCACATCGCCTGCACCACTCCGGACGTCAATCAGCAAACAATTCTGCTTCGTGGATTTTTGGGCAAATACGAACACGATCCGAACATAGATTGTCGCAGCATTGTTTCTTTTTTGGACGAACCATCTCCCGCCACAATTAAAGGTAATGTGGCGGAGGTCGCCCGGCTGGCCTTGCGGGAACATCGTTTGCGACTTGCCAAGGGCGAAAACAGCCCCGAGCCGGTTATTACGGAAAACAACCTGATCCATGTGTTTTTGGGCAGAAAATTGGATCCGCCCACCGGACACACCCTCTCCGAAAAAGACAAATTCACCGTTTGCGTTCACGAGATTGGCCACGCTATCGTAGCCCGCGCTCAAGGATTTATGGTCTCATTCGTCTCCAACCGTCCCGGCTTGGAATCACTCGGCCTCACGGGAGTTAACGATGAACTGAACCGCACTCTAACGTTTGAGGAAATGAAATACGTCCTGGCGATGCAATGCGCCGGAATAGAAGCAGAAAAAAAATTCAACATATCTCCGAGCGGTAGTGGCGGAAGCGACATGAAAGACCTAGACGATGAAATGAGAGCGATGCTTGAAAGTGGTTACCGTGGAAATATTTTGAAGAAATTCGGTTCGCAGGACGTTATTCGGGATTATGAAAACGCGCAGCCGCGTAGCGAAGAAATGAGTATCGCATACGAAACCGAGCTGGCACAATTATCCAAAGAAGCGCATCTAAAAGCGCAACACATTCTAAACTTCTTCAGCTCGGACACAATCCGGAAAGCCGCCGAAGAACTGCTCCGCAAAGAACACGGCGTTATGCTCTGCAAAGAGCTGGATGCTCTGTTGGAACCGAAACTTTCCGAATATCACCGGCTGCATAACGTCCACGATTTTCTGAAAGATCAAAATTAGATTTATATAAAAACCCGCCCGTATGGGATAGGTGAAAAAAACACCATCCCACGAGGCGGGTTTTTTAAAGCATGATTTAATCCGCAAAAACTCGCAAATTCTCCTTTAAAAACATAGAAGCTTTTCCTGAATTTTTACAATCGCTAAATTTTTACAATTCCTTGGATTTTTACAATCGTTTCCCGGCCATTTCTTCGGTCGCATTATCCAGCTATAGCTGGATAATGCGACCGAAGATAAATCAAAAAATAAACAGCTGTCCTATCCCATCCAGGAATGCAGTCGTGGAAATTTTTTACAAACCGGCAAATTGGCGCATTTATTTCCAAAACCCCAAATTTTCCCGGCACCAAAATTCGCAAGAACCAGAAGCGCGAAAATATAAATTACATGTTCATCCACGATAAACGCATGCGCGTTGGGATAAGGGAATCCCAACGGCAGATAATATAGAAGCATCAAGATTGCTCCCAACTTGGAGCTTAGCCGGACAAAAATTCCCAACATCAACGACACGCCCAAAAGCGTCAATCCCCATTCGTTTACAAAATTGATAATCGGCAAAACACTTCCGGACGCCAGCCAGGCGTAAAACCAGTCAAAAGCCTTGGCGCCTTTCAAATATCCCTCCGCCGACCACGCCGGATTCAAAACCTTGGTTATCCCGGCATAAAAAAACATAACACCCAGCGACACTCGCAAAAGAAACAGCGACGCTCTTTGTAATTTGTTCATGGGTTAATTATAACAAATAATAACGCAACTCGGTATACCTCGGCTCTAATATGGCTCTTTCCGGAAGCCCGTATTTCTTTTGTATTACTCTGTCATTCTCTCGGGCTTGACCCGAAAATCCATGCGATAAATCCTATATTCCCGCTTCCGCGGGAATGACAAATATAGTTCCCAAACAACACCGCGCCTCAATCGTCTCATCCCAACATTCACATGAAATGGGGTTAAAACATTAAAAACGAATTCTTTTCAGCCGCAAAGAATTCAGCACCACCGACACCGAAGAAAATGCCATAGCTCCGCCCGCCAGAATCGGATTCAACAATATTCCGAAAAACGGCCACAGCGTACCGGCTGCCACCGGAATCAAAACAACATTGTAGACATAAGCCCAAAACAAATTTTGCTTGATATTGCGCAAAGTCTTCCGGCTCAAAACCACTGCCTCGTAAATACCGTTTGGGTCACCGGCGATCAGCGTAATATCACCGGATTCTATTGCGATATCCGTGCCGGTGCCGATAGCAATGCCCACATCCGCCTGCGTCAGAGCCGGGGCGTCGTTTATGCCGTCTCCCACCATCGCGACTTTCTTACCCCGGGCCTGCAACTCTTTTATTTTACCGGCCTTATCCTGCGGTAAAACTCGGGCCATTATGTTTGTTATACCAAGCTTTTTTCCGATAGCTTCGGCGGTGCGCTCGTTATCACCGGTAACCATCCATATCTCCAAACCGATTTTTTGCATGCACGCAATCGCTTCTTTTGCGCTTTCTTTAAGCGTGTCTGCCACCGCGATAATTCCGTGCAATTTTCCGTGTTCCGCCAAAAAAAGCAGTGTTTTCCCTTCCGCCTCCAATCGCATCATCCTTTCCTCGTCTTCCCGTTGCAAAATAACATTGGCGCTATCCAAAAGCAGATGATTACCCAAAAACATTTTTTTAAATTCTCCGTCGATATTTATTTCCCCGGAAATACCCTGTCCCGGAATGGCCGCGAAATTTCTCACTTCATAAAATGAGAGATTCAGGTCTTTGGCCTGTTTCTGAACAGCCGTATCCAGTGGATGCGAAGATTGTCGTCCCAAACTCGCCGCGTAAGCCACCACCGCCTTGGACACGGGATGCTCCGAAAATTTTTCCAAACTGGCCGCGAACTGTACCACCGAATTGTCACTGCCATTCACGGCTATAACATCGGTCACCGCCGGCTCACCCTTAGTCAACGTCCCGGTTTTATCCAAAACAATCGTGTTTATTTTGCCGGCCAGCTCCAGAGCTTCCGCGTCCCGGATGATAATGCCTCTTTCCGCCGCTTTACCGGTCCCAACCATTATTGCGGTTGGCGTGGCAAGCCCTAAAGCGCAAGGGCACGCCACCACCAGTACCGCCACCGCATTGATCAAGGCAAAACTCAGCGAATGCTCCGGTCCCAAAACATACCATGCAGCAAAAGAAACTACGGCAATCACCAAAACCACCGGCACAAAATAGCCGGTAATCTGATCCGCCAATTTTTGGATCGGCGCCTTGGAGCCTTGCGCCTCTTCCACCATTTTTACGATCTGCGCCAAAAAAGTTTCCTTGCCGACCTTGGTCGCCCGGAATTTGAACGCGCCGTTTTTGTTTATGGTGGCGCCGATTACGTTGTCACCGATTTTTTTATCCACCGGCAAAGATTCTCCGGTAACCATAGATTCATCGATTGCGGAACCACCTTCAATAATAATTCCGTCCACCGGAATCTTTTCTCCCGGCTTTACTAAAATAATATTTCCGACCTGAACATCTTCTACCGGCATCTCCATTTCTTGCCCGCCTTCATGGATGACATGCGCCGTTTTTGCCTGTAATTTTAATAATTTTTTTATCGCCTCCGAAGCCGAACCCTTGGCCCTGGCCTCCAAAAATTTACCCAAAATGACCAAAGTCGTCACCACCGCCGCCACATCAAAATAAACATCAAACCTCGCTCCGCTCGCAATTTCCAATTTCCACTTTCCGATTTCCAAAAACGCAACAATCGCGCTATAGAAAAACGCTGCGCCGGTTCCCATAACCACCAACGTATCCATGTTGGCGTTAAAACGCTTCAACCCGAACCATGTTCCGCGCCAAAACTGCCAACCCACCCAAAATTCCACCGGCAAGGTAAGCAAAAAAAGAAAAAGGAAACGCGAGCTTAAAGAAATTGCGGTGAAGTTTAAAAATGGGAAGTAGTCTGGAAAGCTCAACAAAATTACGCCGGCGGAGAAAATTGCGCCGAAAATAAATTTCCTGCGCAAAATCCTTATCTCCGCTTCTTTCAGCATCTTATGATGGTCATGTTCTCCATCGGCGGCCTCGCCACGCATACCCTCCATTCCGGAATGTTCCTCGTGTTGCGCATGTTCCGCCGATGCTTTGTTTTCCAATATCAATTTATATCCGGTGTCATCCACGGCTTTCTTGAGCGTTTCCGGCGTTGCCGGATGTTCGTATTCCACCAGCGCTTTTTCGGATGCCGGATTCACCGCGGCGTTTTTCACGCCCGGCACTTTTTTAAGGGCATGCTCAATGGTCAGCGCGCAGGACGCGCAATCCATGCCCTGAATTAAAAATTGTTCTTTTTTTGCCATTGTTTTTTATTTTCCAAAATCCGAATTCTCCAAGGCTTTCGCCTGCGCCGGATCGTGCTTCTTAATATATTCAAAAAGCAAGGCGGCATGCTCTTTCTCTTCGTCGCGGTTGTGTTCCAGAATTTTTCTTAGTTCGTGGTCGTCGGTCAACTCAATTCTTTGCTGATACCAGTTCACCGCCTCAAACTCCTCAATAAACGACTGCCTGGCCCGCTCCAAATCTTTCGCTCTGTCCGAGATTCCCAACCAATTTTCGTTATATGTTTTCATAATTTTATTATATCACTAACTAGAATGGTTAAAATGCTTTTGAATATCACGCAGCATTTGTCCGACACACCATTTAGCGTAAATTCCTCCGAATAAATAACCGATCCATCGGCTGCTTAATGCTTCCGGCAATTCATAATCAATAAAGACTTTGATGGTTGATCCCTTGTTTTGGGCAGCGATATCCATGCCCATCAGGTAATGCCCGATAACCAAGAGCTTGAGCGACCCGACCGTCTGCCACGCCTTGCGGCGCGGCGGATCGTATTGAGTAATAACTTCATCCAAAAACAGCTTGATACCAAACGCATATCCCTTCAAACGGATGTGCGAACCAACCGCGCGACCCCGGCCATTATCCATCTGCATATCCATTTTCCCGCCGCCCATCATCCAGGACGATTGACTCATGTGGGACGAAAAACGAGAGTGGTCGTTCGCGTAGGCGAAAAGCGTCTCTGGATCAGTCGATATAAAAATGCTTTTCTCGTAATGTCGCATTGTTATTATTGTGTAAACTTTATTTTTATGCGTTTTTTATCCTTCGCCACCTAAAATGTTCGTATATGCCTGACCATAAAAATCCGAAGCTCAAAGCAAACAGCAGTTCTTCCAGCGGCACGCCGGCAAGCAATATGCCGGAAATATCTCCCAAATTCCATACCAGCTCCACATAACCAGGATACATCCAAGTCAACGTCAGAAAATAAACAAAATAAATAGCTAAAAATATCACCGAGCTGGAAAGCATTTTCCGGGCAAGGTCCGGCCGGCAATACAAAGCGAAAAAGCCGCCGACGACCATTGCCAAGATTGCCGAATATATTGGGTTGAGAGAAGCGGCGACCATAAGAATCAAAAACACAACCGGAGTGGACAATAAAACTGCCTGGTGATATCGGTGCGCCGGAGAATGCCGTTCGTGCAAAGTTATTCGCTCGTGTTGAACGCGAAAAATCCGTTCGTAAACCGCCACGGCAATTCCGCCGATACCAAAAGAAAAAATCAGGCTTTCCATGTCAAAACCGGTTCGCTCGGCCAAGTTAAAAAGCGACGGCGGATTCCAATATTCCGGCACGAAAAAAGGCTCGGTAAGACCGATAAGAGACGTCCACCAGCTCACTGCAAGCATCTCCCGTTTTTTATCTTTGGTATCCAGCGCGAAATAGACAGCCAACCAGACACCGATCAGTATTAAGCTCCAAATTAGCCAGGCGTATTGCATTGAATTTTATTTTTCCAACTTCATCAGGCTCGTATTATGCATCCAAACGACATACCAGGCGAATATCCAGGCAAAAACAAAAAGGTCAATAGCTCCGACAATCACGCCGCTCACTGTCCCCCAGGTGAAACCAGGAAGAAGTTCGAAAAGCGCATGGTGTAATCGCGCGCCGCCGATGTCTACGATCGACGCCCCCGACAAGGCGTCAACTACTTTCGCCGAAAGCAACGCACCGTAAATCAAACACAATCCATAGAATGCTTCCGCGCCCAACACGCAAAGCCAACCATAACGTTTTAATTGAAGCATGACAGTGAATAGTTAAATATTTTTAGTTAACAACCTTTAATTATTGATTTTGTTTTTCCAGCTGCATACGGATAAGGGCGCACACCCCGGCAGAAATTCCAATAAGAGTGAGCACTATCGCATCGTTATAAAGATGCTGCTGCGAAAATCCCAAAACAGTTCCGCTTTCTCCGGCAATCCATGCCGCAACCAGCGCGAGTCCACCCCAAATTCCAGCCGCAATAGAAATGCCGTGCACTATTGATGATTTTTTCATATTGATTTAAGTTTTTATTCGCACCATCGACCTTTTTTTATCGGCAAGGCTATCTTCAAGCTCCGAACATAGCCAAAGCGTGTTTTTCTAATTTGAATTATAGCACTGCCGTTAATTCAGACCGGCAATCGTCTCCACTAATTGGGCGTTATGAATTGCCATATTCGGATCGTCAAAGACGTGTCGCACAACGCCGTTCTTGTCTAAAACCACATAGGTGTGACCTGGCAATGAACCGTAATGCATGGACGATTCCGATTTTAAAACGCCGAATTCCGCGGAAGCTGTTTTTTGAACGTCAAAAACAACCGTGGCCGCCGCCAATTCCGGCATTTTTTCTATTGCCGTTCGCCAATCTTTCGGCGAATCTACGACAACCGAAAGAACAACCGTATCCGCGGAATTTAGCCGCACGTCTTTGGGAAAGGCGGCGATCTGACTCCAGCAGGCGGGATAACACATCAATCCTTCGTTAAAGAAAAGAACCACGTTTTTGCCTCGTAAATTTTCCGAGGAGTATATCTCGTCTTCCCGATTCGCCAAAGAAAAAGACGGTGTCTTGCCTATAAGCGAATTCAAATCGGCATAGGTATAGTTCTGGGGCGAACCGCCGTGATGGTCTGCAACAGGAACAGAACTGACCGCCGTCGCCGACAACGACTGGGCATTCTGAACGCCGTTTTTACCGGACGAATACGCCAGCACGCCGACCAACACCGTCAAACCCGCCACAAAAACAACTGATTTCCAATTCATAAATTTTTGTCTTTTTTAAATTGTCCGACCGACAATTTTATTATGATTATTACTAAAAATACGAAAAACGCCGCCCAAACATATTCCGGCACCAACCGCGTTGCGGCGTCGGCAACTGTAAGCAGTTTGGTCAAATAGATATTAATGCTTACCTGGTAAGCAGAATGCACAAATAGTTTATTGGTTAAAGCCAGACCAACCGTAATCGCGCCCATCACCACAAAAACAATTCCGGCAATCAACTCCGCGATTGTAATCTGAATTGTTTTTCCGGCCAGGGAATATTTTATGGATTTTTGCGCGGCAATAAATTTTTGCGTAAAATCAAATCTGTCCAAAAACGCCGCAATAAGAAACAATGGCGCAACCATTCCCAAAACATAACTTAAGGCGTAAATACCTCCCCAGAAAAGCGAACCCGGCAAGGACGCCATCACTAAAACACCGGCCAGAACCGGAGCGCAACAGGTAGTGGCAATTGCCGAAAAAATACCCAGGGTAAACACGGAAAGGGCGTTGTGCCGCCGGAGTTGCGGATGCAGCTTGAACGGCAAAGAGAAACTTCGCCCGAAAAGCATGCTCGCCCCCAAAGTCAGCAAGAAAACTCCGCCAGCCATAAAAATTAGATTGTGATACCGGCTGAATGCCCTACCCAAAGCCGCGAAACCCAAACCCATCGGTAAAAATACCGCCGCCACGCCCAAAAAAAACACGA
>Ga0265296_1003064_pt1 | contig 16019 bp, 17 predicted proteins | sample MunlanPumphouse1_FD_189073 | JGI IMG/M metagenome (GOLD analysis project Ga0265296, IMG submission 189073) | Groundwater microbial communities from a municipal landfill in Southern Ontario, Canada - Pumphouse #1 | ecosystem: Environmental > Aquatic > Deep subsurface > Groundwater | place... | reverse complement strand
GAGGCGGATCAGCATCGGCAAATTGACCCCGGCGATCACTTCGGTGCGTCCCGATTCGAGCAGGCTGATCGCCAGGTTCGACGGGGTGCCGCCGAACAGGTCGGTCAGCATGACGACGCCGCGGCCTTCATCGACCGCGCGAATCGCGTCGGCGATTTCGCGGCGGCGCATTTCCATATTGTCGTTGGGGCCGATGCAGACGGTCGCGATCGCGCGCTGCGGCCCGACGACATGCTCCATCGCGCGCACCATCTCCTCGGCCAGACGGCCGTGGGTGACAAGGACCATTCCCAGCAATGGCAAGGCTTTATCGGTGGGCATGAACTGCGAGACCCTTATATTTTTCCAGCCGCTGCGGAAGGCGCAGGCGGGGGCTTGCCCTCAAGCCCATCTTGCGGGGCAGAGTCAAGGTTGCGGTGGGTCAGCACTGGCTCATATCCGGACGCGCGTAGCGTTTGGGCCACACGTGCCGCGACATGGACCGACCGGTGGCGCCCGCCGGTGCAACCGAACGCAATGGTGACATAGCTTTTGCCCTCGAAGCGGTAGCGCGGCAGCAGCGTCAGGATCAGCTTTTCGATCTGCGCGACGCTGTCTTCATAGGCCGGATCGGCCATCACATAAGCGGCAACATCGGCGTCGAGCCCGGTGCCGGGCTTCAGTTTCGCATCCCAATGCGGGTTGCGCAGATAGCGCATGTCGAACACCAGATCGGCGTTGCGCGGCAGCCCGCGCGCGAAGCCAAAGCTCAAAATATTGAGCACCGGCTCATTATGGTCGCTGTCGCCAAAGCGCTGGCGGACTTCCTGCTGCAGGTCATTGCTGCTGTAGTTGGTCGTGTCGATGACATGCTCGGCCCAGCGGCGCAGCGGCTCCATCATCTCGCGCTCGCGCGCGATACCGTCGGCGGCGGGGCGATCCTCGGCCATTGGGTGACGCCGCCGCGTTTCGGAAAAACGGCGCTCAAGTTCGGCCCCGGCGCAGTCGAGGAACAACGTCTGGACGTCGCGCCCGCCAACTTCGCGCAGCGCCTTGATCCGTTGCACCAGCAGCGCCGGACGAAACCCCCGGCTGCGGCTGTCGATCCCGACCGCGAGCGGCCGCCCCGCCTCGCTGCGCTTCACCGGCGCATCAATAAGCGTTTCAAGCAGCGCGAGCGGCAGATTGTCGACCACCTCCCAGCCCAGATCCTCCAGCACCTTGAGCACGGTCGATTTGCCCGCACCCGACAGGCCGGTGACCAGCAACAGGCGCGCTTCGGCGGTCGCGGTCATGCGCCGCTCGCCAGCCGGTCGAGCGCCAGCATGACCTTGATCGGTGCCGAGCCCTCGAACGCCGACAAGGTCAGCGACGGCAGGTCGTACCCGGCAATCCGTTCGACCGCGCGCTCGGGCGGCATGCGTTCATACCGATCGGCGAGGCGTACCGCGATCGCCAGCGGCACCGGCGCAGCCCATGCCTTCTCGACGATCCCCAGCCCGCGCACCTCCAGCTTGCCCGCGAGCTCGGCGGGCGGGCGGCACCACAAACGGTCGCGTTCGAACCAGATGTCGCAGCGATCGTCGGCAACCAGCCGCGCGCCGCGATCGATCAGCCGTAGCGCCAGATCCGATTTGCCCTGTCCCGACAGGCCGAGCAGCAAAATGCCGCGGCTGCCCGCGGCGACGCAGCTCGCATGGATATTGACGATATCGGGTCGGGTCCGGCTGGGCAGCATCGGTCAAGGCTTACCGGCGACGGTGCGGTGCCGCAAGGCGGCAAACTGTTCGTCGCCCCCGCAAAGGCGGGGGGGTATAGTGATCGGCTCCGATAACCCTGCCGATGACCACACCGCAAGCCAATGCGTGTTTTACTAGCTCATGCTGGTAGTCAGGCCAATTGAATCGCCGCTAGAATTTCTTTCCGGGGAAACCTGAGAATGGCTTTGCTGCGCATTCACCTGTGTCCTTCGGCTCACTTCCAAAGCCCCTACGGATTGCAGCGAAAGCGCCCGTGTAACGATTGATCTTTATCGTCCAATCATTTTGGCCGTCGCTGCTATGCGTAACCAATTCGATCATGCTGTCGCTGAGCCGGTCGATCCCCCAAACAGATTGGCATTGGTCGATGCACCACTTCTTTTGGGCGAGGTCGAACCGATAATGCAGCTGCTGCCCGCTCAATCCTTTACAAACAAGATCGAAGGTTGGCTCAGATGCTTGGACGGACACGGCGTTAAGTGTGAAAGCGGACAGCAAGAGACGGGTAAAAACGCGCATAATCTTCCTCCAAATTTGAGGCCAAAGATACGCTGCAAACCTTAATATGATGGATATATCCAGTGGTTTTATATCCTTCAAATACTGTCCATCGCACCCATGCAGGGGCGGAAACTTGTCGGGCAGAATTTGAAGCGCATTCGCGTTGCACAAACCGTTTCGCAAGAACAGCTCGCATTCGATGCGGGTGTTGATCGGTCTTATCTCGGTGGCATCGAGCGCGGCGAAGAAAACCCCAGTGTCGATACGCTAGAGAAAATTGCCCGCATATTGGGCATTGAATTGCTGGAACTCTTCCTGCCGGTGAATGGCGCTGGCCAGCAACAGGGATTGCGGCCCGGTCGGAAGCCCGCCCGCTAAACCAATTGAGCAATCATGCGGGCCAGTTGCGGCGACAGTCGGCAACCGCCATCTTTTCGGAGCACAAAATCTGCCGCCGTGAATGTTTGATCGGCGACGAATTGGAGAATAGCCGCGTCGATCTTTGGCCGCTCAGGTTCGATAAGGTCAAAAATGTAGGACGGCTTGCCGCGCCGTCCATGATGCATGATCCCGATGGTTGGATCATAGCCATCGGCGATTGCTTGTATCTGCATTTGCGCCAGCTTCACGGTGTAGGCGTAATTGAGCATGGCATTAAGCGGGTGCGAGGCATTGCGGTTTTGCGGCTTGGGTCCGTTGGCCATCGAACTGCGAATATCATAGTGGTGCCAGTCATCGGGAACAGGGCGTTTGCCGGACCATTTAATCGGTAACCCCTGCCATGACCCGAAATAGAGCGTTGCCGCTTGCCCCTCGATCCCGCGCAAATCATTGACGGTCGAAAAATGCTCTTGCTCTAATCGGGTGACGGCATTGCGGTGCCATGCCAGCGCGGTCGCCTTCTTCCTGCTTTCGGGAACGTGCCGTTCAAGCGTTTCGATGCTGCCAGCCAGTTTGCGCGTCACAAGGTCAATGGCGAAGGCTTTGCGCTTGTCGTCATGGTCCCTTTGCTCAATTTGCCAATCGACCTTGGCGCGGTCGGATGCATAGCCGGTGCCATTGACGACAATCGCAACCTCGCCGGTCCATTTGATCCGTGCCAAGGCAATGCCCTGTTTGCCAAGCCATGACAGAACATCGAACGACAGTGACCCGCTGCCGTCCAAAAGCAAAATGCGTTCGGGAATATCGCGACTGCCGGGGAAATAGCGATAGCATTGCGCCTTTTGCGGATAATGCGAAAAGCCCTGCTTTATCAAAAGTGCGCCATTTTCAATCCGCATTGAATTGCCATGACCCGTCAAAATCAGTGCATTGGAATTGCGCTCGCGGCGCTTTCGCGGCTTTATAGAATTGACGCTTTGGGAAAGCCAAAACTCGGAGCGCAAGGCCCATTCATCGGCGCTATTGTCGGCTTGGAAATTGGCATTTTCAAACATAGCGAAGAATAGCCAATTTGCAGCATTTCAGCTAATGAATTGAGGGTTAATTCTCGAATTTCAATGCAAGATTTTGTGCCATTGCGGCAATTTGGTCGGGGTTGAGAATTGTCCCCATTTTGCGAAATGCAACCCAGACTAAGACACCATATATTTGCGCATTTTGATTGCCCGCTATGGCCTTTGCGAACGTGCCAATTGGGCTTTTATCCAAGTCAGATAATACCGAACATAACTGGTTCGCAAATTGCAGGACCACCGCGAACTCGCCTCGCGCCTCAGGCGTCAATTCTGCTAATATCGCAGAAGGGTGCTTTTGAATCTCAATCAATGCGTCGGACACAGCAGCTAATTGAACTTCCAAAGTCGCCTCAAACTCAGGTTTGAGAAATATCCCCGCGATTGTCGATCTAGCCGATTGGCCAATAAGTTTTGAAATCGCGCGGCGATTGTCATTTTTTGTTGATTGGTCCGCCATTTGATTTTGCGAAAAACTACCTTTTGCGACATCGGCCACCAAGCTAAATCCCAAGGCGACCATATCGGGCGAAAGCTTGGCAAGCCCCTTGGAAAAAGGGGTATTGCGAAATTGCGACGGCTCTATTTGATCGAATATCGTTTCATCCTTATTTCGATTTCTCATCTCCAAAAGGCGCAAAAATGCCGGGATGCGTTTCAACTCTGCCAACGCGGAAACCGTCGCAGGCTTCCAATATTGATCTGCTACGTCATGGCCGCGCAGCCATAATTGCCAACCGACAAAGCTCAGTTTCTTTTTGATCGCTAAAAGCCGTTGAATTTCCAACGCAAGCTGCGCGGTTCCCGCAGGGTAATGTATTACGCTGCCCGCTGCGCGACCCTTACCAACTTGTCGGACGGGAGGCATAAGCCCTTGATCGCGCCAGCGTCGTAGCTGATCGGGCGAGATCAAAGCTCCGGCGTTTCGGAATGCTTCCTGAATGTCGGCCTCTGTTTCGTAACCAGCGGTCATCTTAAAGCCAAAATCCGAATCGTTAGAGCTGCGCGTAGGATAGCCGTTTTCAATGAATCACAATGCGTAGGCTCGTCACTCCATTCAACCGGGGTGATTCGTGTGGCGACAAGCCGAAACTACAAAGCAGAATATGAGCGCCGCATCGCCAATGCGGCCAAACGTGGGCTGAGCCGTTCGCAGGCTCGCGGCCATGCGCGGGCGAACGAAAAGCCGGTGCGCGCTAAACCCGCGAAATCTGACACCCGCCTTGAACGGGCGCTGCGCCAGATGCGCAAACATGGTTCGCAAGCGACCGCTGCGCGGGAAGCCGGGGTATCGCCGGAACGGCTACGCCGATTCTTGCGCGAAAACGCCCTCGCCAATCGCAAGGGCCGGGAATGGACGTTCACCGACAATCGCCTTCGCGAAATGGCCAGTTTCACCGATGGCCGCGCCGTCCAACTCAGACTTCGCGGCTTTGAACCATCGTCCTTGAACGGTGAGTATCTTGAAGCGGTCGAGCGGTTTCTAGCGACCAATGACTACAGCTTCATCGAGCCGTTCGTCGGCAAATCGGTGCGCGATGCCAAGGGCAAGCGTCACGTTTTCGAGACCGCTCCCAACGAACTTTACCGGCTGACAAGCGGCGATGAGCCGTTCGAGCAAATTTATCGCTTCGTCAATTGAAAGTGGAAGAATCATGTCAGAATTCAATGGAGAAAAAGAGCGCCGCAAGCAGGCGCGATTGGCAAAACTGGGTAGCAATAATCCGATTTGCGGCGAGTGTGGCGAAAGGGATTGGCGCTGTTTGGAAGCCCATCATGTCGCCGACTATGGCCGCGATGAAACAACGGTGTGCCTGTGCCGCAATTGCCACCGCAAAGTTAGCGACGATCAAAAGGATCATCCGCCGTTCGATCCATACGCCGATCCTGTTTTGGACCGCATCGGCCATTTCTTGATCGGCTGTGCCGACATGCTGAGGATCATCATTGAAAAGCTCTATGAGTTTGGTCTTTTGCTGATCGATATGGCCAAGCCTGAAAATGGGCGGGGGGTCGGCCATGTATAATCCCGCACCGCCGATCACCGATCATTTGCCAATTTCGCTGCGGGCCTATGTGCCGCCGATTTCAGCGACGAATGATTTTTCGCGCTCCGCCGTCGGCTCCAATCTGCGCGCTGGGAAATGAGCCGACATCGGCCCCCGCCTTCGCGGGGGCGACGCTTAGCTCGCTTCGGTCGTACCCTCGCTCGCGGGCAGGGTGATCAACAGGCTCCCGCCCGGCTTGCCGTCGTCGCGGTCCTTGGCGTTGATCGTCCCGCTATGCCCCTCGATGATCGTCCGCGCGATCGCGAGGCCAAGGCCGCTGTGGCGGCCAAAGGCCTCCCCGGCTGGGCGCTCGCTGTGAAAACGGCGGAAAATGGCCTCGCGTTGTTCGGGATCGATGCCAGGGCCGTCGTCGTCGACGCGGATATGCACCTCGTCGCCCAGTCGCGTCGCGGCGATGCAGACAAGGCCGGTCGGCGGTGAAAAGCTGATCGCATTGTCGATGACGTTATCGATCGCGCGTTCGAGCCGGTGGCCGTCGCCCATCACCAACGTCGTCCCCTTGCGCGGGCGGGCGAAGGCGAGGCGCGGATGCGGTGTGTCGGCATCGATGCGCGCGGTGCGCGCGGCGAGCATCGATTCGATCATCATCCCGACGTCGATCGGCTCGAACAGCGTGCGCGACAATTGCGCGTCGACGCGGCTCGCTTCGCTGATGTCGTTGACCAGCCGGTCGAGGCGGCGGACATCCTCGTCGGCGATGGCGAGCAGTTGCGCGCGCTGCTCGTCGTTTTTGACGCGGCCGAGTCCTTCGATCGCCGAGCGCACCGAGGCGATCGGGTTTTTGAGCTCGTGCGTGACGTCGGCCGCGAAATGTTCGCCGGCGTCGATGCGCTGCCGCAATGCCTGCGTCATGTCGGACAGCGCGCGCGCGAGCGTGCCGATTTCGTCGCGGCGGCTGGGCAGGCGCGGGACGACGACTTCGCGGGCGCGGCCGAGGCGAACGCGGACCGCAGCGCGCGCGAGCCGCCGCAGCGGGCGAACGATGGTGCGCGCGAGGAACAGCGAGAGCAGCACCGAAGTGATCAGCACAATCGCGACGACGACCGCCAGACGGAAGCGTTCGGCGCGCACGGTGCGCGTGATGTCGCGCGCGTTGAGCGTCATCAGCACCACCTGCGGCGCTTCGAGGTCGACGACGCTCGCGGCGCTCAGCAGCGGGGTGCGCTCGGGGACGTAGCGGAAGCGGCTCGTCGCCAGCCCGCCACGCTGCGCTTCGACGACTTCGGGCCACGCCCCGGCATTATCGACCGCGGGTTCGCGGAAATCGGGATAAGAGGGCGCGCCGACGATCCAGTCGATGCCGCGGTCCATCGCGCGCGCGGCGTCGCGCTGCCACGCCTGCAAATTGGGGTCGCGCAAGGTGTAGGTGGCGGGGCCGGTCTCAAAGCTGTCGAAAACCCGCCGTCCGTCGGCGGCGTAGAAGCGCAGCCGCGACTCGGTCGCCGCGGTAAATTCTTCGATCAGCTTGGTCCGCTGATCGGGCCGTGCCGCTTCGAGCGCGCTGTCGAGCATCGCGAGTTGGTCCTTCATCACCTCGATGCGCGTATCGACCAGCCGGCTGCGATAGGTGTCGAGATAATAGAAACCGCCCGCGAGCAGCGCGACCGCCAGGATATTGACCGCCAGAATCCGCGTCGTCAGCGACCAGCGCGCCGACCAGACGAGCGGGGATTCCTCCTGCTCGGCGATGCTCGCGTCGGGCTTCAGCGCCTCAGGCATCGTCGGCAAAGCGGTAACCCGCCCCATACAGCGTCGCGATGCCGTCGAATTCGGGATCGACCTCGCGGAACTTGCGGCGCAGGCGCTTGATGTGGCTGTCGATGGTGCGGTCGTCGATATAGACATCGTCCTGATAGGCGGCGTCCATCAACTGGTTGCGGCTGCGCACGATGCCGGGGCGTGCGGCGAGCGTTTCGAGGATCAGGAATTCGGTGACGGTCAAGGTCACGTCCTTGCCGTCCCACGCAACCTTGTGGCGCGCCGGGTCCATGCTCAGCCGACCGCGGGTGATTGGCTCAGCCACCGGCTCGTCGTCGCCCGCGGGCGCATTCTGGTTCAGCTCGACGCGGCGCAGGATCGCGCGGATACGCGCGATCACCAGGCGCTGCGAAAAGGGTTTGGCGATATAATCGTCGGCGCCCATCGCGAGCCCCAGCGCCTCGTCGATCTCGTCATCCTTGCTGGTCAGGAAGATGACCGGCAGCTGGCTTTTCTCGCGCAGGCGGCGCAGCAGCTCCAGCCCGTCCATGCGCGGCATCTTGATGTCGAACACGGCGAGATCGGGGGGATTGTCGATCAGCGGTTTCAGCGCCGCCTCGCCATCCGAATAGACGCGCGTCACAAACCCCTCGGCCTGGAGCGCGATGGAGAGCGATTGCAGGATATTGCGGTCGTCGTCGACCAGCGCGATGGTTGCCGTCATGCTCTTTCCGTTGGGCGGGGCCGCAGGCGGGGTTAGCCGATCCCTGCTCCACCGACAACTGCCACGGATCGGCGCGATGACGCGCTGGAATCTTTTGACCTCTCCCTGCATCCTCGCTAACGCGACCCTTAATTTACGGAATCGGCGTCACGTCGGCACCCATGGTAATGCGGGCCTGCCCTTTTGCGCGGCATCCTCTGCATACCTATGCAATCGGGGCCGACGGACATGGGAAAGGCTTGAACGATGACACAGGTGGCGATCGGCAATCAGACCGTCGAAACGCAGGCGGAGGTCGCCGAAAACTGGGGTACCTCGGCGCTGATCGAGGATGCCATTCGGCACGGCGAAGGCCTGCTCGCCAAGGACGGCCCGCTGGTCGTCGAAACCGGCAAGCACACGGGACGTAGCGCCAAGGACAAGTTCATCGTCCAGGACGACGAGACGGCGGACACCATCTGGTGGGGCAAGACCAACGTCCCGATGACCCCCGATCATTTCGCGGCGCTCAAGGCCGATTTTCTCGCGCATATGGCGGCGCGTCCGCGCCTGTTCCGCCAGCAGCTGTTCGGCGGCTCGCAGCCCGAGCATCGCGTCGCGGTGCAGGTCGTCACCGAATTCGCCTGGCACAGCCAGTTCATCCGCACCTTGCTCGTCCGCCCGACCGCTGACGAGCTGGCGGCGTTCGCGGCCGAATATACGATCATCGACCTGCCGAGCTTCCGCGCCGATCCCGCGAAGCATGGCACGCGCACCGAAACCGTCGTCGCGGTGAATTTTACCGAGAAGCTCGTGCTGATCGGGGGCACCGCTTATGCGGGTGAGATGAAGAAGTCGGTGTTCGGCATCCTCAACTATCTGCTCCCGGTGAAGGGCGTCATGCCGATGCACTGTTCGGCGAACATGGGTCCGAACGGCGACACCGCGGTCTTCTTTGGCCTGTCGGGCACCGGCAAGACGACGCTGTCGGCTGACGCTTCGCGCACGCTGATCGGTGACGACGAGCATGGCTGGTCGGACACCGCGGTCTTCAATTTCGAAGGCGGCTGCTATGCCAAGATGATCCGCCTGTCGCCCGAAGCCGAGCCCGAGATTTTCGCGACGACGAAGCGTTTCGGCACCGTGCTTGAAAATGTCGTGATCGATCCGGTCACCCGCGAGCTCGATTTCGACGACAACAGCCTCGCCGAGAACAGCCGCGGTTCGTACCCGATCGACTTCATTCCGAACACGTCGGAACAGAATATGGGTCCGGTGCCGCAGAATATCATCATGCTCACCGCGGATGCCTATGGCGTGCTGCCCCCGATCGCGAAGCTGACCCCCGATCAGGCGATGTATCATTTCCTGTCGGGCTATACCGCGCGCGTTGCCGGGACCGAAATCGGCGTGACCGAGCCCGAAGCGACCTTCTCGACCTGCTTCGGTGCCCCCTTCATGCCGCGCCACCCGTCGGTCTATGGCAACCTGCTGAAGGAACGCATCGCCAAGGGCGGCGTCCAGTGCTGGCTGGTCAACACCGGCTGGACCGGCGGCATGGCGACGATGGACGGGATCAAGCGCATGCCGATCAAGGCGACCCGCGCCTTGCTCAACGCGGCGCTCGACGGCAGCCTCAACGATGCCGAATTCCGCAAGGATCCGAACTTCGGCTTCATGGTTCCGGTTGCGGTTCCGGGGGTCGACAGCGCGCTGCTCGACCCGCGCGAAGCGTGGGCCGACAAGGCCGCCTATGACCGCACCGCGCAAACGCTCGTCGGCCAATTCATCGACAATTTCGCGCAATTTGCGGACCATGTCGATGAAGGCGTCCGCCAAGCGGCACCGCAGGCCGCCGTCGCCGCATAATTGACCCGGATAGCTTCCGGGTGGCAATTCACCCGGAAGGACCGGACAATGACCACCGAATATTCACCGCGCCTGTTCGAGCGCGATTCCGACATCCGCGCGATTGGCGAAGGCCTGCTCGCCTGCACCCTGCCGCGCGAAGCGTGGACGCACGAGGCGCATCTCGGCGCCTGCCTCTGGCTGCTCAGCGAGCGGGCTGACGTCGATGTCGATGCCGAGATCGGCACCATCATCCGCCGCTTCAACGAGAGCGTCGGCGGGATCAACGACGACACGCAGGGTTATCACGACAGCATCACCCGCACCTATGTCGCGGGGGTGCGGTTGTTCTTGGCGGGGACAAAGGAGACCGGGCTGGCCGCGCGCGTCAATGCGATGCTGCTGTCGGATGTCGGACGGCGGGACTGGCCGCTCCGCTTCTACAGCCGCGAACTGCTGTTCTCGGTCGCGGCGCGGCGGCGGTTTGTCGAACCCGATCTCGCGCCGCTCCCCGCCTAAAGCGTCATTCCCGGCGTCCAGCCGCTTTCCGCGAGGAAGGCGGCTGGATCGCGCATTTCGATGATCGCCGTCAGCGCTGCCGCCTTATCAGGCGCGCGGTTGTAATAGCTTTTGACGATCCGGTAGCCGACCCAATAGCCGAGATCGCCCGGCCAGTCCGGGGTGCCGAGCTGGTTGTAAACCCAGCGCGAATCCTTCGCCTTGCCGTCCTTTTCCGCCAAAAAATCCCGCTCGATCGCTGCCTCGCGCCCCGCCGCCCAGCGGTGGAGATGGGTGTACGCGACCGAGCCGCCGATCTGTTCGGCAACAAATTCGGCGGCGCCTTCGACAAGCGCGGCGTGGAGCACAGTGTCGCTATCGCTTTCGACCTGCGCGAGCGGTTGCTGGGCATGGACATATTCGTGCGCGATGACATGGACAAAGCGATCTTCGTCATCGGCTTCGAAAAATTTCGCGGCGCACAGCGCTTCGAGCGAGACGTAAAGCCCCTTGGCATCGGCCGCCGCGACGGGCGTGCCGCGGCTCATCGCGATGGTGATCGGCGGGAAGATCGCTGGCGGATAGAGCGCCGCCAGCCTATCGGCGGCCGCGGTCAAACGGCCGCGGACGTTGCCGAGCGTATTGGCGCAGCTCCGTGCGTCGCGGTACAGATCGGGCTTCTCGCGCAGCGCCTTTGCCACGCGTTCGGGCGTGATCCGGCGCATCGCCATGAACTCGACAAGCCCCGGCGACGCATCGGCGAGGTAGCGCGCCGCCAGCACGTCGGGTTGCGCGGCGATGACCGGGTCATCGTACAAGGCGTAGAAGCGATCGACGTCGGACGTCACGATCGCGACGCGCGCGGTATTCTGCGGGGCAGGGGCGTTGGCGGCATGGCCGACGCTGCTCGCAAGCAGCGCCGCGCCAAGTGTCGACCAAGCAATGCGCCGCCGCATCAGCCCTTGTTCTCCGCCACATAGGCCGCAACATTCTGCGCCAGCACGTCGAGCGGGACATTGCCGCCCTCGACCACGACATTGTTGAAATCGCGCAGGTCGTATTTCGGCCCGAGCACCGCTTGCGCCAGCCCGCGCTGCCGCACGATTTCGCTATGGCCGACCTTGTAGCCGCACGCCTGTCCGGCCCAGCTGCAATAACGATCGACCTCGCTCGCCACCTCGAGCGGGTTCGAGCCATTTTCCTTGACGAAAAACTCGACCCCCTGTTCGCGCGTCCAGCGCTTCGCATGCAGGCCGGTGTCGACGACCAGGCGGCAGGCGCGGAAGGCAAGCGACTGGAGATAGCCGAGCCGTCCAACCTCGAAATCGTCATAGAGACCGAGCTCGTCAGCGAGCTGCTCGGCATAAAGCGCCCAGCCTTCGCTATAGGCGTTGAACGCCAGCATCGTGCGGATCAGCGGCATCTGGTTCGCATATTCGCCCTGCCACACATGCCCCGGGATCGCCTCGTGCATGGTCAGGTCGGGCAGCGAATATTTGCTGTGCAATTCGGTGGTGCGCAGGTTGATCCAGAATTTGCCCGGGATGCTGCCGTCGATCGACCCCGCGCCACCATAGGCCGCGGGCGCGCCGGGCTCTTCGGCCAGCGGCAGGCGCTTCACTTCGACATTGCCCTTCATCAGCGTGCGGAAGGCGCGCGGCAGTTCGGCGCGGATCTTGCCGAGCCAAGTCTGGATATAGGCGGTGATCTCGGCGCGTCCGGCGTCATTGTCGGGGAATTTGTAGCGCGGATCCTTGGCCAGCGCGTTCATCCGGTCGCCGACCGAGCCTTGGGTCAGCCCAAGCTTTTTCAGGATCGGGTCCATCTCCCCATGCAGCGCGGCCAGCTCGTCGCGGCCCATCTGGTGCACCTCGTCCGGGGTCATCCGCGTCGTGGTGCTGGCGCGCAGCCCCCAAGCATACCATTCGTCGCCGCCCGGCCGCGCCCACATCCCCGCGTCCATCGTCGCCCTCGGCCGCTGCGCCTTCAGTTCGGCCAGCTGGCGTTCGAGCGCCGGGACGACTGCGCCGCGCGTGATCGTTTCGGCGCGCGGCCCCCAATTGCCCTCGATCTTGCCTTCGCGCGTGCGTTTGGCGAGGCTTTCGACCAGCCCGCCGCCTTCACGGGCATCGGCCAGGCTCGCCTCCATCTGCTTGACCGCCTTGTCGATCAGAAAGGCGGGGGCGATCATGCCTTGGCCGCCCGCCGCCTTCAGCCGCTCGGTCTCGCCGTCGAGCACGCTGGGATAGGCATTAAGGCGCGACAGATAGGCCTCCGCATCGGCAGCGGTTTTGACGGGATGGTCGCTGTCGAGGAATTTCGGGACGTCGAGATAGGCGCCGACATTCTGGATCACGACATAAGGCGTGTTGCGCCAGCCACCCACCGCGACGTCGCCATAGGGCAGGGCAAAGCCGTCGAGCGCGACGCCATAGGCGCTCTCGACCACCGCGAGGCTGGTGCGTGTCTTGTGATCGATGCGTTCGGTGCCGCCCGTCGCTTCAAAGGCGCGGACGCGTGCGATGTCGGCCTTCAGCGTATTGGCGACCACCTGTTGCCCTGCGGCCGAGCGATCGGACAGTTTGCCGCGTTCGGCGGCGCGCGCGCCGGTATCGATGCCGAGCGAGGTCGCGCCTTCGGGTGACAGCGTGAGCAGATTGTCGGCGATCGAGGCGAGCAGCGCTTCGGCGGCGACCTGTGGCGTGGCGTCGGTAGGTGGCAGGACCGCCGTCGCGGCAGGACCGCGGCTGCACGCGGCCAGCGCAAGGCTCGCAGCGCCGGTGCTGAGCGTGGCAAGCGTCTGGCGGCGGGTGAACGGGGTTGACAGGCTGTGATGCACGCGGCGGCTCCCTTACGACTTTGTTTCTGCTGAAACCTGTCTAGGCGGCGCGCGGCGGGGGTCAATGGGGACCATATCCTCCCTGCGGCGAAGCCGTGGGGAGGGGGACCATCCGAGGATGGTGGAGGGGCAGCGACGTCGCGTCATGGCCCCTCCGTCAGCCCTTCGGGCTGCCACCTCCCCATCGCTGCGCGACAGGGAGGATCGAAAGCGTCAGTCGGTCAGGTCGGCGGGCACCTTGCCGCCGTTCGCGGCGAGTTCGCGCATCACTGCCTTGTGCAGCCAGATGTTCATCTCGGCGCTGCCGTCGAGGTCGCCGGTATAGCCGAGTTCGGTCGCCAGTTCCTTGCGGTTGGCAAGGCTCGAATCGATGCCGAGCAGCTTCATCAGGTCGACGATCGAGGTGCGCCAGTTGAGGTCTTTGCCCGCCGCTTCGGCGGTCAGGATCGCGTCGACATCGACCTCGGCGGGCGGCGCAGCCGCGGCGGCCGCCATCGCGCTGGTCGCGGCGTCGAGCGCGCTGCCGATCGGGCTGGGCGCTACAGGAGCGGCGGGCTCTGCTGCAACCGCCTTTTTGCCGAAAATCGCGTCTTTTATGCTGCTAAAAATGCCCATGATTTCACTCCCACTATAGCGCGACCGAGCCCGGAAAGGGCGAGTCGGTTGGTCGCAGGCTAGGACTATGCATCTGAAAATGACAGCCAAATGAACGACTCGTCCTCTGCCCCCGCGCTGTTATAGTCGTCGACGCGGGCGTGGTCCGATCTGCGCCGGAGAGGGAGGACGAAGACATGAACCTGACCGACATTTTGGCGCAGGCGGGCGGCATCGAATCGATGGCGAAAGATCTGGGCATTCCGCCCGCGATGGCCAAACAGGGCGCCGAGGCGCTGCTCCCGGCGATCCTGGGCGGGTTCAAGAAGCAGGCGCAATCGGGCGGCATCGAGGGGCTGGGCGGGCTGCTCGGTCAGCTCGGCGGCGGCGGTTTGCTCGATTCGGTGCTGGGGCCGCAGCCGACCCCGGTCGCGCCAGGTAACGAGGTGCTCGGGCAGATTTTCGGATCGAAGGACGTCAGCCGCACCGTCGCGGGGCAGGCGGCGACGCAGACCGGCCTCGATTCGGGGCTGCTCAAGAAAATGCTGCCGATCCTCGCGATGATGGTCGCGGGCTATATGGCGAAGCAGGGCGGTCAGTCGCAAGGTGGCGGCGGCCTGGGTGATCTGATCGGCGGCGCGCTCGGTGGTTCGGGCGGCAGCGGTGGCCTCGGCGGCATGCTCGGCAACGTGCTGGGTGGCGCAATGGGCGGCGGCGCCGCACCGGGGGCAGCGGGCGGCGGAGGGCTTGGCGGCCTTGCGGGCATGCTCGACCTCGACGGCGACGGCAATCCGCTCGACGACATCATGGGTATGGCGGGGAAACTGCGGGGGTAACAGATAGCGTCGCCCCCGCGCAGGGCGTTTCAGAGTCACGCGCCTCTGAACGCGACCGCCATCAGCCTTCTCCTTCGTAGCCGAGTAAGCCGACAGCGGCCCCCGCCTTCGCGGGGGCGACGGATTTTACGCCGCTATCAACCGCAGTTCCTCGCGGAAATCCTCGTCCACCCCGATGCGGCTTCGCATCGGGGTAACAAGACCATCGGCGTCGGCATCGCCCTCTTCGAACAGCGCACAGGCTGCTTCGCCGCCGCGCGCCAGGCTGTAACGCTGGGCGACCTTGCCGGTCGCACGAAAGCCCAGCTTGCGCAGCACCGCGCCCGACGCCGGGTTGTCGAGGAAATGCCCCGCGGTCAGCTTGGGCAGGTGCATCGCGCGCGCGATGCCCATCAGCTGGCGCCCGGCTTCGGTCGCAAAGCCCAGACCCCAATAGGGGCGCGCGATCCAATAGCCCATTTCGAGCCCGCCCTCAGGGGCGGGTGAAATGCCGCAGCCGCCGACAAGGCGCGGGGCGCCGCCGGTGCGGGCAAAGATCAGGAAGCGCGGCTGCGCGGGGTCGAGCGGTTTGCTCAGAAACTCGCGTGCTTCGCTTTCGCCATACGGCCAGGGCGCGGTCGCGAGATTGCGGACCACCGCTTCCTCGCCGATCGCCCGCGCCAGCGCAGGCGCGTCTTCCTGCCAGCCGGGCCGCAGCAACAGTCTTTCGGTACGCGCGAACATCTTATCACTCCCAATTGCCGCCGCCTTGGCGCCCGATGGTGACGCTTTGACGACAGTCGATGCGGAGGGAGATGGATGGCCCGATTTTCACGCCTGCCCGCCAAACCGCGGACAATGGGCAAGAAAAAAGGGAGTCCGGGGTGACCCGTCTCCCTCTTTTCGAACTTTGTTTCCGCCTCAAGCGGAAAGGACCGTTCCGGGTCATCCCTATGTGGGCGACCCGTGCAGATCGCTCTTTATTCGGCGGCTTCCGCCATGACGTCGACCGACACAAATTTGCGGCCAAGCTTGCCGTCGTGGAATCGCACATGGCCTTCGGCGGTTGCGAACAGCGTGTGGTCCTTGCCCATGCCGACGTTGGCGCCCGGGTACACCTTGGTGCCGCGCTGGCGCACGATAATGTTGCCGCCGATCACTTCCTGACCGCCGAACTTCTTCACGCCAAGGCGGCGGCCGGCTGAGTCGCGACCGTTGCGCGATGAACCGCCTGCTTTCTTATGTGCCATGACTGATG
>Ga0265296_1003063_pt1 | contig 16020 bp, 21 predicted proteins | sample MunlanPumphouse1_FD_189073 | JGI IMG/M metagenome (GOLD analysis project Ga0265296, IMG submission 189073) | Groundwater microbial communities from a municipal landfill in Southern Ontario, Canada - Pumphouse #1 | ecosystem: Environmental > Aquatic > Deep subsurface > Groundwater | place... | reverse complement strand
GCAAGTAATTTTATGCTGGCACTCCGATGGGAATCTGGAAATTCAAAAAATTCATGTTTTTTGGTTTGATCCTTTTGCTCGCGTCCAATATCTCAATTCCGAGAATTTTATTTCCCTTTCCAATATCTAAAATAATACCTTCTTCAACTTCTTTATTGCGCGAAAAAACCCCTTCTTGAAACTGAAGATACATTGCGTCTATTTCTTTATCATAAGTGATTTTCATATTTTTAATTCTTTTTTTTGTTTATTAATTCCCAAATAACTGAAACAATTACATAGGAACTTTTTTTCTTTATAAAGACAATTTTAATCGTTCCCCGTGAAAACTTTTTAAACACTAAACTTCGACCTTGATACCCAATACCAATTTTGTCTGGTTTCATTAAGGCATTCTTAATCATTCCGTGCGTAATGCCCCTTAAAATTATCCTCTCTTTAGCATGCCCTGTATAATAAATCATTTATAATATCTATTGTATCAACCCTGTTAAGTAATGTCTATTTTCAGTATACATAAAACAAAAAAAATGTCAAGAATGACATTTTTTTATTGAAATAAATTTTTAAATTTTGTATTCGTTTACTTTATATTTTTTAACGAGACTTATAACATCCTCAATAAGTTTTTTGGGGTCGGCGCCGCTAACAATTTTTGAATTGGGACGATGGGATTTTTCTATAATTTCTTTCAACTGTTCTGCCATATCCCAAGCTCCTTCATAAATACCAATAACCTTACTATCTTCAAAAGCGATAGTGAATTCGTGAATAGTGCCAATGCGTCCGCAACCGCAAATAACCGCATCAGCGCAACGAGTGAGTAAAAGATCGCGTCCCGGATATCCAAAGCCAGTGTAAATTATTAAATCCATATAATCCAGCGGAAGTTTATAAACTTCTACGTGTTCTCTTTCCGATGCTGCTGGAGAAAAACCTATGGACAAACCGCCAACCTCCTTAGCTCCCATAGCCGCCCAGAGAGGAAATCCTGTTGTTGCCCCTGTCACTAAAACCGCTCCTTGGCGGACAATTTCGCGCCCCAGTTCTTTTGCTTTTTCCAATGCATCTATTCCGCAATGGCCAGTTTCAGCCGCGCCGGAAACGCAGATTTTTATCTGTTGGTGTCCATGCTTAGTATAAGGATTTGAAGATAATACATCCATCCCGTTAGAAGCAGATCGCGATCAAAATTCGCGTCTGATATATTACATTATTAATTTTATTTAAATTTTTTTTCATAATTTTATTTTATAAATTGCGATCGCGGCTTCTAACGGGATCTATATCCCCTATTATATACTAATTAACAAAGAAGAGAAACGCTGTCTCCCCGCTCCGGCGCGCATGCTTCAATTCCTAAATTATCTCTAATCTTCTGCACTAGAAACATTGACGATTTCGGTTCGCCCATAACCACAAAAACTTTTCTCAAAGTTTCCGCCGTGTCTTCCACAAAATTCAACAAACCATCTGAATCTTTGTGCCCGGAATATCCATTAATAGTTACGATTTTCGCCCGCACAATAACATCTTCTCCAGAAATATGAATCGTTCTTACCCCCTCTTGAATTAAACGCCCAATTGAACCCACCGATTGATAACCCGTTAAAAGCACGGTGTTATTCGGATCTGGCAAATAATGTTTCTCATGATGAACTATTCGCCCGCCGGAAGACATGCCTGAACCGGCAATAATAATCTTTGGATTAAGCACGGCATTAATCATTTTTGATTCCCCTGACATCAAGGTGGAATGAAGTCCGGGAAAATCGAACAAATTTTCTTCCTGAGACATTACTTTCTGCGCATTTTTATTAAAATAGTTTTTAAATTGCTTGAAAATTTCAGTTAATCGGATAGCAAGGGGAGAGTCAAGAAAAATTGGCATAATTGGTATGCGATTATTTTCCACCAGGTCATTAAGTTCAAATAAAAGTTCCTGAGAACGTTCAAGGGAAAAAGTGGGCATCACAAGCGTCCCTTTCTTTTTATAGTTATCCTCAATGGTTGATTCTAAAAATTTTCTGCGGTCATTCCTAGACTCATGATTTCTATCTCCATAAACGCTTTCCATTATTAAATAATCCGCATCGGTAATTTTTTCAGTATCAGGTAAAAGTGGCGACGGCGAATTTCCCAAATCTCCGGTAAAAACAATTTTCTTGCCGTTATACATAAATTCAATCATTGCGGACCCTAAAATATGCCCGGAGTCGCGAAGGGTTGCCTCAAGGTTTTCGGTAATTTTTATTTTGTCGTGATATTTAAAACCCTGCCAAAGGGAAAGGGAAAGCTTTATATTTTCTTCCGTATAAATTTTTTCAAGCTTAAAATTTTTATTTTTAGAAAGAATACCCGCAGTATCGTCAAGCATTGGCCTTGCTAATGCTTTTGTCGGCTCAGTAGAATAAATTTTTCCGCGAAAACCGTCATTAACAAGTTTTGGAACTTTGCCTAAATGATCCACATGAGCGTGGGTAATAAAAAGAATATCTATTTCTTTCGATTTATACGGAAAAGGGTCCCAATTGATATCATCCGCTAACTTAATTCCCTGCGTTAGTCCGCAGTCAACTAAAATTTTTTTACCGTCAATTTCCAAAAGAAAATTAGCTCCTGTTACTGAGCCTGTTCCGCCATAAAATGTTATTCTAGCAACGCCTTTCATTGTAATAATTATATCGCACTTTTTTGTTTAAACATAATTCTTTTCAAGAAATAAAGAATTGCAAAAATACCGCCAGCCAAATCAAAATAAATATCTGAAACAGCATCTAGAATATTAAAAGGATTTTGCGCAATAGTTTTATTAACTAAAATTTCAAAAATTTCCCAGAAAATACCAATTAAAAGAATTCCTAAAATAACTTTCAAAATCAACTTGAGAGACAACTCTTTGAATGAAAAAAGCCAAAAAAAGGCAAGACCAAGCCACAATCCCCCTAAAAAGTGCATAATCATGTCAAAATACCAAATTGAATAATACCAATAAAACTTCAAAGCAACTAAATTTACCAAAAAAATAAAAAATATAAGAAGTGCTAGGCGTATTAAAAATTTTTTTCTGTCCATATATCGTTTTTGAAAGAAAAATCTCCGCCTGAAACGGAGAGCTTTCTTAGGGCTATTCCAATATATTACCGTAGCTTATAGCTAAGTGGGTGCTAGACACGTTAAACCAAAGTCTAACACGATCGAAGCTCCCATAAATTATTGTTCTAGGTAATAATCAGAAGTAACCCTGCTAAAAGTATAGCAAAACCTAAAATGCAAGCAACTGGACAAAGTTAATTATTTGTTTTTAAGTAATTATTCGTCTACCCCGAAACGCTTGTAGCCAAAAACTGGAGAATCTCCAAACCAATGCTTGATTTCATGCTCTGCTTCTTCGGGAGTTTCTGAACAATGAATAATGTTCATAACTGCCCTTTTTTCTTTATTGGCTAAAGCAGGAGAATCAATAGAAAAATCTCCACGAATTGTACCCATATCAGCTTTGTATGGCATTGTATCTCCAGCTATTTTACGCACAACATCAACAGAATGAACTCCTTGCACCACCATTTTCACAAGCGGAGCGCTAATCATAAAATCAATAAGCCATTTGCGAACCTCGGGTCCGATTTTAGAAGTATCCACCGTTCCAAAATCCGACATTAAATCATATCCGTATGTGTCATAAGTAGCTTTTGTTTTTTCACCAAGACGGGTGATCCATTCTTCCTTTTTAGGATAATGATTATCCATTTGGTCACGAGTCGGCTGAAACATTTCAAGCGCTACGATTTTCAAATCACGCTGTTCAAAACGACGAATAATTTCACCGGTCAAACCCTTTCTAACTCCGTCTGGTTTAACCATAACAAATGTTTTTTCTTCTTTTGGATGCTTCATAATAATATTATCTTATCAGATTTTTACTAAAACTCCAACTATACATAGGACCGTCCTATGTAGTATACTATTGGTATGGGATTACGAAGAACACCATTAGTTTCTGGAGAAAATTATCATATTTATAATCGAGGAGTTGATAAAAGAAAAATCTTTCTTGATAAAGAAGATTACTTTCATTTCTTAAAACTTCTTTATATTTGTAATTCTAAAAAAAGTATAACTCTTAGAGATATTGGAAAGTTTTTTGATCGAGGAGAAACAATCGTTGATATAGGCGCGTATTGTTTAATGCCAAATCATTTTCATCTACTATGCCATGAAAAAACTGAAAATGGTATTTCAATTTTTATGAAAAAATTATTAACAGCCTATGCCATGTATTTTAATAAAAAATACAAAAGAACAGGCACGCTTTTTCAAGGAAGATTCAAATCTGAACATGTAAACACAGATAATTATTTAAAATATCTATATGCTTATATTCATATTAATCCGGTAAAATTAAAAGAACCAAAATGGAGAGAACTTAAAAATTACAATTCAAAAGAGTTATTAAATTTTGTAAAAGAATATCCTTATTCCAGTTTATACGAATATTTAAATAATAAAATTAGAATTACAAACCCTGCTCCATTCCCAAATTATTTTCCAAAAGCAGAAGATCACATAGATGACCTTTTTGAATGGTTATCCACAGAAATTACATAGGACGGTCCTATGTAAATAGTAAACTTTCATGGAAATACAATTGGAAGAAAAAACTAAAAAAGCACTTATTTGGATTACAGAAATTTTAAATAAACATAAAATCCCGTTTCAAATTTCTGGAGGACTTTCAGCTAAATTATATGGCTCACCTCGTTCACTAAACGATATAGATATTGATATTCCGGAGGAAGGATTTAAAAAAATTATTAGTGAAGTAAAAAAATACATTATATTTGGTCCAGAACGATATATTGATAAAAAATGGGACTTACAGTTAATGACCCTAAATTACTTTAGTCAGGAGATAGATATTAGTGGCTCAGAACATTTAAAAATATTTGACTCAAAAAATAATCAATGGTTATCATTTCCTATAGATTTTAAAAAGGTTGTTTGGATTCCGATTACTGGAATAAAATTGCCGGTTATATCAAAAGAAGATTTAATAAAATATAAAAGTTATTTGGATGGAGACCATCAGCAAATTGATATCAACGCTATCCAAAACTCATAATTAACATTACATAGGACGGTCCTATGTATAGTCCTATGTATATAGTTATGTGGTTTTCTTTTCGTATTTTGCCATTATTTCAGATTCAATCTCTTCACGATCACGACCATATTTAAGATATGAAAGTTCTTTCAAACTTTCTACAAGTTCAGGATGCCCTGCTTCTGGTGCTAACGTATGCATGTTAAAAGGCTTTGTCGGCTGACCTTCCACTAGCATGCTCATATAGGCATTGAAATTATCAAGTTTCATAATATCAGTGGCTTTGAATATCGGTTGGAATCTTTTTTCTAAAAATTGCGCATCTTCGGAACTTACCCTAAATACCGCCATTGAGCCAACGTTCCCAAAAACGGCATTTCTAATTTTCTCTTCCAGTTGAGTAATGTATTGATGGGCAATATTCAACGACAAGCGATATTTTCTAGCTTCAGAAAGAATAGAAGTAATGGAATCAGTCGTAACATTTTGGAATTCATCTATATAAAGATAGAAATCATTCATTTTTTGACCAAACATATCAACGCGAGAAAGCGCTGCCATTTGAATTTTCCCGACAAGAACAAGACCAATCAAATTAGCATTCATTTCTCCAAGCCGTCCTTTAGAAAGGTTTACCAAAAGAATTTTTTTCTCATCCATAATTTTTCTAAAATTGAAAACGGATTTTTCCTGAAGAACAACAGGGCGCATAATGTCATTGGAAATAAAATTATCAAATTTAGAAGTGATGTAAGGCACAAAGTTTGCCAAGGACTGCTCCCCTGTGGTCTGTTCGGCTGAAATCCAAAACTGCTTAATGATGGGATTCTTGCATTTTGCCAATTTCATATCGCGAAATTCTTTATCGGCCAAAACACGCGAAATTTCCAGCAAAGTGCATCCTGATTCCGGATCTTCCATTATTAGAAAAGCGCTGTTTTTAAAATACTGCTCGAACATCGGTCCGCCGGAAGTTTTCATATCGAAAAGCTTGTTGAAAATTCCCATTAGTTCATTCACCACAAAAGTTTTCTGCTCCGGATATTTCGGGTCAAATTCAAGCATATTCAACCCCATTGGACGCGCAGTATAAGCTGGATCAAAGTAAACAACATCATCAATTCTTTCTTTTGGAATACGAGATAAGATGGTCTGAATATCAGTACCGTGCGGATCAATGTAACAACAACCATCGCCATTTTTTATATCTTGGGTAATCATATTAAGCATAATATTCGTCTTACCTGTTCCGGTCTGGCCTATTACGTAAAAATGTCTCATTCTATCTTCCCGCGCCATATGAATTTCTGTGTCGCGTCCGCGATAACTATTTATTCCCAGAAGGATTCCTTCTTTGCTCATTTCAATAGGCGCAGGAGCAATACCCGCTTTTGCTTCCTTAAGTTGCGGCTGGCTGGAAATACCGACGGGAAAATGAAAAACGGAAGCGAGCTCTTTTAAATTCATCGGCAAAACTTTATCGTCAGAAAAAGTCCTGAAGGAAAAATCGTGAAAAAGCTGTTTTAAATCACTCCCGGTGACTTTTTCAAAAACTATTGAATTGCTGGCCGCCTCGCTAAATTGATTGAAAGAAGATTCTATTTCCTTAAGAATTGCTTCAGCCCGCTCTTTGTTTTCTCCGGACGCTATGACCCGGATATTCGCTTTCATAATCGTGCTTTTTATTTTATTTCCTATTTTTTCCGCCGCGCCCTCGTCCACCGCTCTTCGCCCTCTGATATATTTCTCTTTCGTCTCTTCTTTTTCTTTTTTCCCAAAAATAAGTTCCTTGGAAGCTTTTAAAAACGCTTTATTAAACTTATAAAAATTATCAGATGCATGCTTAACGGATGTTCCGCTTTTTACATCATCTAATATTAAGTGAAATTGGTCTATAAATTTATTTCCAGCTGGGGCAATCACTAATTGAATGGCAGCGCCCTCGCCTTCAGTGCTTAATTTGGAAAAGACGTTGAGAATAGTATTCATGGGATCGTGATCTATGTTGTCATAGGTCTTGATGGGCATAACGGAACGTTCGGAAAAACTTCCATAGGCGCCAACGGAACCGCCATTTTCATTGAAAATATTGTAGTCGTCCAAAACTTCACGAATTTTTGCATCATGATAAAAAGCCAAAACCTGTTTTTCAAAAAGAGAAATAAATTTATTCGGCATAGCTGTATAAATAACCACCGAGTCGCTTTGATTGCCAAGCGCTACTTCTAAAGTAAAATAATTTTCCTTTTCATTGTCTTTGCCTTCCGAAATGGATTGCATGCCGGCATAGAATTGTTCCATGGCTCCGATAAATTCTTTAAAGCCTTTTTGCTTATCGGCTTCGTCTTGAGGAGGAGGAAGCGTAATTTCAAAAAGAGTCATGTTGATAGATTTATAAAGCGGTGTTCCCTCTTTCATATTCAAACTAGTTTGGCCCATTTTAAAATACTGTATCAAAAGTCTGTGAAAATCATCATCAATATGCGGATTTCCCATTGCTTCTGCTACAGAAAGAGCATTTCTGATTCCTTTAGTTATTGCAAGACCCAAGAGTTCTTCCATCACTGTGTCATGCGATTCGGGTTTTAGCTTAAGCACAATCCCCTCTGTTTCGTATTTTTTTATCAAACTGTCCTTATGAATTGCCTCTTCAAGAGGAACTTTTTTATATTCTGAAATAACAGCGCTAACAGCATTGTCCTTTGCGTGCTCAAAATGACCCTTGTCTATAAGTTCCTGCTCCCGTTTGGCAACATGAGCGCGCAAATAATCCAACTCTTCAGTTGGAGTTTTAAACTTCGGCATTTCTTTCAGGAAAGATTCAATCATTGTTTTAATTATACCCTAATTTCTTGATTTTTAATAATAATTCTCACAAAAAGAGAAAATTCATCTTATCCACAAACATATTTGACTTTTAATCAAACGTATGCTAGGGTGTAGAAAAGGGTTAGTACATTATATATTATAGTGTTTTCTTGTTTAGTGATTTTGGTTATTTAAGGGCCCAAAGATCCCCTTTTAGACTTTTAAATAACCAAAATCTATAGCCATGAAAACAACATTCACGATCACAAATAATTTCTTCGGCGACAAAAAAGCCAGCGAAATAAGAGAAACGGACATACCTTTAATTCCGGTACCTGAGACAGTAAAAGAATTTATCTTCCTAATAGAGGAAGGGGGTCCGCCAGGGAAAGAAAAAACAAAAGTGCCCTCAATCTGGAGTCTAAACTAAAAACCAGCTTTAGGGCTTAAAATTCTCGTAGTATATTATATATTATGGGAATTTTTTAAAATCAAAAAAAACTTGACTTTTTAACCTAAATTTGTTATACTATGAGCGTGGACAACTATTATTAATAAGTATATAATAAACATGTCGGTTTATTATTTAATATAAATAAATATACATATATGGAAACTCCAAAATTTAAAATGCCTCCTGAAGAAGGAGCAGATATAATTAAAAAGAAAGAGAAGCTAGAGAAAAAAATTAATAATCTGAATCCCGTTCAGAAAAGAGTTTATTATGAGTGGGAGACAAAAGGATTTGGTGACAAATATCTAAAGGCGATAGAAAAATACAATTATGTCGCTTTTGATCCGCAAACTAATGAATTCTATAATGCTGAATATAAACCAGAAAAATTAAAAGAGATGCCAGAATCTTTTGAAGAGAGGCTAAATACAAATCCGAATATTAAAAAAGGATTTGAAGAAGCCGTTAAAAGAGGCAATCCGGAGGAATACAAAAAGGCTATTGAAAATTATGGCTATGCAGTTTGGGATGAAAAAGAAAAAAAATATAATCAAGCATCATTTATTGCAGCACGTTCTGGAGAAGGGACATCAGGAAAATAGTCTAAACACAAAAAACTGCCAATCGGCGGTTTTTTGTTTTACATTTGGGTTAAAATCTCCGGCTCGCCGTCAGTAATCAAAACTGTATGTTCAAAATGCGCGCTTTTTTTGCCGTCGGCTGTGCGGAAAGTATATCCGTCTTTGTCTAAAACAACATTCCTCGTGCCATTATTAATCATCGGCTCTATGGCTATAACCATTCCCTTCTCGAGCTTCGCCCCTGTTCCAGCTTTTCCAAAATTTGGAATGTAGGGATCTTCATGAACCGCTTTTCCAACTCCATGACCGGCTAGAACTTCCACAATACCGTATCTATGGGGACGGACAAAATTCTCTATAGCATGACTAATATCTCCTATTTTATTTTCACATTGAGCCGCTTCAATGCCAACTTGCAAAGCTTTCTCTGTTATTTCCAAAAGTTTTTTAGAACCATTGCTTATTTCTCCTACCCCCACCGTAATTGCCATATCTGTGTAGAGCCCTTTATGTCTAAGGCCCAGATCAAGTGAAATGGTGTCTCCTTCTTTTAAGATTTTATTCTTTTTAGGAATACCGTGCACAACTTCATCATTAACAGAAACGCATAAAGATGCAGGGTAAGGATTCTTTGTCCCCTTTGAAAGATGATTTAAAAACGCCGGATAATCTCCATTTTCTTTAATTAATTTCTCGGCATATTTATCCAAGTCCCATGTTGAAACTCCCGGTTTTATCATATCCTTTACTTTGCATAAAACATCAGCGAGCCTTTTCCCGCCTTCTCTTAATATTTCTATTTCTGCTGGAGACTTTATAATTATGGACATATAAAACTATAGCCATTATTTAACATTGCCAATACCCCTCTCTATAATTTTTAAAGCTGACTTATGTAATTCAGGGCTAGTATGACTTGCAGAAAGATTTTTAAAAACTACTACTTTAAATCCTCTATCAAAAGCATCTCTTGCAAAAGTAAGCACACAATTTTCTGTATCAATACCGGCTAATTCAACTTGTCTAATTTTTTTATTTTTAAGATATTTTAATAATTTATTATTTACAAAACTACTATAGGTGTCTTTTTCATAAAGATTTTTACTATTTATAAACTCTTTGAGTTCATCAACAATTGCTGTTTGTTTATCATTCATAAATTCTTTCCAGTTCAAATTTTTAACAAAATTGCTGTTTTTGTGATTTATATATTTTGTAAAAATAATTAAATCATAATTATTTTTATGTTTTAGAATAAAATCCCTAATCCTAGATGAAATCTTATTTGTTAGTTTATTGATAAAACCTTTCTGAACATCAATTATTATTAAAGCCTTTTTCATAAAATTATTTTATTACTGTCCCAAAAAACTTTTCTCCATTTAAATATTTAACTAGATTATCAATTGGCTTGCCGTTCATAATTATCACTTCTATACCCTCTTTTTCAGCTATTTCTGAAGCAATTGGATCAAAAGGAGTGTTCAGCCCCGGATTCCATTCTTTGGGAATTAATTTTCTATACTCCGCCCAAGATATTTCTTCAAATTTTTTTGCATTTGGATTCATTTTAGGATCAGAATCGTAGACATAGTCAATATTGGATAAATTAATTACCTTTTTTGCTCCGACATTTTGGGCAATTTGGACAGCGCCTAAATCAGAACTGCTGCCGGGCTTATTTGGTCCAAGAACTACGATTGAATTGTTTATTTTATCGGTTAAAATGCCAAGGTCTGTTATTATTTCCGGATAAGCTATATCACCAAAAACAGCTCTAACTAACAAGGCATTCAGGCGACAACTGCAAATACCAAGCCAATCCAAATCATCATTTGAAATTTTGGAAACTTCTTGAGCCGCTTTTTGATAATTCCGGCAAGTCTGTCCACCACCGACGATAATAAAAAAACGCCGACCGTGTTTTATTTCTTCTAAAAGAAAATTTTTAAAGTCGCGAAGAAAGCTAACGTCAATCTTGTCCGGCACAACTAATGAGCCACCCAGTGAAATAACAATTTTTTCCATTGAATTTTCTAAAACCTAACAGCTAAAACCTATAACCTAATTTATTTATAATATCTTTGTACACATTTTTAATGGTCTGCTCGCCGTTTATTTCAATAAAATTATATCCTGTTTTGCTTTTAAAATATTCGATGGCGGGCAAAACGTCTTTTTCGTACCAACTGAGCCGATTCTGTATTTTTTCTGGACTATCGTCAGCGCGTTTTCTTGCTATCATTCTTTTAAACGACCATTCTTTTGAAACACTCATCAAAATAATATTAGGTTTTTCAATTTTATAAAAATCAAAAGCGGAATCAAGCGCTTCCGCCTCGTCTCTTCTTCTGCAAACGCCGTCCAAAATCATATCCTCCTTGCCGGTGAAATTTTTTACCATAAAATCAGTCCAGATCCAAATGGGAAGAAAAATCGGAATCAGATGCCCGTCTTTTAAAATGCTTTGAACATTTTTACTGGTCAAACTTTCTCCTTTCACGAGCTCCCGAAAAGCGCTGCCTGTTTCAATATACAAAACATCGCGCCCTTTCGCTTTTAAAAAATCCGCTAATAATTTGGCTTGGGTTCCTTTTCCGCATCCCGACCTGCCAAAAAAAACAAAAACTTTTGAATTCATCCCGTTAGAAATTTAATTTTAATAATTCAACCTTATGCCCCGTTTTAAAATTTCTAACGGGATTCATATCAAAAGAATACACGATTTTTAAAAAATAATCAACCCGCACACTTATTTTAAAATAAATTAAAATAAGTGTGCGGGTTAAATTTAATACTCCCGCATTGAGATTTGGGCGTCGATTTTTTTAATGAGATCAAGGACTACCGAAACAACGATGAGCAATGCGGTGCCTCCGATGGCCAAAGAGGCGATGCCGGTCACAGATTGCATAATGATAGGCAAAACAGCGATGAATCCTAAAAAGACTGCGCCGAGCAATGTTATACGATTTAAAACTTTTGAAATATAACTTGAGGTGGAAGGGCCAGGACGAATACCGGGAATAAATGCGCCGTTTTTTTGCAAATTAGTGGAAAGCGCTTCCGGGTCAAAGGTAACCGCTGTATAAAAATAAGTGAAAAGAAATACCAAAATAAAATACAATACGGCGTAGATCCAAGAAGTTTGTGAAAATGAAACAAGCACATGGGAAATCTTCATTACTATTGAGTTGGTAGAACTAGCCAAAAAATTACCAATCATCTGCGGAAACATTAAAATAGAAAGGGCAAAGATTATCGGAATAACTCCGGCTTGATTTACGCGAAGAGGCAAATATGTCGAACCTCCGCCATACATTTTCATTCCTCTAACCTGCTTTGCATAGGTCACAGGAATAGGCCGTTCGGCTTCGGTAACCATAACAACACCTGCAATAATAAGCGCACCGGCAACAATAAACACAAGCATAAGAGGAATTTGAGAAACATCAAAGGTAAAGATAAGCTGATTTATTTCAGCCGGAAGACTAGAAACGATACCGGCAAAAATCAAAAGTGATACGCCATTTCCTATGCCAAATTCAGATATAAGCTCACCTATCCACATAATAAATAATGACCCAGCCACAACAATAATTAAATTTGTAATTCTATCAAATGCCGTTAAATTCACTAAAATGTGCTTGCTCTCAAGAATGGCCAAAAGACTGAACCCTTGAATGGCCGCCAAAGGAACAGTAAGTAATCTTGAATATTGAGTAAATTTTTTTCTGCCTGCTTCACCTTCTTCGTGATAAATCCTCTTTAATGCAGGAACCATAATTGTTAAAAGTTGCATAATAATCGAACTTGTAATATACGGCCCGACGCCAAGCATTATTATGGAAAGATTAGAAAGCCCGCCTCCAGAAAATATATTTAAAATACCGAAAAATTGATTGTTGGTGAGAAAACGACTAAGTTCAGCAGTATCAATGCTGGGAATTGGAATTGAAGCAAGCAATCTGAAAACTACCAGCGCACAAAGCACGAACAAGATCTTCTTTCTTAGGGAAGCATCTGTCCAGACTAATTTTATTTTTTTCCAAAAATTTTGCATGGCGTTTTTAATTCGTAATTCGTAATTCGTAATTCGTAATTTTTAATTAATTTCCACTTCTCCGCCAGCTTTTATTATTTTTTCTTTTGCCGAACCTGAAACTAAACATTTTGAAACTTGAATTTTAATAATAAAATCTACTTTGCCGTTTAATATTTTTACTTCCGGAAGCCAGCCCTTTTTCTTCTTTATTACCTTCAACTCCAGCAAACTGTCAGGATTAACTGCTCCGCCTTTTGGAAAAGCCTTAGCAATTCTATCAAGAGAAACTCCAACCGGCTTTATTTGAAAAGATTTGAACTGATAACCGCGATTCTTCGGCAACTTCTTAATGATATCACGAAGTTCTGGACGGCGCTTATTTCCTGCGCGGGCTGTCTGGCCTTTGCCCCCTCGGCCGGAAGTCTTAGCATGCTTGCCTCCTCGGCCAACTATGCGGTCTTTTTTATTCTTATGCGCTCTTTTTAAATTATGTATTTGCATGGAATAGTTGTCAGTTATTAGTTGATAGTTATTAGTTTAATTTACTGTTAATTCTTCCTCTTTCTGCTTAATGGCTAATAAAGAAGGGTCTTTCTCGTTGATAATCACCGCTTCAACTACTGGCTTTGAATATTTTGAAGAGATCTGAGAAAGCGCCTTCATTACTGCTTTGGCATTATTTAATTTATTTTTACTGCCGGATAAAATCTTTCCCGTAATGTCTTTCATGCCGGCTAATTTTACAATATCACGAATTACTGAGCCTGCCACAAGCCCGCGGCCTTTATTCGGCATAAGCCTAATCTGTGAACTTGAAAATTTTGCTGAAATTTCAAAAGGGATAGAAAAAGTTTTTGTAAGCTTTAATCTAACCATATTTTTCTTCGCATTTCTAAGCGCTTTATTAATTGCAAGAGAAGTATCTCCGGCTTTTCCTAATCCTAGGCCGATAGATCCTTTTTTATCCCCGACAATTAATGCGACACTGAAAGAAAATCTGCGTCCACCAGCGACAACGCGAGTTACGCGACGAATGTTTATAATTTTCTGGTCAAATTCTGGTTTTGGCCGGCTAAAAGACGAAGATCGGCGACCACTATAACTCTTTTTTTCATTTGTTTTTTGTTTGTTGTCCATAATTTTTTTTAAAATTTAAGACCTCCAGCCCGTGCTTCATCAGCTACTAATTTTACACGTCCAGTATATTTGAACCCGTTTCTGTCAAAAACAATTTTGCTAATCTTCTTGGTAAGAGCAACTTCCGCAATCATTTTACCGACCTGTTTTGCTCTTTCAATTTTTGTACCCTTCTTCATTTTAACATCATTTGCTTGAGCTAAAGTTTTTCCTGTCACATCATCAATCAATTGGGCATAGATAAATTTATTTGAACGAAAAACAGAAAGTCTGGGACATTTTGAAGTACCCTTAATCTTTGATCTGATTTTTGCTTTTAATCTTATTCTTTTATTATTTTTCTTTTGCATTGCATTTTTCTATAACCTATAAGCTATTCCCTATAACCTAACTTATACTGTCTTCTTCCCCTGCTTGCGTCTTATAACTTCATTTTCATAGCGCATTCCTTTGCCTTTATATGGCTCCGGCTTTTTCAGGGCGCGAATGGCGGCGGTGAAACTTCCAACTAATTCTTTATCAATTCCCGTAAATGAAAGATTATTCTTTTCAGCGGTAGCGGTAATGCCCTCCGGAATTGGAACAACAACCGGATGGGAAAATCCCAAAGCAAAAACAAGTTCTTTTCCTTTTACTTCCGACTTGAATCCGACTCCTTCCAAAATTAATTTTTTTTGATAGGGGGTCTGAACACCTTGGATCATATTTTTTATGTGCGATGCATATGTTCCCCAAAGAGATTTGGAAAATTTATCATTTCTCTTGACATTCAAGTTTATTTTTCCATCAGCGATTTTTATCGTAATATCATCACGAAAATTTTTTTTAATTGTTCCCTTTGGACCTTTTACTGTAAAAACAGCGCCACTTTGTGTGACTTCAACTCCTGCCGGTATTAATATTTCTTGTTTGCCTATTCTACTCATTATTATTTATTCGTAATTCGTAATTGATAATTCGTAATTTATTTTTACCATATCTTGAACAACGCTTCTCCTCCGACCTGTTCTTTTCTTGCTTCTTTGCCTGACAGAATTCCCTTCGGTGTTGAAAGAACCAAAAGTCCAAAACCGCTTCTAATTGAATGAATATCCTTTATTCCAAAATAAACTCTCCTTGATTGCTTGGAAATTCTTTCCACCTCTGTAATTTTTGGTTTTTTATCAATGTATGTTAATTTTACTTCAAGCACTGGCTGACCTTTTTTAACTTTCTTTGAAATTTCTGAAACATAACCTTCCTTTTTCAAACATTCTGCAATGGCATTTTTCATTTTAGAATACGGCATAGAAACAACTTCCTTATTTGCCAGGCTTGCATTCTTCATCATTATTATCATGTTTGAAATTGAATCCATAAAATTTATTTAATTACCAAGAAGATTTTCTTACTCCCGGCAACATTCCTTCATTGGCTAATTCTCTAAAACAAATTCGGCATAGGCCAAAATCTCTCATAAAACCGTTTCCCCGGCCACAACGAAAACATCGGTTTTTCTGCCGAGTACTAAACTTCGGTTTCTTTTTGCTTCTTGCGACTACTGATGTTTTTGCCATGATTAAATATTGCCTATTTATAGGTGATATCTTGTGTATTTTCTTAAAGCTTTTTAAAAATCTTAAGGAGAAACACAGATCGAACCTAACTCTCTAGACCTTTGTATACTAGCAAAATAACCCCAAAGAGTCAAACTTTTATCAAGGAGAGTCCTTGATATTAATTTAAGGATTATTATAACATCCAGGTTGACCACCGTAAGCCGGATATTCACCCTTTCTTCCGCTACTACCAGAACAAAACCATTTGCCATTATTTAAAGCTATCATAAAAGAATATGTACTAGCACAACCAAGTGAGGTATTAGAATATATACGATATTTCCCAGCAGTCC
>Ga0265296_1003062_pt1 | contig 16023 bp, 12 predicted proteins | sample MunlanPumphouse1_FD_189073 | JGI IMG/M metagenome (GOLD analysis project Ga0265296, IMG submission 189073) | Groundwater microbial communities from a municipal landfill in Southern Ontario, Canada - Pumphouse #1 | ecosystem: Environmental > Aquatic > Deep subsurface > Groundwater | place... | reverse complement strand
CAATAACGTCCTGGTGGGATTGATCGGCGCGATCAAGGGCAAGCGCAACGCCGATGTCCCGATGCCAACATTGCTCAGGCACCTGTTCATCGCACTCCTACCTTTGCTGGCGGCCGTACTGTTAATGGGATCGATCTATCTTTTCGTGACGGCGCCGAAAGTGGTGGATACGACCGGATTGCAGGAAATGGGCTCCGTAGATACGACCGATATAGCCGAAACTCAGGACGACGGCTTGCAGGAACTTAAAGAGGAGGGCGGTCTTCAGGAACCCCCGACCGAAGGTTTGCAGGAACCTGAAGAAGCCGGTGGATTGCAGGAACCCCCTGCTGAAGACGGCCGGGAGACTCCGGTTACGGCAGGTGCCGAGGTGGAAACCCCGCAACCTCCTTCCGAGACAGTTACGCCATCCCCGGCAGTGCCTGCGCCGATTGCCGCGGCCGCGCCTGCCGGGCGCCTGCCGGCCCCGACAAGCTATTGGATTGCGCTCGGCATTTGCCTTGCGGGACTCGCGGTTTTTTATTCGATATTCAGCTTTGTCCGGCTTGAGATTTTCAAGATGCTGCTCGGATCGTTCTTCCCGCTGACCATCCTGATCCTCGGGGTGCTCGGCTCCATCATCATGGGGCTCGCGACACCGACCGAGGCGGCAGCGATGGGATCATTCGGAGGTATGTTCCTTGCGATTGCCTACGGGCGATTTAATATGACGATGCTCAAGGAGGCGGTCTTTCTCACTGCCAAGACCAGCGCAATGGTGTGCTGGCTGTTCGTCGGCTCAGGTATTTTCGCCGGGGCTTTCGCGTTGCTTGGCGGTCAGGAGATCATCAATTTATGGGTGAGGTCGCTTGACATGTCGCCCGTACAATTCATGCTACTGGCCCAGGTTGTCATCTTCCTGCTCGGCTGGCCGCTGGAATGGACCGAGATCATTGTGATCTTTATGCCGATCTTTCTCCCGCTGCTGACGCATTTTAACATCGATCCGCTCTTCTTCGGCCTGCTGGTTGCGCTTAACCTGCAGACGGCGTTCCTGTCGCCCCCGGTGGCGATGGCGGCATTTTATCTCAAGGGCGTAGCTCCGCCACACGTGACGCTGAACCAGATATTCCTGGGAATGATGCCGTTCATGGCGATCCAGGTGCTTGCTATATTCCTGCTGTATATGTTTCCGGCGATCGGGTTATGGTTGCCGAGTCTGGTGTATGGTCACTGAGCGTTGCGATAGCGTGAAAAGGGCAGGAGGATGAGTTCATGAAGTTGAAAGTGCTTGTTACGCGGGAGATTTTTGAAGATGTACTGGATTATCTGACAGGCCACTTCGAGGTGAGCGCCAACCAGTCCGACATCCCCATGGATCCCCAGACCCTGGCCAAAAATCTCGCCGACAAGTCCGGGGTCATGACCACCCTGATGGACCGAGTGGACGCGGCTCTGCTCTCCGGTTGTCCCACCCTCAAAGCCGTCTGCAATATTGCCGTGGGCTTCAACAACATTGATCTTGTTGCCTGCTCCAGGGCCGGGGTCATGGCCACCAACACGCCCGGGGTACTGGACGACAGCACCGCGGATTTCACCTGGGCGCTGATCCTTGCAACGGCCCGGCGGGTGGTGGAATCCGATGCCCATCTGCGCTCGGGAGAGTGGAAAGGCTGGTATCTCAAGCAGTTCCTTGGCGCAGACGTGCACCATGCCACTTTAGGTATCCTGGGATTTGGCCGGATCGGCCGCAAGGTGGCGCGAAGGGCGTTGGGGTTCGACATGACGGTCCTGTATCACAGCACCCGGCAGGCAGACCCTGATGTGGAACTTGCCTGCAACGCCACCTTCATAAGCAAGGATGCGCTTTTGGCCCGTTCCGACATTCTCACACTTCATGTGCCCTATGCCCCATCGACCCACCAGATAATCGGCAGCCCGGAACTGGCCATGATGAAACCTGGGGCCATTTTAATCAATGCGGCGCGCGGCGGTGTGGTTGACGACGCGGCCCTGGTGGGTGCATTGACAAGCGGCCGGCTGGCCGGCGCCGGACTTGATGTTTTTGAAAACGAACCGGCCTTGAACCCGGCCCTGGTCACCATGAAAAACGTTGTCCTCACCCCTCACATCGCCAGCTCATCGGCGGCCACGCGGCACGCCATGGCGATGCTGGCCGCCCGGAACCTGGTGGTAGCCCTGACCACGGGAAAACCGCCCAACCTGCTCAATCCTGAGCCGTCAGGCGACGGCTCAGGTCAATAGGACTAGGCAAGCGCTTATCGCCGTTGAGGGTCGGTAATTGCTTATGGGTAAATCCCCGGTTTTGTCGGCGGTCTCTGACCCCGACACTGCCAGATTGCGCCAGGGCGCTACATGGCAGGAACGTCGATGTCCGGGTTGGCCGTCAGGCGTGTGCCGTCGCGCCCGAAGGCGGCAAGATAGTCCTCTGTACGCCGGCGGGCGCGCGCCAGGTCATGGTTGTTGAGGTTGAGGTTGAGCAGATCAACGTACCAGGGAGCCTTGAACGGATTTTTAACGTAAGACTCGACGATCTCGAGGGCTATGGGCAGGGTAGTCTCCTTGGAGTCGTCGTGCACATCCCTATTTTGCGCCCGGCGCAGCTTCCCGTACTCCTCGGCCACCATCTTGTCGAAGAACCCGGGTGTGAGCGGGTCCCCGGCCTTCACGCCGCTGGCCGCGTCGTCTTCGGTGAAACAGGCCTGCTTGTGCAGCCACTCCCAGAGGATACTCAGGCGGATCTCGCCGGTGGCCATATCTTCCATCAGGTAGAGCACGTCGTCATTGCCAAAAAAATCGGCCGGCTTGAGTGCCGCGGCCTGAAATCCCCGGCCAAAGGCGTTGCCGTACTGCAGTGCCACCGAGAGCAGGTCGCGGGCCCCGCGTACCGTGCGTGGGCCCAAGTCGAGCAGCATCAGGTCAGCGGCATCCTTTGGGGTGTAGGTCAGCGGCGGGAAGCTGCGGCCCAGTTGGTTGACGGCGCCGGCCTTTTCCCAGATCGGCCGGACGATTTGGACCATTTTCCAGTGGGCCACCCATTTGCCGCTGGCTCCGGCCTGCTGCTCGCGCTGACCGCCCGCCACCGCGCGCTTCATCGCCTCGGCCACACCCTTTTCCGAGCCCACCGGTATGTTGGGCTCCATGCCCCCCTGCCAGAGGGCGAAATGGCCGTTGCGGTCAGGCGTGTTGACCGCACGCCGCACGCGATCTTCATAAACCCGCATGTAGCCATAGGTCATGGTGATGGCGTCGATGTTGGGATTGTGGAAGGCCTTGTTCCAGGCCAGGGCGTCGGCCACGCTGTTGATGTAGTCCCAGCGCCCGGTGTTGAAGCCGACAAAACGGCAGGCCAGGGCGGCCCGGATCTCCATCAACTGGTAACAGGCTTCGAGCTGCTCGACCAGCACGTAGACCTTTATTGTCCCGGCGGCAAGACCGAGGTGCTGTTCCAGACCGCAGAGGATGGCGTTCCACAGGGCCGCCTCCTCGGCGGTCTGAATCTTGGGCAGATAAAGGACAATCGAGCGGCCCTGGCTGCGCAGGGTCCGGTGGTTGTTGACCACATACAGCGCCGCATCGACAATCGCGGCCGAAAAACCCGCGCCGTTGCCATCACAAATGTGCCGGTCGTCAAGGTGCAGGCCCCGGGGGCGGAAAATGCGGGTGGTAAAATCCAACTGCTGCTTCCAGTCCTTGATGGTCTTGCGGCCGAAAAAGCCTTTGGCCCAGGCGTTCATCTCCGCGGCAACGTTTTCGGCGATGCGCAGGAAAGGCTCTTTGCGGGCAAAGGCGATCATAAGGTTTCGCTGGTTGTCCAGCGACATGGTATCGACCTGGCCGAGGGCGTCCTCGCCATCGAACATCCAGCCGTCGGCGCCCGATAGCAGGGCGTAGGCGACGTTGCGGATCCCCGTCTCTACCGTTGACCGCGGCCTGGTGGCCGGGCCCGTGCCCTGGATCCACTGGCACTGAAGGTCGTGGGGGATATCCGAGCCGTCGAACTGGCCCGCGCGGGCCTGCTGTACGGTGATCCCGGCGCCCGCGATGGCAGCGGCCGGATCGAGAAAACCGATCCGCAGGCCATCTTTAAAACGCGCGGCCCGCCGCGTGATGCGCGCGTGCATGATCTGCCGGCGCTTGCTGTCGAACCCGGCCAGGGCTTCCAGCGCATCGAGGGCGACCGGTGTCAACACGTCCGGGTAGTGTTGCTGAATCCCGTCACGAAGCCGCAGCCGGCCCGAACCTGGTCTTGTCGTGTTGCTCGATACCATTTATTCCTCTTATCTCCTTATCGCTAAAATTGTCGTCAATGGGGACCTCGGCTTGACGGGGGACTTACCCCCGTCCGATAAAAGGCATTTTCGTTGCCATGATAGTCATGAACTGGACGTTGGCATCGAGCGGCAGACCGGCCATATAGAGCACTGCACTGGCCACATGGGCAAGGTCCATCAACGGTTCGACCGCGATCTGCCCATTGGCCTGCGGCGCCCCTTTGGTCATGAGGGACGCCAGATCGGTGTCGGCGTTGCCGATATCGATCTGGCCGCAGGCGATATCGTAGCGGCGTCCGTCCAGAGAAATGGCCTTGGTCAGCCCCGTGATCGCGTGTTTGGTCGCCGTGTAGGGCACGGAATTCGGCCGTGGGGCATGCGCGGAAATTGAGCCGTTGTTGATGATACGCCCGCCGCGCGGGTTCTGGGTCTTCATCAGGCGAAAGGCTTCCCGGGCGCAGAGGAAAGACCCGGTGAGGTTGGTGTCCACCATCGCCTCCCACTGCGCCACGGACAGTTCATCGATTTCGATACCGGGCACGAAGATCCCGGCGTTGTTGAAGAGCAGATCCAGCCGGCCGAAGCCTTCCTTTACGCGTGCAAACAAAGCATGCACCGCGTCGGCATCGCGCACGTCAGCCGGCACGACCAGGGCTTGGGCCGGGTTGGCCGATTCGGCTGCCGTTCGCTCAAGCGGATCGTGACGGCGCCCGGCCAGGGCCACGCGATACCCATCGCGCAGAAGGGCAAGCGCCACTGCCTTGCCGATGCCTGACCCCGCGCCGGTGACCACGGCATTCTTGTTGTGCGTCACCTTTGGGTCCCTCCTTAGTTGAACTAAGCCGTTGGAATAAAATAACCGTACCATTTAAATGTCAAGAACGGCATAAGGAGCCGTAACAAAATAGTCAGAAATGTAATTGTTATTTTGTAACGGCTCCTTATGCCACGGCAACATTCTGTAAATAATCTCCAGAATGATGGCAATTAATTGATTCCTGATATTTGATAAGAACTTGCTTTTACTGGAAGCGATTATAGGGTCGCCACGCTTGCATGTCAATGAAAACTGACCACAAAATACGGGGAAGATCATTGATGATTATGGCATGAGTATACCGATACATCCATCTTCTTGAACCGAAACAGCGAGCGCAATCACCGCTGCTTGCGGCGGGGTTAGCTAGCGAATTAAAAACTTACGCTATTCCCTACGGCCGAAGATTCCCCTTAGCTTGCTGCGGGGAGCTTCAAAAATCGTAACCCCATCCGGCTATTTTATCTATCCATGCAGAGCCCTGCCTAAAGCCTTAAGAGAAACCTCCAGCATGATCTCGGCTGTGGTCGGATGGGCATGGATCGTCTCGGCCAATTCTTGCAGGGTGCACCCGGTCTGCACAGCCAGGGCCCCTTCAGCGATCAAATCCGTTGCATGCGGCCCGATAAGATGTACGCCCAGGACCCTGCCGTTTTCCGCGTCAGCTACGATCTTGGCCTCTCCGGCAATCTCTCCCATAATCTGGGCCTTGCCGATGGTCCTGAAGAGCACGCTTTCCGCCTTGACTTGAAACCCCTTTTCCCTGGCCCTGGCTTCACTCAAACCCACATTAGCGATCTCCGGCATAGTGAAAATGGCATTAGGGATGACGTCATAATTCATCTTACGTTTTCCTGCCAGGGCATTTTCAGCCGCCACGATCCCTTCTCTCGAAGCAACGTGCGCCAGCATGACCTTGGCCGGTCCCAGGGCATCGCCAATAGCAAAAACATGCGGCACATTCGTGGCCATATATTCATCCGCTATGATCCAACCACTGGTGTCTGTCTTGATCCCCAGGTTCTCAAGGCCTATTTCGGCGGTCATGGATTCGCGGCCAATAGAAATCAGGACCTTTTCCACATCCATGATCTGAGACTTAATTAACTTGGCCTTTGCTTTATCCATAAAAGGCGAAGGCCCGATAGTCACCCGGCATTTACCGGATAATTCTTCAATCTCCTGAACCGAACGTTCAAGGATAAAATCGATCTTTTGTTTTTTCATCTCTCTCTGAAGGACCCTGGAACAGGCTTCGTCAACGGCAGGCAGAGGCAAGAGGCGTGACATGGCTTCAACAACAGTCACTTTGACCCCGTAAGCAGCCAGAATTGAGGCAAATTCGCAGCCGATCACCCCGCCGCCGACAATTAAAATGGACACCGGAAGCTCTTCAAGACATAAAGCGTCATTATTGGATAGAATGGTCCGGCCATTGAAAGCAAAAGACGGCATATTGAACGGTTTGGAGCCGGGTGCCAGAATCAGGGTGTCCCATGGTATTTCCATGGTTTTATCATCCGCTAAAGTCACTCTGACCAAATTGGATCCTTCAATGCGGGCCGTTCCTGGTATATATTTGATTTTATGATGTTCGAACAGTCGATGAATCCCTTTGGCCTGATCTTGAATCACCTTTGTCTTGCGTTCCATCAAGGCTTTCATATCCACTTTAATATCACTTGCCAAAGAGAGACCGAATTCTTGAGCACGCCGGCAGCGCTCCAGGAGTTCGGCCGCAGTTTTCATTACTTTTGAAGGAATACAGCCCCAATTAAGGCAAGTGCCGCCAATGTTTTCCTTTTCAATAACAGTTACGTCGGCCCCTAATTGAGCGGCCCTGACAGCAGCCACATAACCGCCCGGTCCTGCTCCGATAATGACCATTTTTCGGTTCATCGATTTTTCCTCCTGATCTATCCTGAACTTTATCATCAATTTTTATCAATATAATCCATCTATTTCAACTATTATATTTTTAATTATTTACAGTATGATACATATTTTAATAAAATATTGACAAAAACATCAATTTATTGAAATATATTTTAGCGTTTGAACAGAATATGACCGGGGAGGTCCTTAAAGAATGAAACTGGATAAAACCAACATCTCTATTTTAAAAGAATTACGTGACGGCCGCAAATCTTTCAAGGAAATCGCTGAAAAACTGGCGGTTTCGGAAAACACAATCCGCTCAAGGGTCAGCAAGCTGGTTGAAACAGGCATCCTGACAATAACGGGGCTTGTTAATCCTGAGTTGATCCCGGGGCATAAAGTAGCAATGATCGGAGTCAAGCTCAATACAATGGATCTTGTCAATAAAGGAAAAGAATTAAGCAATTTACGCGGTGTTGTTTCGGCCTGTGTGGTTACAGGGCGTTTTGATTTAATGTTGATTGTTTTTTTAAAAGAAAGTTTCGGGTTACTCGAATTTTATACCAATGAAGTTGCTAAAATCGATGGAATCCAATCAGTTGAAACATTTGTCGTGTATAAAAATTATAATCTGAATGTCCCGTATATTATCTAATAATCGGCTTTTGACTCAGGCACACAAAATAAACAACCATTTTTTTGACCCTCGAATAAAATGAAAACCGGAATAAGGGCTTTGATTTCCTTGAACCGAAATAGCGAGCGCAATCCCCGTAGCTTGCTGCGGGGAGCTTCAAATAAAAGCAATTTAGAAAGGAATCATAATTAACTATGCATCAAACTTTGCAAAAAACTCTATTGTATGATTGGCACGTTAAACATGGGGCTAACATGGCCCCATTTGGCGAATACGAGATGCCTCTCTGGTATCCTGCCGGAGCCAGGGAAGAGCACTTGTCGGTCATCACCAGGGCAGGACTGTTCGACACCGGTCATATGGCGGTCATTACGGCCGCCGGCCCCGGAACCCGTGACTTACTGCAGCTTTGCTTTTCAAAAGACCTTCAACGCTGCGTAGGAAAAGACAAGGCACCTTTGACTCCGGGAAAATGCATTTACGGCGTTTTTCTGAACCGGATGGGGGAAGTACTTGATGACGCCATTGTCTATCAATGTGCGGCCGATCAATATATGATCGTTGTCAACTCAGGTAAAGGGCGGGAAATCCAATATCATTTAGAAGCCCATAAAGACGGGCGCCAAACGGACTTGATCGATCTTTCCGGTCAAATCGGGAAATTGGATGTCCAGGGACCTTTGTCGGCCAAGATTCTCAAAAAATTAATTATAAAACCCGACCAGGTTTTCGCAAACATGCGCTATTTCAGTTTTAAGGGTTATTTTGATGAAACATCGGAATTGGTCAATCAGGTTCGGTTATTGGACCAAACGCCTTTACTCCTTTCGCGCACAGGGTATACAGGAGAGTTCGGGTTTGAAATCTTTGTCAGGCCCGAATACTTCAAAAAAACCTGGGAATTGATAATCGACAGCGGCAAGGATATAGGATTAATACCCTGCGGCCTGGCTGCGCGCGATTCTTTAAGAACCGGCGCAATGCTGCCTCTCTCCCATCAGGATATCGGCCCATGGGCTTTTCTGAACCATCCCTGGCTGTTCGCATTGCCCTATGATGGAAAATCCGGGTTCAGCAAAAAATTTATCGGTTCTGAAGCATTGGAAAAACAAAGTAAACATGCCGCCCATACCTATGCTTTTGCCGGTTTCGATCTGCGCAAGGTAACCGTCGGCGATGATTCTGCTGTTATCGATCAGGATGGTCAATGCCTGGGGAAGGTGCTGACCTGCGTGACGGATATGGCTATCGGCCGCCATGAAAATCGGCTTTTTTGCATCAGCAGTCCGGATAAACCTTTGGGATTCAAACCGGGCGGATTATCGTGCGGATTTGTAAAAGTCAATAAACCTCTCGATATCGGCCGGATTGTTCGAATAAAAGACAAAAAACGGGAAATCCCGGTCATGATTGCCGATCATATCCGCCCGGATAGTACTGCTCGCAATGCCATACAAAAAATGTTGTCCTGAAAGACAAGGCAGGGCACTTCTTAAAGCTAACCGTGAACCGGGCAATCTGAGTATTTGCGAACAAAATATATATAGAGCTGGATAGCTGCTAAGGTGTTTAGGCTGTAGACTATTTATATGAGAATACAGGAGTCAGAATTCAGAATACAGAAGAAAAACAATACGATGGTTATTCTGGCTCTTGACTCCTGGCTCCTGTATTCTCATGCTTCGTTGTGCCCGCGCCGGGCATGGGGGTTAGTTGTAGATAGTGATTCATGTAGTTATTTCTTGCTACAGACTAAATACCTTCAGCCTATCTACCTGATAATTAAAGAGAGCGATAAATTAAAAAAGGGAGGAGCTTCAATGAAAGAATTAAATGATCTGCACCTGCCTGATGACATCCGTTACACCGATGATCATGAATGGGCCAAAAAAACCGGTGATACGATCAAAATCGGGATCAGTGACTATGCCCAGGATCAATTGGGAGACATCGTCTATGTGGAATTGCCTCAGGTCGGGGCCAGTTTTGATCAGAAACAGCAATGCGGGACTATTGAGTCGGTTAAAGCAGTATCGGAAATGTATATGCCCCTTGGCGGTGAAGTGATTGCCGTTAATCCGGAGCTGGAAGGAGCGCCCGAACTGCTTAACAAAGATCCCTATGGCAAAGGCTGGATGTTTGAAGTGAAACCGGCCAAAGTAGCGGAATATGATCAATTAATGGACAAAAAAACATACCTTGAAATACTGAAAGGACTGAAATAAATGCGTTACTTACCCCATACCCCGGAAGATCTGGAGTCCATGCTTAAGGTGGTCGGGGTTAAAAGCCTGGAGGATCTCTTTGATGTGATTCCCCGGGATAGCCGCCGTACCGGAAACATGGACCTGCCCGCTGCGATGAGCGAGTGGGAGCTACATGATTTTATGAGCGGCCTGGCCGACAAAACGGCTGCCAGTCCGGCCTATAAACTTTTTATCGGCGCCGGCAGTTATGAGCATCATATTCCGGCCACCGTCGCACATCTTTCAAGCCGCTCTGAATTTGTGACTTCCTATACGCCTTATCAACCGGAAATGAGTCAGGGAACGCTTCAAGCCATTTACGAATACCAAACCCTGGTTTCGCGGCTGCTGGGAATGGAAGTAGCCAATGCTTCCATGTATGACGGAGCCACGGCCCTGGCCGAGGCATTGCTCATGGCCCTGCGCATCACCCGTAAAAAGCGTTTGGCCGTATCGAGTCTGATCCACCCTCTTTATCGGCGCGTGATCCGCACCTACCTGGGACCGACCGGCGCTGAACTGATTGAACTTCCCCGTTCGGCCGACGGCACCACCGATTTTACCCGCATCAAAGAGCTGCCCGATCTGGCGGCGGTGGCCCTGCAATCCCCCAACTTCTTCGGCTGCCTGGAAAACCTGAGCATTGCTGCCGAGTTAATTCACAAGCAAAATGGTCTTTTGATCACCTGCTTCACCGAACCCCTGGCTTTCGGGCTTTTCAAAAACCCGGGAAGTCAGGGCGCGGACATTGCCTGCGGCGAAGGCCAAAGTCTGGGCATTCCCCGCTCATTCGGCGGACCAGGCCTGGGAATGTTCGCCAGTTTGATGAAATACGTGCGCAGCATGCCGGGTCGCCTGGTGGGCCTGACAAAAGATCAGGAAGGCAAACGTGGTTTTGTCCTGACCCTTTCCACCCGCGAACAGCATATACGGCGCGAAAAAGCCACTTCCAATATCTGCACCAACAACAGCCTATGCGCCCTTACCTCCGCCATGTATATGGCCAGTTTGGGCGGCAGCGGTCTTCGTGGCCTGGCGCGCTTGAATTACGACAAGGCCCAATACCTTCAATCAGCCCTGAAAAAAGCCGGATTTAAAATCACGTTCACGGCGCCCGCCTTCAATGAGTTCGTAGTTCAATTTCCGTCCGGTTTTAAAACCGTTCATGATCGCTTGTTGGAGAAGAAAAAAATCGCAGCCGGTCTGGCCCTGGCGCCTTTTTACCCGGATCTGCCGGATCATTATCTGTTATGCGTGACTGAAACCAAATCCAAAGAAGATCTGGATGCTCTAGTCAGGGAGGTGCAATCATGAAACAAACTATAGGCAATACCGGCCTTGTTCTGCAGGAACCGCTGCTGTGGGAAAAAGGGCGCAAAGGGCGCTCCGGTTTTTCATTTCCGAAACAGGACGTGCCTTCTGCTGTTCTATCGTCCGAATGGACCGGTCCGGGACCGGATTTTCCTGATTTGAGCGAACTGGAGGTGGTGCGCCATTACACCCGGCTTTCCACCTGGAATTTCAGCGTGGACACCGGCATGTATCCCCTGGGATCCTGCACCATGAAATACAATCCAAAAATCAATGAAAAAGAAGCCGGTTTGTCCGGGTTTCAAAACGCCCATCCGCTGCTCCCGAGCCGTTTAAACCAGGGCGCCCTGCAACTGGTTTATGAATTGGAGCAGTTTTTAACGGCCATTACCGGCTTGGATGCCGTCAGCGTACAACCCACGGCCGGAGCTCACGGCGAATTGGCAGGCATGCTTTTGATATATGCCTATCATAAAAGCATTGGCTCCAAACGCTCCAAGATCATTGTGCCGGATACGGCCCACGGCACCAATCCGGCCAGCGCCGCCTTGTGCGGATACCGGCCAGTACCGGTTAAATCAAACGAGCAAGGCATTCTTTCAGTTGAATCCATCGCCCAGGCCATGGACGAAGAGACCGCCGGCATCATGGTGACCAATCCGAATACCCTGGGGCTTTTTGAAGAAAATTTGAAGCAGATCTCCGAAATCGTACATGCCAAAGGCGGTCTGGTTTACGGCGACGGCGCTAACATGAACGCCATCATGGGCATTGTGGACATAGGTAAAATCGGGGTGGATATCATGCACCTGAACCTGCACAAGACTTTTGCCACACCCCATGGTGGTGGTGGACCGGGTTCCGGGCCGGTTTGCGTGCGCAAGCAATTGGAACCGTTTTTGCCGGTACCGCGCGTAGTTAAAAAAAATGATCAATATATGCTTTCCGAAGATTTTCCTCAATCCATCGGCAAACTCCATGCTTTTTACGGAAATTTCGGAGTGATGATCAAAGCCTACAGCTACATCCGCAGCATGGGGGCCGCTGATCTTAAAAAAGCAAGTCAACTGGCGGTGCTGAACGCCAATTATGTCAAGGAACGTTTGAAAGACGTTTTCCATCTTCCTTATGACCGGCCTTGCATGCATGAATGCGTCTTTACAGACAAGGTCCAGCAAGCCAACAAGATCGCTACTCTGGATATGGCCAAACGCCTGATGGATTACGGTTTTCATCCGCCCACGATTTACTTCCCGCTGGTGGTCAGCGGCGCCATCATGATCGAGCCGACTGAAACGGAATGCAAGGAAGATCTGGATCATTTTATCGAGGCGCTGCGCGCCATCAGTAAGGAAGCGGAAGAAAATCCGGATCTGTTGCGTCAAGCGCCTTTCAGCTGCAAAGTCAAAAGGCTGGATGAAACAGCAGCCGCCCGCCAGCCTTGTTTGGCAGGTTAAAGAAAAAACCATCAACTTGCGTTGATGGTTTTGGGTTCAAGGAGTCAAGGGTTCGAGTAATACTAATCAGAGGACCCCCGCACCATTTTGTTTGGAATATATTGAATACTTTGGATATATGGAACCGCAAGATAAAGCTTACAGTCTCGATCTGGGTTTAATCGATTATACAGCGGCTCGCGACCTGCAACTTAAGATCGTCGAGGCCAAAAAAAAAGGACTTCTGGATCAGGACGTTTTTCTTATTCTGGAACATGCCCCGGTATTTACCCTGGGCTTGCGCGGCGGAAAAGACCATCTGAAAGTCCCGGAAGATTTTCTTGCTTCCCGGAACATTCCACTGGTGCACATTGAAAGAGGCGGCGACATCACCTACCACGGCCCGGGCCAACTGGTGATTTATCCGATCGTGAATTTAAGGACCGGCCGCTGGCGCGTGGTTTCTTTTATCGAAGCCCTTGAAGAATTAATGCTGCGCATCGCCCGGGATTGGGGGATTCAGGCTGAAAGAAGACCCCTTAACAGGGGAATTTGGGTCGGACATAACAAACTAGGCAGCGTTGGCATTGCTGTGCGTCGCTCCGTCAGTTTTCACGGATTGGCTTTAAATATTAATACCGATTTGGAACCGTTTCAATGGATTGATCCTTGCGGACTGACCGGCGTTGCGGTTACTTCCCTGCAACAGGTGAAACACCAAGAGATTCCTTTGTCGTCCGTACGCGAACGGGCCCGAATCCATATCCAGACTCTTTTTAATAAAGACCTGGAAATGATTTCTCTTGTGAATCTGGCAAGAATTTTGCGTCCCAAAGAATAAAGACCATGATGAGTGGCCGTGTGAATACAATCCAACGCAAACCGCCTTGGCTGAAGCGTAAAATTCCCAGTGGCCCAGTTTATCAGGGTGTGCGCGGAATCCTAGGCCAGGGGCAACTCCATACCGTCTGCCAGGAAGCTTTATGCCCTAACATGGGAGAATGTTTTTCGCATAACACGGCCACTTTTTTGATCCTGGGTGATCATTGCACCCGGAATTGCCGATTTTGCGCAGTTCGGCATGGAAACGCCAAACTTATAGACTCCAATGAACCGGAACACGTGGCTGAAGCGGCTCAACAGATGGGGTTGAAATACGTGGTTATCACCTCGGTGACCCGTGATGATCTGGCTGATGGCGGCGCCAGTCATTTTGCTGAAACCATTTCGGCCGTCCGCAGCCGCCTGCCTGAAGCCAAAGTCGAAGTCCTGATTCCTGATCTGCAGGGAAACTGGAATGCACTTCAAAAAATCATCACCGCTAAACCTGATATTTTAAACCACAATCTGGAGACCGTACCACGACTTTATGCAGATGTTCGACCCCAGGCGGTTTATCAACGCTCCCTGGAACTATTGCGGCAAGTCCGTCATATGGATGCGGCGCTTCCGACCAAGTCCGGCCTGATGCTCGGTTTAGGTGAAGAAGCAAAAGAAATTGAACAGACCTTGCAGGACCTTCTGGGAGCCGGATGTAGCCTATTAACACTGGGGCAATATTTACAACCCTCACCCAGGCATCTGTCAATACAACGTTTTGTAACGCCAGATGAATTTGAAAAGTTGAAATCAAAGGCATTGGGAATGGGCTTCACCAGGGTTGCAAGCGGGCCTTTTGTCAGAAGTTCCTACCACGCCAGGGAACTGCTCCAAAGGATATGAAGCTCCCCGCCGCAGGCATTTTAATAAAATATTGCGGATAAACCAACAACCTGATATGTATAAAATTACCTTAAATATTAAATTGTTGTTAAACCAACAATTGTTGTGTTCGGAATAAGTCAAATTATGCTCACTTATGAAAAATGAAATTGAACCGAAAAAGTGAGCGCATTCTGCGCTGATTGAGGCGGGAGCTTTAAATAAAACGGCAGGAAATTAAATGAATAACCGGAAACCGCAGTTTTATTATCTGCTGGCTCTCCTTACGGGGGCGATCTTCATTGTTTTTTGTATTTTTCGTCCATTTTTATACGCCCTTATTATCGCAATGGTTTTTACCGTTGTGTTTCAGCCGGTTCACAAAAGGGTGCTTCGAATCACACGGGAACGCGAGGGTATGGCAGCCCTCATAACCGCTGTAATTATTGTTATTATAATACTTGTGCCGGTTACCCTGCTGGGAATGCAGATTTTTAATGAAGCCCAGCAATTATACGTCTCTATAACCGAAGGGGGCGGGAAAGATAATATTTTAAATGCGGTCAGGAAACTGGTAATCTATATTCAAAGGTTCATACCGGCAAAGATGAAATTCTCCGCGGATTTTGACCAATATATGAAGCAGGGGCTCGATTGGCTGATCCGGCACCTCGGAGACATATTTTCAAACTTTGCAAAAATAATACTGAACTTCTTTATTTTTCTCATTGCTCTTTACTACCTGCTCAAAGACGGAGAAAGGCTTAAAAAAACATTTGTCGGCTTGAGTCCTCTGGCCGATACTGACGACGAGAAGATTTTCAATATAATCGAATCGGCAATTAATTCGGTAATTAAAGGAAATCTCACGGTTGCCGTCATCCAGGGGGCTTTGACTTCGGCTGGATTTGCCGTTTTCGGAGTTCCGAATGCCGTGCTGTGGGGTTCAGTGACTGCAATAGCTGCCCTCATTCCCGGTGTCGGAACATCGCTTGTTTTGATCCCGGCTATTCTGTTCCTTTTCTTAAGCGGTAAGTTTCTGTCAGGATTCGGTCTTCTTGCGTGGGGAGCGGGTGCGGTAGGACTTGTTGATAATTTTTTAGGGCCGAAACTTGTAGGACGCGGAATGCAGATGCATCCCTTTATCATTCTTCTCTCTGTTATGGGCGGAATCGGATTTTTCGGCCCCATAGGATTCCTGCTCGGACCGCTTACCATGAGCCTGCTTTTCGCTTTTCTTGAAATTATTTCTTCGGTTAAACCGCAGGAAAAGAATGACGAGGCCGCCTGATCGGTTCAGGCGGCCTTCTTTTCACGACAAAGAGTTTATTCTTCTTTATCTTCCACCTTTTCTTTTCCTTCGTCCGGAACAGGACCGGCCATCGCTTTTAAAATGTCATACCTTTCGGCATACTCCTTTTCTATCTTTTCCCGGAGCTTTTTGGACTCATCCGGAAACAACTTTTCAAGGGATGCATACCTGTTTTCACCGGAGAGGAACTGCTGGAGGGTTCCATCCGGAGCTTTCGATTCGAGCATAAACGGATTTTTGCCTTCTTCGGCAAGAAGCGGGTTATAACGGTAGAGCGGCCAGTAGCCAGCCGCCACCGCCAGGTTCTCCTCTTCCTGCGTTTTGCCCATCCCCTTTTTGATTCCCTGGTTTATGCAGGGCGCATAACAGATTATAAGGGACGGCCCGGGGTATCTGTCGGCCTCGATGAAA
>Ga0265296_1003060_pt1 | contig 16036 bp, 17 predicted proteins | sample MunlanPumphouse1_FD_189073 | JGI IMG/M metagenome (GOLD analysis project Ga0265296, IMG submission 189073) | Groundwater microbial communities from a municipal landfill in Southern Ontario, Canada - Pumphouse #1 | ecosystem: Environmental > Aquatic > Deep subsurface > Groundwater | place... | reverse complement strand
CATGGCGATTTTCTCCAAGCGGAAATAATAAGGGCCGCCCCTCACGGAGCGGCCGAATAATGGCGGCGGCTGTAAACTGCTTTGCAGATCGGGGCAAGGGGCCAGCCATAAACGGCTCTTGTCGTCAAAGGCGATCAGCGTACCGGTACCGCGGCGACGTTGCTGTCCCATTTTCCCGGAGTTAACCTGGGGATTATCCCATAGGTCGTTGACCCCGATGGTATAGTTGTGAAACACATGTGGAATGGACATGCTTCAGGAGCCGAGGTCATGAAAACTATTGTGTCGGGCGCCGCCTTATTCGGCGGAATCGCGCTGATGCTGAGCGCAGCCAACGCTTCGGCGGCCGATGCCGTGGAAGTCGAGCGGCCCAATGCGCCGGACATGTCGTTGGCAGAAATCCGGGCGTTCAACGCGAAATTGCCTAAAGATCACCGGTATTATATCGTTTGCAAGCGCGAGGGGGTCACCGGCTCGTTGGCAAAAGCGATCCGGGTATGCCAAACGCGCGAGGATATTGAGCGCCTCGCTCGCGATGCGCAGGATGGCACCCGCGACATTATGGACCGCGGGCGGGTGTCACCCGGATGTCCCGGCGACATCTGTCCCGGCTAATATAATCTTCCCAACATGTTCGCCTGCCTGCATGCGCGCATGCGCGGCGCTGGCGTCGGCCAGCGGGAAGATCTGGTCCATCGTCGGTTTCCATCCACCCTCAGCGAGTCGCGGCCACAGCGTGCGGTGGATCTCGTCGGCGAGCGCGGCCTTGAAGTCGGCGCTGCGGGCGCGCAGGGTCGATCCGGTCATCGTCAGGCGGCGCCGCATCAATTGGCTGATGTCGATCTCGACCTTGGCGCCGCGCTGGAACGCGATGGTAACGTGGCGACCATCCTCGGCAAGGCACTCCAGATTGCGCGGCACATAATCGCCGCCGACCATGTCGAGCACCGCATCGACCCCGCGCCCGCCGGTGAACATCTTCACCGCCTCGACATAATCTTCGCTCGAATAATCGACCGCCAAGTCGGCCCCCAGCGCCATAGCCGCCGCGCATTTGTCGGCGCTGCCGCACGTCACGATGATCTTGATGTCGAACAGCTTGCACAGGCCAATCGCGGTCGTGCCGATGCCGCTGGTGCCACCGTGGACCAGCACCGTCTCGCCCTCCTTCACCCACGCGCGCTCGAACAGATTGTGCCACACGGTGAACACCGTTTCGGGCAGCGCCGCGGCTTCGGCCATCGAAAAGCCCTTCGGCACCGGCAGGCAGCTGCCGACGGGCGCGAGGCAATATTCGGCATAGCCGCCGCCCGCGACCAGCGCGCACATCGCCTGCCCCAGCAATTCGGGATCGCCCCCCGGTCCGACCGCCACGATCGTCCCGGCGATCTCCAGCCCCGGCAGGTCGGACGCCCCCGGCGGCGGCGGGTAAAAGCCCATGCGTTGCAGCACGTCGGGGCGGTTGACCCCCGCGGCGGCGACGCGGATCAGCACTTCGCCCGGCCCCGGCTGCGGCACCGGGCGCTGCTCGGGCACCAGGACTTCGGGTCCGCCGGGCGCGCTGATGGCGATCGCGGTCATGCTCGCTGGCAGGCTGGTCAAGTTGAATTTCCCCACATTTTACTTCGCCCTACGGCCACCTTATTGACAGCGTGGCGCACCGGGTCAACAGTCGCGAGGCTGTTCAGGAGCAACCGCCATGGACGATGACGACCTTCCCCGCCGCCGCGACGATGTGCTCGCGGCGCTGACCCGGCAACCGCTCGATCCGCTGTCGGTGAGCGAACTCGATGACCGTATCGCGACGCTTGAGGGTGAAATCGAGCGCGTCAAGGCGCACCGGGCCGCCGCCACGAGCCACAAGGCGATCGCCGACGCACTGTTCAAAAAGGGGTAGGCGCTACTCCGCCTCGGTGCTCAACCCTAGCCCGGGAATACCGATCGAGCGCCGCCCCCCGAAATCCGAACGCACGACAATCGCGCCCTGCTTTTCCATATAGTCGACCAGCCGCCGGATGCGCCCGGGCGAGTGGCTGCCATAGGCGCGCCCCAACACGTCATCGTCGGGACAGGGTTCGCCGTCGATCGCCGCACGCGCGATTTGCAGGAAAGGCGCGAGCATGTCGTCAGGTAGCCGCTCGGCGACGCGCAATGCCTCTGCCCAGCGCGGCTGCGACGGATCGAACACCCCACCTTTGGCCAGCGCGAAACGGCGGCGGAACGCGGCGAGATCGAGCGGCACTTTCTTCAGCTTAGCCATCCGGCAGCGCACCGAAAAATCCTGATAGAGGAAGGCTTCGGGCTGAAACGCGCTGTCGGGGTCGGCCAGCATCTCTTCGAGCATCGCCAACACCACCGCGTCGCTTTGCTCAGCCTCTTCGACCGCAGCGACGATGTCGAGCACCACCGGGGCGTCGCGGTCCTCGTGCAGCCCCTCGACCGCCGCGATGCGTTCGAGCACTGCGCTCGCCGCGACGGGTTCGGGCTCGGGCGCAAAGACGCGCGGCGCCACCGGCGCTTCCATTTCGGTGAACAGCATCGACCGCATGTCGTCGCCGCCCGCCACCGGCAGCGGCATCAGGCTGTGCGTCCCCATCCGCGTCGCGGTCTGCGTCGCGCCAATGCGGATCGATAGCGGGCGGCGCGAGATCGCCGGGCCAAGCCCCAGGAAATGCCCGCGTTCCAAGTCGCGGATTTGCTCGGCCTGCCGCCGCTCCATGCCGAGCAGGTCGGCGGCGCGCGCCATATCGATGTCGAGAAAGGTGCGCCCCATCAGGAAATTGCTCGCCTCGGCGGCGACATTTTTTGCGAGCTTGGCCAGCCGCTGCGTCGCGATCGCCCCCGCAAGGCCGCGCTTGCGCCCACGGCACATCAGGTTGGTCATCGCCGACAGGCTGGCGCGGCGGACGGTATCGGACACGTCGCCCGCAACGCTCGGCGCGAACATCTGCGCCTCGTCGACCACCACCAGCGCCGGAAACCAGTGCTCGCGCGGCGCATCGAACAATGCGTTTAGGAAGGCCGCGGCGCAGGTCATCTGCGCCTCGATATCGAGCGATTCCAGGCTGAGGACGATTGACGCGCGATGCTCGCGAATGCGCGCGCCCATCGCCGCGATCTCGCGCTCGTTATAGTCGCCGCCGTTGATCACGACATGGCTGTAGGCGTCGGCGAGCGTGACGAAATCGCCCTCGGGATCGATGACGATCTGCTGCACCAGCGCGGCGCTTTCCTCGAGGATGCGGCGCAGCAGGTGCGACTTGCCCGACCCCGAATTGCCCTGGACGAGCAGCCGCGTCGCCAGCAGCTCCTGCACGTCGATACGCACGCTTTGCCCCGCGCTGTCGGTCCCGATGTCGATGCTGGTCTTCACGGACGCCGCCCTATCGGGCGTCCGTGGGAATGACAACCGGGCCAGCTTTCGGATCGCCCGATTTTGCCACACGACCTTGCCAAGCCGCATGAAACCGCGAAAAGGGCGCCATGGATTTCGACGACCAACTCCGCCGCTATTTCGGCACCGCCGACCTGTCGGCGATCCACCCCGAGGCGCACGCCGCAGGCACCGAACGCATGCGCGTCGACTTCGGGCTGGAAACCAACCCCGGCCGCCGCTTCGCCTTATGGGCGCTGATGTACATGCTCGGCGTCGCCCCCGACCTCGACGTCGCGTTCAAGGATGAGGGCGAGCGCAATACGGCGCGCGATTTTATGGATATGGTCGATCTGGCGGGTGAGGACTGAGTTCATATATGCCAAGAACCCGTCGAAGAAGTGGAGCGCAGCAGTGAGCAATAGAGAACTTCACTATGGCCTAGCAGCATGGGCGGCCTGCGCGGCTCTTATATTCGTCATCGGCGTCGGCTTCGCTGGCGGACTTGAGAATGCCTTCATCTTTCCCGAAGGAGACCTGCTTTCTGTCGCTCTCACCTTGATAGGCTGGATCTTCGTATTTTTCCCCATCGCGGTCATCCCGGCGATACTCGTCATTAATCGCAGAAGGCAACGCCGGGACATTTCGTAAGTTCGCCAATCCTCAACGCCCCGTTAACCATACCGCAACCCCGTCATCGTAATTTCACAATCGCCATCCGCTTTTCCCTTGCAGGGCGGCGGCGGCATCGCCACCTTGTGTTCCTAGGGGCCGCCTCTCTCCCCCGGCGGGCCTCGCAAGGAGAAAAGTCCATGCCGTCCTTTTCGGAGAGCCTCGAAAAGACCCTGCACAATGCGCTGAAAGCCGCATCGGAGCGTCACCACGAATATGCGACGTTGGAGCATCTGCTCTTCGCGCTGATCGACGACGACCATGCCGCCGAAGTCATGCGCGCGTGCGGCGTTGCGGTCGACGATTTGCAATCGGCGGTCGTCCACTATCTCGACACCGAACTCGACAGCCTGAAGGTCGAGGGGCACAGCGATCCGTCGCCGACCAGCGGGTTCCAGCGCGTCGTCCAGCGCGCGATCCTGCACGTCCAGTCGTCGGGCAAGGATGAGGTGACGGGCGCCAACGTCCTCGTCGCTTTGTTCTCCGAACGCGAAAGCTACGCGGTCTATTTCCTCCAGCAGCAGGATCTGACGCGCCTCGACGCAGTCTCCTACCTCAGCCACGGCGTCGGCAAGGGCGGCAAGCCCTCGCCGCAGGCCGAGCCCGAGGAGAAGGAAGAGACAAAGGACAAGGACAGCAGCGGCAAGAACAAGAAAGAAACCGCGCTCGACCAGTTCACCGTCAACCTCAATGAAAAGGCTAAGGTTGGTAAGGTCGACCCGCTGATCGGCCGCCATGCCGAGGTCGACCGCACGATCCAGATCCTGTGCCGCCGGTCAAAGAACAACCCGCTCTATGTCGGCGATCCCGGCGTCGGCAAGACCGCGATCGCCGAAGGCCTTGCGCGCAAGATCATCGAAGGCGACGTGCCCGAGGTGCTGCTGCCCGCGGTCATCTATTCGCTCGATATGGGCGCGCTGCTCGCGGGCACGCGCTATCGCGGCGATTTCGAGGAGCGGCTGAAACAGGTCGTGACCGAGCTCGAAGGGCTGCCGCACGCGATCCTGTTCATCGACGAAATCCACACCGTCATCGGTGCGGGTGCTACTTCGGGCGGCGCGATGGACGCGTCGAACCTGCTGAAACCCGCGCTGTCGGGCGGCGTCATTCGCTGCATCGGCTCGACGACGTACAAGGAATTCCGCAACCATTTCGAAAAGGACCGCGCGTTGCTGCGCCGGTTCCAGAAGATCGATGTGGTCGAACCGACGCTGGAGGACACCAAGAAAATCCTCGCCGGGCTGCGCAGCGCGTTCGAGAGCCATCACCAGGTGCGCTACACCCCCGACGCGATCAACGCCGCGGTCGAGCTTAGCGCGCGCTACATCAACGACCGCAAATTGCCCGACAAGGCGATCGACGTGATCGACGAGGTCGGCGCGATGCAGATGCTCGTCGCCCCGTCGAAGCGCAAGAAGACGATCACCGCCAAGGAAATCGAGGCCGTGATCGCAACGATGGCGCGCATCCCGCCCAAATCGGTGTCGAGCGACGACAAGGCGACCCTCGCTAGCCTCGAGACCGATTTGAAGCGCGTCGTCTTCGGTCAGAATGTCGCGATCGAGGTGCTGTCGTCGGCGATCAAGCTCAGCCGTGCGGGCCTGCGCGATCCCGAAAAGCCGATCGGCAACTATCTGTTCAGCGGCCCGACCGGCGTCGGCAAGACCGAGGTCGCCAAGCAGCTCGCGTCGATCATGGGCATCCCGCTCCAGCGCTTCGATATGTCCGAATATATGGAGCGCCATTCGGTTAGCCGCCTGATCGGCGCGCCCCCGGGCTATGTCGGCTATGATCAGGGAGGCCTGCTCACCGACGCGATCGACCAGAACCCGCACTGCGTGCTTCTGCTCGACGAGATCGAAAAGGCGCATCCCGACCTGTTCAACATTCTGCTCCAGGTGATGGACAATGGCCGCCTGACCGACCATCACGGCAAGACCGTCGATTTCCGCAACGTCATCCTGATCATGACGACGAATGCGGGCGCCAGCGACATGGCGCGCGAATCGATCGGCTTCGGCCAGTCGACGCGCGAGGATGTGCAGGAAGAGGCGGTCAAGCGCATGTTCACCCCCGAATTCCGCAACCGCCTCGATGCGATCGTCCCCTTCGGCTATCTGCCGCCCGAGGTCGTCGCGCGCGTTGTAGACAAGTTCATCCTCGAGCTCGAATTGCAGCTCGCCGACCGCAATGTCCACATCCAGCTCGACGATGCGGCGCGCGAATGGCTGACCGGCAAGGGGTACGACAAGCTCTATGGTGCCCGCCCGATGGGCCGCCTGATCCAGGAAAAGATCAAGCAGCCGCTCGCCGAGGAACTATTGTTCGGCAAGCTCGTCCATGGCGGCGAGGTCAAGGTGAAGATGAAGACCGGCGACGACGCCAAGGTCGGCAACCCGCTGGCCTTCGAGATCGTCTCGGCCCCGCCCAAGGCGGGCAAGGGCAAGGCGAAGGCGCCGAAGGCCGACAAGGCGAAGAAGGCGGCAGAATAACAGAATTGGGACGCGTGCGGCGACGCAGGCGCCCTATTCTTGTGCTTTGTCTCGCGGCCTGTCGACCGTCTGGGCGCTTTATTGGTTATGGTCGGTCGGCCAGCCGAAACCCGATCTCATGATTGAAACCAGTCCGACCGACTCGATGGAGTTTGAAGGTTACGGCAGCAACGCCAAGCCGCAGATGCCCTATTACAAAGACGGTCAGTTTTTCTCGGCCGACGGCAAAGGCCTCAGCCCAAAAGATGTCATCCGCGACGGCCGACATCCAGACAACGTCGACTCTTTGCAGTTCGTCGCCCCGTTTTTCTTGGACGATTTGGCAACTCCGGCCGATTTTGCCTGTGCGATGGAGCAGGTCTGGGATGTGTGTAGCCCTCCCATTTTTATTGCTATCAATGGCCAGAGGGGAATTCCTGGATTACTTCCCGTGGACGAACGAATGGATTGTGCTTCAGTTTTCCGGAATCCGACCGGCGGAACGCCATTGCCTCAGCAGTGGAAATAGCACCCTTCAACATTGCATCTTCGGCCAAATAGCGTTATAACAATCGTATGAACACGCCGCTCAAAATCACTAAGGTGGGCAACAGCGCTGCCGTCATCCTGCCCAAGGAATTGCTGGCGCGGTTGCGCGTCGCATTGGGCGACACGCTCTATGCTACGGAAGCCCCCGATGGTTTGCGCCTGACGGCCTCCAACCCTGACTTCGCGACCAAGATGGCGGTTGCGGAGGAAATCATGCGTGAGGATCGCGATATACTGCGCGTACTGGCAAAATGACCGATCGCATCGAGCCGGTCTGGCTCGATGCTGATGTGGCATTGGCGATCCATGACCGACAATTGGCCGAACATGGTGGCATATCGGGAGTCCGCGATCCCGGTATGCTCGAATCCGCCTTGGCGCGACCAAAGAACCAGTGGGCATATGGCGAAGACGACCATATGGCGCTCGCCGCCGCCTATGCTTTCGGCGTCGCGCGGAACCATCCTTTCGGTGACGGCAACAAACGGACCGCTTGGGTGCTGGCGCGTCTGTTTTTGCGGCTCAATGGCCACCGGATAGAATTTGGTCCCGACGACGCCATTGCAACGGCGCTCGCGCTTGCGGCGGGCGACCTCAGCGAGGTCGAATTGGCACAATGGTTTCGTGAACGCCTGCTGCCTCGCTAGCTAGCACCCGACCCCTCGCTTTTTCACCCTCCAGCCGCTATATCTCCCCCCATGTACGATTATGTCTCCGTAACCACCGCCGACGCCGGCGCGCCCACGCCGGTCCGCGACGGCACGATCAAGCTACACGACGAAGCTGGCTTTGCCGGGATGCGCAAAGCGGGGCGGCTGTCGGCCGAAATCCTCGACGCGCTCGTTCCTTTCGTCCAGCCCGGGGTAACAACCGTGGCGATCGACGACCTCGTCCGCACGATGATGCTCGATGGCGGCGGCATCCCCGCGACGCTCGGCTATCGCGGCTTCACGCACAGCTGCTGCACCAGCATCAACCATGTCGTGTGCCACGGCATCCCCGACGACAAGCCGGTACGCGAGGGCGATATCGTCAATATCGACGTGACGACGATCATCGACGGCTGGCACGGCGACACCAGCCGCATGTATCTGGTCGGCGACGTGCCGATCAAGGCGAAGCGGCTCGTCGAAGTCACCTATGAATGCCTGATGCTCGGCATCGAGCAGGCGAAACCCGGCAACCGCATGGGCGACGTCGCGCACGCTATCCAGACCCATGCCGAGCGCCACCGCTATTCGGTCGTCCGCGATTTCTGCGGCCATGGCTTGGGGCAGATGTTCCACGATGCCCCCGAAGTCGTCCACGCCGGACGCCCCGGCACCGGACCCGAGCTGCGCCCCGGGATGTTCTTCACGATCGAGCCGATGATCAACACCGGCAAGTTTGCGGTAAAGATGCTCCCCGACGGCTGGACCGCGGTCACCCGCGACCGTTCGCTCTCCGCGCAGTTCGAACACAGCATCGGGATTACCGAAACCGGCTGCGAGATTTTCACGGCAAGCCCCAAGGGACTGAACGCGCCGCCGTGGAGCTGATGCTGCGGCGCGTCAGCTCCGGTAATCGGCGTTGATGCTGATGTAACCGTGGGTGAGGTCGCAGGTCCACACCGTCGCGCGGCCGTCGCCGAGGCCAAGGTCGGCACCGACGCGGATCTCCAGACCCTTCAGATGCGCCGCCACCGGCGCCTCGTCATAGACGTCGACGGGCAGGCCGTCCTTCGCCACCCAATGATCGCCGAAGCGGATCGCAAGTTTGTCGCGGTCGGCGGGTTCGCCCGCCTTGCCCACTGCCATCACAACGCGGCCCCAATTCGCATCCTCGCCCGCGATCGCGGTCTTTACCAGCGGCGAATTGGCGATCGCCAGCGCGACGCGTTTTGCGCTGTCGTCGCTGACCGCGCGGCTCACCTGAACTTCGATGAACTTTGACGCGCCCTCGCCGTCGCGGACGACCTGCTGCGCGAGGTCGAGCGCGACCTGCCGGATCGCGGCATAAAGCGCGTCGGCGCCGGGATCTTCGCGAGTAGTAAGAACTGTATTGCCCGCTTGGCCGGTAGCGAAGATCAGCACCGTGTCACTGGTCGAGGTGTCGCTGTCGACGGTGATGCTGTTGAACGTGCCGCCGGTAGCTTCGCTCAGCATGTCCTGCAACAGCGCGCGGGCGACCGCGGCGTCGGTGAAGATGTAGCCGAGCATCGTCGCCATATCGGGGGCGATCATGCCAGATCCCTTGACAATGCCTGCGACATGGACGGTGCGGTCGCCAACGATCGCGCTGGCGGCCGAGCCTTTAGCGAAGGTGTCGGTGGTGCAGATCGTTTCGGCGGCGGCTTCCCAGGAGCAGGGCTCCGCGGTCAGTGCGGCCTCGACTCCGGCGCGCGCCTTGTCCTTGGGGAGCGGGACGCCAATGACGCCGGTCGAGCTGACAAAGACTTCGTTCTGCGCGCAGCCGAGATGATCGGCGACCTGCGCCATGATCTGCTCGACCGCCTCGCGGCCGCGATAGCCAGTGAAGGCGTTGCTGTTGCCCGCGTTGACGATCAGCGCCCGGCCCTTGCCGCCCTTCACCTGTTCGCGGCCGATCTCGACTTCGGATGAGCAGCAGACATTGCGCGTGAATACGCCCGCGACCGTGGTGCCGGGCGCGAGCTCCACATAGGTCAGGTCGCAGCGGTCCCAATTCTTGTACTGCGCGCGCGCGACGCGGCGCGTCACCCCCGCGATTTCGGGGACGACGGGGAAGGCGGCGGGGGCGAGGGGGGAGCGGGTGGTCATGTGGACGCGCTTAGCGGGAGCGCGCCCAAAGAAAAACCCCTCCCTGCGAGGGAGGAGTACGAAGGCTTGGGCACCTGCGCCCTCGTCGTAGTGGGGTGGGTGGGCGGCCACGAAGAACGCCTGCGGCGACCCACCCCCGACCCCTCCCTAAGAGGGAGGGGAGAAGTTACCCCGGAATGCCGCTGATCGACTTCACTTCCATGAAGTCTTTCAGCCCGAAAACCCCGCCTTCGCGGCCGTTACCCGACGCCTTGTAGCCCCCGAACGCCGCGCCCGGCCCAGGCCCCCAGGCGTTCACGGCGACCATGCCGGCGCGCAGCTTCGGCGCCAGACCGGCGGCTTGCGCCGGGTCGCCCGAGATCACCGCCGACAGGCCATATTCGGTGTCGTTGGCGATATCGACCGCTTCGTCGAGGTCGTCATAAGCCATGATCGTCGCGACCGGGCCAAAGATTTCCTCATTGGCGATCCGCATGTCGCGGGTGACGCCCGAGAACACCGTCGGCTTGATATAATAGCCGCGATTGACGTTGCTCGGCAGGCCGGTGCCGCCGGTCTCCAACGTCGCGCCTTCGTCGATCGCCGACTGGATCAGCCCCTGGATCTTGTCGAACTGCGCCTTGTTGACGACGGGGCCGATATGACCGCCTTCGCTCATCGGGTCGCCCACAGACGTGCCGTCGAACATCGCCTTGATGACGCCGACCGCTTCGGCCTGACGCTCTTTCTGAACCAGGATGCGCGTCGGGGCAATGCAGCTCTGGCCGGTGTTGACGAGCACGCCCTGCACCGTCGGTGGCAGCACCGCGGCGAAATCGGCGTCGGGCAGGACGATGTTCGGCGACTTGCCGCCGAGTTCCTGATGGACGCGCTTGACGGTGTCGGCCGCCGCCTTGGCGACGAGGATACCGGCGCGGGTCGAGCCGGTAAAGCTGACCATTTCGATGCCGGGGTGGGCGCTGATCGCGTTACCGACGGTCGGGCCGTCACCCTGGACGAGGTTGAACACGCCCGGCGGCACGCCCGCGGCGTCGAGGATTTCGGCGAAGATCGTCGCGTTGCCGGGGCATTCTTCGGACGGTTTCAGCACCATCGTGTTGCCCGCGGCGAGCGCCGGAGCTACCTTCAGCGCGATCTGGTTGAGCGGCCAGTTCCACGGCGTGATCATGCCGACGACGCCGATCGGTTCATAAGCAATGACGCCCGCGGCATATTTTTCGGTGAAGTTGAAATCCTTCAGCGCGGCGATGGTGCCAAGGAACCCGCCAATGCCCGCGCCGACCTGTGCCGTACCCGCGAAGCTGACCGGGGCGCCCATTTCGCTCGCCATCGATTTGGCGAGGTCGGGTGCGCGCTTCTTATACTCTTCAACGATGTTGTTCAGCAGAGCGAGCCGCTCTTCGCGCGTCGTCTGCGACCAGCTCTTGAGCGCCTTGCGCGCCGCGTCGACGGCATCGTCGACGTCGGCGGCAGTGCCGAGGACAATCGTCGAGGCGGCTTCTTCAGTCGCCGGATTGATCACATCGTGCGGCTTGCCGCCCTTGCTGTCGACCCACTGGCCGCCGATGTAATTCTGCTTGAGGTGCGTTGCGGTGTCGCTCATCTTTTTTCTCCCAATCGGCGCGTCTGAATACGTCTCGGATTGCTACCTAATCACTGTGGCGGATGAATCAAGCAACGCCAACTGACAAAACTGGCGGGTCAGCGCTTTTGAGCACTCAGGCGTGACATAAAAATGGCGGCGCGGGTTGCCTGCCGGGCGATACTGGGGATGTCGACCGCTTCGCCCGGCGCATGGTCGCCGGTCGAATAGGGGCCGAGTCCCGCGAGTCCGTCGACATCGGCGGCAACAAAGCTGATGTCGCCCGCGCCGCGCTTGAGCGGATCGAGCGGCGCCATCTCGGGCAGCCCGAGGTCGCGGTTGACCCCGTTGAGTTTGCTCAGCAGCACGCGGTTGCCGTCGGTTGGTGCCATCGATGGATAGCCGCCGGGGTCGAAGCTGATTTTTGCGTCGGTGCCGGGGGCGTGCCCCGCGACGATCGCGGTCATCTTCGCCTTCACCCGTTCGATCTGTTCGGGCGACAGCGCGCGCAGGTCGCCGCGCGCCACCGCGATCGGCGCGATGATGTTGGTCTTCCCGGTGACGGTGGCGCGGATGCCGCCTGCGTCCAGCTCGGCCTGCTGCCCACCCGCGATCAGCCCGACGTTGAAAGTAAGATTGGGTTCGGGAAGCTCGGTGCGGAAGCGATACAGGATGCGCGTCAGTTCATAGATGGCGCCATCGCCCGCCGCGGCGCTGAAAATGCCCGAACTGTGCGCGCTCTTGCCGGTCGCGGTGACGGTCCAGCTATCCGACGAGCGCCGCGCGACCGACCCCATGTCGGCGCCGCCATCGCGGACGAGCCCTTCGAAATCGAGCGCGACATCGCTGCGCTTGCCCGCGGCGATCAGGTCAGCGCGCGCCTTTTCGATCGGGCTCCCCGCATCCTCTTCGTCGCCGGTCATATGGATTTCGATATTGGCGCCTTTCAGCGTTCCCGCCGCCTGCATCGCGCGCAGCGCCGCGACGATCACGACCATCCCGCCCTTGTCGTCGCCCGCGCCCGGGCCTTCGCCCATATCGCCCTTGCGAGTGAACTTTTGGAACGGCGAGTCGGGTTCGAACACCGTGTCGAGATGCGCGATCAGTAGAAGGCGTTTGGTGTCAGGCCGACCGACATGCGTAGCGATCAGATGCCCGGCGCGGCCGGTGTCGGTCATCGGCTTCCATTCCACCTTGAAACCCAGCGGTTCGAGCTCGGCGCGCATCATCGCCCCGACCTTTTCGACGCCCTCAAGGTTGAGCGAGCCGCTGTTCTGATTGACCAGCTTTTCGAGCAAGGCGAGGCTGCGGCCCTGTTCGGCGGTGACGGTTTTCGCCATGCCGCTCTCGGCCTTGCTGAGCTTGGCATAAGCGGCTGGCGCGAGCGCGAGCTGGAGGGCGACAAGAGCGGCAAGTGGCAGCGATTTCATGGGGAACTCCTCTGGACACCGCCTTTGTGCCGGTTGCGCGCCACATGGGCAAGCGGTCAGCCCGGGCGCACCATGAAAATGTCGCCCCCGATGCTGACGATAAAGAGGTTGCCCGCGCTGTCTTCGCCGAACGAGGCGATCGAGCTGAGCGTCCCGGCGTCGGGAGTGAAATCCTCATTGCGCCGCGCGAAGCGCGACGACGGCAAGGTCTGACCGGCTACGAGGCTGGCGAGAGGCACCGACCAGATATTACCCGAGACGAAATCGGCAAAGACATAGTGGCCGATCAGAGATGTCACCGGGCCGCGATAGACATAGCCGCCGGTCACCGAGCGGCCCTGCCGCGGACCGCTGCCATGGCCATATTCGGCGACGGGCGGGGTCAAGCCCGCAGGAGCGGTCCCCGAATAGGGCTGGGTACCTTCCAGAAAACGCCAGCCAAAATTGAGTCCCGGCTGGGTCGTGGTCACCGCATTGATTTCCTCGATGGCGCCCTGACCGACATCACCGATCAGCAAGGTCGAGCCCGAAAAGGAAGCGCGGAACGGATTGCGCAGGCCAAAGGCAAAGACGTAGGGATCGCCGCCGCCCGCCAGAAACGGATTGCCAGGGGCGGGAGCGTAGCTGCTGCCCCCCGCGCCGACCGCAAAGCGCAGGATCTTGCCAAGCTGCACATTGCGGTTCTGGGCATTGTTGTTCGGATCGCCGCCCCCGCCGCCATCACCGACCCCGACATAGACATGGCCGTCGGGACCGTAGCCAATCCAGCCGCCATTGTGATTGTCGAACCCGGGATGCGGGATGTCGAGCACCGTGTCATAGCTGGTCGAGCTGTTCGGCTGGCCCAGCGTGTAGCGGCGCACCTGGACATTGCCGTTCGTCGCGGTCGCGACCGCGAACAGGCGCTGCGACGTCGCATGGTCGGGATAGGCGGCGAGGCCGAGCAGGCCGCGTTCGCCGCTGGTCGAAATGTCGGTGATGTCGAGCACCAGCGTGCGGCTGCCATTGGCGGGATCGAAGCGATAGACGTTGCCGCCTTTCTCGACGACGTAAACGCTGCTGCTGCCCGGGACGGGTGCGACGTAGAGCGGCTGGCTGAAGCCGGTGCCAACGCGCACCACCGCGATGCCTTCGCGGCTGTTGGTGACAGTGATGTTCACCGCCTGCGTCACGCTCGCCTGACCGTCGCTGACGCGCAGCACGGCGGCATAGACATTGTCGCCGTCGGCGTCCGCCGGCAGATCGAAATCGGGCGCGGCGTTGAAGCTGAGCGCGCCCGCCCCGGTGATCGCAAAGCGCGCCGCATCGGCGCCGCCGTCGATGGTAAAGGTCAGCGCGTTGCCATTGGGGTCGGTCGCCGTCGCCTGATAGGCGGCGATGCCGTTCTCGGCGACGCTCGCGGTTTGCAGCGAGGTGAAGCTGGGCGGGGCGTTCGCGGCGGGCGGGGTGCCGCCGCCGCTACTGCCACTTCCACCGCACGACGCGAGGATCAGGAAGGTGAGAAGGAGGGAGACGCGCTTCCGCATGGCCGATAGCCTTTCGCGATCAAGCCCACCCCGCGCGCAACCTGCCACCGGGCGATCGCTACGGCACCCTGGCGGTTTACCATGAAGCCCTCGTGCGCGGCGCGGTCAGGCGGGCTCTTTGGCCTCGTCGAAATCGTTGAGCTTGCCCAGCGCCTCTTGCGCGATTTTTCGCAGAACCAGACGATTGACCGTCAAGCCTTTCGCCCCGTCGCCGGCCAAGTCGTCGATGGCGAAATCGACGCGGGTGCGATCAGGCGCCAGCTCTTCAAAGGTGAATTTGAGCCCCGTCGTCAGCGCGCCGTCGTCGACATTGTAGATCAGATGCGCTTCGCGGGGGATTTCCATCGCGACCGCTATCTTGATCTTATAGGCGTCGGGCCGCTCGTCGGGCACCATTTTCTCGAAACCCGGACCGCCCTTTTCGGCGACCAACTCATAAAGGCGCGTCGATCCGCCGTTGGTCACCAACGGCATCCCGGTAAAGGCGCTGCCGTCGCCGAACATTTTCGCAAACACCTCTTCGCGCGGCGCGGCGACGGTGCGGGTCTGATTGGCCAGTTCGGCCATCTTGCCGCAGCTTGCGGTCAGCAGCATGACAGCGACCAAGACTGTGGAGCGTAACATCGCGATCCCCCCGAAAAGCAGAGCCGGTTTAGAGGAAAACGCTTACAAAAGCGTCAACGGCCGCCGTTTCCGCCTGTAAAGAATGTTTGACAGGTCGAAATGTCGCCTGTAAAGAGCTCTTGACAGGCAGGGGAGCGGCTGTGGAAAATCGGGTCCGCGAATTTCGCGAAGCGGCGGGGTGGAGCCAGGGCGAACTGGCCCGCCGCCTTGGCGTGTCGCGCCAGACGATCAACGCGGTTGAAACCGACAAATATGACCCCAGCCTGCCGCTGGCGCTGCGCATGGCGGGGTTGTTCGCCCTGGAAGTGCGCCAGCTGTTTATCGACCATTGGACGGCGAAGGAGTAGCGACATCACGACGCAGGTGAGCAAAGCCGCCGGTTGGCGCAAGATGGCGATACAAGCAGCGATTGGTGCAGCGGCGGGCGCCGGAGGCATGTTCGCGGGGTTGCAGCTGGTCGAGGGGCAGGGCGGTTTCGACTGGACGGGGTCGTCGGTCATCCTGTTCGGCATCGGGCTGGTTTATGCGCTGATGGGGGTTTTCGTGGGGATTGGGACGGTAGCACCGCGCCTGTTCGGCCAGCGGTTGCTCAACGTCGCCGACGCCGAGGAAATCGTCGAGGAACGTGCGAACATGGCTGGCAGCGCCGTCGGCTGCCTGATTCTGGGCGCAGCGGTCATGCTGCTGGCGCATGCGGCGGCGGCTGATGCCGCAGGCAGTACGGCGCTGGTCGCCCCTGCGCTCGCATTTTGGATTTTGCTCGCAGTTCTGGTCGGTTTCACCGCATTATCGGTTTTGATGTGGCGGGGTTTTGACGAGTTGTGGCGCCAGTTGACGGTCGAAATATCCGCGATCACCGGCAATCTTCTGCTGTTGGTTGCGATCATCTGGGGCGGCGCCGCCGCGGTGGGGCTGGCCGCCGGGCCGCACCCGCTCGATCTGGTGTCGATCGCATTCGGATCGCTCCTGTTCGCCTGTTTCGCCGGCGCGGGCTGGCGCGGGATGATGGCGCCGCGCTAGCGCTTTCGTCGG
>Ga0265296_1003059_pt1 | contig 16038 bp, 13 predicted proteins | sample MunlanPumphouse1_FD_189073 | JGI IMG/M metagenome (GOLD analysis project Ga0265296, IMG submission 189073) | Groundwater microbial communities from a municipal landfill in Southern Ontario, Canada - Pumphouse #1 | ecosystem: Environmental > Aquatic > Deep subsurface > Groundwater | place... | reverse complement strand
GCATCCATCACGCGTACCTCTTCACGGGCGTACGCGGCGTCGGAAAGACGACCGTGGCGCGCATACTCGCGCGAGCGCTCAACTGCGAGAAGCCCAAGAATTTCGAGCCGTGCGGCAACTGCCCCCCGTGCACCGAGATAACCGCGGGGCGCTCCATGGACGTGCAGGAGATAGACGGAGCCTCCAACACCGGCGTGGACGACGTGCGCGAGATACGCGAGCGCGTGAAGTACATGCCCTCGTCGGGCAAATATAAGATCTACATCATCGACGAAGTCCATATGCTCTCCACGCCGGCGTTCAACGCGCTGCTCAAGACCCTCGAAGAGCCGCCGGCGCACGTGATCTTTATCTTCGCCACGACCGAATCGCAAAAGATCCCGGCGACCATACTCTCCCGCTGCCAGCGCTACGACTTCCGCCGCATACCCGCGCCGCTCATAGCGGGCGCGCTCAAGCGCATCGCCGCGACCGAGTCGGTAACCATAGACGACGACGCCCTCGGGCTCATCGCGCGCGAGGCCACCGGAAGCCTGCGCGACGCGCAGTCGCTGTTCGACCAGGCGATCGCATTCGCCGGAACCGCGGTAACGCTCGACTCCATGCACGCAATGCTCGGCTGCCTGGACCGCACGCTCTTATTCGATACCGTGGCGGCGGGCCTTGACCGCGATGCCAGGCGCGCGCTGGCAGCTCTCGACAAGGTATTCCTCACCGGGGCCGACCTCACGCGTTTCGCCGGGGAGATCCTCGAGGTGCTGCGGCACATGCTCGTGATCGCAGAGTGCGGCGAAGAGCGCGCAACGCCGGACCTTCCCGCCGACGAGATAGCGGCGCTCAAGAAGCTCTGCGCCAGCGCGGAGCCTTGTCTGCTCCACCAGATGTTCGCGCTATGGTACGGCATAGCGGAGTCCGTCGCCCGCTCGCCGTTCCCGAAGATGCTCCTGGAAGTGGGGCTTTTGCGCCTCTGCAGGATCACGCCTATGAAACCGATATCCGAGATCGTGGCCAAGCTCGACGCCCTCCTTGAGGGCGATGCACCTGCTCGCCCTGTTGCGCCGGAGGCTCTGGCGCCGCTGCAGCGCGAAGAGCCTAAGAAGGTTCAAACCCCGGCGCCGGCCAGGATAAATGCGCCAGCGGCATCGCCCACGTTTGAGCCCGCTGCGGCCTCGGACATCGAGACCGAGCGGCGGTGGCAGGATTTCATGCGCTGGGTAATAATAGAGAGGCCGCAGGTCGCATCGATACTGCAGCAGGGCTCCATCGAAGGGATGGACGGGGACACGGTGCGCATACGCTGTGCGAAGCCTCACTTCGCAGAGATGCTCATGGAGCAGGACCGCAGAGAGAAGGTGGAGGAACTGCTCAGCTCTTTCTTCAAGAAACCGATGAAGCTCTCCGTGAACTCCGAGGGCGCCGCAGATGAGAAAGAGGCCCCACGCGGAAATCGCAAGAAGGAACTCGTGCGGGAGGCGCTCAAGGACGACATTGTAAAGCAGGCCGCCGATATTCTTGGCGCGCAACTGCATGATGTGAAGACAAGTGAAAAGTAATTAGTGGTCGGTGGTCGGTGATCACGAATATAGGAGTTACATCGATGAACATGGATATGAAATCGATCATGAAGCAGGCTGAGACCCTCCAGGCCGAGATGGCGAAGAAGCAGGAGGAGCTGGGGAGGATGACCTTTGAGGCGAGCGCCGGCGGCGGCATGGTGACGGCCATGGTGAACGGCCGGCACGAGCTTGTGAAACTCGCGATCGACCCCACGGTCATGTCAGCCGGTGATGTCGAGATGCTGCAGGACCTCGTGATCGCCGCGGTGAACGAGGGCTTCAAGCGCGCAAACGAGGCCATGCAACAGTCGCTCTCAGGGATGATGGGCGGCCTTGGCTCTCTTAAAGGAATGTTCTAGTCGAGGCACGAAGCACGAAGCAGGAGGCAGGAACATACCATCTAGATTTTATCATCATGCTTCATGCTTCATGCCTCATGCTTCGAGATTTTTTATGACACCTATCGACCGCCTAATTCACGAATTGGCCAAGCTCCCCGGCATCGGCGAGCGCACAGCTGCAAGGCTCGCGTTCTTCATCATGCGCCAGCCTCGCGAGTTCGCGGCGGATCTCTCGCGCGCGATCGTGGACGTAAAGGAAAAGGTGCGGCTATGCTCGCAGTGCATGAACCTCACGGAGGCTGACCCGTGCGGAATCTGCAACGACCATCGCCGCGACGCATCCACCGTCTGCGTCGTCGAGGACCCCTCCGACGTCATCGCCGTGGAGCGCACGCAGGCGTTCCGCGGCCGCTATCATATATTGCACGGCGCGCTCTCGCCGCTGGACGGCGTCGGACAGGACGATCTCAAGATCACGGAGCTCATCCGCCGCCTCGAGGGCGGGGATATCGCGGAGGTGATAGTGGCCACCAACGCGAACGTGGAGGGAGAGGCTACGGCCCTCTATCTTTCAAGGCTCATCAAACCCACGGGGATCAAGATCACGAGGCTCGCGTCCGGCATACCGGTCGGCGGCGACCTGGAATACATAGATGCATCCACCCTCACGCGCGCCCTCGAGGAGAGACGCGAGATTTGAAGGAGGCGTCGCATGAAGAATGTAATCTACCTCGCCATTGCGTTGGCATCGATCACATTCGCTGCGCTCGCAATCGTTCCTGGCACGGCAGCGGCGCAGGACACGGGAATCTATCCCCTCACATTCGCGGTCTCCGCGACCGCTGCGAAGAAGATGATCTCGGATGCGAACGGGACGGAGGAATGGAGCCCGCCCGGCCTCATATCCAGCTTTGAGGACGGCGACGACAGGCTCTTCTGCGTGATGGCGATAGACCCTGGCGCAGATCTCTGCGACACAGTCTCCTCCGAGGAGAACGCGCAAAGGCCCTACGTCGTCGTGATATCGAATGCCGCCGGCTCATCGCTCTGCGACGAGCTCCGCATGCTCTCAGGCATCGGCGGCCAGAGGTGCGCAAGCTTCTACGGGAAATCCGGAACGATCGAGGACAGCTCAATGCCCGCCGTGAGCGGCGTGACGAAATACCAGATCGAGCTGATCGATGCAGGCATCTTCTCCCGCCCTATGCTCAAGGATGCGCCGTTCGCTCAGGGCCTGGAGCTGAAAGCGCGGTAACTCAGAATATAAGTCCGCGCAGGGCATCATTACTCTCTATGCCTGCTCTTTGCCACAGAGCGGGCGGAGTCCACAAGCCATCATCTCGCAAGCCCGCCACGGAGCAGCTACGTGCCACAAAGTAAGCTGGGCTGCCCCGTCCATTGCTCAGAAAACCGATACAGTGCCGAAGTACGCGGTGACCAGCGGCTGGCATCTCGCAAGCCGACACGGAGTTGTGCTCAGATCATAAGACTAACGGTGGATTCCCAGCCTACACGGTCCCCATTGCTCGAAGCCTGCCGCGGGTCACCGCGTAATCCGGCACGATGTCGGTTTGCTTGGCGATGAACGGAGGGACCCCGCGCATTTCATGGCACGGAGCCTGCCTGCCGGCAGGCAGGCCAGCCGAACATATGAATTCGGAGGGATTGGTCAGTGGGGATGTTTGTATTTAGTCAACAATATCAACCAGTTATACAATAAGCGAATATCCTCTCTGCGGAAGCAACTTTGGGTGGTGCCCCACCCGATAATAAGGATGGACATCAAGATACGTCCATCAGGGAGGCACCATGGTAGCGAGTACAGCGATACAGTCGAGTCAGGCAGCTCAGGCAGCTCAGGCGGATGCGATGGGCATTGGCCTTGCAAGCCCGGGCAACCCCATCACGAGCAATAGCAGCGAAGCTGACAAAGCAAAGAATCCGACCGCGGGATCGAGGCAACTCGGCGTACTGCAGATACCGCCGCAGCCCCTTCCCAGCATGATGCAGGTCGCACCGCTCGCTCCTCCTTATTTTACGGGCGCAGCGGCACAGCCTGCGGGCGGGCAGAACCAGGGCCAGGCAGGCAATGCCGGCGGCACGGAATCGAAAAACGGTGGCACAACGATCAAATCAGGGTCTGGGAAGGATAAAGAAGAAGCAGCGAATATAATAGATAAGCGGCTCGGCAACAAGGTTAAGCCCGGAGACATTCCCGATGAAGTAGCTAGGAAACTTGTTAAAGGAGATATGACGGCAGAGGAAGCACTGGCAGAAATCAGGAAGGCCGATAAGGGCCAACCAAATGAGCCGGTGCGGCCACCGGCCGCAAATCCGCCAGTCGCGAACACGCCGCAGCAACCGGCAGTACAGCAGCCCGCGGCCCCCGCTAATGATCCAGCCGCAGCTTGGGCCAAATATTCAGGCCTGCCAAATGAAGAAGCGGTTGGACTGAAGAAACCGCAGAACTAAAGAAAGCAATTCCTCGCACCAATATCGACCCCGATGCATCGCGCATCGGGGTTTTCTTTTGCCACTTCGCGTTTGACAACCACTCCCCATCATATATGAAAAGGTAACTATTCAGGAGGGAGAGTCACCTTGTACGACAATCAGGCGTGGTTTTGAGCGGCGCGCCTGCCTGCCGGCAGGCAGGTATGACGAAGTGAATTCCTGAACACATTCACCCATTTGGGGCCTGACCAGCGGGAAGACACCAAATGGGATGAATGTGTTGAGGAATTCGCAAGGAATAGCGTAGCGAATGGCGCCGTCGCACAAGGTGACTCTCCCTCCTGAATAGTTACTATGAAAGCCCCACAAACGCTGCGTTTCATCACGAGGCCCGCATGATCGAAATCCGATTTCACGGCAGGGGCGGCCAGGGGGCAGTGGTAGGCGGAAAGATCCTGGCTACCGCGATATTCTCGGAAGGCAAGTTCGTGCAGGCGTTTCCATCGTTCGGAGTGGAGCGAAGGGGCGCTCCCGTCACCGCATTTGTAAGGATAGACGAAAAACGAATCGACCTGCGCAGCCAGATCTACCGGCCCGACCACCTCATCATCCTGGACCCCACGCTCCTCAACAATCCTGCCACATTTGACGGATTCAAGGGCGAGGGCTGGGTCCTCATCAACGCCAAACGCACGCCAGAAGAGGTTCGCCGGGTGAAACGCCTGGAGGGGTTGAAGGTCGCGACTGTGGATGCGAGCGGCATCGCGGTGCGAAACAAGCTCGGCTCGGCGATGAGCCCTATCGTCAATACCGCCATACTCGGCGCATTCTGCAGGGTCACCGGCCTCTGCTCGATTACCTCTATCGTCGAGTCGATCAAAAAGGGCGTGCCAATAGAGCCGGGCGCAAATGCGAAGGCCGCGGAGGAGGCGTACGGCGAGGTGCAGTTCGCGGGGGCCGAGACTTCAGCAGCGGTGGGGGCTGAGACATGACGAAGCAGACCAAGACGCTCAAGCAGCAGATCGTGTTCGAGAGCGAGCGCGACATGCCCTACTTCCCCATCGCAATGGGGACTACGGAGTGGAACGAGACGGGCACGTGGCGCTATATGAGGCCTCGATACGTGCAGCGAGTCCCCGCGTGCCAGAACTCCTGCCCGACGGGCAACGACATAGAGGCGTGGATCAGGCTGCTCGAGGGCGGAAGGCTCGCAGAGGCCTGGGAAGCGGCGGTATTGGAAAACCCGTTCCCGGCTATCATGGGGCGCGTCTGCTTTCACCCCTGCATGGACGGATGCAACAGGCGCGAGTTGGGCGGGACCGTGAATATAAACGCCCTCGAAAGGTCGCTGGGCGATGCGATGGGTGAAAAGCTCCCGCCTGCGGAGAGGTTCTGCAAATCCAGCGGAAAGAGCATAGCGATCATGGGCTCAGGGCCCGCGGGCCTTGCGTGCGCGTATCACGCGGCCAGGCTCGGCCACAACGTCGTGGTCTTCGAGCGCGCCCAAAAGGCGGGCGGCATGCTCCGCTACGGCATCCCCTCATATCGCCTGCCGCGCGACGTGCTCGACCGCGAGATAGAACGGCTCAAGGCCATGGGCATCGACATAAAGCTGGACAAGCCGGTGCCTGACGCTGCGCACATGCAGACTCTCCGCCAGGACTACGCAGCGGTTTTTCTGGCGACCGGCGCGCACAGGTCCAGGGCGATCGGCTTGGAAGGCGAGAAGACGCCCGGCGTTATGCCCGGCCTCGAATTCCTCAAGCAGACGGCATCCGGCAGAAGCCCGCAGATCGGCAGGCGCGTGATAGTAGTCGGCGGCGGCAACACGGCGGTGGATACGGCCCGCACGGCAAGGCGCCTTGGCGCGGAGGTCACGCTCGTATATCGGCGCTCCCGCGCTGAGATGCCCGCGTTCGAGGGCGAGGTGCGCGCTGCCGAAGAGGAGGGCGTGCGCATAGAGATGCTCATGGCGCCCTCGCGCCTGCTCACGGCCAACGGTCGCGCGACCGGAATCGAATGCCTCCGCATGCAGCTCGGCGACCCGGATGAATCCGGCCGCCGCAGGCCTGAACCGGTCAAGGGCTCCGAGACTACCTTTGACGCGGAGACGATCCTCACCGCGATCGGCGAGGAGATAGACACTTCGATCATCCCCGCAGCGCTCGCCATAGAAAACGGCGCCATCAAGACCGGCGTCGGCGGCCGCACCGAATGGCATAACATCTTCGCGGGCGGCGACTTCACCGCGGGTCCGCGGACCGTTGTCGACGCGCTTGCCGCCGGCAAGCGCACCGCCATCGCCATGGATTGCCTGCTGCGCGGCGAAGATGCGGCGGCGGCCCTCGAACGGGCCAGTGTTGCCGGCTCGGGCCCGGCGCTCATGGGCCGCTACATCGAAAAGATACTGGGCCTGCCAGAGCGCACAGCGACATCTTCAGAGACGAGCATGCAGGACCGCATCGCCGTATTCGATGACGTCAACACCGCGTACTTCACGCGCTCCGAACCGGAGGCCACGCCTTCGAAGGTCGTGGCGGAGCGCTTCGGCACGGACCCGTTTTCCGAGGTTCATCAGGCGCTTTCCGATATCGCCCGCGGCCGCGAGCTCTCGCGCTGTTTCCATTGCGGCCGATGCACCGAATGCGACAACTGCTATATATACTGCCCGGACGTCGCAATATTGAAGCAGGAAGGCGGCTTCGGGATCGACATGAATTTCTGCAAGGGGTGCGGCGTTTGCAACAAGGAATGCCCCCGGGCTGCAATGGAGATGATAGAGGAACCGACTGAATTTTGAAGCACGAAGCATGAGGCACAGACCATGCCAACTACCGAAGTATTGATGGGCAATCATGCGACCTCCCACGCGGTGAAGCTCGCGCGTACGCAGGTGATCGCCGCATACCCCATAACGCCGCAGACGCAGATCGTCGAGGAACTTTCGGAGATGTGCGCGCGCGGCGAGCTGCATGCGCGCTTCATCAAAGTGGAGTCGGAGCATTCGGCCATGGCCTGCTGCATCGGGGCCGCGCAGGCCGGCGCCCGCGCCTTCACCGCCACGTCGTCGCAGGGGCTGGCCCTCATGCACGAGCTGTTATTCTGGGCCGCATACGGCAGGCTGCCGCTCGTGATGGTGGACGTAAATCGCGCCATGGCGCCGGGCTGGAACATCTGGAGCGATCAGACCGACTCGCTGGCACAGCGCGACACCGGCTGGATACAGATCTACTGCGAGACCAACCAGGAGGTGCTCGACACCGTGCTCATGGCGTTTCGCCTCGCGGAGACGGTGCAGCTCCCGGTCATGGTAGTCTACGACGCATTTATCCTCTCGCACACGTACGAGCCGGTCGAGATCCCTGATCAGAAGGACGTGGACCGTTTCCTCCCGCAGCCCAGGCCAAAGTTCAAGCTCGACACAAAAGAGCCGCGCACCTTCAACCCGCTCGTCAATCCCGAGAACTTCATGGAGTTCCGCCACATCATGGAGCAGGCGCACGAGCAGGCCAAGCGCGCATACAGGGATGTGGCGCACGACTACGCGAAGAGATTCCACCGGCGTTACGACGCCATCGAGCTGATCGACGGCGAGGACGCCGAGACCCTGCTCGTCACGAGCGGCTCCATTACCTCTACCGCGCGCGTGGCGCAGGCAGAGCTTCGCGCGAAGGGCGAAAAAGTCGGGCTGCTCAAGATGCGGATGTTCAGGCCGTTCCCCACCGAGCTGCTCCGTGAGATCGTGGGCAACGCCGGCGGCAGGCGGCGCGTGACAAAGCTCGCGGTCCTTGACAGGAACATAAGCCACGGCGCTGGAGGCATCTGGGCGCAGGAGATACGCGCGGCGCTCTTTGGCATTCCCAATACGCCGCTGGTCTTCCCGTTCCACCTGGGCCTGGGAGGTCGCGACGTCACTCCCGAAGCCATCACAGAGGCTTACGAGTACACCAAGGGACATGATTCGCCCGAGAAGCCCGTGTGGATAGGGCTCAAGAGGTAAGCATGAACACAGATCCACTCTATCACGGTCAAGGCACGCGGGCTCAGAACTACGAGCGCGACGAGCTCATGACCTCGGGCCACCTCGCCTGCGCCGGCTGCGGGGCGGCGATTGCCATGCGCATGGCGCTCAAGGCCATGGGGCCTGACACAGTGGTCGTCATCCCCGCATCCTGCTGGGCGATCATCCCGGGGCCCTTCCCTTATTCGAGCCTGCACACGCCGCTCATGCACACCGCGCTTGAGACGACGGGGGCCGCCATATCCGGCGTGCGCGCCGCGTTAGATTTACAGGGAAAGCAGGAGACTCACGTGATGGGCTGGGCGGGCGACGGCGGGACGTTCGACATAGGACTGCAGTCTCTCTCCGCGGCCGCCGAGCGCAACGAGAACGTGATCTACGTCTGCTACGACAACGAGGCGTACATGAACACGGGCATCCAGCGCTCAAGCGCCACCCCGCAGTTCGCATGGACCACAACGACGCCGGCTGATCACCCAAAGGACGTGGGAAAGAAGAACATCGACCGGATCATGGCCGCGCACGGCATACCGTATCTCGCCACGACCACCTCCGCGCACCCGCACGACCTCATGTACAAGTTCGAGAAGGCGAAGACGATCCACGGCTTCCGCTTTATCCACATCCTCGCGTCCTGCACAGCGGGCTGGAAGATCGACTCGGCACAAGCGGTGGAGGTCATGCGCGCGGCGGTGGACTGCAGGCTCTTCCCTCTCTACGAGGTGGAAAACGGCGCGCGCTACACCATCAACGTCGAGCCTAAGGGCACCCCGCTCAAGGACTATCTCATGATGCAGGGCCGATTCCGCCACATGACAGCCGAGAACATAGAGGCGCTGGAGCGACAGGTCGAGCGCGAGTGGGCGTGGATCAAACGACAAACACGTGAATCGTGAATCTAAACACCGCGGCTGTCATTCCGAGGCCTCGCGTGCAATAATATTCGCCGAGGAATCCCCTGAAGGCCATGGGATCCTTCGGCAGCCAGGGACAAGGACATGGCCTCAGGATGACAACCTCGAATGACCACCTATTCCGATAATTTTCTCAAGGCAATTCCCAAGACGGATCTCCATGTCCATCTCGATGGAAGCCTGCGCGTCTCCACGATAATCGATATGGCAAAAGAACAGAAGCTCGCGCTCCCTTCGTATACTGAGGAGGGGCTGGGCGAGCTCGTCTTCAAGGCCAGATATGCGGACCTCAATGAGTATCTACAGGGGTTCCAGTACACCGTCGCCGTGTTGCAGACGCCGGAGGCGCTGGAGCGGGCGGCATACGAGTTCGCGCAAGACAACTTCGCGGAGGGCGTGCGCTATGTGGAGCCGCGCTTCGCCCCGCAGCTGCATTCGAACGCGGCGATGCCCGTGGACGAGGTGATAGCCAGCGTCGACCGCGGGCTCTCCCGCGCGCGCCGCGAGATCAACCTTCGACCGGAAATTTCCTCAGGCGAAGAACCGTCGTTCCAATATGGGATCATCGGCTACTACCGGCGCCTCGTGGAGATGCACCCTGATATGCCGCAGAAGGAACTGCACGAGCTCGCTGCGCTGGATCTCGTGCGCGCGCTCATAAAGGCGCGCGACGATCGCGGCATGCCGATCGCGGGCTTTGACCTGGCAGGCGCTGAGCGCGGATATCCGGCCGAGACGCATCGAACCGCGTACGACCTGGCGCACAAGCACTTCCTCAAGAAGACCGTGCACGCGGGAGAGGATTACGGCCCCGCCTCCATCTTTCAGGCAATCACGGACTGCCACGCGGACCGCATCGGCCACGGCACGCACATATTCGACGAATCGCTGGTGGAGCTGCCGACAGGCCCCGAGCGCGAGCACTACGTGCGCGCGCTGTGGCAGTACATCGCCGACCGCCGCATCACCATCGAGGTCTGCCTCACCTCAAACCTGCAGACCATGCCGCAGCTTAAGGATATAAAGGACCACCCCTTCTCCAAAATGCTGGACAAGCGGCTCTCGGTCACCTTCTGCACGGACAACCGCCTCGTCTCGCACACGACGGTCACGGGCGAAATCGAGCTCGCGGTAACCAACTTCACGATCCCGCAGTACAAGCTCAAGGACCTCATAATCTACGGATTCAAGCGGAGTTTCTTCCCGGGCGATTACATGGCGAAGAGGGAGTACATAAGGAAGATAATCGATTACTACGAAAAGATGGAGAAGGTACACGGCAACGAGCTCAAAGCTCAAAGCTGAAAGCTGAAAGCTCAAAGCTGAAGGCTCAAAGCTCAAAGCTCAAAGCTGAAAGGAACACCTTGCAGCACTACAGTTTTTCCTTTGAGCTTTCACCTTTGAGCTTTGAGCTTCTTTTTATCTCCTCCTCAACAATCGCCTGCAGGAACTTCGGGTCGCGCCAGTAGCGCAGTTTTCTCCCGTTGATAAAGAGCGAAGGCGTGCCGGTGACGTATATGGCTTTTGCGGCTGCTATGTCCGCGCGAACGCGTTTGTCGGTCTCAGGGGATTCGACGCATGCCATGAACTCGTCGCGATTCCAGCCCTGCTTTTCCGCAAGCTTCATGATGGTCTGCTGGGAGAGCTGCTTCTGATTTCTGAAGAGCTCGTCGTGGAACTTCCAGAACTTTCCCTTCTCCCCCGCGCAGATGGCCGCCTTGGCCGCCAGACACGCGTACTGATGCATGGGCATCTTCATCGAGTCATTGCAGGCGTTGTCGAGCGGATAGTTCACGAAGTAAAAGCGCACGTCGCCCTTGAACTCCTGCAGATACGGTTTCACGCTGAATGCGGCCATCCTGCAGAATGGGCACTGGAACTCGCTGAACTCCACGATGGTCACCGTAGCTTTGGGGTTTCCCCACACCGGCCAGTCGGGATCGATCTTTATCTCGTGCAGCGACTGCATGTAGAATGCCTTCACCTTCTCATCGAGGCTCGCCCTCTCCTCGCCCTGCGGCGCGCGCGATTGCCACGCGGCCATCGCGCCCCAGCCGACCATGAACACCGCAGCGACCGCTACGGCCTGCGTGATAACCTTCGGCGCAAAGCCCAGGTTCGACGACCGGCCGAATACCGCGAGCGCATAATCGCGCACGAACTGCATCGCGCCGCTGACCGGGATTCCCATGGCCACATAGAGGAAGATGAACAGGAAAATGTTCGCCGAGTACATGACCAGACACTCTACGCACCATACGCCGAGGATCGTAGCTGAAACATAGGAGAGAAATGCGCTGTAGAGCAGCCCGCCTATAGACATGAACCAGGCCGCGGCGACGCTCGAACGCCTTTCCCGCTTCGAGAAGCGCGCCAGCAGCGCCATGCCCCCTATAGCGATGTAGTAGCAGACCCCCCACCAGGCTATCGGCACGCCAAGGAATTCCGAATACGAACTCGCGTTCACCACGTCGCAGTTGATCCTTTCGCTGATCGCGCAGAAGCTCTGCTGCTCCAGCCCTTCGCTCATGATCCTCAGATGCTGGACCGTGGACAATACGGCGAGCGCAGCGCCGACGAGCGCGGCGATAGCCGCGACGGTTAATGCCCATCTCTTGATCATCTTGTCCCCCGTAATGGATGCTTAAGCCTTATGCCGGGACAACAGCCCCGCAAAGGTGACGCCCTTCAGATATTCTATAGACCTCTCCTGCAGCTCCTTCCAGACGGGGCTGACAGGGCATTGATCCTTCATATCGCAACCCGTTGAAGGATCAAGGCATTGGTTGATCGTCAGGTTCTGATCCATCGCGCAGAATACGTCGTAGAGCGAGATACCCGACGGCGACATGGCAAGCCGATATCCGCCGCGCGGCCCGGGCAGCGACTCGACGAGCCCGTGGCGAACGAGTTTGGGCAGGATGAGCGCCAGAAAATTGACCGGAATGCCGAATTCGCCGGCGATGGTCTTCTTGGAGAGGACAGTTCCCTCATGCTTTGAGAGAACGACCATCGCCCTCATGCCATAATCGAGTTCACGCGAAACTTGCATACGGCCTCCAACGAATCGGGCCAGCATCTACCAGTCTATAAAGCTCCTGAGTTTCTTGGCCCGGCTCGGATGCCTCAGCTTCCTCAAGGCCTTTGCCTCTATCTGCCGGATGCGCTCGCGGGTCACGGAGAAGTCGCGGCCGACCTCCTCGAGCGTGTGGTCCGACTTCTCGCCTATCCCGAAGCGCATGCGCAGCACCTTTTCCTCGCGCGGCGTCAGCGTAGCCAGCACATGTTTCGTCTGCTCAGAGAGGTTTAAGCCCACGACCGCCTCCGTGGGAGAGGTGATGGATTTGTCTTCTATGAAATCCCCGAGGTGGCTGTCCTCCTCTTCGCCGATCGGGGTCTCAAGGGAAATCGGCTCCTTCGCTATCTTTAAGACCTTGCGCACCTTCTCGAGCGGTAGCTCCATCTTGATTGCGATCTCCTCCGGAGACGGCTCGCGGCCCAGCTCCTGGACGAGATAGCGCGACGTGCGCACGAGCTTATTGATCGTCTCGATCATGTGCACCGGTATGCGGATCGTGCGCGCCTGGTCTGCGATGGCGCGAGTGATGGCCTGTCTGATCCACCAGGTAGCGTAGGTGGAGAACTTGTATCCGCGGCGGTACTCGAACTTGTCGACCGCCTTCATGAGGCCGATGTTGCCTTCCTGGATGAGATCGAGGAACTGCAGGCCGCGGTTCGTGTACTTCTTGGCGATCGAGACGACGAGCCGGAGATTGGCCTCGATCAGCTCGCTCTTCGCGCGCTCCGCAAACTGCTCTGCGCGCTTGATCTCGCGGTAAGTGGTCCTGAGCCCCTCTATGTTCTGCCCCGCCTCGCGCTCTATGCGGCTCTTCTCCGCCTCGGCGCGTTCGAATTCCTTTGTCACATCGGCGATCTGTTCCCTGGTGAGACCGGAATCTTTGACCATCTTGCGGCGCTGATAATCGGTGCGCTTATACTGGCGAAGACGATCCTTGAGCTCATGCTCGTCGACATGCAGTTTCCTGCCGCAGCCGTTGATGATCCTCTGGTTGCGCTCTGCCTGGTCGATAGCGGTGTGGAACGCCTCGACTATCAGGCTGATCGTCCTCGTCGAGAGGCGCATCTCCTTGAAGCACTCGAGCATCAGGTTCTGCAGCTCGGTGAACTTGGCCGAGAGCTGCTCGCGGGACTTGTCGGAGGTGCTGCTCCTCAGGATCTTGCCGTGCAGCTCGCGGCGCTGCTTGTCCAGCGCTCGGACGCGGCTCATAAGCTTGAGTATCCGCGTGCGATGGCCGGTCTCGTCGAAGTCCTCTATCTCCGGGTCGATCTCCTCGGCGTCCTTGATGATCGAGATGACGCGAATCCGGTTGCGCGAGAGGTCTTCGCCTATGGCGAGCACTCGCGCCACGCCGAGCGGGCTCGAGAGCAGGATGCCGAGCATGTCGTTCAGGCCGCGCTCTATGCGCTTGGCGATTTCGACCTCGCCCTCGCGCGTGAGCAGCGCCACCTGCCCCATCTTTCGCAGATACATTCGCACCGGGTCGATCGTTCGCGGTCCGAAGTCAGGAGTCGGCTCCACATCGGCCGAATGCTCCTCGATGCGCTCCTTCGGCTGCGGCTTGTTCTTGAGGGTCTGGCCCTCTTCTTCGGAGTCCACGATCTCGATGTCCATGTCGTCGAAGATAGTAAGCACGTTGTCCAGCTGGTTGGACGACACTATATCGGCCGGCAGCGCATCGTTGACCTCCTCCACAGTGAGGAAGCCCTTTGCCTTGCCTGCTGCGATGAGGTTCTTCACCTCTTTGATGTCTGCTGCCTTCTGCTGCTGCTGTATCTGCTCCATGTTTTCTCCCTTTTTCATACCCTATTGTGTTCGAACTTTTTCGACGAGCGCGCGCTTTTCCGCAAGGAGGGCGAAGATGCGTTCGTCGTCTCCCTCTCCCTCGGCCAGCTTGATGTCGTGGTTTATCGCATCCAGGCGTGCGACATCCGGCCGCGACGAAATCCTTGCCGTGCAATCCTTTACCAGGTGCCGCATCTCCTCCTCGTCCTGCGCCGCGCCCTTCACAGCCAAAGCCCGAAGCTGCGTTGCCAGCTCTTCGTCCTCGATCGAGTCGATGAGCGCGCCCAGATTCACGCGGCCCCCGGTCCCCGCCGCCTGCCACGCTTCCCACACGAGCGTGGCCGCCGTGCGGCACCACTCATCCGACAGGGAGGCCGGCCCGATCTCGGCAAAGACCTCTGGAACTATCCCCGGATCGGCGAACATCGCCGCCACGAGCAATCTCTCGGCTGTCCGATCGGCATGAGCGTCCGCCTGCTCCGGCTTCTCCCTCCGAACGGCGCTGATCTGCGCCGGCGCATTCCGTTCGCGTCCAAGCATCTGTGAGAGGCTCGCCTCATCTACATCGATGCGCCGCGAAACGTACTGCATGAGCACGGAGAGCTCCACCGGATCGGAAATCCTGCGCAGGAAAGGCGCTATGCGCGAGATCGCCGAGACCTTGCCCGCCGAGTCGAGCCCGGTCGTGACGATGGTCTGCTCGACAAAATGTTCAAAGAGCGGCTTTGCCCTATCCAGACGCCTGCGAAATTCCAATGCGCCTTCGCGGCGCACAAACGTGTCGGGGTCGTCGCCGACCGGGAGCACCACGACGCGCGGCGCCAGGCCGACATCGATGTAGAGCGGCAGGGCGCGCATCGACGCCCTCTGCCCTGCTTCGTCTCCGTCAAAGACCAGCACCATGTTATGCGTGAGCCGGCGAAGGGCCTCTATGTGCCCTTCGGTAAGCGCGGTGCCCAGCGGCGCCGCAACGTTCTCGATACCCGCCTGGTGGAGGGCGATGAAATCCATGTAGCCCTCGACCAGCACGACAAAATCGCTCGACCTTATTGCCTGCGCGGAGCGATCGAGACCGTACACGCAATTCGACTTGTGATAGATCGGTGAATCCGGGGAGTTGAGATACTTGGCCCCCCTCTCCTTCTCCGCGCCTCCCGCAAGCTGCCGGCCGCCGAACCCGAGCACCTCCCCTCTCGAGGAGAGGATCGGAAATATCAGCCTATGCCGGAAGAAATCGTAGTGACCTCCGCCCTGTCGCACCTTGATGAGGCCAGCCTCTGCCGCGAGTTTCTGCGGCACGCCCTTTGACTCAAGGTGGCGGACGAGCGACTCCCAGCTATCTTCGGCATATCCCAGAAAATGTTGCTTCGAAATTTCATCTTTTATTCCCCGGGAAGCCAGATAGTCCCGGGCCGCTGCCCCTCGCCGGCCGTCCTCAAGGGTGGCGCGGAAGTACTCCATGGCGACCTGATTCACCCGCAGCAGCTGCTTTCGATGCAGGGCCTGGGCGTCCATGGCGGCCCGCTCGGCGGGGCCCTGGTCCCTGGGCAGGGTGACGCCTGCCTTTGCCGCAAGGGCCTCGACCGCCTCGGCAAAGCTTAACCCGTCGAACTTCATGAGGAATTGGAAAGCGTCCCCACCCTCGCCGCAACCGAAACAATGGTAGATTCCCTTCTCGTCGTTCACGTTGAATGAGGGGGTCTTTTCGTTATGGAACGGACAGCGGCCCTTGAACCCACGGCCGGCGCGTTTGAGCGGGATGCGCTCGCCGATCAGCGTCGACATTGAGATCCGATCCCTAATTTCATTCAGGATGGACTTATCGTACATTGAAAATCCGTGATTGGTGACTGGTGATTAGTGACTGGCTTGCATGGCGGGGTCTACC
>Ga0265296_1003057_pt1 | contig 16044 bp, 15 predicted proteins | sample MunlanPumphouse1_FD_189073 | JGI IMG/M metagenome (GOLD analysis project Ga0265296, IMG submission 189073) | Groundwater microbial communities from a municipal landfill in Southern Ontario, Canada - Pumphouse #1 | ecosystem: Environmental > Aquatic > Deep subsurface > Groundwater | place... | reverse complement strand
TCCAAAGATCGTCCTGACCGTCCTCAGGATGGAATACCGGCATCGCCTGGGGATTTCCCTGGACCGCCGCTTCCATCCCGGCCGCAGCGCTCCCCCCACCAATCTCTCCCTGAACCTCACCAACCGCTGCAACCTCAGGTGTGTCATGTGCCGGGGCATCCGCCTGGGCACGGAGGTGCCCGCCAACCGCAGCTGGTATTCCCGGGAGCGGGAACTGCCCCTGGAGCACTGGACCCGTCTCCTGGAAGAGGCGGCCCCTTTCCGCCCCTGGCTCTACGTGACCGGCGGCGAGCCCATGATGTACCGGCATTTCCACGGCTTTATCCAGGAGGCCAAGAAGAGGGGACTGGTGGTGCATCTCCAGACCAACGGCACTCTGCTGGCCAGGGACGCCGACTTCCTGGTGGAGATGGGGGTGGAGGCGGTGAATGTCTCCATTGACGGGCCCCCGGAAGTGCACGACCGTATCCGGGGCCTTAAGGGCGCGTTTTCCCAAATGGAGTCAGGGGTGAAAGCCCTGGTGGCCGCCCGCAAAAAGCAGGGCCGCCCCAACCCCATCCTCTCTTTCAACTGCACCATCTCCAAGGGCAATCTGGCCTATCTGCCGGAGATGGTGCCGCTGGCCATCAGGCTGGAGGGGGATTTCCTGCAGATGCAGCACACCATGCATGATTCCCCGGAAAACGTGGACCGGCACAACCTGTTCTTCTCCCCGGAAAAAGCCGAGGCCCTGGGCCTGGAAATCGCCCACCCCTCCATCTGCGCAGGGGAGTATTACCGGAGCGAACTGACGCCTGAGGACCTGCCAAAATTGCAGGCGGCCATCACCGAGGCCCGGAGGCAGGCCCACGGTTACATAAGACTCCACTTCATGCCCGGCATCCCCGATGAACTTCTGGCCCCTTATTATCTGGACCTGAATTACCCCTTTATCCAGGGCTGCGACGATTTCTGGCAGACCGGCCGCATCTTGGCCGACGGCACGTTTTCCCCCTGCCTCAACCTGGTGGTGGGCAACATCACCGAGCAGCCCTTCCTGGAACTGTGGAACGGCCCCCGGATGAGGCGGTTGCGGGAATTGGTGGGCAAACGGCTCTTCCCCGGCTGCGTCCGCTGCTGCCACCGGCATTTCACCGCGGCCAGCCGGGCATTTTGAGGAAAACGTTTCTGGGCGTAAAATAACACCCGAACTGAAGGGGATTTGCCGTCTCTAATTTCTAAGTGAGGAGCTGAAGGGCTGGGGCATGCAGGTATTGCCGCCCCGGCTTGAGGAAATTACTTAAGAGGAAGGACTCCGCCAAGGGCAGATCTTCGGAGAATTACCAGAGCCGCACCAGACAACGGTCCTTAAGGCCATGGACTTCGCCGATGGTCTCGCCCTTATCCTGCTCCACCTGGAACAACAACTGTTCCAGAAGGGTCTGGGCCTCTTGCAGGGAGTTGGGGTCCAGCCGGGATGCTTCCTGGTTCTCCTGAGAGATCATGGAGATTACTTCCGGCCGTGACTTTAAGACCTTCCCTCTACCCCTGCCGGAGAGTCTCCCCGAAGCGGTTTGTCCCTTGATTACGGTTAGGTCGGGTTCATCTTTCATATTTTCGTCCCGGTTTCGACCACCAGTTAAAGCTCTTCCAATTTTCGTATCGGCATTCCTTTAGAATTTCTTTAAAATTAAATAAAATCCAGGAAAGGTTGGAATTTACAGGCTAAACGGCACTTCCTAGTTATAAATAAATTAGATAAAGTGCATTATGACAAATTTTTTTGGATTGACGCTCTTGGCTTATCTTTTGGGCTCCATCCCCTTCGGCCTGGTGGTGAGCCGCGCTCTGGGCGGGCCTGACCCCCGGGGGCTGGGCAGCGGCAACCTGGGAACCGCCAACCTCTACCGCCTCCTGGGGCTGAAGGCCGCGGCCTTCACCCTCCTGGGGGATGCCGCCAAAGGGGCACTGCCGGTCCTGCTGGCCTCCTCCCTGCTGGCCTCCCTGGGGGTCTGGCAGGAAAGCGCGGTGGCCGTGGTGGGGGCCGCGGCCGTGCTGGGCCATATCTTTCCCTTATATTTGCGCTTCCAGGGCGGCAAGGGGGTGGCCACCGCGTTTGGAGTGGCAGCGGCACTCTCTCCCTGGGCCGCGCTCAATCTAGTCCTGGTCTACGTACTGGCCCTGGCCTATACCCGCATCTTTTCCTTGAGCGCCCTGATCTGCGCCTGGCTGCTGCCCCTGGCCATGGGCCTGTTCTCCAACTCCAAGGCCTACCTCCTTTTAGCCGGAGGCCTCTCCGCCTTAATCCTGGTCTGCCACCGGGAAAACCTGGAAAGACTTTTCAAAGGGGAAGAACCTCGCATATAATAAATAGTGGTCAGTGGTCAGGGGCCAGTGGTCAGAAGTCAGGAAAAAGTGAGCGGTGAGCAGTAATCGGTGAGCAGGCGTTCATGAGCCATCGGCTCACCCATATATTATGAAAAGTTGCTGATGGCACACCATAACTTGGAACCTGGAACTTGGAACTTTTCTAAAAATGGAGGCATTAAATGCTGGTTCAAGATTGGATGACCAAGGACCCCGTCACCATTACTGATGAAACTTCCATGATGAAGGCCATCCACATGATGAAGGAGCAGCGCTTCCGCCGCCTGCCCGTGCTCCACGAGGGGCGGTTGGTGGGCATGGTCACCGACCGGGACCTGAAGGAGGCCTCCCCTTCCAAGGCCACCACCCTGGATGTGCATGAGCTCTACTATCTGTTGGCGGAACTGCAGATCAAGGAAATCATGAGCAAAAATCCCCTGGCCGTCTCCCCGGAGGACACGGTGGAGCACGCCGCGCAGCTGATGCTGGAAAAGACCATCTCCGGCCTGCCGGTGGTGGACCACAGCGGTAAACTGGTGGGGATTATCACCCAATCCGATGTCTTCAAAGCCTTTATCCACATCACCGGCATTCGCCAGGGGGGAGTGCAGTTCGCCCTGCGCCTGGAGGACCGGCCCGGAGTCATCAAAGAGGTGGTGGACCTGCTGAGGGCCAAGGGGGCCCGTTTTGTCAGCCTGCTCTCTTCTTATGCCACCTCCCAGGAAGGCTTCCGGGATGTTTATATCCGGGTGAAGAACTTGTCTGCCGACGCGGCCCAGGCCGCCAAAGAGGAACTGGCCGGCCGTTACGAAGTCCTGTACCTGATTCAGGACGACACTAAGGTCTGAAAGACCTCCCAGCAGATATTGTATCTTTGATGCACCAGCCATCCACTGCGCCGCCCCCGGCAGAGATCCGGGCCTTCGGACCCATCAAGTTCATCCCGGGTAGGAAAGGCGGGCGCTATCCCTATTGCCACTCCCTGGTCATCGAGGGGGAAGAGACCTGGGTGGTGGACCCTGCCGCGGATAAGGACTTGCTGCGCCGCCTGGCCGGAACCCGACAGGTTGCCCGGGTCTTTATCAGCCACTTCCACGAAGATCATCAAAAATATAACTTTCTCTTCCCCCGGGCCCGGTTTTACGTGCCGGCCCCGGAGGCCGAGGCCTTTACCTCCCTGGCGGCCGCGTTCGCCTTGATGGGCCTTGATGACCCCCAGGTCCGGGCATACTGGGGGGAAATCATGGTGCGGCAATTTAACTTCCGGCCCCTGGAAAATCTCGTGCCCTACCAGCCCGGCCAAACCTTCCGGAATGGGGAGACCACCCTGGAGATCATCCCCGCACCCGGCCACACCCCGGGGCATAGCTGCTTTTATTTCCCCGGCCAGGAACTCCTGTTCCTGGCCGACGTGGACCTCACCCCTTTTGGCCCCTGGTATGGTGACCGGACTTCTTCCCTGGGGGATTTTGAGGCCACCCTGGAACGGCTGTCTGCTTTCCAGGCCCGGACCTACCTGACCGCGCACGAGCAGGGCATCTTCAGCCCCACAGAGTTTCAGGCCGCGTTGTCTGCTTACCGGCAAACCATCCCCGCCCGGGAGGAACGCCTCATGGAACTCCTCCAGACCCCCAAAACCTTGAAGCAACTGGCGGATCGCCACTTCTTCTACGGCAAACCCAAGGACCCGCCCTTTATCTACCACCACATCGAGACCCAGATGTTACAGAAACACCTGGAGCGGCTGCTGCGCCAAGACCGCGTTTCTCTCACCGCTAGAGGCTATCTAGCAAAAAAATAAGGCTGCGCCGGTCGTTAAGACCGGCACAGCCTTATGAAACGCAGGGGCGAACCTTGTGTTCGCCCCTACCCCATATGCTTAATCAGGCTCTCCCCGAACTGGGAGCAGGAGACCTCTTTGGCGCCCGGGAGTTGCCGGGCCAGGTCGTAGGTGGCCACGCCTGCGGCCAGGACCCGGGGCAGGGACTGGTGGATGAGTTGCGAGGCCTCGGTCCAGCCCAGGTATTCCAGGAGCATGGCCCCGGACAGGATCAAGGAGCCGGGGTTGACCTTATCCTGGCCCGCGTATTTGGGGGCGCTGCCGTGGGTGGCCTCAAAGATGGCGCAGCTGTCGCCGATATTGGCCCCGGGGGCCATGCCCAACCCCCCCACCTGGGCCGCCAGGGCGTCGGAGATGTAGTCGCCGTTGAGGTTGGGGGTGGCGATCACCGAATATTCCTCGGGGCGCAGCAAAATCTGTTGGAAGAGATTGTCCGCCAGCCGGTCTTTCAGGACCACCTTGCCCGCGGGGGCCTGGCCGTGGTAGCGGCTCACCAGTTCGGCTTCCGGCACCACGTGCTCCCCGAACTCCTCCATGGCCACTTCGTAGCCCCAGTTCTGGAACGCGCCCTCGGTGTACTTCATGATGTTGCCTTTGTGCATCAGGGTGAGGCTGGGGCGGCCCTGCTCCAGGGCGTATTTCAGGCCCTTGCGGATCAGGCGTTTGCAGCATCTTTCGGTCATGGGCTTGATGCCGATGGCAGCGCCCTGATCGATGGAGCAGCCCAATTCCTTGTTGAGAAAATTGATGAGGCGGTGGGTCTCGTCGCTGTTGGCCGCCCATTCGATGCCGGCATAGACGTCTTCGGTGTTTTCCCGGAAGACCACCATGTCGATCTTTCGGGGCTCCTTCATGGGGCTGGGCACGCCTTCATAATAGCGCACCGGGCGGATGCAGGCATAAAGGTCCAAGACCTGGCGCAGGGTGACGTTCAGGGACCGGAAGCCCCCGCCGATGGGCGTGGTGAGGGGGCCCTTCAAGGCCACCCGGAATTCCCGGAGGTCGTTCAAGGTCTCCACGGGCAGGTAGCTGCCGGTGCGTTTGAAGGCCTTTTCCCCGGCCAACACCTCCTGCCAGGCCAGGGAGCGTTTTTTGCCGTAGGCCTTGGCCACCGCCGCGTCCAACACCGGCTGGGTGGCCCGCCAGATGTCCGGGCCGGTGCCGTCCCCTTCAATGAACAGGACTACAGGCCGCTCCCCCACCTTCAGGGTGCCGTCCGGGTTCAAGGTAATCTTTTCAGGTTCATGGTGTGGCATATGTTTTCCTCTTCCATAAATTTCCGTGACTTTCAATAATATCAGTTCATGCTAAAATCGCAATTCCCCAGCAAGGACCGATAGTGGGTCATTCTGAGTGAAAATTGTTCACGCCGAAAATATAACCCTTCAAGGGGAGTCAATCGGAAGGCAAGGGTCCGTGAGTCGTCTATGTTTTGTGCAATTAGAGTTTACTTATTTTAATTTTGAAAGATTTTGTACAGCTTTGAATGCCATTTGATATGCCAAATTTGCTTCTGCAAAACCTATTTTTGCATCATTCTCATAATCTGCTTCCTTTCTTTTTCTATGCAATCGCCCCAAATCGTCACCTATTTTTATTTTTTGTTTGTTGCCTGATAAAAGATATGCCTCTCTAACTGCTCTATGAGAATCTTTTTCAGTAATAGCATTTCCTTTAAATTCGAGGTAATTTCTTGCAAGGCAATAAATTCCGTAATAAGCACGACTTATAGCTGATCTTAAATGTGCTTCTTGTGGAGGGTCTTTCCCTCTTTGGGCTTCAATAAGTTCTTTAGATAATTCGATGTATAGAACCCAATTAAAGCTCATATTTCATACCGTTATAAAATTTCAATATCAATTCCAATAACTTTCTTGATATTAATATCTACATCGAGCCACCATTCTTCTTCCATCCTTTCTAAAAGATCAAGGGATTTCTTAGGAGGGAAATGGCTCTTAATTATTATAAATAGTCCTTCATAGTCTTCCTCTGGATCTTTAACTACTTGTAGCTCCAAGAGGACATCGCCGAAAATATGTTGAATTTGCCTAGGAATTATTAAGAGAATATCCAACAGGTGCTTACGGTCAAAAAGGAAATAATTTACTTCTTCAATATTTTTAATGGCATATTGTTTCTGTAACAGCCAAATCGATTTCTGCAGAGCCTGGGTGACTGAAATTTCAGTCGACCATTGTTCCATCACGTCTCTTTGAAAAAAATAGAGGTTCGATATTGAACTATCACTTGCAAGATTGATAACAAAAACTTCAGTTTTTAGACCATAATCTTGTGTTTCTGGAATAATATTAATAGGACAACAAGATCCTGAATATTTAGTTGCTACTTTTCGTAACAACATTTGCCACCCCTTTAAATAGTTCTTTACAACTATCAGTGATACACGCCTTAAAGACATTATTTAAAATTATTTTTGCTTTTTCAATCCAACCATCAGCTTTGTCGAGAGAAATTGATTCTGGTTTGCTTAGAACGTAATCAAGATCAAGTAAAAAATAAGAAAGATTTGGCTTTTCTGGTGGTATGCTTGCAAACGTCAAGAAAAGCATGTCTCTCCCATTTTCATAAGGAAATTCAACGCGAACATTAAATGGGCCATGTATCTGAGGTAATTCCTCAGGAATGAAAGGATAATATTTGAAATAATCCTTTAACTCAGTTTTATCTTTCTCAACAACAATATTATTTATATATCGTAAGCCTATTCTTTTATAAGCTCTTGGTTTTGCGATCTCAATATAGGTATTTAAATTCGATAAAATCAAAGGCTTAAACGCGTCCCATGAAATATAAGGCTTAAGTTGATTTACCGCTAATAAATTAGGGCCTATTTGGACTACAGCAGATTTATCATTTTTCCAAAATTGAATTCTTTGTGACATCTCAACTTTATGTTCTAAGCCTGCTTTTTGGGGTGCAAAAGCTATTCCAACATCTGTTTTTTGCTCTTTTATAGGAAACTCATTTCTTACTTTCTCATAAAAAAGTCCTGGAATGGTCATGTCCCAAGGTTGATCGGGCAAAAATTGAAATTCACATAATGCCTCAATTATGGGGTAATTTGTATCTGCCCCTAACATTCATACACTCCCTTATATTTGGAAATTAAATTGGAGAATCAAAATGGGCAACTTTCCCTATACGAACGACAGGATAGCATTTTCTAATAAAATGTCTAAACCAAATAAATTTTTTTACCCAAATATTGCCTTAACTTCATATCAAAAAACGTCTCAGGTCAGCGGCGCCAGTTCCACCCGGCCCCAGACGCCTAATTTGTCACCGACGATGACCACCGCGCCCAGGATTTCGGAGACGGAGGCGGCCCACTCCAGGGCCACGGGGATGGCCGCGGCGTCCGGCACCCGGTTGCCCAGGGCGCTGGCCGCGGCGTCCGCCAGCGCGGCATTGGCCGCGACCACGCAGGCCGCGTCCGCCCGGCCAAAGCTGAAGGAATGCCCCACCGTGCCCGAAGAGGTGCAGACCCCCAGGGGGCCCCAGGCCGGGTCGATTTTCAGGCCCACCCGCCCGCTTAGAGGCGATTTCCCGGCAAAGAGGGCGATCGTCGCGGGTTGCGTTATCTTGAGAAAGATATCCCCCCCGTTTTCCACGATCACCTCTGCGCTTTGGTTAAATAAAACCCGGCCCACCCGCTCGGCCAGGGCCCCGGCCACCGCGGCCATGGGCCCCACCCCCACTTGCGCGGCCCCTTTGATCATCTCCCGGACCAAGGGCGGGGCAAAGGGGTCCTCCGGCCAGGGGGCCAGGGTCTCCAGGAAGCCGGGATGCGCGGCCAGGTAGCTTTCCAATTGCTGCCTTTCCCGGAGCGCCGCGTCCCGCACCTCCGGGGTGAAATCCCGGGCGGCCAGGACCCAGAGGTCCGTCTCCTTCACCACCACCCGGAAACCCACCAGGCCCTCCCGGGCCATGCGGGTGCGATAAGTGCGGGGTTGGTAAGTCATAGGAGTCAAAACCTAATTGATATAAGTTCCAAGTTCCAAGTTTAAGAGTAGTAGCTGGGGTGAACTTTCCGCAATTTTTAATGTCATAGGCTCATGAACTCCGGCCAAAATTAACATTCCCAAAGTATTTGCGCCTGAGCCTTCAGCTTAACCATAACCTTGAAAATCTTTTCTGAGTCTCGATTTGCCTCGGGCAAAGCACGCCTTACAGTTCTCTTAACCTGGAACTTGGAACCTGGAACTTGGAACTTTTCCAGGCCCGAGCTTGGGAGCGAGAAGATGATACCAAGGCCCCTAGGCCCGCATTTTAAAAGAGAGAACCTTTTAACGCTATGAGAATTACGCCCCCGGTCATCAATCCCGCGCCCAACAGGCGTGGCAAAAAAGGCCGCTCCTGGAGCCACATGCCCCCCAGAAAGACGCTGATCAGGAGGCTCAGGCGCTTGACCGCAATCATGTAGGCCGCGGGCGCTAAAGTCAGGCCCCGGGCCACGGTGAGGATGCTGAGGGCTACGAAAAATCCCAGAACCAGCCCCCATCTCCAGTTATACTTGAGGACCGGCCCCCGGCGCGGCCGGACCAAAGGATAACCGGCCAGCATAACCCCGCTGAGCAGCATCGGATAAAACACCCCGAAGAAGGCCGGGTCCGATAGCAACACCGCCTTCTTGAACAAGGCCGCGGTGACGGAGTAAATGGCCGCCACCCCCAGCATCAGCCGGGGCCCCCGCTCCCGGGCCAGGGCCCGGAAAGGCGCCCACCACCCGGAGCCACCGGAACCCAGGCTCAAAATATAGCTGCCCCCGGCAATAAGGACCACCCCCGCCAGCCCCCAACGGTTCAGCCCCTCCCCCAAAAACACCTGGCCGGTGAGAATCATGAAGACCGGCGTGAAGGCCAGGAAGGGAACACACAGAGACAGATGGCTATCCTTCAGGGCCCGCATATACATAAGGGTGGCGGCCACCTCCAGGGGCGCCATCACCGCCACCAGCCCCCAGAAAGCGGGGTCCAAGACCGGCCAACTGAGACCCAGAGCCACCAGGATTAAAAAGGGGCAGGCGAACAGGAACCGGGCCAACCCCATGACATAAGGGGGCAGATGCGTCAGGTGCCGCTTGGTCACCGCATCCGCGCCCGCATCCCCCAGGGCCGCGGCTAGTCCGAAGAAGAGCCAGATTCCCAGTCCCAAAACCGATCCCTTTGCCAGGTGGATTGTAGGGGGAGGAAAAGTAATCAGTAATCAGTAATCAGTGATCAGTGATCCGTAAAAGAAAGACCGGCCACACCTCTGCTCTCTTCTTACTGATTACTGGTTACTGATTACTGATCACTCTATCTGGCCTCCCCCAATCGCATTACTTAAGGCTACAAATTGGCCAACGCTCAGGGTCTCCCCCCGCCGGACCGGGTCGATATCCAAGGTCACCAAAATATGGCGCATGGTTGCCGGGGTGAGGCCGAATTCCGGGGCCCGGCTCACCAGGGTATTGTTCAGGGTTTTTCGGCGGTGCGCGAACGCGGCCTTCACCACCCGGCTGAGCCGGGCCTCGTCCTCAGCCCGGGGAAAAGTCGTTCCCGGGGTGAGCCGCAGCACCAGGGAATTCACCTGGGGCGACGGGAAAAAGTTGGCCGGACCCAGGGAAAACAGGCGAGCCACGGCAAAATGGTATTGGATTAATACCGAGAGAATCCCGTAATCCTTGACGCCGGGGGGAGACAAAAGCCGGTCCCCCACCTCCTGCTGCATCATCAGCACCGCCTGGCTGAGGGCCTCTTTTTCCTCAATCAGTTTGAATAACAGGGGGGAAGTGATCTGGTAGGGAAGATTGCCCGCCACGGCCAGGGGCTGCTCCGCGTCCCGGCTTAGCTCCCGGAAGTCAAAGGTCAGAACGTCCTGACAGAGGATTTTTACCCGGGGGTCCTGGGCGAAAAGCTCTTCCCCCAAAAATTGGGCCAGGGCCGGGTCCCGTTCCAGGGCCACCACCTGCCGGGCTTCCTGGGCCAAAAACACGGTGAGCGCACCGAGACCGGGGCCGATTTCCACCACGGTCTCCCGGCCGGAAAGGGCCAGCGCGGCCACAATGCGCTGGGCCTGGTGGGGGTAAAGAAGGAAGTTTTGGCCCCAGGCCTTTCTAGGCCTCAGGCCCAGACGGCGTAGGAGGATTTTCGGGGAGCTGAAAGACACCGGCGCCCTTTCGGGCCTGGCGCTGGCGATAGCGCTTGATGGCCCAGAGAGTGAGAAAGTAGGAAACAATGGCCGGGGGAATGGCGATGACCAGTCCCCCCACCTGCAGGGCCAGACCCCCGCGCCACAATAGTTCCAAGGTGGAATGCCAATCAAAGGTAGCCGGCAGGGCCAGGCATTCCCCCCGGAAGAGGAGGAATTGCCCCACCTTATAAGCGGCCAGATAAAAGGGGGCGATGGTCACCGGGTTCATGATCCAGATGCCCAAGTAGGCGGTGACCGGAGAAATTCCCAGGATCGGGGCCAGGATCAAGACCGCGGCCGTGTGGAAAGGCACCGTGGGGGTCATGCCCACAAATACCCCAAAGGCCATACCCCAGGCCAGTTTCCGGGGATCTCCCTGGAGACGCTTGAATTTGAGCCACTGGTAGCGAACCGCCCGCCTGATGGTCATGGTTTGCCGTCGCCGGGGGCCGGTAATGAGTCCCCTTCTTCCCTAAGGATGCGGCGCAGCACCTTGCCCACCTGACTCTTGGGCAATTCCCGGCGGAACTCGATAATTTTGGGAACCTTATACGCGGCCACCTGGGGCCGGCAGAAATCCTGGACCTCCCCGGGGGTCAGGTGGACGCCGTCTTTGGGCACGATCACCACCTTCAGCACTTCCCCCCGGTAATCGTCGGGAACCCCCAAGGCCACGGCCTCTTTCACTCCCGGGTGCTGGTACAGGACCTCCTCCACCTCCCGGGGATAGATATTGTAGCCCCCGGAGATGATCATATCCTTTTTTCTTTCCACAATATAGAAATAGCCGTCCGCGTCCATCCGGGCCAGGTCCCCGGTGTAGAGCCAGCCATCCCTTAAGGCCAGGGCGGTTTCCCCGGGTCTTTGCCAGTAGCCCTGCATGATCTGGGGTCCTTTGAGGGTCAGCTCCCCGACTTCGCCGGTGGGCAATTCCCGGGTCCCCGTCTCCTGGTCCATGATCCGCACCCCGGTTCCCGGCAGGGGCAGACCGATGCTCCCCGGAGGCCGCGGCCCGGCGACGGGATTGATGTGGGTCACCGGGCTGGCCTCCGTCAAGCCGTAGCCTTCCAGGATGCGGCAGCCGGTGAGGCCCTCGAACTTATCCCGCACCTCCAGGGGCAGCGGCGCGGAGCCGCTGATGCAGGCCCAAAGCGAGGTGAGGTCGTAGCGGTGCAGGTCCGGGTGGTTGATCAGGGCCACGAACAGGGTGGGCACCCCCGGCAACATGGTGGGCCGGTGTTTCTTCATGGCCCTGAGGAGCATGTGAATCTCAAAGCGGGGCAGGACAATGATCAGCGCCCCCTGGGAGAGGGGCCAGTTGAGGCAGGCGGTGAGACCGAAGGAGTGGGAGAAAGGAAGCACCGCCACCACCCGCTCGGCGCCGTAGCGCACCTGCAGCCAGGCGCTGATCTGGGCGACGTTGGCCAAAAGATTGGCATGGGTCAGGGCCGCGGCCTTGGGCGTGCCGGTGGTGCCGCCGGTATAGAGCAGCACCGCCACATCCTGGGGGTCCGGCAGGGGCGTCCCCTCGAGAGGTTTACTCTTAAGCAGGTCGCACCAGGAAACAAGGCCGGGGCCCGGCTTAAAACCGGTGGCCGCTCCTTGGCGCCTGGCCTGCAAGGGGTAGAGCCACTTGAGGGGCCAGGGCAGGTAGTCTTTCAGGCCGGTGACCACCACCTGGGCCAGATTCGCCCGGGCCGGCGTCTGGGCCGCCTTGGGGAGGAGGTGATCCAGGACCACCAAATGGCGGGCCCCGGAATCGGCCAACTGGTAGTTCAATTCCTTGGGACTGAGCAGCGGGTTTAAGGGCACCGCCACCGCGCCCAGGCGCAGGGCGGCCTGATAGGCCAGCACCAGTTGGGGGCAGTTGGGCAGAAGGATCGCGACCCGCTCCCCGGGGGCCACCCCCAGGTCTTTAAAGGCCTGGGCCAGCCGGGCCGTCTGTTCGGCCAGGGCCCCGTAAGTCAGGGTTTTCCCCAAGAAGGCCAAGGCCGGAGCCTGGGGAGATTTTTGGGCCGCGTTCAGCAGCAACTGGGGGAGGGTTTCCGAGACCGGCCCGATCTCCGCAGGCACTCCCGGGTCATAGTGGCCCGCCCAGGGAAAGGTCATGGGCAATAATCCTCCGCCCTCAATGCTGGTGATGCCCCCCTTCGCATTCACAGCAGGAATGCTGGTGTAACTCCTCCGGGGTGGCTGCCCTGACCTGGCGCACCGTGAAGGAGACTTCCAATTCTTTACCCGCCAGGGGGTGGTTGAAATCAATGACCGCGGTCTCAGCGCGCAATTCCCGGACCACGAAATAAACCGCCTGGCCTTCCTCGTCTTCGGTCTCAAATACCTGGCCGGGCTGGAGATCCACATCGGGGGCGAAATCGGTCCGGGGCACCTCCATGATCAATTCCTGGTCCGTCTCTCCGTAGGCCTCCTCGGCAGTGAGGCGCACCACCTTACTCTCGTTTTCCCCCATACCCAGCAGGGCTTCCTCCAGCCCCGGCGGCATCGAGCCCAAACCCATGCAGAAGGAAAGTTCCTCCGGCTTGCCGTTTGCCGGGTAATATTCTTTTTCACCCATGTGGATCAGATAATCTATGGTAACAAAGGAGTTTTTTTCAATTCCCATTTATTTTCTCCTGAGAAGATAAGGATGTGTGCTTTCATGTTACTGCTGAGAAGTTTTTTGAAACTTATACCTGCAGCAAAGGCGGATGAATGACAGGTGAGGAAAAAATAGAAGAGATTCCCGCGGCCGGATCGGACCCGGGGCGAGACTCGCAAATTTTTAGCCCCCTTCAACTCTTGGAAGCCATGATAATACGGCCGGTGTTCATCAAGTTGCATTTCACGGCCTGGTGCACCTTCATCCCCACCTCCCGCATCACCCGGATCACATCCAGGTCGGTGGTGAAGCCGATGCGGACACAGACCGGGGCCAGCAAATCCTCAATCTTCCCCAGGAGACTGCCGTTGGCACAGCGGGTGTGACCAATGACCATGATATTGCCCCCCGGTTTTACCACCCTGAGGATCTCCCGGCAGACCAGATGGGGGTCTTGCACCGTGGTGATCACATAAGCGGCGATCACCGAGTCGAAATGGTCCGAGGGAAACTCCAATCGGGAGGCGTCCATCACCCGCAGGTCAAAGGTGCTGCCGCCATTGAGTTGGGCCGCCCTTTTCCGGGCCTCATCAATCATGGGTGCGGAAATATCAATGCCCGTCACATGGGTTTGCGGGGGATATTTGGGCAGGGTGGAGCCGGGGCCGACGCCGATCTCCAGGATTCTTTGGTGGGGCCGCCGATCCAGATAATGAAAGGCTTTTTGGCGTCCCGGTTCCAGTAATTTACCGAAAACATAATCATAAAAAGGGGAATAAAAAGAATATAACTGCTCCATATAACTGGGGTTTACCCTACATTTCATATCCAAATCCTCGTTCCGAAGGTGAATTTACTCGATAAGAGATTTCCGGCGCACGCGTCTGTTCGCCCCAAATGTCCTATTTTAACGAAATATTTCTGCAAATGTAAACTGATATTTTACGGCGCGTCCCGGCTTCTCACCCAGGAAGGCCGCAAACACCGACTGTCCAAGAATCTGAGGACCGGTGGTAGGTCAATAAATAGATGCGGCCATCGATAGCTTCCACCTTAAAAAAGGAGGTGTCAGGAGTGTAACCCTGTTTGAGAACCTGCCGGACTTCCAGCCGTTCCTCCCCCCAGGTAAAACTTAAGGGGCGTTCATGGATTCGAAATCCGGAATAAGTGTGTACCTGGCAGCTCTTCATGGTGCATGGGATGGAATTTCTCCCGGATATCATATCACATTCCCGGTCAATCTTCATTTTCCACCGGGGAAAGGCCGCGCCTCAGCCCGGAGACCCCGCCGGAATTAGACATTGCAATAGTTTCCCTGGTAATTTAAAATACCAGATGGACTCTGGGGAAGGCCCCTGGGCCCGGCCTTTGCCGGCACGCGGCCGCCAGATCTCATGCGGCGGGATGAAGATGCGCCGCCGGCACAATTCTTGGCTGACCCGTGGATGAGGTGCAGTTTATGTTTGATAAAAAAAAGTGCGGCCTGCGCCGGGTGGTGGTCACCGGCCTGGGAATGATCAACTCCATGGGTGACGACGTGCCCACGGTGTGGCAACGCCTGCTGGCGGGCCAGTCCGGAGTGCGCCGCATCAGTCGCCTGGCGGGTTATGTGGATGATCTGAAAGAGCGTCATCCGCTACCTAATGATTTCCCCCTGGTTGCCGGAGAAATCCCCGATTTTGATCTGAAGGCGATCCTCCAGGCCCGGAAGAAAAACCCCACTAAAGAGGACTTAAAGCAGGTCAAATACACCGACCGCTTTACCCAATTCGCCCTGGCGGCCTCCCTGGAGGCGATCCAGGATTCCGGCCTCAACCTGGAAGCGGAAGACCCGGAACGGGCCGGCGTCATCATCGCCAGCGGCATGGGCGGCGTCAGTTCCTGGGAGGCACAGCACGTGAAACTCCTTCAGGAAGGCGTGCGCAAGGTGTCCCCCTTTCTGGTGCCCAAGATGATTCCCAACTTGGCCGCGGGCAACGTCTCCATCAGCTTCAAGGCCAAAGGCCCCAATATCGCCCTGTCCACGGCCTGCGCCGCAGGGGCGCATGCCATCGGCATGGCCTACCGCACCATCCAGATGGGAGAGGCGGACATGATGGCCACCGGCGGCACGGAAGCGGCCATCACCTTACTCACCATGGCCGGATTCTACCGCATGGGGGCCCTGGCCTCCGGCTGCAACGACCACCCGGAAAAGGCCAGCCGTCCCTTTGACACCCAACGCACTGGCTTCGTCCTCTCCGAGGGATCAGGGATTCTCGTTCTGGAAGATATGGAGCACGCCCGCCAGCGGGGGGCCAACATCTATGCGGAGATCATCGGCTTCGCGATGACCGGCGACGCCCACCACATCACCGACCCCCATATGGAAGGAGCCAAGCGCTGTATCCAGTTGGCCCTCCAGGACGCCGGCATCTCCCCGGAGGAAGTGGATTACATCAATCCCCACGCCACCGCCACCCCGGTGGGTGACCGGAACGAAACCCACGCCCTGCGGGAAATCTACCGGGATATCGAGCACCGGCCGCTGGTGAGCGGCACCAAGTCCATGACCGGCCACCTCTTGGGGGCCGCGGGCGCGGTGGAGGCCATTTTCTCCATCCTGGCCATCAGGGACGGCATCGTCCCCCCCACCATCAATCTGGAGGAGGTGGACCCGGAATGCCAGGGCTTTGATTTCGTCCCCGGCAAGGCCCGGGAAGCCAAGATTCGTCATGCCCTGTCCAACTCCTTCGGTTTCGGAGGTACGAACGCCTCTCTGGTCTTTAAACCCTTCGAGGGATGAGCCACCGATCAGCTAAGGAGCCCTAAGGAGTCTTGCCGGCGCTTTAACGGGCTCCACCCGGATGGGGGGGTCGGCCTGCCCAAACTACCTCCCTGGATAACGATGAACGATACGGCCAATCCCATTCGCATCGCCATCCTCAGTGACCGGGAGGAAGAGACCCACCCGGTGTTGGTCCTCCCGTTTTCAGTGGCCGGGCTGATCCCGGTGCAACTGGAATTTTTTCAAGACCTGGCCGGTCGTTCCCAGGAACAGGTGCGCCAGGCCCTGGAGGAACGC
>Ga0265296_1003055_pt1 | contig 16046 bp, 11 predicted proteins | sample MunlanPumphouse1_FD_189073 | JGI IMG/M metagenome (GOLD analysis project Ga0265296, IMG submission 189073) | Groundwater microbial communities from a municipal landfill in Southern Ontario, Canada - Pumphouse #1 | ecosystem: Environmental > Aquatic > Deep subsurface > Groundwater | place... | reverse complement strand
GGGCGTAGGCCGCGATATGGATGGTCTCCATATTGGCGAAGGAGGCCAGCATCATCTTCACTTCGGTCGGTTTGAACACCCGGCCGTAGCGCTCCATGTAGTTGTCCTGGACCTCGATGTCGGCCTGGGTGAAGAAGCGGAAGATCTGCGTCAGCAGGTTGCGCTCGCTGTCGGTCAGGTTGGCGGCCCAGTCCTTGACGTCCTCGCCCAGCGGCACCTCTTCGGGCATCCAGTGGACCTGCTGCTGCTTCTTCCACATGTCGAAGGCCCACGGATAGCGGAAGGGCTTGTAGGCGGCGGAGGGCGTCAGCAGTCCGGCCGTTCCGGGGCGGATGATCGAGGAGTGGGCGTTCATCAAAATGACCTGAAGCGAATCCGGAGAAGTGAGGTTCACCATGCGTCCGGCGCGGCCCGGCGCCAAGTCGAAACCGGCCTATCTTGCGATCACATTTTCATTCGACCGCTAGATATGGTGGTCCTGAGACAATCAGATGGGGAGAAGCCTGGGGACGGTTTTCGGCGCCGCCGCCAAGGTTCAGGGCCGGTCGAGGCGTCATGAGCCTGATCGGGCTGGGTTTTTAGGGGGAACCGTTTCCGGCGGAGAAGGCCGGCCCCTAGGCCGCGTGGATATGGTCGCGGCCGGCGGCGGCGCGGAAGGTCTGGTCGATGGCGGCGTAGAGGCGCTCGTGGGTGACGGGCTTGGCCAGGTGGGCGTCCATGCCCGCCGCCAGACAGCGTGCGGCGTCTTCGGGCATGGCGTCGGCGGTCACGGCCAGGATGGCCACCTCGCCCGCATCGGACGGCAGGGCGCGAATACGGCGCGTGGCCTCCAGTCCGTCCAGACGCGGCATCCGCACGTCCATCAGGATCAGGTCGAAACCGCCGCCGCTGGCCTTTTCCAGCGCCTCCAGACCGTCGGCGGCTTCGACCGCCTCGCAGCCCGCCGCCTCGATCAGCAGCCGCAGCATCTGGCGGTTGACCGGATGATCGTCGACGATCAGGGCGCGCAGGGCGGCGACTTCCGTCGGCGTTTCTGCGGCGGGCGCGTCGAGCGCCTCCAGTTGCGCCGTCAGGTGGAAGACCGACCCCGACGGCGAGGTCGAAAACAGCATGATGTCGCCGCCCATGCATCGGGCGTGGCGTCGTGCAGCGGGCAGGCCCACGCCCGCTCCGCCGTGGCGACGGCGCAGGGAATCATCGCTCTGGGCGAAGGGGTCGAACAGGCGGGGAATGAAATCGTCCGCTATGCCGCAGCCGGTGTCGGCCACCTCGACCAGCAGGCGGTCCCCTTCATGCCGCGCCAGAAGCCGGATCGCGCCGCGATCGGTGAACTTGACGGCGTTCGAGACCAGATGACGCAGGGCGCCGCGCAGACGCCGGGCGTCGCCGAGCACGCGGCCGCCGGGCTGTAGCGCCATTTCCACATCGAACCGCAGCCCCTTGGCCCGCGCGGCCGCGGCGTCCAGCGCGACCGCATCGTGGATCAGGGCGACCAGGTCGAAGGGCTCCAGGCACAGGGGCTCGTCGCCGCGCGACACGTCCAGGACATCCTCGACCAGGGTCAGCATGGCCTCGCCGGATTGACGGATGGCGGCGATCTGGGCCTGGGCCTCGCGCGGCAGGTCGTCGCGACGCGACAGCAGGTCGGCGTAGCCGCTGACCCCGTTCAGCGGGGTGCGCATCTCATGACTCATCAGGGCGAGGAAGCGCGACTTGACCGCATCGGCGGCTTCGGCCCTTCGGCGTTGCTCCAGGGCGATCGCCGTGCGCCGGGCCAGGCGGGCGATAAAGGAGCGGCGCTCGGCGATCAGGGCGCTGATCGGCAGGGCGGTCATCGCCGCCACCAGCAGGAAGCCGTAGTAGAGCGGCATCTGCCGCATGCGATCCGAGAGGCCGTCCAGCTCCGCCACATAGGGGACCGGCGAGGCGCTGACCGGACCATGCCCGGTCAGGGTCATCAGGCCGCTGATCAGCATCGTCAGCACCAGGGCGACGGCCATCCACGGCGGCGACAGCCGGAAGGCCGCCAGCATCAGCGGTGGGAACATCAGAAAGAGCAGGGGCGTGGACTGGCTGAAGATCCACAGCGCCGTCGCCGTCACCAGGCCCAGGACGGCGATGATCTCCAGCGGCGACGGGCTGACCTGGCGGAAGCGATGCGCCCGGGCCAACAGCAGCAGGCTAGGGGTGACGATCACCAGGCCCAGCAATTCCATCGCAAACAGGTGTCGCCAGGCGAAGGCGGCCCGGACCAGAGAATAGTCACGCACGGCCAGAGCCACGATGATGCTGATGGTGGCGGTCAGGGCCACCGCCGGCGCCGCGGCGCCGACGGCGAACAGGACCATCCGCCGAGGCCGCCGCATATCCAGAGCCGCGCCGCACAGGCGCCGCGCGAGAAAGACCCGCCACCAGAACCTGGAGCAGGTTCAACATGGGATTCAGCCAGACGAAGGGCGGGGCGTCTCCGCGCACAAGGGCGCTCAGCAGGTTCAGCCCGAAACAGAGGGCCAGAACGACCGCCGCGCGCCGCCGTGGCAGTTGCAGGAAGGCCGCCAGCATCACGCCGTTGGCGGGCCAGACGATCACCGCCTGAAAGGTCGTCGTGCTCCATTGGCCCAGCAACAGGCAGAGCATGAACAGAAGGACGTAGACGGCGGAACGGGGGCCGGCCTCCTGGCCCGCCTCATGACGAAACGCCCGCCAGCGTCCGCTCATACCCCACTCCCCGACCAATCCACCCTAGGTCAAACCTGCGCCTCAATTGTAAACAAAGCCTACCGCCAGGATTACGTCGGTTTCCCTAGGTCGCGATCAGTCCCAGGGCCCTCGCCTCGGCCTGAAGACCTTCGCGGAACTGCGGCGCGGCCAGGCCGATCAGGGCGCGGGCGCGCTGATCCACGGTCAGGCCGCGCAGATTGACCCAGCCATGTTCGGTGACGACCACCTGCGTATCATTGCGCGGCGTGGTTACTGGGCCGTCCAGTCGGGCGACGATGCGCGAGGCGGTGCCTTTGGCCGCAGTCGAATGACAGGCGATGATGGACTGGCCGCCCTGCGACGCCGAGGCGCCGCGCACGAAGTCCAGCTGGCCGCCCGACGCCGTATATTGCCGCCCGTTCAGATATTCCGAGCAGCAGGCGCCGAAGAGGTCGATCTGCAAGGTGGCGTTGACCGAGACCATCTTGTCGTTGCGGGCGATGACCGCCGGGTCGTTGACGTAGTCGACCGGGCGGGCCTCCAGTCCCGGGTTCTCGTGCAGGAAGTCATAGGTGGAGCGGTCGCCCATGGCGAAGGTGAAGACGGTCTTGCCCGGATGCAGGCTCTTCTTCGCATTGTTGACGACGCCGGCGCGCATCAGCTCGACCAGGCCGGGCGTGAGAAGTTCGGTGTGAATGCCCAGGTCGGCGTGATCATGCAGGGCCGCGCAGACCGCGTCCGGCAGGGCGCCTATGCCCATCTGCAGGGTCGAACCGTTTTCGATCAGGCCGGCGATCAGGCCGCCGATGATCAGGTCCTGCGGCTGGGGCGCGGCCTTGCCCGCTTCCAGCAGGGGCGCGGCGTGCTCGACCAGGGCCGTGACCTGCGACACATGCACGGCGCCCTCGCCGAAGACGCGCGGCATGTGCGGATTGACCTCCAGGATCACCCGCTTGGCGGTGCGCGAGACGGCCAGGGCGTAGTCGGTGTTAGTGCCGAGGCTGAAGTTGCCGTCGGCGTCCATCGGCGAGACCGTGGCCACAAGCGTGTCGACCCCGATTTCGCGCGTCAGGACCTTGGGCGTCTGCTGGAAGCCGGTGGGGACGAACCAGACGCCCTGGCGTCCTTCCTCGATCCCGCGCGCCTCCAGCTTCCTTTCGATGGCGCCGTGGAACAGGCTGTGAGGCCGCAGCCGGTCGGTCAGTTCGTAGCGCAGCACCGTCTCGCCGGCGATGGCGGTGGACAGCAGGTAGTAGATGTTAATGTCGTCGACCGCCTTCGCCTCGGCCCGGTCGGCCAGGGCCTTCAGCAGGGCGGGCGGCTGGGCGACGCCCAGGGCCATGGCCACCTTGGCGCCCGAGGGGATCAGGGCGGCGGCCTCGGCGGGCGACATCAGGCGCTCGGCGTACTGAATGGCGTAATCGGTCATGGCGTTTCCTCGAACGGCGCTTCGGCTCTGTTTGATCCGTTATCCGGCGCCCGGCGCTTTCCGACCGCTAGACATTGGTCGAAGGCGCGTCCTGCAAGGGCGCGTCATGAAGCCGCTGTCGCCGCTCGATCGCATAGGCGAACAGCCACAGGGCCATGGCCCAGGCCGCGCCTACGCTCCACCCGGCGAAGACGTCCGAGGCCCAGTGCGCGCCCAGATAGATACGGGTCAGACCGATCAGCAGGGCGATCATGACGCCGCAGCCCAGGACATAGGCCTTCATCCGCTTGCGCGGAAAGGCCCGCGTCAGCATGACCCCGAGCGTCAGATAGAAGACCGTCGACAACAGGGCGTGGCCGGAGGGGAAGCTGGCGTTCAGGGTCTCGACCGCCTGAAACTCCAGCGGCGGGCGTTCGCGCTCGAACAGGGCCTTGAGGCCTTCGCTGAGGGCCACGCCGCCGGCCAGACCGACGACCAGCAACAGGGCCGACAGCCGCTTGCCCTGAAACAGCATGAAGCCGAGGGCCATCAGGGCGAACAGGGTCAGGACTGAAATCCCGCCGAGCGAGGTGATGTCCGCCGCCGCCTCGTGCAGCCACCACGGCCCCCAGGGACGGCCCGGATCATCGGCGAAGGGCCGCACGGCGTGCAGCACCGCCTGGTCGAAGGCCTGGCCGTCGGCCTCGCGCATGTCGTCGGCGACCTCGATGAAGGTCAGGGTGCCCAGGGCGATCACCAGCAAGGCGACGACGGCGGCGATTTCGGTGCGGGCCACGCGCAGGGCGCGGGTCAGGAAGGCGGTGGGATGCGGAGCCATGAGCCGCTAACGGTCAAGCTGGTCTGGCTGTTCCCCCTCGCACAAGATTTCCACAACGGGGATAAAAACGGCCTGAGCCCTCAAAAGTCGGGACTTTCCAAGCTCGAATCACTGGGAAAAGTCAGGCTTCTCCGTTGTCACTACCGCGCCCAAAACATTTTGGGGCTTGGCCTCGCGCATTAATGCGGATTTAGTGATTTTCAGATGTTGTACACACAACATCTAGTAGGTTTCCAAGCGAAGCAGGGATATCGAGATGGCTGGCGGCGAAGCTTTGCAGACGACGGAATTCACGGCGCTTTCTTCGGTTCCGGCCGGCGATAAACCCCAGCTGAAGCTGGTCACGGGTCTGACCCTGGACCGCTCGCGCGACGCCGTGCTGACCGACTTCGGCAAGAAGACCCTGGAAGACCGCTACCTGCTGCCGGGCGAAAGCTATCAGGACATGTTCGCCCGCGTCTCGACGGCCTATGCCGACGACGCCGAGCACGCTCAGCGTATCTACGACTACATGTCGAAGCTGTGGTTCATGCCTTCCACGCCGGTCCTGTCGAACGGCGGCGCCGACCGCGGCCTGCCGATCAGCTGTTTCCTGAACGCCGTGGGCGACAGCCTGGACGGCATCCAGACCGTGTGGAACGAAAACGTCGCCCTGGCCTCGAACGGCGGCGGCATCGGCACCTACTGGGGCGGCGTCCGCTCCATCGGCGAGAAGGTCAAGGGCGCGGGCCAGACCAGCGGCATCATCCCCTTCATCCGCGTGATGGACTCCATGACGCTGGCGATCTCGCAAGGGTCGCTGCGCCGGGGCTCGGCCGCCGTCTATCTGGACATCCACCACCCCGAGATCGAGGAGTTCCTCGAGATCCGCAAACCCTCGGGCGACTTCAACCGCAAGTCGCTGAACCTGCACCACGGCATCAACATCACCGACGAGTTCATGGAGGCGGTGAAGGCCGGCTCCACCTTCGACCTGAAGTCGCCCAAGGACGGCGCGGTCATGAAGACCGTCGACGCCCGCGCGCTGTGGACCAAGCTGCTCGACATCCGCATGCAGACGGGCGAGCCCTATCTGATCTTCTCGGACACGGTGAACCGCCAGATGGCGCCGCACCAGCGGGCGCTGGGCCTCAAGGTCAAGCAGTCGAACCTGTGCGCGGAAATCATGCTGCACACCGGCAAGGATCATCTGGGCGCCGAGCGCACCGCCGTCTGCTGTCTGTCCTCGGTCAACGCCGAGAGCTTCCTGGAATGGCGCGAAGAACCCAAGTTCATCGAAGACATCATGCGCTTCCTGGACAATGTGCTGGAGGACTTCATCCAGCGCGCCCCGCCGGCCATGGCGGCGGCGGTCTATTCGGCCAAGCGCGAGCGGTCGGTGGGTCTGGGCCTGATGGGCTTCCACTCCTTCCTTCAGGGGCAGGGCGTGGCCTTTGAAAGCGCCATGGCCAAGTCGTGGAACATGCGTCTGTTCAAGCACCTGCGCCGCGAGGCCGACAAGGCCAGCCGCGTGCTGGCCGAGGAAAAGGGCGCCTGCCTGGACGCCGCCGAACAGGGCGTGATGGAACGCTTCAGCCACAAGCTGGCCATCGCTCCGACCGCCTCGATCTCGATCATCTGCGGCGGCACCTCGGCGGGCATCGAGCCGATCCCCGCCAACATCTATACGCACAAGACCCTGTCGGGCTCGTTCGCGGTCAAGAACCCCTATCTGCAGAGACTGCTGGGCGAGAAGGGCATCGACACCGAGGCCGTGTGGAACTCGATCCTCGAACACGAAGGCTCGGTGCAGCACCTGGAGGCCCTGTCGGACGACGAGAAGGGCATCTTCAAGACCGCCTTCGAGCTGGACCAGCGCTGGGTGGTGGAGCTGGCAGCCGACCGCGCGCCGGAAATCTGCCAGGCCCAGTCGCTGAACCTCTTCATCCCCGGCGACGTGAACAAGTGGGACCTGCACATGCTGCACTGGTCCGCCTGGGAACGCGGCGTGAAGTCGCTGTATTACCTGCGCTCCAAGTCGGTGCAGCGCGCGGCCTTCGCCGGCGCCGAGGACAAGGTGGAAGCCGAGATCGATCCCAATCAGCCGGATCTCTTCTCCGCCGCCCCCACCGACTACGACGAGTGCCTGGCCTGCCAATAAGGCCGCGCCTCTCGCATCACGATCGGCTGATGCAGCCGCACTTAACCAGCCGCCCGGGGGAACCGTCCTCCGGGCGGTTTCGTTTGAGCGTGACAGGATTGTGGCTTGAAAGAGTCCGTTGCAGTTCCCCCGCTTTAGTGCAGAGTGGAGTTTGTTAACGGGTTTTGGGAGGGACCGTTGATGCGCGTAGAGGCTTGCCTCGCTGGTGTTCTGATCGCTGTGGGCCTGCCCATGGCGGCGAGCGCACAGGCGACGGCCTCGATGGCCGGGCCCATCGCGGCTCGGGGCAGCGACGCCGTCCAATTCGAGGACGCCGCCGCCCGGCTGGACAGCGACATCGCCTTCATCGCCGCAGACACGCCCTTTGGCGCGCCGCTGGCCCTGTCGGGGTCGCCGGCGGGCCGGGACGCCTTCACCACAGCCCAGAGCGAGGCCTGGTTCGCCGGGGACGGGTTCACGGACCGTCTGCGCGTCACCGCCCGGGGCGAGCCCCGCCGGGCTGACGGGGCGCCGGTGCCGCCCCGCGCCCTGGACGCCCGCGCCTATGGCGACGAGCGCTATGACGTCACCTATACGCGCGGCTGGGTCGCGGCCCAGGGGCGGACGGCTTCGGGCCTGGAGGTGTCGCTGACGCCCCACGCCGGGGTCGGTTTCGGCGCCGACGGCACGACCGCCGAGGCCGGCGCCACGCTGAAGATCGGCGAGGGCCTGGACCGGCTGGCGCCCGACGGCGACGAGGCCTTTGGAGATCGGGCGCGCTGGTATCTGTACGCCGCCGGGTCCAAGCGGGCGGTCGGCTACAACTTCGCCCGCACCCGCGACGGCGACTTCGCCCGCTCAGGCATGAGCCACGACGAGGGCGCTTTCCTGGGCGACGCCTCGATCGGCGTGGCCTATCGCCGGGGCGCGGTGCAGGGCTCGGTCGGCGTCGTCTATCGTGAGATCGAGGCCAACGGCATCAAGGCCTATGGCGGCATCAACACCGACGTGTCGGAAGGCCTGGTGGCCTTCCAGCTGACGATCCGCCCGCGCGAATAGCGCGGCCCTACTGGGTGCGCGCCACGCCTTCGCGGCGGCTGTCGGCTCCGCCGTCCCAGCGCCCGTTGCGCCACAGGGCGCCGTGCAGGCCCGAGTTCTCCGACGTATTGGGCCGCAGCACGATGCCGCGCTCGGCCATGCCCGCCTGGATCGCCTCGCTGAAGCCCTCGGTGTCGGCGCCGAAGCCGTCGCCCTTGGCCACGATATTGGGCAGGTCGAAGGCCTCCTGCACCGGCAGGCCCCAGCCCAGGGCCGCGATCAGGGCCTTGGCGTTATAGGCCAGTATGGACGAACCGCCGGGCGAGCCCAAAGCTCCGACCAGACGCCCCTCGCGGTCCAGCACGATGACCGGCGACATGGATGAGCGCGGACGCTTGCCCGCCGCCACGGCGTTGGCCGCCGGCGTGCCGTCGGCCGCCGTCGGGACCAGCGAGAAGTCGGTCAGCTGGTTGTTGAGGAAGAAGCCGCCCGCCATCCGGCCCGAGCCGAACAAGCTCTCGACCGTGGTGGTCATGCTGACGGCGTCGCCCTTGGCGTCCACCACGACGAAGTGCGAGGTGCCGGCCGGTTCGCGCGTGGCGTCGGCGCCGACGCGCGGCGCCCCCGGCGGCGTCCCGAACGGCGCAGCCCCACGCAGGGCCGGGGCCAGCGCCGCGCGCTCGGCCACATAGGTCGGGTCCGTCAGGCCTGCGACCGGCACTGACACAAAGGCCGGATCGCCGAAATAGCGGTCGCGGTCGGCATACATCAGCCGCTGAAGTTGGGCGAAGGCGGCCCAGGCGGCGGGGCTCTGCGCGCCCTGGTCCAGGTCCGGCGTCTGCTCGCCCATGGCCAGAAGTTGCAGGATCGACGCCCCGCTGGACGGCGGCGGCGGCACGCAGACGACATAGACCTTGTACGGACCGCACACGGCCTCGCGCACCAGGGGGCGATAGGCGGCGATGTCAGCGGTGGTCAGTGCGCCTGGACGCGGCCCCTCGGCCACGGCGGCGGCGATGGCCTCGGCCAGAGGCCCGATCTGCAGGCCCGCCGCGCCCTCGCGCGCCAGCGTCCGCACCGTCTCGGCATAGGCGGGGTTTTTCAGCACGTCCCCGGCGACGTAGCGCGTGCCGTCGGGCTTGGTGAAATACTCGGTCGCCCAGCGGGTCTTCGCCTGGGGGGCATTGCCGTTGATCATTCCCGCCAGGCGCGGGCTGACGACAAAGCCGTCCTGCGCCAGGGTCTCGGCGTCGCCGAACAGCTCGGACCAGGGCAGCACCCCGTGCTGCTTCTGCGCCAGGGCCAGCATGGGCACGGCCCCCGGCGCGCCGGTCGAACGCCCGCTCAGCACCGCATCGACGAAGGGCAGGGGGCGTCCGTTCTCGTAGAAGAGCTCGGGCGTGGCCGAGGCCGGCGCCGTCTCGCGCCCGTCATAGACGGTGAGCGCGGCGGTCTCGGCGTCGTAGACCATCATGAAGGCGCCGCCGCCCAGGCCGGACGACTGCGGCTCGACCAGGCCCAGGACCGCCTGGATGGCCACGGCGGCGTCGACCGCCGACCCGCCGCGCGCCAGAACCTTCATCCCCGCATCGACCGCCAGGGGATTGGCCGCCGAAACAAACGGACCGCGCGCCGGCGCCTGGGCCGTCGCCGCCGCCGATTCCGCTGCCGTCTGTTCAGCGACCGACGTCGCGGCGCATCCCGCCAGCAAAAAGGCGCCGACGGCCGCAGTGGTCAGAGTGAGCGAAATCTTGCGCCGGCGGTTCGACGAGAGGTTGGAATAGGCGCGCACGGAACGGCTCCTGCGGGGTTCAGGGAGAGGTTCATGCCTAGTGTCCCTGGCCCCTGACGCCAAGTCTGGATTTTCTATCGGCATTTTCAGAAAAGCCGCTTGCCAGCCCCGGCCCCGCCCGCTAGATAGCCGCCCTGCCCGCAAGGCAGTGCGCGCCCGTAGCTCAGCTGGATAGAGCATCAGACTACGAATCTGAGGGTCGGACGTTCGAATCGTTCCGGGCGCGCCATTTTCTCCTACATTATCAATAGGTTTGCTCCGCTATCTTGGCGGTGGTTTCTGCGTTTTCCGCGCTGGGGCACACATGGGGCACACTTGGCCTGAATTGGCCTCTTGCCGCAGAGACGAATCCCGTGGCGTTGGCCTCCCGACGTTCGCAGGGTTTCAGCAGATTTAGCCCGCAGAGGTCGCAGGGCTCGCCTGTGTTGCGACGCGCGGGGCGCTCGAAGGATCGGCCGGCGTCGCAGCATGCCCTCCCTGGGCTTGATGCCCGGACCTGATGACACTCGCGGTGTAAAATCGCCGCCGGTGGTCCCCGTGAACAGACATCGATCACCACGTCCTCACGCCCACAGGCGCTGGCGGGAAGCGCTTCCGGCCAGCCCGGGCGCCGTCCATGCCTGGCGAGACTGCAGGGACGTGGCGGAGGCGGCGGGACGGGCGAGCCGGGCCCACGACCCCAAAGGACAAGGGAAGGGCGGCTCGGGGCGCTCCAATTAGGAGCGCAGGCAGGAAGACGACCATGTCCAACCCAGATAAAATTCCAGGCCAATCCTACCGCGTGCGGCCAGAGGCGTCCGCCGAACTCGACCTTCTCTCCGCCCTTCTTCGATGTGGAACGGCCGTGGAGTGCGGTCGGGCCGTCGCCGCCGGACTGCTTCGGGAGTTCGGAGGATTGGCCGGGGTGTCGGCCGCCGATTCGTCAGCCCTGATCCGCGCCGGTCTGACAGGGCGCGCCGCCGCCGCGATCGGAAGGGCGCGGTCCCTGGCGGTCGCCATGGCCAGGGTGGAAGCCTGTCGGCGACCTGTGCTGTCGTCCTGGGCGGCGCTTGTCGCCTATCTCCGCGCCACCATGGCGTATGCGCCCCGCGAGCAGTTTCGGGTCCGTCGACTGCAGGCCATGCACGGGGCGCTCAATCCGGTGTGCACCCAACGCCTCCCTCTGATGGCTGCGGCCGCCACGGTGAAGGCCGCATGGGCCGAGGTCAGCGGGGCTGCGCAGGGGTGGAGCTTTCCGGCTGATTTCGTCGTCAGGCCGGGAGAGAGGAAGCCGACCGGCGTCTGAAACGTTGGGGCGGGACCATGTGCAACAACTACCGCCTTCATACGCCCGTCAATCCGTTGGCCGTGCCCTTCACGGACATCGGACGCGCGCTAGCCTTGCCGGGAGGGCTGCCTAATATTGAACCGGCCGATTACCGGATAGGCGATCGCGCTCCCATTATTCTTGCCGGGGCGGATGGGCCGCAGCTGGTGATGACGCCATGGGGCTGGAAAGGCCCGGCGGGAAAGCCTGTTTTCAATTTCAGGTCTGAGGGCCGGTCATTCGCGGGTTCGATGCGCTGTCTGATCCCGGCGGACGGCTTCTATGAGTTCACTGAGCCGAAAGTGGCGGGGAAGAAGACGAAATGGCTTTTCACCCTGATCGACCAGCCGTGGTTTTGGATCGCGGGGGTGGTGAAGGAGGGCGCCTTCGCCATGCTGACGACGGAGCCAGGGCCTGATGTGGCCCATTATCATGACCGGCAGATCGTGGTCATGACGCCAGGTGCAGGCGTGCACTGGCTGGACCTGTCCGCTCCGGAAGACCTCATTCTGAGACCCAGTCCGCCTGGATCGCTCCTTGTCGACCGCGTCTATCCCCCTGCGGCGCCGCCGGATTCCGGATAGAAGAGCTTTTGACGGCGATCAGACGTCTGATTTCAATGCGGCGATCCGTTCGCGGCAAACCTTGTCCACCAGATTGCGCAGGCATTTCACCTGATCCGTCAGCCAGGCCAGGTCCTCGGGGCTGAGGTCGTACTGGTCGGAATAGCGGGCTTCTACGTAGGCGCGCTTGAGCAGTTCGAAGCGGCGCCTTTCCAGCTTCTGTTCGCGTGGCCAGACGTCGACGAGGCGACGGTCCATGGACTCGGCTTGGGAGCGAAGGAACTTGATGTTGTGAGAGCGCGGGAAATAGAAGGCGTGGACCAGCAGGAAGCAGGCGTATGCCGTCTCGGCGGCTTGATGCAGATGGAACGCTGCCCGCTTTCTAGCATGTTGGCCTTCATCTGCCCGAGCCAGCCACCGCTGGGCGTCCTCAATCCAAGCCGCGATGTCTTTCTGCTTTGAGTCGAAGTAGCGCTCCGACATCTCCAGCGCCTGTTGCGGGGTGAGGGGCTTGGGGGCGGCGAAGGGGTGGCCGGGGAGGGCGTGCAGAGCGATGCCGTCCTGGATGACGCCGGTCCAGAAATACTGGCCCTGGCTGAGGCCCAGGTTCACCTCGGCCATGGTGTGGACGATGACGTTGACGATGCGGCCGATGGTCGGGTCGCGCTCGATGCGGTCCTCGGCCATGTGCCAGTAGTGGGCCGTTTCCGTCAGCTTCTCGTGACTGACGATGACCAGGATGTCGAAGTCGGACTGGTAGCCGGTGTCCGGCGCATCGACCCAGTCCTCGCGGGAATAGGAACCGAACAGGATGATCTTGAGGATGCGGCCGTCGCGACGCCAGGACTGGGTCGGGCCGCCGCCGGCGTGGATGGCGCGGTCGAATTCCTCGAGCAGGATCGTCTTGATCCGCTCCAGTTCGCGCTGCTGCCGCTCGGGCAGGTGATCCAGGTCGATCTTCATGATTTGGAGTCTAGCACGGGCAAGCGTTGCGGCCAGTCCCTGGGGCGAGGAGGGGCGTCCGCCCGGAAAGGTGAGAAGTCATGGCTGTTGTCATGGCCGACGCCCTTGGCGCGTGAGCGCTTGGACACGGCGGCGGCGATCCGGGCGGACGGCGATATCTATCCTGAGGCGGAGGGGTTTCGCAAACCGCCGGGTTGCGCGCGGGGCGGGATTGTCCGAGACTCCTGACGCGCCCGTTGGGCGTCGAGGCGTGAGAACCTCGGTTGAGCTGTTTCTGCTATAGACGACGTTCCGGTGCTCCGGCGTGGCGAACGCGTATGTCCAGGCTCCCGTTCTGCGGGGGCTAAAGGCGCTCGCGCGTGTCTCAATCACGTTCTCAACACCCGGCATCGGCCGGGTCCGCCTCTGGTTTCTGGAGGCGGACCCGTGTCGGATCGGACAGGAGAACTGGAGCGGAGGCGGGACGGCGGCCTGGCCGATCTCTATCGCCGTCATGCGCCCTGGCTCGCGCGCCGTTTGCGCGGGCGGTTCGGGGATGAGGGCGAGGATCTCGCCCAGGACACCTGGCGCAAGATGGCCGCCGCCTATGGCGACGGCCGGGGCGTCCGGCATCCACGGGCCCTGCTGATGATGGTCGCCGGCCGGCTGGCCTCGGACAGCGCAGCCAAGCGGGCGCGCCGCGAGGCCCTGGTCGAGGGGCGGCTCGCGCCCGAGGCCGAGGGGGCGGAGGCGGCCCAGGAAGCGGCGGTCCTGCTGGAGGAGTTGATCCTCGGCTTGCCAGACGACCTGCGCAGTGTCTTTGTAATGTCGAGGTTCGGCGGACTGTCCAATGCGCAGATCGCCGGGCGCCTCGGTATAAGTCCGAAGACGGTTGAGTGGCGGATGACCCGGGCCCTGGCCCACCTCGCCGCCCAGCTGAGACGCTAGCATGGGGCGCCAGATGACCGGGCCGACCCGACAGGTTGAAACGGCTGAACTTGAGGCGGCGGCATGGCACGCCCGCCTCGGCGCGCCCGAGGTGGACGGGACCACGATCGAGGCCTTCTTCGCCTGGCGCTCGACGCCGGCCAACGCCGAGGCCTACCGGCGCGTCGAAAGCGTGTGGAAACAGTCCGGGACGCTTGAGGCTTCCCCGGCCATCCAGGCCGTGCTGGACGAGGCCATGAGCCAGGGGCCGGCGCGGTCGCGGCGCGGCCGCAGCCGGGTCTGGACCCTCGGGGGTTTTTCGGCGGTCGGCGCGGCCCTGGCTTTGGGCGGGTTCGCCTGGTGGTGGACCGAGGCCCGCCCCCTCTATGCGACCGGGGTGGGCGAGCAGAGGCTGGTGCAGCTGGCGGACGGCTCGTCCGTCCGGATCGACACCGACTCCCGCCTGCGGGTGCGCTTTTCCGGCGATGAACGCCGGATCGAGCTGATCAGGGGGCAGGCCCTGTTTGACGTGGCGCCCGACGCCGCGCGGCCCTTCGTCGTGGCGGCGGATGGCGCACGCGTGGTGGCGGTCGGTACCGTCTTCGACGTGAGGCGCGACGCCGCCGGCCTGCGCGTCACCCTGGTGGAAGGCGTGGTCGACGTGGCGGCGCCGGCCGGCCAGACCCGTCGGATGTCGGCGGGCCGGCAGGCGCGGATCGACGCGGCCGGGGTCTCGATGCGCGAGGTGGATGCGCGCTCGGAGACCAGCTGGACGGAAGGGCGGATCGTCTTCGTGGACGCGCCCCTGGACCAGGCCGTGGTCGAGGTGAATCGCTATCTCACCCGGCCCGTCCGGCTGGCGTCCGGCGGGGAGACGGCGGTGCGGGTCAACGGCTCCTTCCGCATCGGGGATCGCGACGCCTTCGTGGCTGCGGCCTCGGGCGCCTTGGGGCTCAGGGCGACGCCCGAGGCGGACGGGGCCGTGACGCTTTCGACGCCCTGACCGGATGGAGGTCCGGGGGCGGGTTGAAAATTAATCGACCCAGGCTCCGGGGCGGTCCGGGGCTGGTGCGGTCTCTTTCCCTGACGCGAGGGGCGTCAGGGAGATAATGAATGCGAGATCGAGCTTTATGGGCGGGCGCGGCGGCCTGCGTCATGGTCATGGCGGCGGCGCCGGCGACAGCCCAGGCGGTGCGCGCCTATGAGATTCCGGCCGGGTCGCTCCGGGACGTCCTGAACCGGTTCGCGGCGGCGTCCGACCAGCAGATCTTCTTCGAGGGCGCCCTGGTGGAGGGGCGGACCTCGCCGGGCCTGCGAGGCCGCTTCACCCGCGACCAGGCCTTGCAGCGCCTGCTGGACGGCACGGGTCTGGATTGGCGGGAGCCGCGGCCTGGCGTACTCTATCTGCGCCGTGTGGGGGCGACGGCGGCGGAGCTTCCGGCCACGGAGGTCGACGACGTCGTGGTGACCGGCAGTCTTCTGCGTCAGGCCGGGCCTCCGGTCTCCCCGGTGATCTCCCTGGGCCGCGATGCGCTCGACCGGCGGGCTGAGGCCACGGTGTCGGAGGTCCTCGCCGGGCTGCCGCAGAACTACGCCGGGGCGGGGACGCCCCTGGTCCAGGGGGCGGGATCCGACCGGTCCGGCTCCAACTCCGTCTACGCTACGGGCCTCAACCTCCGGGGGCTGGGGCCCACCTCGACCCTGGTCCTGGTCAACGGCCGCCGGCTGGCGGGGTCCGGCTTCCGGGCCGAGTTCGCCGACGTCTCGGCCCTGCCGTCCGCGGCGGTGGAGCGGGTCGACGTCCTGCTGGACGGCGCCTCGGCTCTCTATGGCGCGGACGCGGTCGCCGGCGTGGTCAACATCATCATGCGGCGCGCCTTCGACGGCCAGGAAAGCCGGGTGCGGGTCTCGGCGGCCCGGGGCGGCGCCGAGGACCTGGTCGCCTCTCACCTGGCGGGACGAAGCTGGTCGGACGGCGCCGGCTATCTGTCGCTCGAATACCAGAAGACCCACCCCTTCAGCAGCCTGGACCGGCCCTATACCGCCGACGGGGACCTGCGCCCCTACGGCGGGACGGACCATCGGCTCCTCTACAGCGGCCCCGGCAACCTGCTGGCCTTCGACCCGGCGATCGGCGGCTATGTCGCCAGCCACGCCATCCGGCCCGGGGCTTCGGGACGGGCCGAAACCCCGGCGGACTTCCTGGCCGGCGGGGCCAATCGCCAGGCCCTCAACCTCGGGGCGGACCTGACCCCGGCGATCGAACGCTACAGCGCCTATGGACGGGTGTCGCAGTCGCTGGGTGATCGCCTCGACCTGTCGGCGGACCTCCGTTACAGCCGCCGCGACTACAGCCTCACCGGAGGCGGGAGCGCGGGCATTTTCTCGGTGTCGGCGGCCAATCCCTGGTTCG
>Ga0265296_1003054_pt1 | contig 16052 bp, 8 predicted proteins | sample MunlanPumphouse1_FD_189073 | JGI IMG/M metagenome (GOLD analysis project Ga0265296, IMG submission 189073) | Groundwater microbial communities from a municipal landfill in Southern Ontario, Canada - Pumphouse #1 | ecosystem: Environmental > Aquatic > Deep subsurface > Groundwater | place: Canada... | reverse complement strand
GGGGGACGTCGAGCGCGCACTCGAGGCGGCGCGCGCCGGAGCGACGCCGCCGAACTTCGAGGTACTCCACATCATTCCGCGGGTCTACGCACTCGATCACCAGAACGGCATTCGGGATCCGATTGGGATGACGGGAGCGCGGCTCGAGGTTGATGCGTCCATCATCCAGGGACTCTCCTCGCATATTCGGAATCTCACGAAAGCGATTTTCCAGTCCGGCCTCGAGATTGATGACCTCGTCCTCGGCATCCTCGCGACCGCAGAAGCCGTCACCACACCGCGGCAGCGCGAGCTCGGCGTCGTCGTCGTGAACATCGGTGCGACGACGACGTCGCTCGTCGTGGAGGAGGAGGGGGATGTCGTTCACCTCGCGGTGCTCCCCGTCGGCGCAGAGCACGTGACGTCGGACATTGCGATCGGCCTCCGCATTTCACTCGACGCGGCGGAACGGCTGAAGCTCGCCGTTGGCGTGGCGCAGTCGCGGGGTATGAAGAAGCAGGAGGAGGTTGACCTCGCCGCGTTCGGCGGGTCTGCCGAAGGCGACGGAGAGGCGGAGGATGCCGCATCGCAGCGGGTCTCGCGGAAGTACATCGCGGAGATCATCGAAGCGCGAACTGAAGAGATCTTCGAGCTCGTTGATCGCGAGCTCACCACGGCCGGGAAGAGCGGGTCGCTCCCCGCAGGGTGCGTGCTCGTCGGCGGGGGCGCGCGGCTGCCGGGCGTCGTCGAGGTTGCGAAGCGGAAGCTCCGTCTCCCGGTCGTCGTCGGGAAGCCGAGCGGTGTGGATAGCGTCGTCGAGCGCGCGTTCGATCCTACCTTCGCAACCGCGGTGGGACTCGTCGTATGGGGCGCATCTGCGGGGGAGGGTAGTGGGCGGAAGCGTTCCCTCGTTCACACGATGTTCCGACCACTGAACACTATAGTTGATCGCACAAAGCAGTTCGTGCGCGGCGTGTTCTCTTGACGCGCGCGTGGCACAGAGGTTGACGAAGGGTTCTGGCAACGGTACGTTTGGGGTAGCGTACCGTTTTTTCATTGCTCGTATCGCTGCGTGTTCGCTGCACCGCTCGACGTACTCGTCGTGCTTGCAGCTTGCAGCTTGCAGCTTGCAGCTCGTATGGGCGAAGTCAAGCCGGGCATAGACACGTTCGCCAAGATCAAGGTGATTGGGGTTGGGGGGAGCGGGGGATCCGCGGTGAACCGGATGGTTCGCGCGAAGCTCCGGGGGGTGGACTTCATCGTCGCGAACACCGACCTCCAGGCGCTCCACCAGAGCATCGCGGGGACGAAGATCCATCTCGGGAAGACCGTCACGCGCGGGTTGGGGGCGGGTATGGACCCCAGCGTGGGACGGAAGGCGGCGGAGGAGAGTGAGGATGAGATCCGGGATGTCCTCAAGGGGACGGACATGGTGTTCGTCACGTGCGGACTCGGCGGCGGCACGGGTTCCGGTGCGGCGCCGCTCATCGCGGAGACCGCGCGCGACCTCGGCATCCTCACCATCGGCGTCGTCACGAAACCGTTCGGATTCGAGGGGCAGCAGCGGCGCGCCATCGCGGATGCGGCGTACGACGAGCTCCGTGAGCGCGTGGATGCGCTCATCACGATTCCGAACGATCGCATCCTCTCCATCATTGACAAGAAGACCTCGCTCCTCGACGCGTTCGAGATCGTGGACGACATCCTCAAGCAGGGCGTCCGCGGCATCGCCGAGCTCATCACGATCCCCGGGCTCATCAACGTGGATTTCGCGGACGTGAAGGCGATCATGCGCGATGCCGGTTCCGCGCTCATGGGGATTGGTGTTGCGAGCGGGGAGAACCGCGCGGTGGACGCCGCGAAGGCGGCAGTGTCGAGCCCGCTCCTCGAGGTGTCCATTGACGGTGCGCGAGGGATCCTCTTCACGATCATGGGCAGCGCATCGCTCACCATGCACGAGGTGAACGAGGCGGCGCACATCATTACCGGATCGGCGGATCCGAATGCGAAGATCATCTTCGGCACCGTCATTGACGAGACGCTGAAGGACGAGGTGCGGATCACCGTCGTCGCGACGGGATTCGACGGAGCATACCAGCAGACGCACGCGGTGGCCGGCGGTGAGAGCACGATTGCGCTCGACCGGCAGCCGTACCGGCAGCCGAAGTACTTCGGGAAGATCTCGGAGGCCGTCGGGAAGGCGCGGGAGGAGCGCGTCCCCGCGCGCGTGCGCGTGGGTGTGAGCCGGAAGGAAGCAGACGAGCCGGTGGAGGCACCCGCCGCAACCGCATCATCCAGCGACGAGATCGAGATCCCCGCGTTCATCCGGAGGAAACTAGGGTGAAGCGGGGTCTGTCATTGCGAGGAGCAAAGCGACGAAGCAATCCCGGTCTTCGAGTGTCCGGGCTTGCTTTATGGCCGAGATTGCTTCGCTTCGCTCGCAATGACAATGTGAATGTGTATGCATTGTCCCAAGTGCAAGCATCAGGATACGAAGGTGACCGACTCCCGGACTTCTTCCGAGGGGATGCTCATTCGTCGGCGGCGCGAGTGCACGCGCTGCGGGTTTCGGTTCTCGACCGTCGAGGAGATTGCGATCCTCGACCTCACGATCGTGAAGCGCGACGGTCGGCGGGAGCCCTACGCCCGTGAGAAGGTCGCCGCCGGACTCCGGAAGGCGTTCGAGAAGCGTCCGATTACTTCTGACGAGTTCCGCCGCCTCATCGCCGTCATCGAGCGGGACATCCAACTCCTCCGGAAGCCGGAGGTGCGCTCCGCGGAGGTGGGTGAGATTATCCTCCGGCACCTGCGGAGGCAGGATGAGGTCGCGTACGTGCGGTTCGCATCGGTCCACCAATCATTCGAGGGGTTGCGGAGTTTTCGTGAAGCGCTCGACACGCTCGAGCGGAATCGGAAGAACGGGAAGACGAAACCCCGCGCGCGGAAGAAGCGGCGGTGAGAGGATGTGGGGACCTCTGCAAAACTCCATTTCTACTGCGACGGTATGCGTTCGGCTGCAAAATCGCATAAGCTCCTCCGCTTACCTTTCAGGTAAACATCGTCGCTTCTGCGATTTTTCGCTTCGAACGCATCCCGTCTCGTGACGAAAGCGAGTTTTGCAGAGGTCCCTATGAGTTCATCATCCCATGATCAGAAGGTGCTCATCGTCTCCGGTATCATCGGCCTCGTCGTCGGAGGACTCGCGGGCATTGCCGGCGGCATCCTCGTCTCGACGGGCCGCATCGGATCGCTCGAGCAGTACTTCTCCATCCGCACGCCCGCTGCGGCGACGGCACCGGCGGCCGGTCCCCGCGCGGTCACGCGCGTCGAGGAGGAATCCGCGACGATTGATGTCGTGCGCGCCGCGAGTCCGGCAGTCGTCTCGATCGTGGTGCGGAAGGAGGTGCGCGCCGCCGCGCGCGGGAACATCTTCCCGTTGGATGATTTCTTCGAGTTCGGGATCCCGTTCGCGCCGTCGTTCCCGCGCGAGCAGCCGCGCGGGGATGCCGACGGTCGTGCGGGAACGAAGCAGCAGGTCGGCGGGGGATCGGGGTTCATCGTGATGTCCGACGGGTACATCCTCACGAACCGCCACGTCGTGAACGATCCGGATGCGGAGTACGCGGTCGTCCTCAACGATGACCGCGAGTTCCCCGCGAAGGTGCTCGCGAAGGACCCGTTGAACGATCTCGCCGTCGTGAAGATTGACGTCGGCGCATCTGGGCCGCTCCCCGTGCTCGAGCTCGGGGACTCCGATGAGTCCCAGATCGGCGAGACGGTCATCGCGATCGGGTACGCGCTCTCGGAGTTTCGGAACACCGTGACGAAGGGCGTCATCTCCGGCATCAACCGCCGCGTCGTCGCGGGTGACGGGTTCGGGTCGAGCGAGGTGATCCAGGAGGCGATCCAGACGGACGCGGCGATCAATCCCGGGAACTCCGGCGGTCCGCTCCTCAACCTCCGGGGGCAGGTCATCGGCGTGAACACCGCGGTGAGCCGTGAGGGGCAACTCATCGGGTTCGCAATTCCGGTGAGCATCGCGAAGCAGGCGATCGAGAGCGTCGTGCGCGACGGGAAGATCGTGCGTCCGTGGCTCGGCGTGCGGTACCTCGTCATCACCGAACGCCTCGCAAAGGAACAGAAGTTGCCGGTGTCCGTCGGCGCGTTCATCGTGCGCGGGTCGGTCCCCGCGGAGGTCGCGGTGGTGCCGGGGAGCCCCGCGGACAAGGCGGACCTTCGGGAGAACGACATCATCCTCGCGTTGGACGGTGAGCGCATTGATGAAGATCATCCGCTCGCGAACCGCATCGCGCGGAAGAAGCCCGGCGACCGCGTGACGCTCACCGTGCTCCGAAACGGGAAGGAGAAAAAGATGGAGGTCACGCTTGGTGAATTCCCGGAGTGAGTATCGTGTCATTGCGAGGGAGCGCAGGCGACCGAAGCAATCCCGGCGTGGGAGCACGCGGAATACACACGGTTGTCCTTCTACGCCGGGATTGCTTCGCTTCGCTCGCAATGACCGCATACCGATGTATGACCATGGGTGAGCTCGTCAAATCACTCGAAACCCTCGCGCAGCGCATCAACGCGGCGCGGGACTTCCTTTGACCTCGATGCGCGCCGCCGCGAGATCGCGTCCCTCGACGCGGCGATGAGCGCGCCGGGGTTCTGGGCGGACCAGAAAACCGCACAGGAGCAGGCGCGGCGAGCGACCGAACTTCGGAACGAAGTTGAGGAGTGGGAGGCGCTCCACCGTGAGTCCGCCGACCTCCTCGAACTCGCGCGGCTCGACGCCGCGGATCAGTCGGAGAACTTCCGGACGGAACTCGAGCCGAAGGTCTCCGGCATCGAGGAGCGCCTCAGGCGACTCGAGGTCGCCGCGCTCCTCGGCGGCGAGTACGATGCGCGCGATGCAATCGTCGCGATTCACGCTGGCGCCGGCGGCACCGAAGCGCAGGACTGGGCGAGTATGCTCCAGCGCATGCTGCTCCGGTACTGCGAGCGGAGGGGGTGGACGGCGCGCGTCGTTGATGAGTCGCGCGGTGAGGAGGTGGGGGTGAAGTCCGCGGTTATTGACGTGAAGGGCCGCCACGCGTACGGGATCCTCCGCGCTGAAGCAGGCGTGCATCGCCTCGTCCGGCTCTCGCCGTTCAACGCGGATCAGAAGCGGCACACCTCGTTCGCGCTCATCGAAGTGCTCCCGGATCTCGGGGATGCGCCTGACATCACGATTGATCCAAAGGACCTTCGCATTGATACGTTCCTCTCCGGCGGGCACGGCGGGCAGAGCGTGCAGACGACGTACTCCGCGGTGCGCATTGTCCACATCCCGACCGGCATCACCGTGTCCTGCCAGAATGAACGTTCGCAGCTCCAGAATAAGGAGATCGCGATGCGCGTGCTCCGCGCGCGGCTGAAGCAGCGCCAGCTCGACGCACTCATGGAGGAGAAACAGAAAATCCGCGGGGAGTTCCGCGAAGCCGCGTGGGGGAACCAGATTCGTTCCTACGTCCTCCACCCATACCACATGGTGAAGGACCTCCGGACGCGCTTCGAGGTGAACGACCCCGAGCGCGTCCTCAACGGCGACCTCGACCCGTTCATCGAGGCGTACCTGAAGTGGAAAGCAGCCGGCGGGAAGTATGAACGGCTTGAAGGGAAGGAAGAGGACGAGGATGAGTAGCATCCATGACCTACGCGTTTGGATATTCCACGCATGTTTCCCCCTTACGGTAAGGGGGATGAAGGGGGTTATGAACGCGCGCATCGTAACTCCCCGCGCCCCTCTTACCCTAAGAGGGGGCAAGCGCGTAAGTCCTAGCATCTTCATCTACCCAACGGAAACGTCGTACGCCATCGGGTGCGACGCGACGAATGCTGCGGCGGTGCGGGGGGTCTTTCGATTGAAAGGACGGGAGCGGGGGAAGCCGCTCCCGCTCATCGTGGCATCGCGTGCGATGGCGGAACGCTACGCGCAGTTCACGCCGCTCGCGCGCCGACTCGCTGCCCACTACTGGCCCGGCCCGCTCACGATTGTGGCCGTAGGCCGTAAGCCCAAAGCTGGAAGCAGACGATTGGCTCCCGGCGTCGTCGCCGCGAATGGCACGATCGCCCTCCGCATCTCCTCCCATCCGATCGCCCGCGCGCTCTCCCGTCGACTCGGCCGCCCGATGGTGGCGACGTCCGCGAACCGTTCCGGCGGGCCGCCGGCATTTTCCATGCGTGCGGCGCAACGGGCGTTCCCCGATGCGCGCGGCATGTGGATCATTGACGCCGGTGCGCTCCCGCGACGGAAACCATCAACGATTGTGGATGCACGCGGCTCAAAGCCGATCATCCTTCGACAGGGCGCGGTGTCATTGCGAGGAGCCGCAGCGACGAAGCAATCCCGGCCAATACGTGAGCGGATTATCTACTGACCGGGATTGCTTCGTTTCACTCGCAATGACAAGGAGTATGGACGAGCGTCAATACTTCGTCTACATCCTAACGAACCTCCGCCACACCGTGCTCTACGTTGGTGTCACCAACGATCTCCTCCGAAGAATTCAGGAGCATCGTCTGCATCTCGTTTCCGGATTCACATCGAGGTACAACATCGGGAAGCTCGTATACTTCGAGGCGTGTGACGACGTGGCGGTTGCGATTGCGCGCGAGAAGCAACTGAAGGGTGGATCGCGAGAGCAGAAGATTGCACTGATCGAATCCGTGAATCCTGAATGGCAAGATCGCTACCCCGAACTGGTATGACCGGGATTGCTTCGGGCCGATGTCCATCGGCCCTCGCAATGACAAGCGTTGCGGTGCTCAAGGGACTCTGCGCACGCGCAGGCATGCGCCCGGAGAAATCCTCCGGGCAGCACTTTCTTGTGAGCCGCGCGACGCTCGATCGGATCGTTGCAGCCGTTGACCCGCAGCCAACGGACACCATCCTCGAAGTCGGCGCGGGCTTCGGCGTGCTCACCACCGCGCTCGCGGAGCGGATTGCCTCTCCCCCTTTTATTCCCCCTCCCCATGGAATGGGGAGGGGGAAGATAGGGGGTGGGGTACGGCGTGGGTGCATTATTGCCATTGAGCGCGACCGCCACATCACCCCCATCCTTAAGGAGCTCGTCGCGCCGTACGGGAACGTCGAAGTGGTGGAAGGGAACGTGCTGCGTTTGCTGTCATTGCGAGGCCGCAGCCGAAGCAATCCCGGTCAACTGGGAACGGAGCTCTCCGCTCATGGCCGGGATTGCTTCGCTGTGGCTCGCAATGACACCGAGAAGGTGTTCAAGGTGGCGGCGAATCTTCCGTATTCCATCACGAGCGACTTCCTCCGACTCCTCTTCGATCGCGTCGCGGACGGGTCGCTCCCGACGCCGGAGCGCGCGGTGCTCCTCCTCCAGCGCGAAGTCGTGGATCGGCTGTGCGCGGATCCGGCGCAGCAGCGGGAGCGCAAAAACGTCGGCATGCTCACCGTACTCACACAGCTCCACTGCACCGCTCGTCGCATCGCGCGTGTTCCGCCGAGCGCCTTCTGGCCGCCGCCGAAGGTGGAGAGCGCGGTTGTTGTGCTCGAGCACTGGCGGTCGCCGGAGGAGATTCGGGAGTTCCTCGGTGGTGTGTCCCGCGACGAGTTCCTCCGCATCGTGCATGTGTGTTTCGCGCGGCGGCGCGCGCAGCTGCAGACCACGGTTTCACATGTCATTGCGAGGCCGCAGCCGAAGCAATCCCGGTCAACTGGGGACAGCGCTCTCCACTCATGGCCGGGATTGCTTCGCTTCGCTCGCAATGACAAGGCCTTTTGGGATGCTATCGGCATTCCTCCCACCGCGCGTCCTGAAACGCTCAGCATAGCCGAGTGGATCGCGTTGAGCCGGGCGCTGCAATCGTAGTGTCTCCCTCCCTTAAGGTAAGGGAGGGTTGGGGTGGGTTATGAGCGGAGAGCGCCTACCCCTTCCCATGACTCCCCCTCGCCCCCTCTTACTCTAAGAGGGGGGATCCATCCCCCTCGCCCTTCGTACCGTAAGAGGGGAAACCGGACACTGCTGCCCGCACAAATACCCGAGGAACCTCCTGAATGGCGCGCGTGGTATAGTAGAGGTGCGCGTTCGCTATCCACACACATGGCCGTTCCCGCTCCCCAGAGCCAAAAGCCCGTCCTCGCGGGACTCATCGCGTTCGGCGTGCTCGCGATCATCCTCGGGGCGCTCAGTGTTCGGCGCACGATCGGGGCGATCCGCGTCGGCCCGAGCGACGCGTCGTCATTCCCGCGCACGCGCGAGGAGCTCGAAGCGCAGCAGCGTGCGGCGCTCGCTCTCCTCGACACCGACCGCGACGGCCTCTCCGATCTCGACGAGCTCGACCGTGTCCACTCCTCTCCGTTCCTCGCGGACAGTGACAGCGACGGGAAGTCGGACAAGGAGGAGGTCGAGGCGGGGGAAGATCCGAACTGCCCGATCGGGAAGACGTGCGCCGGGGAGCCATCGGCGGCGGCACCGTCCGGGACGTCCGCGCTCCCGCTCGAAACACCCGGATCCCACAGTCCAGCCCTGAGCACGGATTCCTCAACGGGAGCGGCGAGCGAGAATGCCGTGACCCTCACCCCGCTGGAACTCCGGCAAGCGCTCGTGCGACAGGGCGTGCCGAAGGCGACGATTGATCAGTTCTCGGATGCGCAGCTCGTCGCGTCGTACGGTTCGATGCTCCAAGCGTTCACGAGCATTCCGGGCGGGGGATCGTCTCCGCTCGCGGGCCCGCTCGCCGAGTCGTTCGCATCCGCGCTCCGTGGCGGCACGACGGACATTACGAAGGCGCTCGACGCGCTCCCGCAGACACCGTCCGCAATCCGCGCAACGCTGCTCAGCGGAGGGTTCCCGCGCGGAGAACTCCAGCGCCTCGACGACCAAGCGCTCCTCGCCATGTGGGAGCAAGTGATTGCGGATTTGAAACGGCAGCAGCCATCATCAACGATTCCGTAGTGACATCCCCATACATGTCATTGCGAGGAGCGAAGCGACGAAGCAATCCCGGCGGTTGTGCACCATGGCCGAGATTGCCGCGTCGGACCGATGGCTATCGGCCCTCCTCGCAATGACAGAAAAAATGGGTTCATGATCCATGGGTAGTCCGTGTAGACCACTCCGCCGTCGTGCAGCCGCGATGCTCCTCGCGGTGTGGTTCGCGTTCCTGGCGTTCGTAGTGCCGAACGGCGCATCTGCGCAAATTCCAGTCACAGACGTCATCAATCAAGCGAATAAGGCGCGCGTAGAAGTTCAGACAGCGCTCAAGGATTCCTTCGGCTTCCAAGCCCAGCTCGCGCTCGTGAACGCGCTCCAGTTCATCGGCGAGCGGTTCGCGTACGAGACCGCGGTGTGGGTCGCGTCCGGCGGCAAAGCGCAGTCCCCGCTCTTCGATCAGCGCAGCCGAGATGATTTCATCCGGGACACTGCGTTCGGTGCCGGGACGCTCCTCCTGAACGACATGGATAAGTTCGCCGGCGGCCAGTTCGGGTTCGAAGACGGGTTCGGCGTCGCGCAGCTCCTATGCGCACCGTCTGCGCCGAAAGCGAAATTATCCATTAAGCTCGGACTCGAGCAGCGCCTGAAGCCCCGTCAGCCGCTCTGCACATGGAAGAAGGCATCGGAGAACTGGGAGCAATTCTATAACATGGGGCCGGAGGGATGGTTCTCCGGTATCGGCGCCGCGTTTGAGCCCGGCGAGTCCGATTTTTCCGTCGCCCTCGATCTCCACGTGGGGCTCGGGGAAAAGCAGGCGCAGAAGGCGCTGCTCGACTTGCAGGAGAAGCTCGCGAATAAGGGGTACAAGCCGCTCCAAGAGAAGATCTCCGGACTCACGAAGACGCCGGCGAGCGTCGTCGAGGATACAATGACGAAAGATTTGATTGACGCTAGAAAAGAAGGTTTCGAGATGAGCACGGACATGTTGGCTGATGCCGTGAGCGCGACCGACACCCTCGTCCCGATGCTCACGGCGGCCGGTCAAGCGCTCGCGGTGAACTTCGCGGTCACGCTCGTCTCACAGACGCTGCAGAAGCAGGTGATGGAGAAGGGGCTCTTCCTCGGGGATCTCTTCAAGGAGGATGCAGCGGGGCAGGGGTCGGGATCCTCGGGGCCGTCTGCCGGGCGCGCGCGGCAAGCGCAGGCCCTGTTCGCGGAGTTCAAGCGCCCGCGATTCGTGTCGAGCGGTTCCTACGACCAACTCACGGAGTTCGCGTCGTGCGATCCCTCACGTCGCCAGACGACGACGTGCGTCATTGACGACGGGTTCGCGAAGGCGGTGCGCCGTGCGGATGCCGGGGAATCAATGACCGTCGGCGAGGCCCTGACCGCAGGCCTCCTCCACGCGGACTGGCCGCTCATCGCGGAGGGCACGGCGAAGGATCAGAACCCGAACTGCGTACGAGGGTTGCCGGACGGCGGGTACTGCGCGTCGAATCTGAAGAAGGCACGGCGCGCGCGCATCATCCCGATCGGGTGGGAGCTCGCGGCGAATCACGAGGCGAACATCGCGACGCAACCGATCACGCTCGGCGAAGTCGTCGCGGCGTTCCACGCGGACGGACGCGACGGGCGCTGCGGCACGAACGATACGGGAGAGTCGCCGTTCTGCGGGCTCATTGATCCGAACTGGGTGCTCCGGTATCCGATCCAGCAGTGTCGGTTGCGCGCGCCCGGCGAGTCCCTCCTTGAATCGAACACGAACGTCCGCGCGGAGGGATGCGTGGATGCGCCGTCGTGCCTCGAAATGGACGCGGAGGGGAAGTGCGTCGGCGGCTTCGGGTACTGCCTCGCCGAACGGAATGTCTGGTTCATCAGCGGGCAGTCGTGCCCGTCGCAGGCCGCGTCCTGCCGCGCGCTCACGTCGCGCACCGGCCAGTCGCTCAACGCGCTCACCGCGACGGTGGATCGGAGCGTCTGCACGGCGGAGAACGCGGGGTGTCGGTGGTACGCCGCGTCCCAAGACGCCGCCAAACAGTGGGATGCGAGCGATCGCCGGTACTTCAACCGTCTCGCCGAGCAGTGCGCTGCGGCGGACGAGGGGTGCACGGAGCTCCTCGCGGGCGCGGCGGGCGGTCAAGGCGCGAACGTGACGAAGGCGCACCTGAAGGTCGCGCCGGCCTACCTCCGCTGCTACGACTTCCTCGGCGACGGGCAGCCAAACACCGCGAACGATGCGGACACATGCGGCGCGTTCGCCCGCGGATGCACGGCAGCGGATGTCGGATGCGAGCGGTACACCTCGGCGGATAAGAGCGGGTTCGTGAACGGGCAGATCGCGAACATTGACCGCTGCCCCGCGGCGTGCGTCGGCTACAGCGCGTTCCGCGAGGTCGAGAGCAACTTCGATCGGCGCGGCCAGTTCGATTTCTTCATCCCGTCCACGGCGCGCCAGTGCGACGCGTCGGTCGTTGGCTGCTCGGAGTTCACGAACCTCGATGCGCTCGAACGCGGCGGTGAATCCCGCGAGTCCTTCACATTCCTCCGGCAGTGCGTGAAGCCCGCGGAGGCGTCGTCTGCGACGTACTACACATGGGAAGGGTCGGATCAGCAGGGCTACCAGCTCCGTTCCTTCGTCCTCGAACGATCGGCTGCGGGGGATGAGAACAGCGCGCCGAAGGTGTTCGGGTATGTGGTAGGCGAGAACGCGAACTGCGGGCCATCCACACAGGGAGGGACCGGACACTACGGGAAGCGGATCGGCGAGGACGGGTACGATCGAGAGATCACTCCGGACTGCCGCGCGTTCTACAGCCAGAATGGCGACGTCAACTACCGGCAACTCTCGCGGACGATCCTCGTGACGGACGAGTGCGTGCGGTACCGCCTATCACATTCGCTCGATGCTCTCACGTGCAAAGATAAGGGCGGCACGTTCTCAGCGACCGCTGGGTGCATCCTCAAGGGGTACCGACCGGAATCGCTTTCCTGCAGCGCCGAATCGGTCGGCTGTCGTTCGTACCGCGGGAACTCCGGCGGCGTCGTGCGGACGCTCGTCGCGTCGGATTTCGAGGTGGCGCAGGGAGGCGATGCGCGGCAGGGGTGGAGCTCCGGGACGCTCTCATCGGAATCCGTGAACGTCGGCGGGCACAGCTTACAGGTCGCCGCGCTCTCCGCGTTCCCACTCCGCGAGGTGCGCGCAGACATCACCACCGAAGCGGCGTGCACTGCGGCCGGCGGCGTGCTTGGGACGACAGGCGCGGGCGGAGCATGGGAGGCGAAGGCATCGGGCACCTGCGCGATTCCGCTCATCGGTGAAGGAGGCGGAACATTTGAACTCACCATTGTCGGGAAGGGGACTGGAAATGTTGATGCGAACATCTCCGCGGATTACTCGTTCTCCAGTAGCAGGAGCGCATCGGAGCGCGCCGTCACCTTCGGCACTTCGTGGCAGCGGTTCACGCTCGGGCCCGCGCTCGTCGGCGACCTCACGAGCATCGGCGTCCTCGGCCGCGTGAACCTGCCACTCGCACTCAACGTGCGGAACGGGACGACGTTCTTCGACTCCATCCTCCTCCGCGAAGTCCCGCAGGCGACGACCGTCATCAAGGGGTCGTGGGTGACGCCCGTCACGTGCGATCGCGTGTCCATCGCGGGCGACGCCCGGCCGCAGCCGCAGGGGATGCTCGGGTGCCGCGCGTACACGACGCGGGCGAATGCGACCGAGTACCTCCGCTCGTTCTCGCGGATGTGCGGTGAGGGCGTCGTCGGGTGCACCGCGTTCACCGACACGCGGAACTCCACAGGCATCGCGGAGCAGATATTCAACAACCCGACGCCCGACCCCTCGGACCTTGATGACGTGACGATCCCCGCGGACGCGCCGCGCTACCTCGTGGATGATCGCGCGAAGTCCTGCGCCGCGACCGCGAAGGGGTGTCGGCGGTTCGGGAGCCCGACGCTCAACGTCGCCGCCGATCGTTCCGGGAGCGCCGCGGTCGCGGGCGGGTGGTCCGACGCGTTCCTCCTCGACCAGCCGGATCGGTACACCGGCCCCGGCGCGACGCTCTGCACGAACGACGCGCTCTCCTGCGAGGAGTACCGCGGGAACGACGGGACACTCTTCCACTTCAAAGACCCGGGGAACCGGACATGCGAGTTCAAGGAGGATGTGCGCATCGGCGGCATCTCGTTCCGCGGGTGGTTCCGAGTCGGGACGGAGGCGACGCCGTGCGACGCGTCATACCTCGTCGGCGGCGCGACGTACGGTATCTGGCGGAACGCGGACCAGAAGTACGACGGGTGGGTCGGGACGTGCGAACTGACCCAAGATCAGTGCGCGGCGTTCGTGGATCCGACGGACGTCACAGCCGCGAACTCGAGCGGGAAGCCGTACTATGCGCGTCGGGACACCGTGGATTTTTCGTCGTGCCAGGGGAGCGTGAGCCAAAAGGAAGGATGCGTCGTCCTCGAAGATCAGTCCGATCCGAGCGTGCGGTGGAGCGCCGAGGCGTCCGCCGCGAAGAGCGACGTCGAGCAGGGCGTTCGCGTCCCTGCGGTGGATTGCGATCGGAACCCGGGCGCGTGCACGCGGTGCGTCGTCGAGCGTATCTGCCGCGCAGGTGACGGGACGCCGCAGACGGCCTCGGGCACTCAGCTTGTCCCTTGCACCTCCGACGCGCAGTGTCAGGTCACGGCCGGCTTCCGCTGTCGCGGCGGAGAGGTCGGTGGGACGTGCGCGACCGTCTCTTTGGCGAACGCCGTGAGCGATACGCAGTGTGCGGCATTCAACAATCGGGCGGTGTGCCGGAAGTTCGCGAACAACGGGAACGCAATCGTGAAGGTTCGGCGCGACCGCGCGTGCGCCCAGAAGGTCACGCCGAACAACTGCTACGACGCGTGGGTGGCGGACGAGAACCGCGTCGTTAAGAATTGCACCGGACTCCGGCACGTCGGCGGGTCGGATGGGCCGTGGTCTGCACCCGTGAACACCGCCACCATGGCATCGTACCAGCAGCGGGATCGTTCGTGGTCCGCAGTCGAGCCGTCCGGATTCAGCACCCCGCGACAGGCCTCGCTCGAGACGCTCGAGCAGGTTCGCACCGACGTCGGCTACCGTCTTTCGTTCGTCTACTGCCCAGTGGGGGACAATACTAATGTGTGCGGCGATCTCGCGGGTTCGTGCAGTACCGGAGCAGCGAACGGCTCGTCGTGCGGCCCCGCAATCGCCGCATTCGGGAACGCGCGGGGCCTCTGCTACTCTGGCCGTTGCGCGTACGGCATCGGACCGCCGAAGAGCTCGAGTGCCAGCGAGCGCGTCAGTGAGTGGCCGGCGCCGGTCTGCAAGGCGTTCCCGGAGCGCGATGCGCCGTTCCCGCCGACCGTCATCAAGAATGCAGCATCCCAGGCGCGGGCCACCGGCTTCACCAGCGTGAACGTGTGCGAGGGCGATAAGGAGTGCGGCTGCGGATACAAGAAAGTCAAGTACGGGGACTCCCTCACGAAGTACTTCCCGGCCGATTCGAGCGACGTCCCCACTGGGTACTGCGTCGGCGGGGTGCACGACGGAAAGGAATGTAACCCAGATGATACCGGAGTTCGTGGCAACGACGTGTCCCCGTACACCTGCAACAAGGTGGCCGCAGCAGACCTCGTAGCGAATCCCGATCAGGCGAGCGAAAACGGCACGTGCAACCGGCAGAAGCGCGTGCAGGTGTTCCGCGGCATCGAGGGGTACTGCCTCGAGCGGGATGCGACCACCCATGTGAACGGTGGCGAGAACGCATTCGCCTGCGCCTCCTTCCTCCCGATTGACCAGATCGCCGGAAGCGTGGACGTGAACAGTCAGGTCCCGGCCGCTGGCTACCAACCGCCGTCCCCCGGCGGCACGTACTACTGCGTTGCCGCAAAGGGGAACGCGCTACCGCTCGCAGTTCGCAACATTCAGGTCCCGTATCCATCCGAAATGAGCGAATCCCAATACGTCATCGCACTGCGCGCTGAGAGCCAGTATACCGGCATTGACGATTCCAGTATTAACGAAGAGAACAAGGCGCTCTTCACGAACGCACGCGGGGGGAGGTTCGCGTTTGAGAACCACCGATTCATCGCTCGATATATAAAGTTCAATGATACGAGTTTTGCGGATGGGGATTCTTTCGTTGATCGTACCGACACCGATAGTGGCGAACGTAAGTTCCTTGATGCTCGCAATTTCGAGATTCATCGTTCAGAGATTGAGAAGATTGTTATTCGTAAAGCCACCGACCTTGATGGAGGTGGGTCCTGGCCAATCTTCGATGAAGAGGGGCCGGACATGACCGTGGTTCTCAGTAATCAGAATGACTGGATTGCGTGCAAGGACGGGAGCGGGCCAATAAAAGAGGGCATCGCAGGAACCGCGAATTCGAGGTGCTGGGGCGGCCGTGCAAAGGAAGGGACAGAATCTGCCAGGGACTGGGTCACGAGTACCAACAAGTTCAAAGACGGCGACGGCAATTGCAAGGGCTCTGCAAATGCAACGAAGTATGCCGGCGTCCTCGCCTACTTTACTAACGACGGGTACCTGGAAGGCATGCTCACCGGCTACTGCCACGCCACCACGGCGGACGACACGTTCAGCGGCGTGGACATCTTCCTCGTGCTCCGGGAGATGTGCGTCGGGGTCGTCCAGGCGGCCGGAAGCGCGAGCAACGGCGGGTACTCGAAGCCATGGACGAACCGTCTCTGGAGCAACAACCCCGCGCGTAATGCGTACACGGTTACCGACACTGGGTACAAATACGATAAGCACTTCCCGCCATTCGGGAGCGCCAGTCCTACTTCCGCTCCCAGTTCAAGCACCAATCCCAACTGGTGGTACATCAAGGATGAAGGCATATCCGGGAACCCTCCGACCCCGTCCGTTGATAGTTGGACGGATGCCGGTTCGCCGTTCGCATGCGCAGGAAACTGCGGCGGGGCGTCGTTCTCCGGCGTTGCTCCTCTCGATTCCAAGACAGCGATTACAGCTGGTATCGAACGGCTCAAAGACGTGTTCGCGGGCATCGTGAATGCATGGGAGTGGAAGAAAAATGGATACACTGCCGTGACCGGCAGCGAATTAAATCACGAAACACCGGTATCGTTCGA
>Ga0265296_1003053_pt1 | contig 16053 bp, 10 predicted proteins | sample MunlanPumphouse1_FD_189073 | JGI IMG/M metagenome (GOLD analysis project Ga0265296, IMG submission 189073) | Groundwater microbial communities from a municipal landfill in Southern Ontario, Canada - Pumphouse #1 | ecosystem: Environmental > Aquatic > Deep subsurface > Groundwater | place... | reverse complement strand
GCGTCGAGAATAACGATCGGCGCCGATCCTTCAGCGGTGAAAACATCCGGGGCGTATGAAGTGCTGGATGTATATAAAACTTCTGCCTCGGGATCGTCATCGATATTGGCAATATTCAGAACCGACCAAACACCGGTTGCTTCCGTCGCCGAATAGAGCGAATCGATCAGCATCAGTTCATAATTCGCCGGATCGGTAATGTCACCGCCTTTATAAGAGACGCAGGTGATCAAACCGTTCGGAGTTGCACTGCGCGAACCGAACACGAAATCAAGATAGCCGTCGCCATCGATATCGCCACAAGTGCCACCCCAGGGACCGCGTGAGCCGCTCGGCCAAAAGGCAGAAAGATTAACCAGCTCGGTCGGTTTCAGCGTATCTGCGTCTTCCTGGAGCAGGTAGATACCTTTTTTCGAATCATTACCCCAGTCATACACGGCGCAAATGATTTCTTTGGTTCCGTCATTATTCAGATCGACGGCCATCGCTGATTGGACTGGTGAGCCGCCCGCCAGGGGACTTAAAGGATCGTAACTCCAGGAACTGCCATCCCAGTATAGTTTGGAGATTTCGGTTTCCGAGAAGAAATAGGCGTTATGTCCAAGAACGGCCACATCCCATTTATTCTCAACTGTTGAAGTCATGCTCCAGTCTTTGCCGCTGGCTTCCATTGTCCAGGTTTCCGAACCATCCCCGTTATCGGGAATATTATTCACCGAGCAGATGCCGACATAATAGCCGCCGCTGTTGCCTGCACGATCGGCAAAAATCAACTCGGTCGTTCCATCTCCGTCAATATCGACCGCTTCGGCATCGATCGGCCGAATGTTGATACTTTGTTCTGTGGTGATCGTCCAGGTCGAATTCGGCTTATAACCGCCGGCGCCGTCATCGACTCCAAGTACATCACCGATTCCCTGTTCATAAACCGCAATCCGAACGGGATTGGGCGAAACTTCAAAACTGTTGACCGGCATCCAAACCAATTCCTTTTTCGAATCATTGTCTAAGTCGGTCAACAGAAGCACCGGCCAGGTGTTCTGAAAAAACGGATCCAGTTTGGCCTGCCAGACCACGTCCCAGCTCACGCCGTTCTTCTCTAATTTGTAAATCCGGGGAATTACCTCCGTGGCGCCGTCATTCCAGTTGTTGTTTACCAGATAGATTTCGGTTTTGCCATCCTCGTCTAAATCGACGCCCGAAATCATGTTCCCGACACCGCCATTATTCAGCGTGGCTTCGGGAATGTTGATCACACCACTGCGGGTGAAACCGGTTATCCCGGCATAACTGAATGAAAACATCGCCAGGATTAACACACACCAAATCGTAACAACCTTCTTCATACAAACCTCCTTGTTTTGTTATTTGTGATCCAAATACTTGTCATTCAAAATGAAACTCCAAGAGCTACTCGGTGGGCGCCTTTCAGCGCGCCCAGATCGGAGTAAGCGTAATCGGCGTTAATTCCCAAAGCTTCGCCCAGCCCGAGCCGCACTCCGGCGCCAAAGGTCAGACCGGCTTCGTCGGTATTGATTTTATAGCCGCCGCGCAAGCAGAACATCTTCAGGAATGAATATTCGAGACCCAGATTATATTGCTCGAGATTATTGTTCGGGTGGATCATATCGGCCGCCACCATGACTTGATGATTGGCTTTTTCGAGCAGGTTCATGCTCACGCCAAAGCGGAAATTCACCGGCAGGGAATAAGTCTCGTATTTTTTCTCTTTTTCGATCTCCGTTTCGCTGTAGTCATAAAATGTGCCGCTGAATCGAACTTCCGGGGCGAAGTGCATAATCGACATGCCGAGTTTCATACCATGAAAATCGGTACGGTAAACAGTGCCCAAATCCAGCGCCCAAGTCGAGTAGCCGTGGCCATAGTAATCTTCATGCACCAATTTCGTGGTCAAACCGACCGAAACGCGATCGGTCAGAAAGCGTGCATAGGTCAAACCCAGAGCATAGTTGGTCAGTTTGAACATCTCGCCGTTGCCTTCCGGCATTTCAATCGTGGTAACCTCCATGTCATCCGTCATCAGATAAACTCCGCTGACGGCGATGGTTCCGATCCGTCCCAGTTTCATCGAATAGGCCAGACCGGCGAATGTGATGTCGGCCGGCCATTTATTATAAGAACTGAACAGGTTGCGATCGCTGGCATCCACCAATCCGGCCGGATTCCAAAAGACGGCGCTGGCATCGTTCGCAACAACAGTAAAGGCTTCGCCCATGCCGGCCGCGCGGGCGCCGACGCCAATTTCCAGAAATTGGGCTACTACCGTGCCGACGGGGGCGAATTCGGCCGCAAAGGCGACCGGTAAAATTAAAAGGACGATCATCAGGGATACAGGAAGTATATTTTTGCGCATTGTTGTATTTTCCTCTCTGATTAGCATGTTAACGAACGATCACAAATTTGCCGACCGTCTCACCCAGAGTCGGTGACTTAACCACATACATGTAAATCCCCGGCGCGGCTTCCTGATTATTCCGGGTCATCAGATCCCACTCGGCCACGCTGGCCGCATTCGGACTGACTTCCTCGCCGACGACCACGGTCTTGTTGGCTTTCGTTTCCGCCACATAATCTCCGTCGAGTGTAAAGATTTGGATCGTAGCGTCCGCGGGCAGATTGGTAAATTGCAGACGATGCTCCCAGGCAAATGAATCGCTCGGCGTGCGGTTGTTCCAGCTGGCACTGCCCAAATACGGATTCGGCACGACTTTAACATTTTTGAGCGTTTGCGTCGATACAGGATTGGCCGGTGCGATAATCTTCATGCTTTTCGAATCGGTAATATTCGTGTTGACTACGCCAAAGGGAATCGGTTCGGAAATGTTTTTTGTAAAGGCCTGAACGGAATAATAATACACCAAACCTTTGGTAATATCATTGTCAACATATTGGAATTTTTTACCGTCAGCACAGCGTGGCGGTGGCCATGAAGTGGTTCCGACAGTATCGGTATAGCTAGCAAGAGTATTCCATTCTACCGAACCGCTACCAGATTTCAGTCCCTTGGAAACTTTATATGTCTGAAAGTTGGAATGCAGAACTGCTGTCGTATCCCAGAGAATTTTTACACCGTTTGTCACCGGATAACCGTAAGTCGAATTTTCATCGATATTTTGGACTAATTCAACACTTGGTGCCGGTGGCGCCAGAACATTCGGATCCAAACTGTAATTATTGTCAACAATAAACTGTGCTACGTCCATGATCTTAACCAGTTTCACCAAACTGTACACGCCACCGCTATCAAAATCACAGCCGATACCCAGAGCGGTCGTAACGACAACCGAGTCGCCGGGCGGCAATGTATCCAGCGGCCCGAAGGTCAAAATGCCGCGGAAATCATAAGCATACGGTTTACCAGTGGTAGGATTGGAAAAAATGCCTTCAAAAACCGGACTACTGATCATGCGTGACCAGGTCAGCGCATCGGTAGTCGGATCGTTATAAATCTGGCAGACATGAAACGAACTCGGTTTCAACTCTGGAACGCTCTTCAGTATTTTAATGCCAATAAAACCGGGAGTCTGCAATACACCGTCGGCACTCATATTGCCGAAATCGTTTGCCTGACCATTTTCCGCCGGATAACTGGGATTATCACCGTCGAACATGATAATCATGTGGCTGTCGGCATCCGCGGCCGTCAGCCCGTGGTTGCGCCCAGCCATCTGGCTTTTATTGTCGTTAGGATCGATCGGATCGGCGAATTTTTCGATCCAGTCCCACTGGCTGTTCGACATAGCATGATCATCAATATTGCAATATTTTGACTCGGCAGCCCACTGCGGCAATTTGGACACATCTCCGTCAAAACGGATTGTAAAATAAAAATCCTTCAGCCCACGCGGCGTATCCGGCAGATCGTCGCCATCGCTGTCGACGCCAACATTTTTGATAGTGTACTCATACATAATAAAATCTGCGGCGTAACTGGCCGACCATGCGTACGTGCGTTCCTGAACTTCCAGCCCGAGTGGGAAATGAGTCCCGGAAGCCAGCGGCGCCGAAACGTCATAATATTTGGTATAGGTATCTTCTTCCGAACGTGCGGTGGCGCTGGTATCGACGTGCACCGAATCCAGAGGTGAAAATTCATGATCGTCGCCTTGCGTGGAGTGAAAGGTTCCGTCCACAAAGGCCGACAACCAGAGTGTACCGCGGTAAAGGTAAGAATTCCCGGAACCGCCCGGATAATCGCCGGATGGAGTGCGATTGGTATAGGAATCATCACCCATGTAACTGTAATTAGAGCAACGGTTCCAGATGTTGCCGATTTTATGCCATTTGTAGTTATCGTCTACAATTGGGCTTAGTGTTGAAAGAGAAATTTTCGACAATCTGGTCGGTTTCTTGGCTTGATCTGCGGCTATCGCAATGTTAAAAATGAACAGGCCGGTCAATAAAATCTTGATAATGTTTTTCATTTTTTTCGAATACTGATTCATTAAAAAACCTCCATATTACTCATGGGAGCGTTAGAATTGCACTTCGATACCAAAGCGGTACTGCCGCCGATCGCTATAAGCTTGTGGATTATAAACCAAACCGCCGCCAACAAGCGTTTCATCGAGAACAATCGTAGGATCGCCTGTCTGGCCATAATACATGGAACTGCCGATCCAATCCACATCCAACCGGTTGAACAGGTTGAAAACATCCAGAAAAACATTCACATCGGCTCCTGCCACCGCAACCTGTTTGCTCAACCTTAAATCGGTATTGAATGTCGCCGGCAGACGCTTGTCATTGATCTTGCCGGTACCATACGAGGAATAAGGCAAACCACTGCCATATTTAAACTGGAAATTGGCGCGCCAGTTGGTGAGCGGCCTGTAATTGCCAAAACGCAACCCGAAGACCGCATCTTTCGGCGTACAGAGCGTCAGATTTGCGTTAAGCGTATGCGTCTGGTCGAAGCTCAGGTAATTCAGCCGCCTGGAGTCGGTAAAGGCACCGGCGCCACTGCTCGAAGTCGAACTGCGTCCTTTGGCCACAGAAAAAGTATAGTTCAAGGATCCGCCCCAGTATTTCCCGATCCTTTTGGTCAAAGCAAATTCCAGCCCCTTCATGTTACCGTAATCGGCATTGCCATAAACGTTGATTTCAATACCCTGCAGGTTTTCTCCGATATATTTGTACCAGTTCATCAGGTTAGTCACGTCTTTATAATAACCGGTAATCGATCCCTTGATGTTGTCGCTGAAAAGGTGTTCGACACCGATTTCATATGCTACTGTCTTTTCTGGATCGATGTTCGGGTTGCCGACGTAATTACCAACTTTGGTTAACGCCTGAAAATACAGGTTGCGGTAGAGATAATAGGCATCAGGGCGCTGGAAGTAATGACCGTATGAGAAATGAATAACATCGCGGTCGGTAATCGGATGTGAAATCGCAATGCGTGGACTGAACTGCGACTTGGCGCTCGGTTTTTTCGGATCGATCAGAATCGGTAATCCGCTGGTGGGATCCAGTTCGGAATAAGGATTCCAATAATCGCCCGGATAAGTTACGCTAGTGTCGCCGCCGGTTGGATCGAAATAGTCATAACGCAGACCGATCAGGGCAATGATACCCTGGAATTCGATCTTATCCTGAGCGTAAAGCCCGAAGTCAATCGTTTTTTTATCCCAGATGTCTTTACGGAACGTGCCATAACCCAGCGTCCAACTGATATTTTCAACCGACATCCGACTATAATCGAATTCGAATCCGGCCTTGACTAAATGATTGTAGGTCGCCTGGCTGACGAAATCACCTTTAATCGTATTGGTCCACGATTTCTGATCGCGATAGCCCGGATCGTCGCCGACTATCCACCAGTAATTATTCTCCTGATCGCGGTAAATCGGATGCGGACCGTCCTGCGTGTTGTCCCAGACCAAATCCTCCTCGGTATCGCCGTCGCCATCGCGGTCATCCACGTCCTGCGTGGCATAATGGTAATTGGAATAGTAGGATTGCCAGCGTAATTCATAGTAAGTGTTCGAGCTGAGCGACTGCGTCCAGATTAAATAAAGGTTGCGGCTCTGCTGGTGATAATTCCATAGGTAGTCCTGCATCGGTCCGACATGATACGTTTTAGTAAAATGAGTCGTATCGCCTTCCTGCAATACCAGAGTATCATTAGTTGCTTGTCCGTTCTGCGACCAATACTTCTGCGGCTCATTGATATAAATGTAGTGCAATGCTGTGTCACTACCGGTACTTTGGGCACAATAGTACTCGTTCTTCTGATAGTCGTCGCCCGGTCCGTATTTGGAAGCCGGAAGGTAAAATTCATCCCAGTCCTTTTTTGAATACAGTCCGCCGATCGCCAATTTGGTTTTTACGGTTGGTTTAAAAGTCATTTTCCCCTGGTAAGACTGGTTGAAATATTTTTCGTTGAGGAAATTGCCCTGGTTGCGGTCGGTGATTTCTGCCGATGCCGAGAAATTGGCCTTATTCGAAAACACCGGCAACGGTCCGTTCAGGCTGAACTGATAAGCGTTTTCCAGTTTGTGCAGATAAGTGACGCCTAACCACTCGTCACGATTATCCATCAACAGGTCGTTCAGACCAGATCCGAAATTTGTCGACATAAAGCGCGCTTTACCGGATAATTTCTGACTGCCTTCTTTCAAAGCCAGATTTAATACACCGGACTGAACGTTGCCGTATTCAGCGCTGAAACCGCCCAGCGTAACTTCCATCTCCTGAATTGCGGCTTCGGGAACGTCCGCCGTAAATCCGCCCATATTGCCGGAATACTCACCGGCCGGATCTTTGACCGGCAAACCGTCAATCACGACCAGAACTTCACCGACACGGCCACCACGAAAATGACTGCCGACCGTGCCGGCCTGATTTCGCGCAATCTGCTGAAAATTATCGACCGGTTGATTGGTCATTTCTTCGGCAGTGACTGTGTGGCGGGAAGTGAACTCATCTTTGCGCATCAAAGGCCGTTCTGCGGTAACGATCACGCTTTCTCCGGCCTCTAAAACGGTGGATTGCATAGAAAAATCTTGTTTTGTAGTCAGATCAATTGACACTGCGACATTCTTGGTTATGACAGGAGTATAGCCTATCATCATGGCCTTCAAATCATAAGTGCCCGCCGGGACATTTAATATGGTGTAAAAGCCTTCATTATCGCTGGCGACACCTATCGTAGTACCTTCAATAATGATATTAACACCGGGTAGCGGTTTTCCCGATGTGGCATCTTTAACTATACCGGTGATTTTACCACTGGTACCAGCTAAAACGCCCATTGCCATGGTCAAGATTAGGCCGACAAGTAACAGATATTTTCGCATTTAGTTCCTCCTAAGCAATATCAATTGGACCATCGAGCGTGTAAAATAACCACAAATTTTCAATGTCGATCGGAAATAATTTTCATTGAGTAAAATTGTGCATTTGGGGAAAGGTGTAATTCCCTTAGAACAAAGATCCCGAGTACTTTTCTTAATACTTTCAGGGGTTTCTCCCGAACCATTCCTTCCCTTGCCAATACAACTTGGGCTTAGAGTAAATAATATCCTCGTAAAAGTCAAGGTTTTTCTCTGCAAATCAATTCCTCTTGGATTTTATTTTCAGCAGTCGGCAACGTCTTCAATCGAATGCTCCACTCTCCCATAAAAAGATGGCATATAAACAATCGTAACCCGCGAACTTATCATCCTTAATCGGTGTGTTTTTCTATCGGGAATTGGTTATATTTTGCCCGTGAAGATGTCTCATAATCAGGGGAAATAGAAGCAATATGAAGCGATTCGTTTGGGTAATTTTTCTTATCGTTTTCTCTTTCGTTGAAGCGCAGGAAATTAATTCCGAAAAAACTCGACCGACACAATTTTATGGCAAGGATTTTTATCAGATCGAGGGGACGGCATTTGCCGATTCAGTTAAGGAGAACACTTACGACAGATTGCCGTTAAGCTATCAGGACAAAGTCAGAAAACCCGTTTGGGAACTATCGAAAAACTCCGCCGGACTCTCCGTCCGGTTTCTGTCCAATTCGACATCCATAAAAGTCAGATGGGAAGTGCTCGCAGATAAGAAAATGAACCATATTGCGGAAACGGGAATCAAGGGCGTCGATCTATATGCAAAGGTCGGAAATTTCTGGCAATTCGTGAATACCGGCCGGCCGACCGTGGTGAAAAACGAGGCGTTGCTCATCGAAAACATGACGCCGGCTATGAGAGAATACCGCCTGTTTTTGCCTTTATACGATGGCGTTTCGGTGTTGGAAATCGGAATTGACTCGCTCAGCGAAATCATCCAGCCACATAAGCAGAAAACGAAGCCGATAGTTTTCTATGGCAATGGAAACGCCACTTGTCGAACTAATCTCGGAAATCGATGCGGCGTTTTACGTGATCGATTGCATTCCTAACATGAATTTGGATCGGAGGTAACGAAGATCTCCGAATCGGGTTTCACCAATATATTTTACATCGATAACCGGTTTCCATTAGGAAATGACCACGAGGCGACAGTCGATGGCGTACATTTTACGGATTTGGGATTTTTGCGCTTTGCCGATTACCTGATTACGAAGTTTGAACAGTTCCGGATCGTCACTCCGGAGGACGAGTAAAACCACCGAATACGAAATCCGTCAGAGGCAAACAAGCCCTGAACTCTTTGATAAATTACATTAAATGACTTATACTTTACCCATGATGAAAAAGAGTCGTATCCTACGAAAATCAGCGAATCTCCTGAGAACCGCCGCGGTAGCCGGATTCGCTTTGTTTATTCTGTTTTCCTGCGCTCCCACTAAAAAATCTCTGACAATTTCTTACGACGACTTTCCGCGCATCATCGACGTGCCGAAGCCGACTCCCGAACTCGCCGCCCGGTTCAACGCGCTTACTGTCGCTGAATTATGCTCGCTGAAGAATAAAAACAGGCAATTCGTCCGCGGCTATACCACAAACAACCGTGAATTTTTCAAAACTGAGATGAAACCGTTGATCGAAGAACACCGGGATGAATTGTCAAAACTTAAGCCCGCCGATCTGATCAACGCGCTGACGCTTTTTACCCATGAAATGTACCGCAATTATTTTGGCGCAGACTTTTACCGCTGGGGCGGCGATCTGTTCGACCGGGACGACCCGCAAATCGACAGACATCGTCACGAATATAAATTCGGATTGGATTGTTCCGGCTTCGCCGTTTCCGGCCACGAAATCGCTGTCGAAATGGGATTCCTCGAATCCAAAGACGCACTTTTCTCCGCGAAAGGATTTGAACGTTACTGCCACGAAAATCAGGTTCCGGACAAAGGCGGTCGCAACGGAACGCCCAACCGGTTTCGGCTCGACACCGTCGATCTGGATTCGCTCGGACAGATCGTTTTAATTGTTGAAAAGGGATGTCCGCCGACAAGAAAACAGATGAAATCAATTCAGCCCGGCGATCTGGTTGGCAGAAGCGGACACATCAGCGTCATCGTCAAAATCAACGACGAACCGTATTATCTGGAATCCGGCGGCAGAGTCGTTCCACGGCATGGCGGACTGCCGGTTCTCGCCAGAGAAGCCATCGCGATGTTCGCCGAGCATGGAACGGTTTATATCCGGCGCGGATTGTCCGAGTAGCCGTTCGCTCACATAATTTTTTCCCGTACAAAAAATAATTCTTGACAAATCGGCGCTCGCTGATTAGATTCTTAGTGTGTTAGTTGTTTAATACACTATTGGAGGTCAATATGATTGAAATTAAAAGTCTGAATTTCACCTACCGAAAAAAGAGCCACTTGTTCGACGATCTGAATATGAGCGTCGCTCCGGCAAGCATCTGCGGATTGCTGGGAAAGAACGGCGCCGGAAAAACCACACTGTTAAAAATTCTCACCGGACTTTTGTTTCCAAAAAGCGGCTCCGTTTCCGTCCTTGGCAAAAATCCGGCCAACCGGCTTCCGGAAACCTTAAAGGAAATTTACCTGATCCCGGAAGAGTTCTATCTGCCCGAGCTGACGGTTCGGGAATATGCGCGGCTTTATGCGCCGTTTTATCCGCGTTTCAATAACGAGCGGCTTATGGCGCATTTAACCGATTTCGAGTTGCCGGAGAACGACAAACTCTCTTCGTTATCTTACGGCCAGAAGAAAAAATTCCTGATCGCGTTTGGGCTGGCGACGGATTGCCACCTATTGTTGCTGGATGAACCGACGAACGGTCTGGACATTCCATCGAAAAGTCAATTCAGGAAAATCCTCGCGTCTTCACTAACGGACGACCGGACGTTTATCATTTCCACGCATCAGGTGCGGGATATGGGAAATCTGATCGATCCGATCATCATTCTCGACGACGGAAAGATCATTTTTCATGAATCCGTCGAATCCGTCAACCGTAAGCTCGCCGTGCGTTTTCTGCCTGAAGTTCCCGAAAACGAGTCGGTGCTTTATTCGGAAAAAATGCTCGACAGATTCGTCATCGTTTCGCCGAATCCCGATGGTGAAGAAACTAAAATGGATATCGAACTGTTGTTCAACACCGTCATCCTGAACCGTGAAAAAATACAGTCGCTTTTTACGAAGGAGGCTAACCATGAAGCCTAATAACACATTCGACAGAAACCGGTTTTTCGTTCTGATCCGAAACGATCTGTTCACCGGCTACCGGAACCTGTTGATTGCCGGCGGAGCCATTGCAGGCGCGTTGCTGGTGATCTATTTACTTTCCGCATGGAATAATGCCAATCCCGATTTTCACCGGACTTTTTTCCCGATGGTCATTTTCTTCGGCGGTTATCTAACGACCAGTATGGTTTTCAAAGATATTCATGAAAAACAGCGAAACTACATTTACCTGACGTTGCCGGCATCGACGCTCGAGAAATTTCTGAGCCGGTTGTTGCTGACTTCGGTGGGTTTTGTAGCGATCGTTCTGGCGCTTTATTACCTTTTTTCATGGATCGCCGCCGGACTCAGCCAACTGCTATTCCATCAATCACTCTTGGCGTTCCATCCATTCACGCGTGAAACACTGACCGCTCTCGGCGTTTATTTAGTGACGCAGTCGGTTTTTCTGTTCGCCGCCGTTTATTTCCGGAGCCATGCCTTTTTCAAGACGCTATTGTCGATTTTTTCATTTTCGTTGATCGTCAGCATCTTTGCCATGGTCGTTGTTCGACTCGTCTTTTGGAAATACTTCAATGGACTTTTTGTGCCGGATCATTTTGACATCAACCTCAGGTACATGTTCGGCAACGGTGAATCATTTGCCCGATTTGCTTCGGCTGTGTCGAAAATCCTGTTTTGGTTTGTGATGGCGCCCTACTTCTGGATCGTTACCTATTTCCGACTGAAAGAAACGGAGGCGTAAAATGGAGTTTCAAAAAGACAAGGCGATTTATCTCCAGATTGCGGACTACATCTGCGAGAATATTCTCTCGAAAAAATGGGTGGAAAACGACAGAATTCCGTCCGTGCGCGAACTGGCAATCGAACTCGAGGTCAATCCCAATACCGTCATGCGAACCGTGACGTTTCTTCAGGAAAAAGGCATCATTTTCAACCAGCGCGGCATCGGCTATTTTGTCGCCGTCAACAGTTATGAAAATACGCTCAACCTGAAAAAATCGGATTTCATCCAATCCGAATTGCCGCGAATCTTCAAAACGATGCGTTTGTTGGGACTCAGTTTAGACGACATCAAACAATACGCGATTCAACCTGTAAACAATTAGAGAGGACGCCATGAAAACAAGCAATAAAATTTTGATAATTACTTTTTCACTGATTCTTCTATTCATCGCAGGCATGATAACGGTTAGCCGTTTTGCCATCGATCCCGAGTATGCCGAAAAAAGCGCGGAAGACCATTGGTCTGATTCCGAATTGACCAACTACGTTCTAAAGGATTTCACTGAGGTGAGTGTTTCCGGCAACTGGGACGTAACTATTATCAGCAACGATACCTTCAAAGTCCGGATTTACTATCCGAAAGAAACGAAGGACAGATTATCCGTTAGTAAACGTGGTTCGCTACTCCAACTAAATTCCAGTGGGAATTTTCACCGGCGTCGCGATCAATTCAAGGCCGAGATTCACATGCCGAATTTGTCGAAAATTCAATCCGAGATGACATCGACGATCCGGTTCGACGGATTCAAATCGCCGAAACTCGATCTGAAGATCGACGGTGCCGGTTGGATCACCGGAAGTAATAACATCATCGAAAATCTCGAACTGTCAACCGAAGGCGCCTCTCAAATCGACCTAAAATTCAGCACGGTCATAAATGCTCATTTAGACATGAACGGAGCGGGAAGCGTGCGTCTCAACATGGCGGGCGGAAAATTGACCGGTTCGGCGAACGGCGCCGGCTCGATCGTCTATTCCGGCAGTGTTTCCGAACAGGATATTCAAACCAACGGAGCCGTCTCGATCCGCAAGCGCTAAAAAATTCGGGTTCAATTTTCTTCGGAGAGCCGTGGCAAATCCGCCGCGGCTCTTTTGTTTTGAACGGCACCGGTCGCGGACATCAATGAAGATTCGGCCGAATCTTCAAGATCGTCACGTCAATTCGCTTGACATTCATGCAAATTTTCTCTAACATTTTTAGCATTTTTAAATGATAAGGAACGAAGCAGTTTGAATATATTGATCGCATCGAACAACCAGCACAAGATAAAGGAGATTCGGCAGATATTTACGCTACCGAATGTGACTTTGCTGACTTTAGATGAGTTTCCCAACGCCCCGGTTCCCGAGGAAGACGGGAACACGCTCTATGAAAACGCATTTAAAAAAGCGTCTATGCTATCGAAATTTACAGGATTGCCAACTCTTGCCGACGACACAGGACTTGAGGTCAACGCACTGAGAGGTCAGCCGGGCGTTCGCTCTGCCCGGTATGCCGGTGAAAACGCCACTTACGATGAAAACATCGACAAACTACTTAGCGAGATCGATAAAATTGGGAATCCCGACCGAAATGCGCGGTTTCGGTGCGTCGCGCTGTTCTATCATCCGGACATGACGCTTTCCGAAGAAGGATACGTCGAAGGCACGATCCTGCCACGTCGTCACGGTTTTGGCGGATTTGGCTACGATCCCGTTTTTTACATCCCATCGACCGGAAGGACTTTCGCTGAGATGACCGAGGAGGAAAAGAACAATCTAAGTCATCGCGGGATGGCGTTCCGGAATCTTCACGATTCTCTCAAGAATAAAATCCATCAACTAACCCACAAATATTGAGGTGCCGCCTAAGCATTTTTGATACTGTTTTCTGTTTGTAGTTCATATTAACATTTTCAAGGTGGCGGTCCTATTTTTAAACGTCGTGTGACATTGTGTTTTCTTTTGCTGGCCGGATTGACCCGGATAGACGCTCAAACCGCGTCCGCCGATCCGGCTCCGGGCACTTTTTACGTCAACGTCGATTGGCTGGCGAAACGTTTTGCCGGCATGCGGATGGAAGGAAACCGCGGCCTGTCGCTTATTTCACCGGATTACATTGCACTCAACGCCAATGTCCTGAAAATCCAATTTCCGTCGGCGAAAATGGAACAGAAACCCGACCTGTCCGGGAGAAACCTCTTGTTCACTAATCAGATGACCGGTACAGATATTTTTCTTCCGCGCGGCATTTCCTTCGACGATTACTACCGGCTGAAAACGAAGATCGCTCTGCACAAACAGTTGAACGAACTGATTGCCAAAAGTGCCGAGGAAGAAAAAAAGGCGGCTCCAACCGAGAAGATTGAATTGATCGGCGCCGACATCGCCGGCCAGCGCGTCTCGCTTCAGGTTTCGGGAAACGTCAACATCAACGGTAAATTGCAAAACCAAAAGCGGTCTCAGGTGCGCTCCGGTTATCAGGAAGGCCAGTCCACAACCTTTGTCATCGATCAGAAACAGCAATTGAGCATCGAAGGAAAAATCGGCGACCGGATCAGCATTCTTGTCGATCAGGACAGCGAACGCGACTTCGATTTTGAAAACGCGTTGAAAATCGTTTATACCGGACGCGAAGACGACATTGTTCAGAAGATCGAAGCCGGAAATGTCGCGCTGTCTCTTCCGGGCACCCAATTTGTCACATTTTCCGGCAAGAACAACGGCCTGTTCGGCCTCAAGGCGCTGATGAAACTCGGCCCGATCGACCTGACCACAATCGCTTCCGTCGAAAAAGGTAAAAAGGAAAAACTCAGCGTGGACGGCGGCGCCCAGACATCAACCGGCTATATCAAAGACTATGAATATCGCCGGAACCAGTACTTTTTCCTCGATATGACTTACCGGGGAGATTTGTACACTGGTTTCCAATCATCTGGAATTTTTAATTTTAATTCAAATCGCGTTGTCTCTGATTTGGAAGTGTACAAGTCCGTCACAACGGAAACCGCCGGTTGTGTCTATGGCACAGCTTGGGTGAATCCCAACGATGAGTCGCAGAACGTGGATTTAAAAGTGGAGCGCCTGTTCAAGCGCCTCGATCTTGGCAAAGATTATTTGGTCGATCTGAATACCGGGTTCATCCGGATGGCGACACAACTTCAGGAGTCGGAAATCCTTGCCGTTGCTTACCAGGTACTAGATGCAACCAAAACGACGGTTGAAACTTACGGGCAATGGGAGCGCGCAATCACCGACACGAACGACATCAAATTGAAGCTCATCAAACCGCAACAGCTCCTGCCGTCGCATCCGTGCTGGGATCTGGAATTCAAGAACGTCTATTTCCTCGGAACGACCGGTATCAACGAAGATGGTTTCGACCTGAGCATCGTCTATAATTGGGGCAAAGACGGCGACATCGACCGCGACGAAACCGACGGTAAAACCTTCTTGTATAAATTCGGGCTCGATCGAAAAGACAAGAATGGAAACGCCACGCCCGACAATGTTATCGACTCAGATAACGGGGCGCTTATCAATCTGCAAACGGGAGAACTTTGGCTTCCTTTCCTTCGCCCGTTTCAGTTCAATGCAAATGACGAGACCGGAGAACGCAATCCGAACCTGAATACAACTTACAACTGTTCCGCGATGTACGACAGCAACCGGACAAACATTTCGGCCATCAATGAAGATACGAAATTCAAGATCAAGTACAGTTATCAGAACCGAAGTTCGAATATCAGCCTCGGCGCGATGGTCATCGAGAACAGTGAGTCCGTGACGCTAAACGACCTGCCGCTGGCGCGCGGCGTCGATTACTCGATCGATTATTTTTCCGGAACCCTGACCCTGCTTAAACCCGAAGCCACAAATCCTGACGCCAAGTTGGACATCAAGTATGAAAAAAACCAATTCTTCCAGCTAGACAAAAAAACGATTATAGGTGCGCGCGCGCAGTACGATTTCGGCGAGAATTCCTACATCGGCGGCACCGCGCTTTATTTCAGCCAGTCGGTTGTCGATGAAAAGGTCGATATCGGCTACGAACCAATGCAGAATTTCGTCTGGGATTTGAACACAAAACTGAACAAGAATCTTAATTTCCTCACGCGTGCCATCGATTGGTTGCCGCTGATTCAAACCAACGAAACGTCGAATTTTTCATTCGAAGGAGAAATCGCGCAGGTGCGCCCGAATCCCAATACGTTGAGCAACGAATCGACGGGCGATCCCGACGGCGTCGGTTTCATCGACGATTTTGAAGGCAGTAAACGCATCACGTCGCCGCCAATCATGCGCCGTTACTGGTCGCTTTCGGCCGTCCCGATCGGTAAAGCGCCGAAACAGCGCGGTTATGCCTTCTGGTTCAATCCGTACGGCGACGTCGCGACGACGAGCATCTGGCCCAACAAGGAAGTCAGCACGCGCGCTCAGAATAACCTTACCACCGTTCTCGGAATTGTAATGAATCCGAGTTGGTCAATCCGCGTTGGCGACGAGCTCGAACCGCCGGAGAACGCATGGGGCGGCATCACTTACTATTTTCCCACGAGCTATTACGATCAATCCAAGACCAAATACGTCGAAGTCTGGGTGCGAGGAAAAACCGGGCAATTACACCTCGATCTTGGATACATCAGCGAAGATCAGGACGACAATGGAAAATTGAACACCGA
>Ga0265296_1003052_pt1 | contig 16058 bp, 13 predicted proteins | sample MunlanPumphouse1_FD_189073 | JGI IMG/M metagenome (GOLD analysis project Ga0265296, IMG submission 189073) | Groundwater microbial communities from a municipal landfill in Southern Ontario, Canada - Pumphouse #1 | ecosystem: Environmental > Aquatic > Deep subsurface > Groundwater | place... | reverse complement strand
CCACGTCGCCGGTGTGTTCCGAGATCAGGTAGGGCTCGCCGCCTGCCTGAAGATCAGCGAGATAGATGTCGGAGTTGGCGCTGGTGTGAGACTTGATCAGGGCGACCAGACGACCGTCGCCGGATACGGCCGTGACGTTGAGGCCGGGGTTCTGGAACACCAGTTTCCGCTCATAGGTGGTCGCGTCATAGGCATAGACGTCGAAGGCGGAAGCGTCGCGTTCGTTGCTGGTCAGCCAGAAGGTCTGGCCGTCGTCGCTGAAGCCGATGAAGCCGGCCTTGACCTTGTCGCCGGGGGTCAGGTCGCGCAGCGTCCCATCGGTTTCGCGCACATAGATGTGGGTCAGCTCGTTGCCGCCCTGATCCGCCGCCACCAGGATGCGGCGGCCGTCGGGAAAGTAGCTCTGGGCGAAGGTGGCGTTGGTGGTCGAGGCGGTCAGGGGCACGGGGTCGCCGCCCGCGACGGGCAGGGCGTAGGCGTTGAACACGCCCGTCTGATCCGACGAGATCAGGACGTGGCTGCGGCCCTCGGAGAAGGCCAGGCCGTCCGGGTTGGCCATCGAGAAGCTGGTCGTCTCGAAGAACTGGGCGGCGGTGTAGGGCGTGGCGGCGGTCGAAGCGGCCTGGGCCTGGCCGGGCGCAGCGGGTTCGGTCGCGGCGAGGGCGGGGACGGCGACGACGAGCGTCAGGGCGGAAACCATGCAGGCGAAGGAGCGCATTCTGAGCCTCGTGAGGTGCGTGATGACCTGATGAGGCTGGAGCATGGCCGTATGGATGCGGCCTGTCTCGAAAATAAACGATCGAGGTTCTGTGGCGTCAGGCCGCAGGGCCGCCTTTCATGACCATCAGGGGAATGACGATGTCCTCTTCGTCGTCGAGGTGACGGATCAGGCCGGGGGCGGCGCGGTCCAGCACGTCGGCCAGTTGATGGGCATGGTCGGGGGCGTCGGGCGATTGCGCCGCGACGGCCTGATGGAAGGCGACGGCGGCATGGAAGAGGGCGTCCAGATGCGCGTGGATGGCGTCGTGGTCGCGGTCCAGCAGGTCGAGGCCGGACTGGATGCGCGGCTCGATCAGGCGGAACTGCGGGAAATAGTGGCCGCTCTCGACGCGGTGGTGGCCGTCCAGATGTTGTAGGAAGGCTTGCAGCGTGGGCATCAGGGCGGCGTGCAGACCGCGCGGGTCCAGCGCGCCGGAGCGCCATCGTGAGGCGGCGTCGGCCATATGCCGCTGTTGGGCGCGGAAGCCGGAGTGCATCTGCAGCCAGAAGGCGGCGGCTTCGGGCAAGGCCTCGGTCCAGCGCTCACGCGGGAAGGCGTCGCGCAGATAGAGCATGTCGGCGGGCAGGCCGGGGCGAAGGCCCAGCGCGAGCCCGTCGATAGGCTGATCAGACGACAGCGGTGGTGCTCTGGATGAAGCCGCCGCCCAGGACGCGCTCGGGATCGGCGGGGTCGTAGAGGGCGCAGGCCTGGCCGGGGGCGACGCCTTCTTCGCCTTCATCGAAGACGACGGAGATGCGGTTGTCATCGTCCATGCTGAGGCGGGCGGGCGAGGGCTGGCGGGTGGAGCGGACGCGGGCCAGGACGGGGGCGCCGTCGCGGGCGGCTTCCTCGATGGTGGCCTGGTCGCCGAGCCAGTTGGTTTCTTCCAGGATCAGGCTGGCGGTCAGCAGGGCTTCGCGCGGGCCGACGATGACGCGGCGGTTGTCGGGGTCGAGTTTGGTCACGAACAGGGGCTCGCCTACGGCGACGTTCAGGCCCCGGCGCTGGCCGATGGTGTAGTCGGTGATGCCGCCGTGTTTCCCGAGCACGCGGCCGTCCATGTGGACGATCTCACCGGCTTCTCGGCCTTGTGGACGCAGACGGTCGATCAAGGTGCGGTAGTCGCCGGACGGGACGAAGCAGATGTCCTGGCTGTCAGGCTTGGCGGCGATCTTCAAGCCCAGGGCGGCGGCGACGCCGCGTACCTGGGGCTTTTCCAGATCGGCCAGGGGGAAGCGCAGATAGTCGAGCTGTGCCTGGGTGGTGGCGAACAGGAAGTAGGACTGGTCGCGCGAGTGGTCGACAGCCTTCCTCATCTGCGAGCGGTTGCCGACGGCGGCGCGGCGAACATAGTGGCCGGTGGCCATGGCCTCGGCGCCCAGGTCGCGGGCCACGTCCAGCAGGTCGCGGAACTTGACCGTCTGGTTGCAGCGGATGCAGGGGACCGGGGTCTGGCCCTTCAGATAGGAATCCGCGAACTGGTCGATCACCGCGTCCTTGAAGCGGCTTTCGTAGTCCAGGACGTAGTGGGGGATGCCGATCAGTTCGGCGGCCAGACGGGCGTCGTGGATGTCCTGACCGGCGCAGCAGGCGCCCTTCTTCTTGAGCGCAGCGCCGTGGTCGTAGAGCTGGAGCGTGACGCCGACCACGTCATAGCCCGCCTTGGCCAGCAAGGCGGCGACGACCGTGGAATCCACCCCGCCCGACATGGCCGCGACCACGCGGGCGCCGACGGGCAGGCCGACCGCCTGTCGCGCGCTCTCGATCGCGGCGTCCATGTCGGCTGCGCCGGACATGGGGGCGATGGTCGGGATGGGGCAGGTGTCGTCAACCAGGGTCATCGCTGCCATATAGAGGGCCTCGCGTTCGATTTCGAGGCATGGACCCGAAAACGACAAAGGCCGCCTCCGTCACCGGAAGCGGCCTTTATCCTTGGGCCTATCGCGCTTCGCGCGACTTGAGGCCCATTAATCCCGGTAGCTCTGGATGCGCGTGGTGCGCAGGCCTTGCATGCCCCATTTGTCGATCGCCTGTTGCCAGGCGATGAATTCCTCAGCCGTCAGACGATATTTCGTCAGGGCGTCTTCCAGGCTGATCAGACCGCCGCGCACGGCGGCGACCACCTCGGCCTTGCGGCGGATCACCCAGCGGTTTGTTTCCGCCGGCGGGAGATCGCGCAGGGTCAGCGGCGTGCCCGTCGGGCCGACCACATATTGTTCGCCTCTACTATTCAGGCGTCGCTCTTGCAGCATGGGCTTAAGCCTCTTTCACCACCACCATCGACGCGTACCCTAGGCGCGCCCCGGCTAAGGGGCGTTTAAGCGTCGTGGTGAAGGAATGGCTAAGACGCATCCTCCGCCCCCGGCGCGCGCGGGGCGCCGGAAACGAAGGATTCATCGAGTCTAACAAAGGCTTACTCACGGAGTCGCGTTAAGCGATCAGCGCTTGATGCTGAGCAGTTCGGCCAGCATCTCGTCCGCCGTCGTGATGATCTTGGACGAAGCCGAATAGGCGCGCTGGGTGGTGATCAGGCTGGTGAACTCGGCTGACAGGTCGACGGTCGAGGATTCCAGTTGCTGAGCCGCGATCATGCCCGAGCCGCCCGTGCCGGCCGCCTTCAGGTTGAAGGTGCCGCTTTCCAGGCTGACGCGGAAGGCGTTGCCGGTGACCTGACGCAGGCTGTCGGGGCTGGGGAAGGTGGCGATGGCGACCTGGGCGATCCGGCGCATGACGCCGTTGTCGAAGATGGCGGTGACGAAGCCGTTCTCGTCGATCTTGATGTCCGAGAGGTTGCCGAAGGCGGTGCCGTTGGTGACGGTCGACTGCACGATCGAGGCCGTGTTCAGCTGGCTGAGGCCGCCGGCCGAGGTGGCCAGGTCCAGGGTCAGGGTCTGGGCCGAGATGCCCAGGCCGTCGGCCCACTTCACCTTCAGGTCGTCGGCCGGGTCGGCCGGGTCGATGACCATGTTGGGGTCGGACTTGCCGAAGTCCAGGACGGCGTTGGCCGGGTCGTCGAACAGGCCCTTGCCCGCAGGCCAGCCCTGCATGGTCGAGATGTCGAGGCGGCCCGCCGGGGTGAAGGCGATGACGCCCTTCTTGATCTGACCGTTTGAATAGGCCCCGCCAGTGACCACGTCCTCGGCCGGGACGGCGACGATTTCGGCGTACCATTCGTTGGCCACATCGCTCTTCAGCAGACGGATTTCGATGTTGCGCTGGCCGCCCTTGGAATCCGAGACCGGGATGTTGATCTTGAAGTCCGGCTTGACGCCCAGCGGATTGTCGTCCTCGCCATTATACATGGCCATCGAGTTGATGGACGGGTCGTACTTGGTCTTGGCGATGTTGTTGGTGGTGATGCCGAGACCGGGCGAGCCCAAGGCGACGGTTCCGCCCGAGGGCAGGGTCAGGTTTGCGAGCGCGCCATCGACCGAGGCGCCGGCGGGCGTCAGACCGGCCAGGCCCACCAGGGCGCCGCCGGCGTCATAGGTGGCGACCGCGTTGATGGTTTCGATGCCGGTCTTGATTGTGACGTTGTACTCGTTGGCGACGCCGGTTGGCGAATAGCGGACGGTGAAGTCCTTGGGGCCTGACGCGGCGGGAACCATGGCGACGCCCGTATATTTCTGCGGGGCGGAGGCGGTCGAAATGGCTTGGCCGGAATAGAGGTTGGCGTTGATCTGTGCGCGCGTGGTGGGCTCGGCGGTGCCGCCGACCGTGCCGATGTTGATCGAGCGCAGACGGGTCAGGTCCGACGGGTCCGTGGCGATGTCGCCGTTGGAGTCGACGGGCCAGCCCTGCAGATAGAGGCCGGCGCTGTTCTTCAGATAGCCCAGGTTGTCGATGCGGAAGGCGCCCGCGCGGGTGAACAGGCGGCTGTCGGTGGCGCCGACGCCCTCGGCCTTCTCGGTCGTGACGAAGAAGCCCTGACCATCGACGGCCAGGTCGGTGCTTTCCGTCGTGCGCTGCAACTGGCCTTCCTGGCTGATGAAGTGCCGGGCCGTGGTCATGACGCCGCCGGCCGCATAGCCGCCCGCGCCCTTGCTCTGGCTGTTCACGATGGTCTGGAACTCGCCCTGGGTGCGCTTGTAGCCGATGGTGTTCACGTTCGCGATGTTCTGCGAGATCGCGGCCAGGGCGGCGGAGTTGGCGGAAAGACCGGAAACCCCGGCCTGCATGGCGCTGTTGATGCTCATTGTAGCGGCTCCTTAAGAGGAAAATGCGGAAGCGAGAGGGACGCCGTTCAGGCGTCGGTCTCGGGTGGGGTGGGGTCCGGTTTCGGCGGGGTCACGCTGGCGTTCTTCTCGTCGAGCGCGATGATGCTGGACAGCGGCATGACCGAGTTGCCGATGGTGACGTAGGGCTCGTCGGCGTACATCTCGACGCCGGTGATCCGACCACGCATCAGGACCTGGGCGTCGACCTTGCCTGTGCCGTCCTTGGCCACGACCTTCAGCGTATAGACGCTGCCATCCTGACCTTCGGTCCAGTTGAAGTCGTGCACCCCTGACGTCGTGCCGCCTTCTGGCGGCGGGCCCTTCCAGACGACTTGACCCGTCGAGTTGAGGACCTGAAGCTCGACCTCGGTGGCGTTCTTGCCCAGTTCGTAGCTCCACGTCGCCTTGCCGTCGGCGGCCTTGGTCGCATCCCAGACGGCGGTGGCGTCCTTGCCGATATAGTTCGAGGCGTTGGCCAGGCCGTCGCCCTTCTGGCCGTTCAACAGGGCGGTCAGCAGCTGGTTGGACAGTAGCTGTTGTTCGACGCCGGCCATCTGGGTCAGCTGGCCGGTGAACTCATTGGAGTCCATCGGCGACAGCGGGTCCTGATTCTTCAGCTGGGCGGTCAGCAACGAGAGGAAGGTCTCGAAGTTCGACGCCAGCATGCCGGAGCTGGCATTGATCTTGTTGGTGGCGGTGTTTCCATTGACGGCGGTGACCATCGATCAGACCTTCATATCGACGCGGTCGGGCGTCATCGAGAGGGATGTCCAGGCGCCGGGCGGCGGCAGGACGGTATCGGCCTGGGCGGCCAGACGGGCGGCGCCGGCGAAGGCGCGGCGGTCAGGGGCGCGGTCAAAGGCGCCGCCGCCGCTGAAGCCCGAGGAGGGGTTGCGGTCCGAGAACTCGAGTGAGTCCTGGGTCAGCTGGAAACCGGCGTCTTGAAGCTGACGGCGCAGTTCGTCGGCGCGGGCGCGCATGTCGGTCGCCGCCGCCGGGTTGTCGAAGGCCAGACGCGCCGCCAGACGACCGTCGGAATCGATTTCCAGGCTGACATCGACGCGACCCAGGCCCTCGGGCGTCAGGGCCATGTCGAAGCGGGTCGAGCGGCCTTCCAGCTTCTTCAGGATTTGCGCGGCCAACTGGGCCGTGGTCTCGACCGTGGCGCGCGACAGTTGTGACAGGCCCAGGTCGCGCGGGGCGGTCGGGGCGGCGCTCTGGGCGTCCAGAATCTGTTGCGAGGGGGCGAGGTCGGCCTGGCCGTCGAGCGGTGCTGCGTCGGCGGGCAGGACCGGCGCGGGCGTGGCTGCCTCGCTGAGGGCGGCGGCAACGGGCGCTGTCGATGCGGCGGCGGACGGGGTCGAGGTCGGCAGGATCGACCGGGCGCTGCCAGTGTCGGTTCTGGCTTCAGCGGGGGCGTTGGCCGTGGCGGCGTTGGAGCGGCGGTCGTCGAGGCGCGCCGACCCGTTGCGGGCAGGGGCCGGAGCCGTGGTCGCGGGCGGCGGCGTCTGGGGTGCGGGCTCGGGCCCCGCTTCGCTTGAAATCGAAGCGGCGGCGGTCACGAGGGCCTGTTCCGCCGGTTCCGCCGCGTCGGCGGTGGGGGCGTTGGGAGCGGGTTCAGTGGTCTGCGACGCCGGCGACGCGGAGACGGCTGGCTGTGCTGCGGCGGCTGTCGGCCGAGGTGCGGGCGTGGCCACAGGCGCGGCGGCGACAGCGCTTGCAGTGGGGGCGACCGGCTTGGCGACAGGGGCGGGGGCCTGGGCGGCAGGGGGCTCAGGCGCGGGCTGGACCGACGGAGCGGCAGCAGGTGCTTGGGGCGATGCGGGGACGGACTTGGCCGTGACGGCGGTCGCCCCCTCGGAAACCGGGCGGGCGGCGACGACGCTGTCGGGGCGCGGCTTGGTCGTTTCGTCGAAGGCGATCGGCTCCGGCGCGGCGTCGGGCAAAGTCGACACGGCGGGCGCAGCCGTGGGCGCGGGGTGGGGGGCGGCGGCCTGACGCACGGTTTGATCGACCTGAACCGGGTTCTGGGCCGGGGCGACAGGCGTTTCGGCAGCGACGGCTTGGCGCAGCGCGGTGTCGGACGCGGCAAGGCGAGGCTCGGTCGGCGCGGCGGCGAGAAGGGGCGCGGCAGGGGGCGCGATGGGCGCTTTCGCCGTGTCAGGCGCCGCTGCGGAGGTGCCGAGCGATGCCGGCGTCGAGGCCGGAGCCGGAGCCGGAGCGTCGTCGGCAGGCGGCATCGGCGCAGTGATGGTCGGCGGCGTGTCTGTGGCGACGTCCAGCGGCGGGACCGGCGCGATCTGCGGCGAGGGGGCGGCAGCGCTTCCGGCGGTTGCCCCATCGGCGGCTTCCGAAGCTGTTGCGGGCGCCGACGGCGTGATCGGCAGGGGGGCGGGGGCGATCAGAGGGACGGGCGGCCAGGCGGGCGCCGTCGTCATGGCTGCGTCCAGCGAGGGCGTCTCGGCGGCGTCGTCCTCTACGAGCGGCGCATCCAGAATCGGCGCGCTGTCCTCACCCTGCGTCTTCAGCGACGGGGCGACAGCCGCGACCAGGCCAGCGAACAGGCCGCTGTCCGCCGCCGTTTCCACGGATGCGGATGCGCCGACCGGGGCGGTCGGGGCGATCAGGGACATGACGCTGAGCGCGGACATGAGAGGCGATAGGGCTTTCGCTGGGTGGGCGGCGCCTACTGCGCTCAGGTGGTTCGAACGGCACGGCGCAAGCTCCGGGCCAAGTCAGTGAAGCAAATATAAGTTGATTAAAAACAACGATCTATATTGATTTCGGCATTGGTTTCGGCGCCCTTTTCGCCCGGCGCTTCTTGCCGCGCCGCTACGTTTTTGCCGGGCGACCCGGACCGACGCGCGGCTTGGACGACATGGCCTGCGATTTGCGCCGTGGTGTGTGAACGCACAGGGGCTGAAAAGCCGATGTCTAATAAATTCAAGGAGTTGGCTAGAATGGCTAACCAGAAAGCCGGGCAAGATTTGCGCGCAGGCCAGCAAGGCTTGCCGGGCGCGCCCCTGCATGGAGCCCGTGTCTGATGTCCCTGAACTCGATCATGAACATCGCCACCTCGGGCATGAACGCCGCCCAGACGCAGCTGCGGGTGGTTTCCGACAACGTCTCGAACGTCAATACGCCCGGCTATATCCGCAAAGTGGCCGACCAGCAGTCCTGGGCCAGCCAGGGCGCGGGCGCCGGGGTCGAGATCGCGCGCATCCGTCTGGCCACCGACCGCTTCTTGCAGGCCGCCAGCCTGAGCGCCGGGGCCGACGCCGGGCGCCAGGCCGTGCGCTATGAGCTGTTCAACAATATCCAGTCGCAGTTCGGCGATCCGGGCGCGGACAGCGGCTTCTTCGCCCAGATCGACAAGATCTTCTCGGCCTTCTCGACCTCGGCGGAAAACGCCACCTCGGGACCCCTGCGTCAGGACGCGATCTGGAAGACCCAGGCCATGTTCGACGAGGCCGCGCGGGTGGCCAAGGAGATCCAGAGCACGCGCGAGGAGGCGGACGCCCGTCTGCGCACCGCGGTGGACAAGGTCAACGGCCTGGTCGAGCAGATCGAGAAACTGAACGTCGACATCGCCAAGGCCAATGTCGTCGGCACGGATTCGACGGGCGCTCAGACCATTCAGGCCGGTCTGATCAATGAATTGTCCGAGCTGATGGATGTGCGCATCACCAACCGCTCCATCGGCGGGATCGAGGTGCGGACGGGCGCCGGCATTCTGTTGGCGGGGCAGGGCGCGGCCAAGCTGGAATACCAGCGGGCGGGCGTGGTGTCGTCGGAGACCGTCTTCAACCAGATCATGGTCACGGAACCGAACGGCCAGCGGCGACCGCTGACGGAAGGCCTGGCCTCGGGCGAGATCAAGGGTCTGCTGGAACTGCGCGACATCGAGGCCCCTGCGGCGGCAGAGCGCCTGGGCGAGCTGATGACGCGCCTGGCCGACGAACTGAACCGCGCGCACAACGCCGCATCCTCGGTCCCGGCGCCGCCGGTGCTGAATGGCCGCAACGTGGGGCAGTCTCTGGAAACGGCCCTGGCGGGCTTCACCGGCAAGACCACCATCACCACGGTCGACGCCCAGGGCGTGATCCAGAACTCTGCCGAGATCGTCTTCTCGGGCGGGATGATGACGATCAACGGCGTGGCGGCCACGCCCGCCACCTTCCTGACCACGCTGAACGGACAGCTGGGCGGGGCCACGGCCAGCTTCGTCAACGGTCGCCTGAGCATCGAGGCGCCCGCCGGAAGCGGCGTCGCCATCGCCGACGACGCCGCCACCCCCAGCAGCAAGGCTGGGCGTGGCTTCTCCCACTACTTCGGCCTGAATGATCTGGTCTCTACGGATCGGCCGGCGCTTTACGACACAGGCCTGACGCCCGCCTCGCAGCACGGCTTCACGCCGGGCGAGACGATCAAGTTCCGCTTCACCGACGCCTCGGGCTCGCGCATCCGCGATCTGGCGGTGGCCGTGCCGGCGGGTGCGGGGACGATGACCGAGATGCTGACGGCGCTGAACGATCCCGCGACGGGGATCGGCGCCCATGGCAGCTTCAGTCTGAACGGTGCGGGCGAACTGATTTTCACCGGCCACGGCGCGCCGCCGTCGACCATGTCGGTCATCGAGGACGGCACGCGCCAGGTTCCTTCGGGCGTATCGATGAGCGACCTGTTCGGCCTGAGCGGCGCTCGCGCTTCTCGCGCCGGCGGCTTCTCGGTGCGCAGCGATATCGCCAAGGACCCGTCCAGACTGGCCTTGGCCCAGTTGAACCTGGGGGCGGCGGCGGGCACGTCCGCGCTCAGCAAGAACGACGGCAGCGGCGGTCGCCTACTGGCCAAGGCCGATCAGAATGCGACGTCGTTCTCGGCGGCGGGCGGCGCGGGCGGGGTCAATATGTCCCTGGCCCGCTATGCGGCGGAGTTCTCGGGCGAGATCGGCGGCAAGGCCACCATCGCCAAGACCCGCGCCACCAGCGCCGCCGCGCTTTATCAAGAGGCGTCCGCGCGACGCAGCGCGGTCGAAGGCGTCAACATGGACGAGGAACTGGTGCTGATGACCACCTATCAGCAAGCCTTTAACGCTTCGGCGCGCCTTATCCAGGCCGCGTCGGAAATGTACGACACCCTGATCGGAATGATGCGATGACCCGCGTTTCGACGTTTGGAAACTATCAGTCGGCCCTGCTGCACCTGATGAACGCGCAGGCGCGCGGCGAGGAAGCGCAGAACAAGGTCAACACCAAGAAGAACGCCACCGATCTGGTCGGCTTCGGGCGGCAGTCGGAAACGGTCATCGCCCTGAAATCCAGCCAGACGCGAATCCAGGGCTTTATCGACACCAACAAGACGGTGGCCGACCGGCTGACCATGCAGGACATGGGACTGGATCGGGTCGCCGACGCCGCCACGGCCGGTCGACAAGCCATCGCCAACGCCATCGCGGCCGGGCGCATGGAGGGGCTGATGTCCGAGATGGAGACCGTCTTCAAGATGGCCCAGGACGGCCTGAACATGAAGCATCAGGGCAAGTCCCTGTTTTCGGGCGGGGCGGTGGACCAGCAGGCCGTGGTCCTGCCCGCCGCGCCGGTCGGGGCGACGGACCTCGAGAAGCTGGCGGCCATGCCCCTGACCAGCGACGTCTTCAAAAACGACCAGTTGAAGCAGTCGTCCCTGCTGGACGAGACTGTCACCATGGACACCGGCTTCCTGGCCAGTGATGTGGGACAGGCGCTGTTTGACGTGTTCCGCGACCTGCAGATCCTGCATCAGGGCACGCCGCTGAACGGTCAGATGGACGACGCCCAGAAGACCGCGCTGACCGCGCTGATGGGGCGCTTCGAAACGGCGGCCAAGGACGTGGTCAACATCCAGGCCAAGAACGGTTCGATGCAGGCCCGCGTCGATACGCTGCTGGAGTCGCAGGAGGCCCGCAAGATTTCAGTCGACACCATCCTGTCGGGCAAGACCGACGCCAACATGGCGCAGGCCGTGACGGAACTGGAGATGGCCCAGATCGCCATCCAGGCCTCGGCTCAGGTGATCAGCCAACTGCGGGATGTGTCGCTGCTCAACTATCTGCGCTGATCGTCGGGCGGAACGGGAACTCTGTTCGCAGTGCGTTGAACGATCCGGGTTTCAGCGCGTTTGCCTCTTCCACGAGCTTCGCCATGGGCGATCAGGCCAAGCTCGGGTAAAGGGTGGGCATGGACGTAGCTGATTTTCAGATCGAGGATGGGCCGGACGGCGGTGCGCGACTGCGGCTGACGGGCGACTGGACCACCATGGGTCTGGCCCGCACGGCGCGTCGCCTGTCCGACGACCTGGGCGACCGGCCTGTCGCAGAGCTGGCGCTGGACCAGTTGGGGCGGTTCGATACCGCCGGCGCCCTGGCGATCGTTCAGAACCTGTCGCAGCCCTTGCCCAAGTCAGCGTGGCGCGACCGCCCCGAAGCCGGCCGCATCTACGCCATGGTCGAGAAGCTGGACCGTGAATCCGCCGCGCCGCCGCCCCGCGCAAACGCCCTGACCCTGACCTTCGCCAAGATCGGCCGGGGCGTCTATGATTTCGGGGCCGAAGCCATGCTGTCGCTGGCCTTTCTGGGACGGCTGATCGTAGCGGTGGGCGGGGCGCTGAAACATCCGGGCGGCATCCGCTGGCCCGCCTGGTTCAGTCAGGCGGAGCGGTCGGGGCTGGACGCCATCCCCATCATCGCCGTGACCAACTTCTTCATCGGCGCGGTCATCGCCTTTCTGGGGGCCAATCTGCTGACCCAGTTCGGGGCGGGCGTATTCACGGTCCAGTTGGTCGCGGTGTCGGTGCTTCGCGAGTTCGCCGTAGTCATCACCTCCGTCCTGCTGGCGGGCCGCTCGGCCTCCTCCTTCGCGGCCGAGATCGGTTCGATGCGGATGAACCAGGAAGTCGACGCCATGCAGGTCATGGGGGTCAATCCGTTCCAGGCCCTGGTGATTCCGCGTCTGGCGGCCATGCTGCTGATGCTGCCGTTGCTGACTTTCGTCGGCATGGTGTCGGGCCTGTTCGGCGGCATGCTGGTGACGTGGAGCGAGCTGGCCTATGGCCCCTCCTTCTTCCTTCAGAGAGTCACCGAAGATCCCAATATGGGCACGCATCTGATGGTCGGTCTGATCAAGGCGCCGGTCTTCGCCGTGGTGGTGGCCGCCATCGGTTGCCGTCAGGGCATGTCGGTGGCCGGCGACGTCGAGAGCTTGGGCCGTCGGGTCACGGCGGCGGTGGTCCAGGCCATCTTCGCCATCATCTTCCTCGACGCCGTCTTCGCCATGATCTTCCTGGAGCTGAACCTGTGACAGCGCCGACCGAAAAGCCGACGCGCGAGAACGTCGTCGAGGTGCGCGGCCTGCTGAGCCAGTTCGGCGATCGGGTGATCCATCAGGACCTCGATCTGGACGTGCAGCGTGGCGAAGTCGTGGGCGTGGTCGGCGGCTCGGGCACCGGCAAGACGGTGCTGCTGAACTCCATCATCGGCCTGAAACAGCCCGAGGGCGGCTCGGTGAAGCTGTTCGGGATGGAGCGCGAAACCATGACCAAGGCCGAGGCGGCCGAGGTCGAGAGGCGCACCGGCGTCCTGTTCCAGCAGGGGGCCTTGTTCTCTTCGCTGACGGTGCTGGACAATGTCGCCTCGCCGCTGGTCGAGCATACGGATCTGCCAGCCAAAACCATTCGCGAACTGGCCGAGATGAAGATCGCCATGGTCGGGTTGAAGCCGGAGTCCCACTATCTCAAGCCGGCGGAGCTGTCGGGCGGGATGCGCAAGCGCGTCGGCCTGGCCCGCGCCATGGCGCTGGACCCCGAGCTGATCTTTCTGGATGAACCGACGGCGGGGCTGGACCCCATCGGCGCCGCCGCCTTCGATCAGCTGATCCGCGACCTGTCGGACGACCTGGACCTGACGGTTTTCATGATCACCCACGACCTCGATAGCCTGTACGCCATCTGCGACAAGGTGGCGGTGCTGGCCGACAAGCACGTTGTCGCCAAGGCCACGGTTCAGGAACTGGAACGTTCCGACCACCCTTGGATCAAGGATTACTTCCTGGGGCCGCGCGGTCGCGCCGCCCATAAGGCCGCTTGAGGAGAGCGGGAAGAGATGGAAAGAGACGCTCACTACGCCGCTGTCGGCATCGCCACTGTCGCCCTGTTGCTGGCGCTGGCCGTGTTCACGATCTGGCTGGCCCGCCTGCAGTTCAACAACGACTACGACGTCTATGACATCGTCTTCTACGGCCCCGTGCGCGGTCTGTCCGAAGGCGGCGAGGTGCATTTCAACGGCATCCGCGTCGGCGAGGTCACGGCCCTGAACCTGGACCCCAAGAAGGGGGATCAGGTCATCGCCCGCGTGCGCCTGAACGGCACGACGCCGGTCCGTGTCACCTCCCGCGCCCAGCTGGAGCCGCAGGGCATCACCGGACTGAACTACATCCAGATCACGGCGGGTGAAGCCAACAGCGCTCTGCTGAAGGACCAGTATGCCGACAATGTCGTGCCGGTGATCCAGAGCCAGCCCAGTCCGATTGCGGAACTGCTGAGCGGCTCCGGCACGGTGCTGGCCCAGACGGTGGACGCGCTGAACCGCATCAACCGCGTCATGTCGGACGACAATATCCGCAGCTTCTCGACCAGCGTGAAGAACGTGGAAGCCATGACCGCCGAGCTGGAGGCCCGCAAGGGCATGTTCCAGCAGCTTGAAGAGACGATCACCAAGGCCAACGCCGCCGTCGGCGAATACCAGGCCCTGGGCGCCAGCGCGCGTCAGATGATCGACACCGACGGCAAGCAGGCCATCGCCAACATCAACGCCGCCACGCGCGAAGCCCAGCAGACCATCGCCTCGATCAACCGAACGGCGACGGGACTGGAAGGGCCGCTGGGCGACTTCGGCACGCAGACCGTGCCGCAGTTGAACGACACGATCCGCCAGCTGGATCAGGCGACGCGCTCGCTGCAGTCGCTGATCGACAATGTGCGTGAAAGCCCGCGCGACTTCATCTCGAAGGCGCCGTCCAAGGAAATCGAGGTGCAGCCATGATACGTTCCGCTCTTGTTATCGCGGCTGCGTCGGTCGCCCTGTCCGGTTGCGCCCTGTTATCGTCGCCCGATCCGGTTCAGCTCTATCGGTTCGGCGGGGCGTCCGCCTTTGCAGGGACGGGGGCGACCTCGGCCTGCCCGGATGTCCATGTCTCGATGCGCCGCGTGGACTTCCCCGAAGCCGCGCGTGGTGATCGGCTGCTGGCCGTGACCGGGGCCGAGGCGGCCTACATCAAGGGCGCGCGCTGGGTGTCGCCTGCCGAGACCCTGTTCGAGGAAGCGCTTCGCAACGCCTTCCTCGACGGTGGAACCTGCACGGTGCTGAGCAGCGGTCCCCTGACGCGCGACGGTCTGCTGCTGAGCGTGGACGTGCGCCGTTTCGAGGCGGATTACGCCGCGCCGGGCGCCGTTCCGAACGCCAGTATCGTGGTCCTGCTGCGTCTGGTGCGTCCTGGCGACCGCTCGATCGTGGCCGAGGACCGCATAACGGTCAGCGAGAGCGCGGGTCAGAACCGCCAGTCGGCCATCGTCGCTGCTTTCGACCGCGCCACCGCCGAGGCCAGCCGCCAGATCGTCCTGTGGACGGACCAGCAGGCGAGCCAGGCGACGCGGGGTTCCTAGTTTTGTCATCCCGGCCGTAGCCGCAGGCGGAGAGCCGGGACCGCCCAAGGCGTTGCGTTTTTAGCGGTCCCGGATAGCAGCTGGGCCGCTTCCGGGATGACGGATAGAGAAAACCCCGGCGGCCTCGCGGTCGCCGGGGTTTCTGTCTTCAGGCGGGGAGGGCGCGGTTCAGCCCAGACCAGCCGCCACCGTGTAATCAGCCTCGGTCTTGGCCGCGACCTCGTCCAGGGTCACGCCCTCGGCCAGTTCGATCAGTTCCAGACCCGAACCGTCCGGCTTGACGTCAAAGACGGCCAGGTCGGTGATGATGCGGCTGACCACGCCCGTGCCGGTCAGGGGAAGGGTGCAGGATTTCAGGACCTTGGACTGGCCGTGCTTATTGGCGTGATCCATGACCACGACTACGCGCTTGACGCCCGCGACCAGGTCCATGGCGCCGCCCATGCCCTTCACCAGCTTGCCGGGGATCATCCAGTTGGCGATGTCGCCGTTCTGGGCCACTTCCATGGCGCCGAGGATCGACAGGTTGATGTGGCCGCCGCGGATCATGGCGAAGCTGTCGGCCGAGGAGAAGTAGCTGCTCTCGGGGATCTCGGTGATCGTCTGCTTGCCCGCGTTGATCAGGTCGGGGTCTTCCTCGCCCTCATAGGGGAATGGGCCCATGCCCAGCATGCCGTTCTCGGACTGCAGGGTCACTTCCATGCCTTCGGGGATGTAGTTGGCGACCAGGGTCGGAATGCCGATGCCCAGGTTGACGTAGAAGCCGTCCTGCAGCTCTTTCGCGGCGCGCTCGGCCAGTTGTTCGCGAGTACGAGCCATGGTTCAGGCCTCCTTCTGGCGGACGGTGCGCTGTTCGATGCGCTTCTCGGACACGGTCTGGATCAAGCGGTCGACATAGACGCCGGGCGTGTGGATGTGGTCGGGGTCCAGCGAGCCGGTGGGGACGATCTCCTCGACCTCGACGACCGTGAACTTGCCGGCGGTGGCCATCATCGGGTTGAAGTTGCGGGCCGTCTTGCGGAAGACGAGGTTGCCGCGTTCGTCGGCCTTCCACGCCTTGATGATCGCCAGGTCGGCGATCAGGCCGGTTTCCATGACATAGTCGCGGCCGTCGAAGTTGCGCACTTCCTTGCCTTCGGCGACCAGGGTGCCGACGCCGGTGGCGGTGAAGAAGGCGGGGATGCCCGCGCCGCCCGCGCGGATGCGCTCGGCGAGTGTTCCTTGCGGGTTGAACTCCAACTGCAGCTCGCCGGCCAGGTATTGGCGCTCGAACTCCTTGTTCTCGCCGACGTAGGACGAGATCATCTTGGCGATCTGCTTGGTCTCCAGCAGCTGGCCCAGGCCGAAGCCGTCCACGCCTGCGTTGTTGGAGATGACGGTCAGTCCCT
>Ga0265296_1003051_pt1 | contig 16064 bp, 24 predicted proteins | sample MunlanPumphouse1_FD_189073 | JGI IMG/M metagenome (GOLD analysis project Ga0265296, IMG submission 189073) | Groundwater microbial communities from a municipal landfill in Southern Ontario, Canada - Pumphouse #1 | ecosystem: Environmental > Aquatic > Deep subsurface > Groundwater | place... | reverse complement strand
ACGATCGCCGATAACGATGCAGGCCCTGAATCTCATTCTTTTACCGCCGGAAACCACACGAGTGACGCGAGCTAAATCTAAAAGTTTTTGCTCGTATTCAACCTCTGACCGTAATTCATTTAAATTTCTTCTCTCTCTTTTTTTTGCCATATTTAAAAATAAAATTAATATTTTTCTAAAATTTCAATCCCCCTTCTCTGGCTCCGTCAGCGAAAGATTTTATTCGACCGTGATATTTTCTTCCGCCACGGTCAAAACGTACAATTTTAATATCTTTTTTCAAAGCCTCTTCGGCCAATAATTTCCCGGTTTCTTTGGCTTCTTCGGATTTTATAATATTTTTCTTATTAATTTTTCTGCTATCAATACTGGCTAAAGTATGGCCTTTTTGATCGTCAATAATTTGCGCATAAATATACTTATTGCTGCGATAAACACTTAAGCGCGGTATCTCTAAATTAGAACCGATCTGAAATTTGACTCTCGTTTTTCTTTTTAAAAATTTATTTTGTTTTATTTGTTCTTTGTTCATAAAATATTCTCATATTTTCTAAATTTGCCTAGATTAAACAGTAGTTGCGGTGGCTCTCTTGCCTGGTTTAATATGAATTATTTCATCGGCGTATCTAATGCCAGTGCCTTTATATGGTTCAGGTTTTTTAATTCTTCTTATTTTAGCTGCTACCTCACCTACTAATTGTTTATCGAGGCCCGTGATTGTTATAATATTTTTATCAACGGCCGCAGTGACTCCAGTGGGCAAAATAAACTCTACTAAATGGGAAAAACCAACGGTGAGAATAATTTTGTTACCGTTTAATGTTGCACGGTAACCAACGCCGACTAATTCTAGTTTTTTCTCAAAACCAACAGTTACACCGGTAATCATATTCATAATAAGTCTGGCAAAGGTTCCCCACAAAGATTTTTGTAATTTATCCTTTTTGTTATCGACGTCTACTACGACACCGTCATCTGTTAAACTAATTTTAACTAAAGGATGAATTTGTTGTTTTAATTCTCCCTTTTTACCTTTTATAATAATAAAGTCTTGGTCGATTTTAGCCTCGACTCCGGACGGCACACTGATAGGTTTTTTTCCTAAACGCGACATATGGTTAATTTATTTATTACCAAACTTCGCAAATTAATTCTCCACCTGCTTTCTTTTTGCGCGCTTCCTTGCCCGTCAAAAGTCCGTGTGGCGTAGATAAAATTAAAAGACCAAATCCATTTCGTACCTTGTATATTTTGTCGGTTGTAATATAGAGACGGCAACCCGGCGTGCTTAATCTTTTAAGACTACCGATAACGGGTTTATTCTCAATATATTTTAAGCTTATCTTTAACCATTTAAAAACGGTCTGTTTTTTACTTTTACTTTTTTCGTTTTTGGGTTTTTCAATAATTTCTACTTTAGAAACCCAGCCCTCGCGCGCTAAAATTTTCGCCAGATCGTGTTTAATTTTTGAATGGGGTATTAAGGTTTCGGGCTTGCCAGCAGCCTGAGCATTTCTGACTCTTGAAAGCATATCGCTTATTGGATCAGTCATATTTATTAACAAATATATTTATTTAAATTAATAATCTTACCAACTAGATTTCCTTATACCAGGGATAGCGCCCTTATTCGCTAGCTCGCGAAAACATATGCGACATAAATCAAAATCGCGCATATAACCATGGCGTCGGCCGCATCGCCAACAACGACTAACTTTGCGGGTTGAATATTTATTTTTTCTCGATGATTTTACAACTTGAGCCGTGGTAGCCATAATTATTTTATTTTTTAAACGGGAAACCAAATAGTTTAAATAATTCTAGTCCCTTTTTCTTGTCTCGAGCGGTGGTGGTAACGGTGATTTGTAATCCATGAACGCGCTCAACCTCGTCGGATTTAACTTCAGGGAAAACGACTTGTTCTTTAAGACCAAAATTAAAATTACCAAACTGGTCCACCGAATTTTCATTTAAGCCGCGAAAATCTTTGATGCGGGGAATAGAAACATTAATTAATTTATTCAAAAAATCGTACATTCTTTTACCGCGCATGCTTACCATTAAAGCAACACTTTGGCCTTCTCTAATTTTAAATCCGGCAATTGATTTCTTGGCTTTAATCTCAATAGGTTTTTGGCCGGTTATTTTAGTTATGGTATTTTTAACCATATCAATAAACTTGCCATCTTGTTCCACCAGCGCCCGATTGAGGCCGCACAAAACTATGATCTTTTCTACCCTGGGAACTTCCATCACATTGTGAATACCGAACGAATTCATCATCGCCGGAATAATTTCTTTTTGGTATTTCTCTTTAAGGGTCATAATAAGAGTAAACTATATAAAATAAATAAAAATTAAATTAATTCATTGCATTTACGACAAAAACGACTTTTCTTGCCATCGGCTAAAATTTTGTAGCCAACCTTGATCGCTTTAGAACATTTAGGGCAAACCAACATAATTTTCGCCACATTGAGTTTCCCTGGAAACTGAATGCGTTGGCCTTTTTCATTCTCTCGTTTCGGACGAACATTTTTATATAATAAATTTAACCCCTCAACAACTATTTTATTATCATCAGGAAAGACTCTGATTATCTTTCCTCTTTTGCCGCGATCTTTGCCGCTGATAATCTGCACTAAATCGCCTTTTTTAATTTTCATTTTCAACGCCATAAATTTAAATTATTTATACTCGCTTCGTGAAATCGGCTCGCTACGGAATCAAACAAAAATTCTTTTTATCTGTTCCTCCGCTCACCAATTATAAAACCTCTGGAGCTAACGAAACTATTTTAATGAAACCGCGGCTTCTTAATTCTCGAGCCACGGGACCGAAAATACGCGTTCCCCTCGGTTCTTTTGTGGCTGGATCAACGATTACTGCCGCATTATCGTCAAATCTAATATAGGAACCGTCGGGTCTTCTAAATTCTTTTCTAGTTCGAACAACAACCGCATGAACTATTTCTTTTCTTTTAACGGTACCGTAAGGAATGGCTTCTTTGACCACTGCCGTAATCATGTCGCCGATTCTTGCATATCTTCTCCTGTATCCTCTTTCAACCTTAATACATTGGAGTTTTTTAGCCCCACTATTATCGGCTGCTTTTAACATTGAACGAAGTTGAATCATGACTATCTAATATTTATTTTATAATTTTTACCAATATCCATCTTTTTTCTTTGGAAAGAGGTCTGCATTCTTCAAAATTTACCACATCACCAGGCTTGGCAGAATTATTTTCGTCGTGAATTTTAAATTTTCTTCTGACTTTATATCTTCTGTGATATTTCTTGTGTTCTTTAATCCTTTCAACCATCACCACGATGGTCTTTTCCATCTTGTTTGACAATACAACGCCCTGAAATTTTCTTTTTTTATTTTTTGTCGGCTCGACCATATTATTATGATGATTTAACTTTTAAAATAGTTAAAATTCTAGCAATGTCTTTTTTAAGTTTCCTGACATCTCGAACATTTTTAGATTGTTTTAGATGTATATCAAAATTAAGTTCTCGTAGTTTCTCGCGCTTCTCCGCCAATAAACCTTTCAATTCTTGTTCGATTTTTTGATGTAAATCTTTTGCTTTCATAAATAATAAAAATTAACTTTTTATGAATAAAGTGTGAACTGGCAATTTATGAGAAGCCAATCGGAGGGCTTCTTTTGCCTGTTCTTCGGTTATACCGGTTAATTCAAATAAAATCATGCCCTTTTTAACGGCGGCGACATAATGATCAACCGCTCCCTTACCACCACCCATTGGAACCTCTGCTCCTTTAGTTGTAATCGGTTTATCGGGGAAAATTCTGATCCAAAGCTTTCCACCTCTTTTTAAGAAATGCATAATAGCCCGTCGAGCCGCCTCAATCTGCCTAGAAGTAACCCAACAACTATCCAAACTCTTTAATCCGAATTCTCCAAAGCTAAGGCTAATCTTCCGTACGGCTTTACCGCGGATTCTGCCTTTCATCATTTTTCTGTATTTTACTTTCTTGGGCAACAACATATTCTTAAAATTACTGTTTTTTATTAAAAACTTCGCCTCGATAAATCCAAATTTTTAAGCCAATGGCACCGTAAATAGTATGGGCAGTACCACGAGAATAATCAATATCCGCGCGTAAAGTATGAAGTGGCATTTTTCCCCAAGACAAAGCTTCGCGTCTTGCAATTTCCGCGCCGTCTAAACGCCCGCCGATGTTTATTTTTACACCTACCGCGCCAGCCGTTCTCACTTGATCAATAGTTTTTTTCAAAACACGTCTAAAATGCAATCTGTTCTCGATATCAGTGATCATTGACTCTAAAACGACTTGAGCGCAAAGCATGGGCGTCGAAACTTCTTGAACGATGACTTCTAAATTAACTTTTTTGTCTAAAAATTCTTCTTTAATTTCTTTTTTAATCTTGTCGATATCTGCTCCGCCGCGGCCGATTACCACGCCCGGTTTAGCCGTATGGATTATTATTTTTAAATTATTACGCGATCTCTCAATATTTACTTTATCAATACCAGCATTCTTCAGTTTATTCTGAATAAATTTTCTAATTTGGGTATCTTCTTTAAGAAATTTTTTGAAATTAACCAAATCGGCGAACCATTTCGATTCCCAAGATTTTATCATCGGTATTCTTAAAATTTTTGGATTACACTTTTGCCCCACAAATTTAAATTTAACTTTTATTAAATAGTTTTTCTTCTGAATATTTTCTTAATCAAACCGAATTTTCCCTTACTTCTTAATTTGTCTAAATTCTGTTTACTGCGATGCTTGCCTTCGCGCGTCTTATCAAATATATTTTTAACTGATGATTCTTCGTCTCTGAACGTTCCTCCTTTAATATCTTCGACGGTTCCAATTATTCCTTCTTGTGGCTTTTCATCTAAAACTACCGGCTTCTCTTCCTTTTTGACTTTTTTGATTTTTTTCTTGCCTGTATCCTTCAATTCATCTAAAATAATGACGATTCGCGAGCTTCTTTTCATGATTGGAGTGGCGCGGCCCATAGCTTTTGGCATCCATCTCTTTAACGAAGGCCCACTATCAACTTTAATAATTTTGATATAAAGATTTTCCTTTTTAATATTATAAGTATTTTTTGCATTGGCTATAGCCGAATTTAATAGTTTCAAAAAAAGAGGACAGGATCGGCGAGGAACAACCATCAGTTGATGCTCGGCCGCTTCTACCGGTAATCCACGAATTAGATCAGCTATTAATCTGACTTTTCTGGGAGAAATCCTTATATATTTTACAGACGCTCTTACTTCCATAAAATGTAATTATTTATTTTTTCGGGACAGGGGTGGCTGCTGCTGTCGTAGCCTTAGTGGCTGTCGCCGCTGCTGCTTGCTCTATCCCTTTTTGCATTTTTCCGCCGTGTTTAACAAATTTACGAGTTGGGGAAAATTCGCCTAAATGATGACCGACCATATCTTCAGAAATAAAAACACTGATATGAACCTTGCCGTTATGAACACCTATGGTAAAACCAACCATTTCCGGAGTAATAACCGAAGCGCGCGACCAGGTTTTAATAATTGTCTTATCGCCCGGCCTTGATTTAGATATCTTTTTCAATAATTTCTCATCCGTCCAAGGACCTTTTTTAAGTGATCGTGCCATAACAATTTATTTTATCTTCTTCTTTTAATTATAAATTTATTACTTGATTTATGTTTTTTCCTGGTTTTTACTCCAAGAGCCGGTTTTCCCCATGGAGTTTTGGGGTGAACCAAGCCAATAGGATTTCGCGCTTCGCCTCCACCGTGCGGATGGTCGCATGGGTTCATTGCTTTACCACGAACCGAAGGCCTAATTCCTCTTTTTCTCATTCTACCAGCCTTACCCCAACGAACATGCTTTCTCTCCGGATTACTAATAACACCTATAGAGGCGCAACAATCTTCTGAAACAATTCTGATTTCTTTCGAGGGTAATTTTAACTGGACCATACCATTTTCGTGGACCATAACCATCGCGCCAGTTCCAGCCGAACGGACGATTTTCCCGCCTTGACCGGGGAACAATTCAACATTATGAATCATATAACCATCTGGAATATATTTTAATGGCATACGATTGCCGATATTAACATCTAATTTTGATTTTGAAAAAATTATCTTGTCTCCTGCCTTCAAACTATCTGGTGCGATGACATAGGTTTTGATTCCATTAGTATAAGAAATTAGAGCAATCCAGCAAGATCGATTCGGATCATATTCAATCGATAAAACCTTGGCCGGAATATCAAAAATCTGTTGTCGAAAATCAATAACCCGATAAGTTCGCTTAACACCACCGCCCTGATGCCTGACAGTTACTTGGCCAAAACTACGTCCAGCTTTAGATTTGATATATTTAGTCAAAGATTTTAGCGGTTTATTGGGCGCTAAATCTCTAGTGACTACAACGCTTGTATCTCTTCTCCCTGGAGTTGTTGGCTTATAAACTTTTAACATAAAAATAATAAATTTAAATTTTGGTCTTGGCGTATTCGATTTTTTCACCAGACTTTAAGGTAACGACAGCTTTCCGCCAATTTTTAGTTACTCCGTAACCCTTAGCCGATCTAACTTTTTTACCAGAAACATTAATAATATTTATTTTAATTGGATGAACGCCATATAGACTCTCGATGGCTTTTTTGATTTCGACTTTATTCGCCTTATTTTCTACCATAAAAGTATACTTGCTTTGAGCCTCCATAGAACTAGCTTTTTCCGTTAAAATTGGCTTGGCAATCAAGCGATGGGTTGCGATATTTCTATTCTTTTTATTCAAAATAAAAGATTTTCCGCTCTCATCTTTTTGAGTCTTGATAACTTTATTTTCTTCGGATTTATCAATCTTTTTTGTTCTTTGAAATATAGACATAAGTAAAATTAAACCTTTTTATATGTTTCTTCCAAAACTTTTAATGCGCCCTTAGTAATGATTAAGAAACTATAATTTAACAAATCAATTAAACTAATATTATTAATGCGATTAATTTTTAAAAATGGCAAATTTCTGGCCGAAAAAAATAAACTTTTTGAATATTTATCGTTAAGTATTAGTGTTTTTTCTTCGTTTGACGGCAATTTTTTTATTACATTATTTAAAAAATCTTTGGTTTTTATGTTTTTTATAATGAATTTATCAACTACAACCAACTTATTGTTAGATAATTTATCAGAGAGCACCATAAACAAGGCCTTTCTTTCAATTTTTTTATTAACCTTCTTAGTAAAATTAGCATTTGAGCGCGGACCGAAAGTAATACCGCCGCCCCTCCAAAGAGGAGATCTAATTGATCCTGCGCGAGCTCGTCCTGTTCCTTTCTGTTTCCACGGCTTTTTACCGCCGCCACGAACTTCACCCTTTGTTTTAGTATGAGCAATTGGCTTTCTTAGGCCAGCAAGTTTCATCTCAACCACCTGCCTAACAATGTCCGGATTAGGTTTAATGCCAAAAATTTCTTGAGAAAGATTCACGTCCCCTGTCACTTCTCCGCTTTGATTGTAAACGTTTACTTTCAACATAATTAATTTTTGGTTTTAATTTCTACTAAGCCGTTTTCTCCGCCGGCTATCGCGCCCTTAATTGATAGAATATTCTTTTCCTGATTAATATCAATAATTTCTAAATTTTTTAAAGTTATTCGTTCACCGCCCATTCGACCGCCCATTCTTTTTCCTTTTTGTACTTTACCAGAATGAGCACGAATAGAACCAATAGAACCGGGCATTCTTAATTGATCTTTATGGCCATGAGTTGCGGGATGACCCTTGAAATGATGTCTTTTAACAACGCCCTGAAAACCCTTGCCGATTGACACCGAAGAAACATCTATGATGTCGCCTTTCTTAAAAATAGACACATCTATCTTATCTCCTACCTTGTAATTTTCAATATCATCAATTCTAAATTCTTTTATATACTTAAAACTACCCAATTCTTTCAATTGTCCCTTTTCTGGCTTATTTAATTTCTTTTTGGAATCAAAACCTAATTGCACCGCCTGATACTTATTTTTGTTGTGCATGCGAAGTGCGGTTATAATGCACGGTCCAGCCTGCACTAAAGTAACAGGGACAACGTTGCCATCTTCAGAAAAAATCTGGCTCATTTCAATTTTTTTACCCAAAATAAATCTCATAAAAACTAATATTTTAACAAAACTTTGATGAAAAAAACGAAAACAAAAAACCGGCCTTTGAGTCTAATCCTCGGGAAGACAAATAAGATTAAGGGTTTGACCTAAAAAGTCCGGTTAATAATTAATCAAATTTAAAACAATACTGTAAATGCCTTAAATTTAAAGATTAAAATAAATTAGCCATTTAAAAAACCCTGAGCGGAAAATCCTACATTTTAATTTCCACGTCTACGCCTGCCGGCAAAGATAAATTCGTCAAAGCTTCAATAGTCTGTGGCGTAATATTGACTATATCTATCAATCTTTTGTGCGTTCTGATTTCATATTGATCGCGCGCATCTTTTTTGACGAACGTAGAACGAAGCACGGTATATTTTCTCTTATCGGTCGGCAAAGGAATCGGTCCGATCACTTTAGCGCCAGTGCGCTTAATTGTATCAACGATATTCTTTAGGGATTCGTCGATAATACGGTGATCGTAAGCCTTAATCTTGATTCTGACTCTGTTTTTATAAGATTCCTCTTGCTTAGGATTTTTTTTCTTGTCTTCTTCGGACATAATGTTTAATTAATAAAGAACTAAAATAAAGAGCTGAAAATTATTTTATTTAATAATTTTTGTAACAACACCCGCACCTACCGTCTTACCACCTTCACGAATAGCAAATCTTTGCTGTTCTTCGAGAGCAATAGACTTAATCAATTTAACGGTTACATTCAAAGTATCGCCCGGCATAGCCATTTCTGTACCTTCAGGAAGAATGACGTCACCAGTCACGTCGGTTGTACGAATATAGAATTGAGGTTTGTAACCTTTAAAGAATGGAGTATGACGACCACCTTCTTCTTTAGTAAGTACGTAAATCTGAGTCAAGAAATCAGTGTGTGGGTTGACGCTGCCCGGTTTAGCAATAACTTGACCGCGTTCCACGTCTTCTTTCTTGGTGCCGCGCAATAAAATACCCGCATTATCACCAGCTTGACCCTCATCAAGAGTCTTTCTGAACATTTCGATGCCAGTTACCACGGTCTTTTGCGTTGGTTTTAAACCAATAATTTCTATTTCGTCGTTGATTTTAGCAATACCTCGTTCAATTTTACCAGTAACGACAGTACCGCGGCCTTCGATAGAAAAGACATCTTCAATCGGCATCAAGAATGGTTTATCAACATCGCGTTTTGGCTCAGGAATATAAGAGTCGAGCGTATCGGCTAATTTCAAAATTGGACCGCACCATTGGCAATCGGCCTTACCGCAACCGCATTCCAAGGCCTTGAGAGCTGATCCTTCAATAATAGGAACTTCATCGCCGGGAAATTCGTATTTCTTTAATAAATCTCGAACTTCTTCTTTGACAATATCAACCAATTCTTTGTCTTCAACCATATCTATCTTATTCAAAAAAACAATAATTGCCGGAACGCTAACTTGATGAGCGAGTAAAATGTGTTCTCTGGTTTGAGGCATCGGACCGTCTGGAGCGGAAACCACCAAGATTGCTCCGTCCATTTGAGCCGCACCTGTAATCATGTTTTTAATATAGTCAGCATGGCCCGGACAATCGATATGAGCATAATGCCTTTTGTCGGTCTCGTATTCAACGTGGGCTAAATTAATAGTAATACCGCGCTCCTTCTCTTCTGGGGCATTATCAATTTGATCCACGCCTTTTGCGTCTGCTTTTTTACCGGCCCCGCTTAAACATTTAAGAATAGCGGCGGTAAGTGTGGTTTTACCATGATCAACGTGACCAATTGTTCCTACGTTAACATGGGTTTTATTTCTTAAAAATTTCTCTTTTTCTGCCATATTTTTCCTCTTTAAATAATCGCGATAAACGCGAATTTGTTATTTATTTTATTATTAACTTATCTTTAACTTAGATTCTTTATTTTAAATGATCTTTTTAAAAAGATCAACAAAGTTTTCAACAATTAATATCTAATTATAAACAAAAAGCTAAAAAATGTCAATACAATTCTATTTTTTCTCGATGTTAATTATTTTCTCTACAACATTTCTCGGCACTTCAGCATAACGAGAAAACTCCATAGAATAACTACCGCGACCCTCCGTATTGGACCTCAAAATAGTGGCATAACCAAAAACTTCTCCCAAAGGAACGAAAACATCGATAATTTTCATTCGTCCGCGATCGTGCGTGCCTTGAATTTGAGCGCGACGAGAATTAAGATCGCCGATTACTTCTCCCATAAACTGATCCGAGACCACTACTTCCATTTTCATAATCGGCTCCAAAAGTATCGGGCCGGCATTCATCACGCCGGTTTTAATGGAACGGCTAGCGGCAATTTTAAAGGCTGCTTCCGATGAATCAACGTCATGATAAGAACCGTCGTAAACTGCCACCCTTATGTCGACTAGAGGATAACCCGCGTAAACACCATTACTAAGAGCTTCTTGCACTCCCTTTTTAATGGCCGGAATATATTCTTTGGGAATAGTTCCTCCTTTAATTTCATCAATAAATTCAAATCCTTTACCGCGCTCCGCTGGCTCTAATCTTAACCAGCAATGACCATATTGTCCACGACCGCCAGATTGATGAATATATTTTCCTTCTGATTCTACAACTTTGGTAACTGTTTCTTTGTAAGCTACCTGCGGCCTGCCCACATTAACATCTACCTTGAATTCTCTCTTCATACGATCGACGATAATATCAAGATGAAGTTCTCCCATACCGGCTATAATTGTCTGACCTGTTTCCTCGTTGGTGGAAATTTTGAAAGTTGGATCTTCTTCGGCCAATTTAGATAAGGCGATGCCCATTTTCTCTTGGTCGTCTTTAGTTTTTGGTTCAACGGCAATAGAAATAACTGGTTCGGGAAAAACTATTGACTCTAAAACGATGGGGTGATTAATATCGCAAAGCGTGTCGCCCGTTGTTGTGCCTTTCATGCCCACAATAGCCGCAATTTCCCCGGCATAAACATCGCTAACGTCCTCTCTTTTATTGGCGTGCATTCTAACGACACGGCCTATTCTTTCTTTGTTGCCTGTTTTGCTATTTAAAACATAAGATCCGGCGGCTAAATGACCGGAGTAAACCCTAAAATAACAAAGTTTCCCCACAAATGGATCTGTGGCAATTTTAAAAGCTAAAGAGGAAAATGGTTCATCGTCGTCAGCTTTGCGAACAACAGGTTGATTATTCTGGGGATCAATCCCTTCTATAGGAGGAACATCTAAAGGCGAAGGGAGATAATCGCAAACAGCATCAAGCAAGAACTGAACGCCTTTGTTCTTTAAAGCCGAACCGCAGAGAATAGGAATTATTTTGCCAACTACAACGGCTTTACACAAAACTCTTTTTAATTCTTCTGTCGAAGGTTCCTTGCCTTCCAAATATTGACTCATCATATTATCGTCATATTCAACGACGGCCTCAATGAGTTCGTGGCGGTACTTTTCAACGGCTTCTTTTAAATCAGCCGGCACTTCTTCTTCGTTAAATTTTTTTCCTTCTTCGTCTAAATAAAAAATGGCCTTACGATTTAAAATATCAACGATTCCTTTAAAGTTTGATTCTGCACCGATAGGCAATTGAATCGGGTAAGAATGCGAATTCAATCTTTCGCGAATGGCTTTTAGGCTGGAATAAAAATCTGCGCCCATTCTATCCATTTTATTAATAAACCCCAAAAGCGGAACGCCGAATTTTTCTGCCTGATGATAAACCGTTTCTGACTGCGGTTCTACGCCAGCCACGCCGTCAAAAACGACAACGCCGCCGTCTAAAACACGGAGTGAACGTTGAACTTCAGCGGTGAAATCAATGTGACCAGGAGTGTCAATTAAATTGATACGGCAATCTCGCCAAAAACAAGTGGTCGCAGCCGAAGTAATAGTAATGCCTCGTTCTCGCTCCTGCTCCATCCAATCCATTTCCGTCGAACCTTCGTGGACTTCGCCGATTTTATGTTTTTTGCCGGTATAAAAAAGAATGCGCTCACTAACCGTTGTTTTACCAGCGTCGATGTGAGCGATAATACCGATATTTCTTGTTTTTTCCAAAGAGTATTCGCGTGCCATAAAAATTTCTCAATTACCTTGCAAAATGGGCAAAAGCTCGATTAGCCTCTGCCATTCGATGAGTATCTTCTTTTTTCTTAATAACATCGCCTTGATTTTGATATGTTTCCAAAATAACATTAGCTAATTTTTCTGCCATTGGTTTCCCTTTTCTACTTCTGGCGGTATCTAATATCCATCGAGAGACTAAAGTAAATCTTCTATTCTCAGAAGCCGGGGTCGGCACCTGATAGTTAGCTCCACCGATGCGGCGAGCTCTCAATTCAACCAACGGACTGCCATTAATCATGGCTTTTTCAAAAATTTTAACGGGGTCTTCTTTGATTTTTTCTTTAATTATATCTAGGGCGGAATAAAAGATTTTCTGAGCCTTGGTCTTTTTTCCGTCTTTCATAATATAATTTATGAATCTGGCAAAATCTTGCCGATTGTGTATTGGATCTGGATTAATTTTTACTTTTTTGGGTTTTTTTCTACCTCGCATACTAAATATTTATTTTAATTTTGTTATTAGTTTTTCTCCACCTTGGCGCCATAACGACTGCGACTTTGTTTGCGACCTTGGACACCGACTGTATCATAGACACCGCGCACCACATGATAACGAACGCCTGGTAAATCTTTTACTCTTCCGCCACGAACTAAAACCACGGAGTGCTCTTGAAGATTATGTCCGACGCCGGGAATATAAGCAGTAACTTCTGTACCATTAGAAAGTCTAACTCTGGCGATTTTTCGCAAAGCTGAATTTGGTTTTTTCGGAGTCATAGTGGTAACTTTCAAGCAAACACCGCGTAAAAATGGATGACCGCCTTTAATATTTTTACGGCGGCGCTTTAAAATATTAAAGCTGGATTGTAAAACAGGCGCCTTGGACTTGTAGGCTTTTTGTTTTCTTCCTTTTTTGACTAATTGAGAAATGGTAGGCATACCAGGTAGTAAAAATTTAAAAATTAAAAATTAAAATGTAAAATGACAAATCAAAATTCAAAAGTTTTCAATTTTATCCGCCAGCTGGCGGATTTGTCTGTTTCTTCACTCAAAAAATTATACGGTAAACAAAAAAAGTGTCAACCCCGTTTAGAGATTTAAGATTAAATATGTTTAGGAGGTTGATAAGAGCCGTAAAGCGGCTTCGCCTTAGATGGGCGACAAAAGATAGTCTCGACTGGAATCTCTAACGGGATCAAGCCCCAACCAATAAATTAACGATCCCAATAACCAATCCGAACAGCCAACCAAAAATTGAAATATTCAATAAGATGTCGCCCAAAATTAAAATCAATAAAATAGTCGGCCCATAATGTTCTAAATAAAATCTTAAACGATGGGCGCGCTCGGGTAGAAGTGCCAATAAAAGCTTTGAGCCGTCTAAAGGCGGAACCGGCATTAAATTAAAGATTAAATTAGTTGCGTTCAACATCGTCAGAAGATAGAAAAACTGCATTAAAAGATTATGGTCTTTGATTGTACCTGAAAAAAATCTGATAATTAAGCCAAATATTATAACGCTTAAAAAATTAGCAAAAGGGCCAGCCACGGCAATTAATACTGTACCGAGTTTTCTATTTCTTAGATTAGCGGGATTAAATGGCACTGGCTTTCCCCAACCAAAACCGATTAACAATAAAGATAAAAATCCGAACATATCAAGATGAGCCAATGGATTCAAAGTCAAACGACCGTTATCCATGGCAGTTGAATCACCCTGTTTATACGCCGCCCAAGCATGGGCAAATTCATGAACCGTCAGAACATAAACAATTGCCAAGATCCACATTATAAATTCATAGGGTTGATTGAGAAGACTTAAAAGCATTTTATTTTTAGTTTAATTAAGTTGGGGTTTACTTTATTTAAAATTGATGTTAAATTGTTACTTATAACAAATCTTTAATTAATAAATATCAAAAAAATATGACGAGAGCTTGTAGTATCTGCGGTCGGGGACCGGCTGTCAAAATTACCTTGAGCCATTCTCATATCGCTTCCAAGGCCAGACAAAATATTAATTTACAGTCAAAAGTCGTTGATGGCAAGAGAGCAAAAGTTTGCACTACCTGTATCAAAAAAATAAAAGGAAAAACCAAAAAATAAATTTAACTTATTTTGATTGATTAAAATTTCCAGCGGGGTATAGTGTACCGGTAACACGCACCCTTGGGGTGGGTGTAACAGTGGGTTCAATTCCCACTACCCCGATTTAGACAAAAGAGCGCGGCTAAACCGCGTTCTTTTTTGTAAAAATACCACCCTGACCGAGCCAACAATCAGTAAAGCAAGCAATAAAATAGATGATAGAACCTATTTGAGATATGTGGAATGTTCTGGGTTATAAAAAATTAGCAAGAAAATTGATATAAAAGAAAAAGGACACAGATTTTTTTCTGTGTCCTTTATTGGTTTTACTTCCACGCCCACTTGATGATCAGGCCGAAGGATTTCAGGGTGTCCCACAGGACTAGGCCGAGGAATTTCAGAATGGCCCACACTATTTTGCCGGTCATCTTGATGATGCCATATGCCATTTTGATAATCCCGATGATGATCGCTATCGCGGACATGATCGCAATGGCGATTAGTCCGAGTGGCCAGATGGCCTTGATTAACTGCATGTCGTCAAAACATTTCTCTTGGGTGGCTTCGTAAGTATCTACGAATTTCTCGCGATTATATTCCAGGAACATAACCACTTCGCCCGTGGCTACGAGCAGGCCACCCAGTCTCTTCGCGACCTTGCCCAAAAGCAGATACAGGACCAGGGCGACGAAACCGAGCAGGATATAAGCGACGATCATGGGAACCTCCTTGTTGAAGTTGAAATTTTATTATTAAAGATCTTGTTGATTGTTCGTATTAAAATTGTAGCAGATTTTTGCCTTTTTGTCAAGTATTGTTTATAATTGGTGAGCGGAGGAACGGGCAAAAAGAATTTTTGTCTGATTCCGTAGCGAGCCAATTTCACAAGCGGAGCGAGTATAATTGGCAGCGAGGAGGTCAAACAAAAGTTTTCTTTTGATTTGATTCCGATCTGCCTCGCTAAAGCCACGGCGAAGCGGGGCGAAGAAATTTCAAGCTTCGCTTATAATAATAAACATGTCACCCAAAACTACAGATCCGCAAATTTCTAAATTAATTAAACAAGAAACCGACCGACAAAAGAACGGCCTGGTTCTAATTGCTTCGGAAAATTTTGTTTCTCCGGAAGTTTTAACAGCGCTCGGCTCGCCCTTAACCAATAAATACAGCGAGGGCTATCCGAATAAAAGATATTACGGCGGAAATGAATTTATAGATCAAATAGAAAATTTAACCATTGCTCGCGCCAAAAAATTATTCTTGCCAAAAAAACAATGGCTAAAATGGGAAGTCAATGTGCAACCTTATTCCGGTTCGCCGGCCAATCTCGCAGTTTACTTCGCTTTGCTTAAACCCGGCGATAAAATTATGGGCATGGCCTTAGATCAAGGCGGGCACTTAACTCATGGCCACGCGGTCAATCTCTCCGGAAAAATATTTCGTTCTATAAAATACGGCGTTGATCCCAAGACCAACCTGCTTGATTATGCCGTAATTGAAAAAATCGCCAAAAAAGAAAAACCTAAATTGATTATTTGCGGCGCCACGGCTTATCCGCGGCAAATTAATTTTGCTCGATTCCAAAAAATCGCTAAAAAAGTTAATGCTATTTTAATGGCTGACATATCTCATATCGCCGGTCTTATTGCTGGCGGTTGCCACCCAAGCCCGTTTCCTTATTGTGATATTGTTACCACTACCACGCATAAGACTTTGCGCGGGCCGCGGGCCGCCATAATTTTCGCGAAAAAAGAATACGCGGACAAAATTAATAAA
>Ga0265296_1003050_pt1 | contig 16065 bp, 14 predicted proteins | sample MunlanPumphouse1_FD_189073 | JGI IMG/M metagenome (GOLD analysis project Ga0265296, IMG submission 189073) | Groundwater microbial communities from a municipal landfill in Southern Ontario, Canada - Pumphouse #1 | ecosystem: Environmental > Aquatic > Deep subsurface > Groundwater | place... | reverse complement strand
AGTCCATTGAACTCTTTAAAGAAGCGCAAAAACTCATACCTGGCGGCGTGAACAGTCCGGTACGAGCTTTTAAGTCAGTTGGTCTAAACCCTGTTTTTATAAAAAGCGGGTCAGGCGCAAAAATTTATGACGAAGACGGCAATGAATATATTGATTACGTTGGCTCCTGGGGTCCGCTGATCCTGGGCCACCGGCACCCCCGCGTGGTAGAGGCGCTGGAGAGGTGCTTAAGCGATGTGGGGACGAGTTTTGGCGCCCCTACCGGGATGGAAACCGTCCTGGCAGCCATGGTTGCGGCGGCGGTTCCGTCGGTGGAAATGCTCCGCCTGGTAAACTCCGGTACTGAAGCTACTATGAGCGCGCTAAGGTTAGCCCGCGGTTATACCGGCAGAAACAAGATTGTCAAATTTGAGGGGTGCTACCATGGGCATGCCGATTTTTTGTTGATTAAAGCCGGCTCAGGCGCGCTGACTCTTGGTATCCCCACCAGTCCCGGGATTCCTGCCGGATCTGCGGCGAACACAATAATAGCAGGCTTTAACGACCTGGAAAACCTGGCAGAAGTGTTTAAATTAGAAGGTGAAGATATTGCGGCGGTAATTGTAGAGCCAGTGGCGGGTAATATGGGTGTCATTCCACCGGCGCCAGGTTTTCTTGAAGGACTGAGGAGTCTCACCACCAGGTATGGGAGCGTTCTCATATTTGACGAAGTGATGACTGGTTTTCGCGTGTCTTACGGAGGGGCGCAGCAGCTATACGGAATAACCCCCGACCTTACCTGCCTGGGCAAGGTGATCGGCGGTGGATTGCCGGTTGGCGCCTATGGTGGAAGACGCGAGATAATGGAGTGCGTGGCGCCTGCGGGAGCGGTTTACCAGGCGGGGACCCTGTCAGGCAACCCACTGGCGGTAGCTGCAGGCATCGCCACCCTGGAAATCTTAAATCAGCCGGGGATTTACGAGGAACTGGAGCAAAAAGCCGCGTCTCTTGAGCAAGGTCTGCGGGAAGCCGCATTGACTAACGGGGTTGAGGTAAGTTTGAACCGGGTCGGTTCTATGCTGTGCGCTTTCTTTACCGGCGGAAGTGTGAATGATTACGTTACCGCTTGCTCTTCTAACACTTCTTATTTTAGCGCCTTTTTTAAGTCGATGCTGGAACAGGGTGTCTATCTTGCGCCATCGCAGTTTGAAGCCGCGTTCGTTTCACTGGCCCATGGTGAAAAAGAAATAGAACAAACATTAATAGCTGCCAGGAATTCTTTTAAGACTATTATTAAGTAAAAGTGCAAATATTTCTATAATTTGATCTTATTTGTCGCCTACTAAAAAGAGCTATTTATTTTTAAAAGGAATTAATTACGATTATTGATGAAACACACATAAAATATTTAAAATTAATTTACTATAACACTGTTTTTAAAAATTTGTTTTTAGCCCCAAATATTTTTGAAAAACCAGAAGGATAAATACTATTTGTGACGAAATCTTTAAGTTAACTTTTAATGTAAGACATCATTGTAACATAAGGGGGTGAGCTAAAAATATACAGCAAATCTTCCTAAAGTTTCATGGTAGAGGTTTGTAAGGGTTTTTTAGGAATGGGTTTTTTGGTGAGGAGATTTTAAAGGTATTAAGCAAGGGAGGTACAGACTTGTGGTAGCATGTGCGTGCAATTGCGGTGACGACGAACTGACCAAACAACTAGATAAGGTTATTGATCCGTACAGAGGTAATCCCGGCGGACTAATCCAGGTGCTGACCAAGGCCCAAGGGCTTGTAGGATATCTTCCCAAGTGGGTCCAGGTGCAGATAGCTGAAGGGTTGGGGGTATCGCTTCAGGAAGTTTATGGTGTTATTACTTTTTATGCTTTCTTTTCCTTGATTCCCAGGGGCAGACATAAGATCAGCGTTTGCGCTGGAACAGCCTGCTACGTTAAGGGAACAAAAATGGTTACCAAAACAATTAGAGAGTTACTGGATATTAAACCCGGCCAGACTACTCCAGACAGCCGGTATACTTTGGAGATCGTGCGTTGTATCGGAGCATGCGGCCTGGCGCCGGCAATGATTATCGACGGTAAAGATGTACACGGCCGTCTGGAGCCGGAGCTTATCCCCGCATTGCTGGAACAGTACGCGTAATAACAATTGAAATCCTACTTGATATCCCCTGGTCTTAAGATAATTGATTGTATGCAATTCCTTGAGGGGGGTTGTCAGACGCGCAAAAAGGGATATCTTCAGAAATGGCTGGAGGATTTAAACGGAGGTGTAATTAAGTGAAGTCTTTGGACGAACTGGCAAAGATAAAAGAAAGTAGACGGGCAGTCCTTAAGATTCGTGAAGGAGTACCGTCCGCAACTGAAAAAGCCCACGTCATGATGTGCGGTGGCGCGGGGTGTATATCTTCTAAATGTCTCGATGTAGTAGATGCCATGAAGGAATCACTCAGCAAGAACGGGATCGCAGATCAGGTACAGATTATTTTAACCGGCTGCTTGGGCCCGTGCGATATGGGTCCTGTGGCAATTGTATATCCAGACGCTACCTTCTATCGCAGGTTGAAGCCGAAGGATGCCGAGGCGATTGTTGAGGAGCATATCATGAAGGGGAACCTGGTACAGCGCTTATTGTACAGGTCGCCCGGGGCGAAAGAACCTACTCCCAAGGTTGACGATATCGACCTGTTTGCAAAGCAGAAAAAAATCGTGCTTCGCAACAACTTCTATATAGATCCAACTTCAATCGAGGATTATATTGCCAACAACGGGTATGCTGCGTTTGGTAAGGCTCTTACTCAGTTGAAGCCTGAAGAAATTATCGAGGAAGTTAAAAAATCAGGTCTACGCGGACGTGGCGGCGCAGGCTTCTCCACCGGCATGAAGTGGGGATTCACTGCTGGAGCCAAAGGAACCCCAAAATATGTGGTCTGCAACGGTGACGAAGGTGACCCGGGCGCGTTCATGGACAGGTCCGTCCTGGAAGGCGATCCCCACAGCGTTATAGAGGGCATGGCTATTTGCGGTCGCGCGATTGGGGCGGAACAAGGCTATGTGTACGTAAGAGCGGAGTATCCTCTGGCTATTGAAAGATTAAGCTATGCTATTGAAAAAGCCCGTGAATACGGACTTTTGGGCAAAGATATTTTGGGAACTGGTTTCAACTTCGACATTGAAATCAGGATTGGTGCCGGCGCCTTTGTCTGCGGCGAAGAAACCGCTCTGCTTACCTCCATTGAGGGCAAACGCGGTGAGCCGAGGCCCAGACCTCCCTTCCCGGCCAATGCCGGTGTCTGGGGCAAGCCAACCGTCCTTAACAACGTTGAAACATGGGCCAATATTCCCGAGATCATTCTCAAGGGCTCTGCCTGGTATGCTGCCATTGGCACCGAGAAGAGCAAAGGCACCAAGGTGTTCGCCCTGGCCGGCAGAATTAACAACACCGGTATCATTGAAGTTCCGATGGGCACCACTTTAAGAGAAATCGTCTTTGAAATCGGCGGCGGCATCCCGCGCAAGAAGCAATTCAAAGCCGTGCAAACTGGTGGACCATCCGGCGGCTGCATCCCTGCAGAGCACATGGACACCCCTGTCGACTATGATTCTCTTGGAGCGCTGGGCGCGATAATGGGTTCCGGCGGTATGATCGTTTTGGACGAGGACACCTGTATGGTTGACATCGCCAAGTTCTTCCTTGATTTTGTCGTGGATGAGTCCTGCGGCAAATGCTCTCCCTGCCGGATCGGCACCAAGCGGATGTATGAGATTATTGACAACATCAGCAACGGTCAAGGAAAAGAAGGCGATATCGAGCTTCTGATCGAGCTGGCCACCACGATTAAAGCAACTGCGCTGTGCGGCCTCGGCCAGACCGCTCCCAACCCTGTTCTGAGCACTATCAGATACTTCAGGAACGAGTACGAGGAGCACATCAAGGATAAGAAGTGTGCCTGCAACGTCTGCGAGTTTAAGGAATAAAAGCCGCTCCCGCAGCTTTTTGAAAAAGGTAATGTAGAAAAATACGGGAGTTTGGAGGGAAAATGTGAAAATGATAAATTTAACAATTGATAGTCAGAAAGTAGCGGTAGAAGCAGGAGCTTCTATACTTGAAGCCGCTCAATTAGTGGGAGCAAGGATCCCGACTCTTTGTTATCTGAAAGACTTGAACGTTATCGGCGCCTGCCGCATCTGCATGGTTGAAGTGCAGGGGGCGAGGACATTTATACCGGCCTGCGTAGCTCCTGTTGCTGAAGGCATGGTCGTCCGCACCAACACCCCGGCGGTTATTAAAGCCCGCAAATTAGTTCTTGAATTAATTCTTTCGGACCACCCGCAGGAGTGCCTTACCTGCAACCGCAACCAGAACTGCGAACTGCAGAAACTGGCTGAAGAATTTGGTATTAAAGAAGTGCGTTTTGACGGCGCCAAGACGGAATATCCGATTGACGACTCCAGCCCATCCATTCAAAGGGATCCCCGCAAGTGCGTCCTCTGCCGCCGCTGCATTTCAGTTTGCACCAATGTGCAGACCGTGCAGGCTCTCTGTGCTGAAAACAGGGGCTTTGACACCCTGATCGCGCCGGCCTTCAACGAGAAGCTGGCCAACATGGAATGTGTCAACTGCGGACAGTGCTCACTGGTCTGCCCAACCGGCGCCATTGTTGAGAAGGACGATACCGCAAAAGTATGGGCCGCCCTGGCCGATCCCAAGAAGCACGTTGTAGTCCAGACCGCGCCTGCCGTCAGGGTACAGCTTGGTGAAGCTGTTGGAGCTGAGCCTGGCAGCATTTTCACCGGCCAGATGGTTTCCGGACTGCGCCGCATGGGCTTTGACAAGGTTTTCGACACCGACTTCACAGCTGACCTGACCATCCTGGAAGAAGGCAATGAACTGCTTCAGCGGGTAACCACCGGCGGCACCCTGCCGATGATCACCTCCTGCAGCCCTGGCTGGATCAAGTTCTGTGAGCACTTCTACCCGGACCTGCTGGCTCACCTTTCCACCTGCAAATCGCCGCAGCAGATGTTCGGCGCCCTGGCCAAGACCTACTACGCCAAGAAAGCGGGCGTTGATCCGGCGGATATCTACTCAGTGTCGATCATGCCCTGTACCGCCAAGAAGTATGAATGTCAGAGACCTGAGATGTTCAGCAGCGGTTACCAGGATGTGGACGTGGTTCTCACATCCCGTGAGCTTGGCGCCATGTTCAAACAGGCCGGCTTAGATGCCGCCAACCTGCCGGAAGAAGAGTATGACGAGCCGCTGGGGATTTCCACCGGCGCCGCCGCAATTTTCGGAGCATCCGGTGGTGTTATGGAAGCCGCGGTGCGGACCGTTTACGAAGTTGTTACCGGCCAGACCCTCGAGAATATTGACTTCGAAGTGTGCCGGGGCCTGACCGGAGTGAAAGAAGCTACCGTGCAGGTAGGCGATCTTCCTGTTAAAGTGGCCATCACCAACGGACTGGGCAACGCCCGCAAGGTTCTGGACAAAATCCGCGCCGGCGAAGCTGATTACCACTTCATCGAAGTCATGTGCTGCCCAGGCGGCTGCATCGGCGGCGGTGGTTCTCCCATTCCGACCAATACCGAGATCCGCCTCAAGAGGATTGACGCCATCTATACCGAGGACGAGCGCATGGTTCTGCGCAAGTCCCACGAGAACCCGGCTGTCACAACCCTGTATGAGGAATTTCTAGAGAAGCCGCTGGGACACAAGTCTCACGAACTGCTGCATACTCACTACACGCAGCGGGGCGTCAATAAAAAATAAGCCTATTTAAAAGTCTCTTTCCAGCTTGCTGGAAAGAGACTTTTTTTACTATTCGCACATATTAGCACAGACTTAACTATTCATAAAAATTTCAAATCTGTATTGTTTTAAATATAAGACGGAGTATAATATTACATAAGCACAACTTAAAAAATACCTGACACAGATGTGTATAACATCGTGAAGGGTTATGTTAAACGGACTCTGCGAAAAAGGGAACTGCCCCGCTCTCAAGGAGGAAGGCAAAATGGCGTGTTTAAGCCCTTGTTTCGCATTGCGGAAAAAGGGCTTTTTAAGTTTAAGGGGGTGTGCAAATTGGAACACAGGATCGGTGTGATAGGGATCGTGGTGGAGGACCGGGAAAACGCCCAGAAGATTAACAGCATTCTTAGCGAGCACAATGAAGTTATAGTCGGACGGATGGGTATACCATACCGGGAGCGGGGAATATCTGTCATATCGTTAATAATCGACGGATCTACCGATGAAATCGGCGCCATGACAGGCAAGCTGGGTAATTTAAAAGGTGTTAAAGTAAGGTCTGCGTTGGTGGCAAAGTAAGATTAAATGTATTGTCTGGGGGTATTTTCGGTGGACTATCGTGTGGAAAAGGACCCGTTGGGTGAAATTAAAGTGCCCCGCGAAGCTTTCTACGGTATCCATACCGTCAGGGCGGCCAGTAATTTTAAGGTTTCGGGTATTATGACTCACCCGGCTTTAATCAGGGCTATGGCCCAGGTCAAGCAGGCCGCGGCCCTGGCCAATATGGGCGCGGGACTGCTGGAGCGCCGCCTGGGGGAAGCGATTGTGCAGTCGGCCGGAGAAATAGCCGGCGGGGGCCTCGCCGGACAGTTTATTGTAGACGCGTTTCAGGGCGGCGCCGGCACGTCCACCAATATGAATGTGAATGAAGTGATCGCAAATCGCGCCATCGAGTTGCTTGGCGGGGTAAAAGGAGACTACAGCCTGGTGCACCCGCTGGAGCACGTGAATATGTCCCAGTCTACCAATGACGTTTATCCAACCGCGCTACGGATAGCGGCTATCGGTATGGTTCTTGAACTTAGCGAGGCCCTGGCCGGTTTGCAGTCAGCCCTGCAGGACAAAGAAGCGTCATTCGCCGGAATCCTGAAGCTTGGCCGTACTGAAATGCAGGACGCGGTACCGGTAACTCTCGGCCAGGAATTCAGCGCCTTTGCCGAAGCCGTAGCCAGGGATCGCTGGCGTCTGTATAAGGTAGAGGAAAGGCTGCGCCAGGTAAACATGGGGGGAACCGCGGTTGGCACCGGGCTGAACGCCAATCACAAATATATATACACTGTCATCGAGGAATTAAGGTCTATTACCGGAATAGGGCTGGCCAGGTCAGAGAACATGATTGATTTAACTCAGAACGCTGATGTTTTTGTGGAGATATCCGGCCTTTTAAAGGCCGCCGCGGTTAATCTGGCCAAGATTGCCGGCGACCTCAGGCTTCTTTCATCAGGGCCGCTGGGAGGCTTGGCCGAGATCAGGCTGCCGCAGGTGCAGGCTGGTTCCTCCATTATGCCGGGCAAGGTAAACCCTGTTATCCCCGAGATGGCCACACAGGTTGCTTTTCAGGTAATGGGAAACGACCAGGTTATCGCTGCGGCGGCCGCAGGTGGCCAGCTTGAACTGAACGCTTTTATACCCCTCATTGCCCATAACCTGCTCAGTTCGCTGGAAATGCTGATCAATGCGGCCAATTTGTTTGCTGAAAAATGCGTTAAAAATATTCAAGCTGATGAGGAAAGGTGCAGGCGCTGGCTGGAGGAAAGCTACGGGTTCATCACCGCTCTAACGCCGCACCTGGGATACGACCTGGCGTCGGAACTGGTCAAGAGAGCCTATAGGGGAAAGAAGAACTTGAGGCAGTTAATACTGGAGTCCGGGCTGTATACAGAGGAAGAACTGGAAGCCTTGTTTACTCCTGGTGAACTGACCAGGCCCGGTGTGGCCGGGGCAAAAATTTTAAGAAAGGGCAGGGGATTAAAATGAGCGTGGGCAGTTTGAATGAAACACCTAGGGGCAGCAGACTTCATATCGCTATTTTTGGACGGCGGAACGCCGGCAAGTCAAGCCTGATCAATGCTCTTACCAACCAGGATATAGCTATTGTTTCCAGTGTGCCTGGCACTACCACCGACCCGGTTTACAAGTCGATGGAGATTCTGCCGGTCGGCCCCGTGGTGATAATTGACACCGCCGGCATAGACGATGTGGGCGAACTGGGTGAATTAAGGATTAAAAAGACTATAGGCGTGCTGGATAAGTCTGATTTGATTATTCTGGTAATCGATCCCGGGCAGGACGTGGGAGAATACGAATTAAACCTGATCGACAAGGCTGTAAAACAGGGAGTGCCCGTGGTGGGTGTGCTTAACAAGGTTGATCTTAATCCTGAAGTGAAGCTGACAGAACTGGAGAGCAAGTTGGGCATTCGGGTTGTTCCGGTCAGCGCGGTTACCAGGCAGGGAATGGATAACTTGAAAAAAGAGATGATCCGGTCAGCCCCGAAGGACTGGACCGCTCCCACGATAGTAGGCGACCTGATCAAACCGGGTGATACTGCTGTGCTGGTTGTGCCAATTGACCTGGCCGCTCCGAAGGGCAGGATTATCCTGCCCCAGGTTCAGACAATCAGGGATATCCTGGACAACGATGCCATCGCCATGGTCGTCAAAGAGAGAGAGCTGAAGAAAGCACTGGCCGGCCTGGCGCAAAAGCCTAAAATCGTGATAACCGATTCACAGGCTTTCTTAAAAGTAGACGCCGATACTCCCAAAGATATTCTGATGACTTCCTTTTCAATACTTTTCGCCCGTTACAAGGGGAATCTGGAAACCCTGGTAACCGGTGCGCTGGCGGTCGATGATCTGAAGCCCGGAGATAAAGTGCTGATCTCTGAAGCCTGTACTCACCACCGTGTGGCGGATGATATCGGTACAGTGAAAATACCCCGCTGGCTGCGCCAGAAAGCAGGTGGTGAACTGCGGTTTCAATGGTCCAGCGGCATTGAACTGCCTGGAGATTTAGAGCAATACAAGCTGATCATCCACTGCGGCGCATGCATGATTAACCGCAAGGAAATGCTGCACAGGATTATGCAGGCTGCCGGCGCCGGTGTGCCGATAGTGAACTACGGCGTACTGATCGCTCATGTGCACGGTATTCTCAAAAGGGCGCTTTCACCTTTTCCGGCCATTTTACGCTTGTTTGATGAAAAGGAGCCTTCCTGAAAAAACTGTTATTTTAGAATCATGTAGTTTGAGAAGTGGTGCTTATACAGGTTTAAGGGGGAATTATGTTGAGAGCGGAGTTTGCGGAAGTGCTTGAACGGGCGGGTAAATCTGAAAATCTGTCCAGGGAAGATTTAATAACGATGCTCGGCGCCGGCACAGATGAAAGCGAAGCACTTTTTAAACTTGCTGATCAGATACGTTTTAAATACATGGGCAATGATGTTCACTTCAGGGGGATTATCGAGTTTTCAAACTACTGCACAAGGAATTGCTTTTACTGCGGTCTTAGAATGGATAATGCTGACCTGGCCAGGTACAGGATGAAAGCGGAGGAAATAATAGCAGGCGCGCGCGAGGCTGCTCGCCTGGGCTGCCGGACTATCGTCCTGCAATCCGGAGAAGACAGCTTTTACACAGCGGAGAGATTGGCCGAGATTGTTTTCAATCTTAAAAAGGAGCTAAACCTGGCCATAACGCTTTCCCTGGGAGACAGGTCAAAGAAAGATTACGAGCTGCTCAAGGAAGCTGGAGCCGACCGCTACCTGTTAAAACACGAAACATGCGCCGCCGGACTTTTTTCGGATTTACGTCCGGGAACCTTCCTGGAGGGAAGGATAATGAGGTTAAAATGGCTGCGTGAGCTGGGCTACCAGGTAGGCTCAGGCAACATGGTCGGCCTGCCCGGGCAAACCCTGGAAACCCTTGCGGACGATATAATCCTGATGCGCGACCTGGAAGTTGAAATGGCGGGGATAGGACCTTTTATACCGAACAAGCAAACACCGCTGGGGAATGCGCCCGGCGGAACGCTGGAAATGACCCTTAAAACCCTGGCAGTAGTCAGGCTCGCCATGCCCTGCGCTCACCTTCCGGCCACAACCTCCGCGGCATCCATCCATCCATCGGGCAGGGTGAAAGCCCTCAAATGCGGCGCCAACGTGGTCATGCCGAATATGACTCCTCAAACATACCGGGAAAGCTATATCATCTACCCGGGAAAACTGGGTGTCACGGACACTCCGGCGCAAAGCTACAACAGGGCTGTTAAGGCGGTACAGGATGCCGGGCGAACTGTGAGCGGTGGTTATGGACACTCGCTATGTGTTTCATTTGACAATACTGTTTATAAAAAATTTGAGGAGGAGTGATTTTTTGTGGCCGTGTCAGAAGCTAGTTTCATTAATGACGAGTTGATTTTCGGATTATTGGAGAAGGCAAAAACCGCTTCCAGGGAAGAGACCCAAAGAATTATTGAAAAGGCTGCTCTCTCAAGCGGCTTGACTCCAGACGAAGTAGCGGTACTACTGCAGGTTGACGACCCGGTTCTCCTGGATCATATTTACCGGACAGCCAGCCAGATTAAAGAAAAGATTTACGGAAAGCGGCTGGTGTTCTTTGCGCCTTTATATATCAGCGACTACTGCATCAATAATTGTGTTTACTGCGGCTACCGGCGTGATAATAAATTCGGCAGGTGCAAGCTAACCATGGAGGAAATCAAGGAAGAGGTTGCGGTGCTGGAGGAAATGGGCCACAAACGCCTGGCCCTGGAATGCGGGGAAGACCCCAAAAACTGCCCAATCGATTATGTAACAGATGCTCTGGACACTATCTATTCAGTAAAAGAAAAAAACGGCAGCATCAGGCGGGTTAACGTAAACATAGCCGCTACCACGGTTGAAAACTACAGGCGCCTGAAGGAAGCCAAGATCGGCACTTACATTCTATTCCAGGAAACCTACCACAGAACAACTTACGCAAAGATGCACCCTTCCGGGCCCAAGAGGGACTATGACTGGCATACCTGTGCCTTTGACAGGGCTATGGAGGGTGGTATTGATGATGTCGGTTCGGGCGTGCTTTTTGGTTTGTACGATTACAAGTATGAAGTCCTGGCTTTGCTGCTCCATGCCCTGCACCTGGAAGAAGTGTTTGGAGTAGGCCCGCACACAATTTCCGTTCCCCGTATGAGACCCGCGCATGGTGTAACCCTGGAGGATTTCCCGCATCTTGTTTCAGACGAGGACTTTAAAAAGATAATTGCTATTTTCCGGCTGGCTGTGCCCTATACCGGCATCATTTTATCCACCCGTGAGGGTGCACAATTCCGTGATGAATTGATATCAGTCGGTATATCCCAACTGAGCGCCGGGTCCTGCACGGGAGTAGGAGGTTACTGCAGGGAAAAGAACGGCACTAATAAAGATGAGCAGGCGCCGCAGTTCGCTGTGGATGACCACCGCAGTTTGGACGAAATAGTCAGAAGCGTATGTAAGTCCGGTTATATCCCGAGCTTTTGCACAGCCTGCTATCGCAGCGGGCGAACAGGCGACCGTTTTATGGCCCTGGCTAAGAGCGGGCAGATTCAAAATGTTTGCCAGCCTAACGCCATTCTAACATTTAAAGAATTTTTATTGGACTATGCCACACCAGAAACGAGGGAAATAGGGGAGGATACCATATCCAAACACCTCAAACTGGTCGGCAAACGGTCGGTGAAAAACAAAGCTGCGCAAAGACTGGAGCAGATAAGCCTGGGGACCAGAGATTTTTACTTTTAGGATATGATTTTCCCCGGCACAAAAAATAATGATCATCCTGGGTAAGCGGCAGGATGATTTTATTTTGAAGGCAACATTATTATTTGACTTGAGCCAGCTCAGGTGGTATAAAAAAATTGTCTCACATAAAGTTTTGAATTTATAGCTCAAAATATCAGCTTAAGGCGGTGAAGTCATGGCGGCAAAATTACATACCATGGTGGTGCAGACGCAAGAAAGAAACCATTTAGTAGACATTACCGCCGAAGTGGAACGTATCGTGTCGCAGAGCGGTGTCAAAGAGGGTACGGTACGGATCTTTACCCCGCATACCACCGCGGGGTTGACTATCAACGAGAACGCCGATCCAACCGTTGTTGAGGACATGCTTATGGAACTGAAAAAAATAGTGCCTTTAAATGACGGATACAGGCACCTGGAAGGAAACTCGGCGGCGCATATCAAATCATCACTTTTCGGTGTTTCCCTTTCTGTTTTTATCACCGGAGGCAGGCTTCTTTTGGGAACCTGGCAGGGTATCTATTTCAGCGAATTCGACGGCCCACGGCAGAGGAAGGTCCTGGTCAAAATTATAGAAGAATAAGATATTGTGATCACATAATTCAGAGATAAGAAAAAACCTTTTTCTGCGGTGATGTATTCGGCAGAAGAAGGTTTTTAGTTTAGGATCGTTATTAATATATTAGTTTGTTAAACTACATATGGGTGCGGGGATGCGTCCTCCCCGGCGGACGAATGCCGCTGATGAAAACGGCTTTACCGGCATCACCGGAGCCCTGCCGAGAAGACCCCCGTATTCCACATAATCGCCAACTCTCTTATTTACCGCCGGGATCAAGCGTACAGCGGTTGTTTTCTTATTAATCACGCCAATTGCGGCTTCGTCGGCGATAATAGCGGCAATGGTTTCAGCGGAGGTATCACCCGGAACGGCGATCATATCCAGCCCGACAGAGCACACGCAAGTCATGGCCTCTAGTTTATCCAGGGTTAATGAGCCGGCCTCAACTGCCCGGATCATGCCGGCGTCCTCGCTGACCGGAATGAAGGCGCCTGACAGTCCTCCCACATAAGATGAAGCCATGGCCCCGCCTTTTTTTACAGCGTCGTTTAAAAGCGCCAGGGCGGCGGTGGTTCCATGTGTGCCGCAGCGTTCAAGTCCCATCGACTCCAGTATCTCGGCGACGCTGTCTCCAATGGCCGGGGTGGGAGCGAGCGATATGTCAACGATACCAAAAGGAACACCCAGCTTGCGGGCGGCGGCGCGCCCGACCAGTTCCCCCATCCTGGTTATCTTGAAAGCGGTTTTCTTGATGGTTTCGGCCAGAATGCCAAAATCTTCGCCTTCTACTGTTTCAACGGCTTTTTTAACCATACCGGGGCCGCTGACGCCCACGTTAATAACACACTCAGGCTCACCTATGCCGTGAAAGGCGCCCGCCATGAAGGGGTTGTCTTCAGGCACGTTGGCGAATACCACCAGTTTGGCGCAGCCAAGCCCGTCGCGGTCCGCCGTAAGTTCCGCAGTCTTTTTTATGGCCTGTTGCCTTTGGAATCTTCTTTTTTTGTTTTTGCTTGCATTGGCATAGCCCCCTTGTAAAAAAATTAAAGCTGTCTCGCAGCTTCACTGGTAATAAGAAAAAACGTGTGACCTTAAGGGGTGTTGATCTTGAAATAATATTAACTTTGAGACAGAGAAATGTCAAACCTTTTTACCAGCGGGTTATTTGCCGGAAGCCGGTCTCGACGATGCAGGGTTGTAATAAAGCATTTTATAGGACTCAAAATTCCAGCCCTCAAAGAAGTTTCTCGCCGCCTGCGTGCCGGACAGGAACAAATTCTCTTTCTGCTTGTCAATTGTATCAAAGTCAGTTGTTTTGACTCCGAGGGAGGGTATGGAAATTGTCCGGACGCTGCTCTTGGGGTCCAACTCAAAAAGTCTGTCGTGGGCTTCAAGCATGGTTGTCAGCGTTGCTTTAAAAAGGTCAAAGGGGTTATAGATACGGGAGGGTGCGCTGTCTTCAGGTTCTACAATCTTAAAGCCAAAGGTGGGCCAGGGCGGCATCTTTTCCCCGTCAAAAATCCAGACCGGGAAGTTGCTCAAAACTCCACCATCTATTATATAACTATATCGTTTACATTTTTTGTTTTCAAAATAAGGTAGTGTGTATGGCTCGTAAAAGAATGGCAGATTGGCGCTCATCCTCACCGCCGCAGCTACATCAAGGTTATCGGGGTTGATATTGTAATCTTTCATGTCACAAGGCAGCCTCAAAAGCTTTCGCCTGAAAACATCAGTGGCTATAACCACAAGTTTATAGCGGCATTTAGGATCGTTTTCAAAATCTTTAAGGACAAGATCCTTGAAAGTGGATACTCCTTTAGCGGCCAGATTGCCCCTGACCCATTTTTCAAGAAAGCCGGCCTTATATAAACCGTTTTTAAACCATAGTCTCAGAGCAGGCCCCACATAGGGAATCTGTCCAAGCCAGTCCTTGTCCTTGAACTGTTTGAAGTCAAGACTCCACACCAGTTCCTTGATTTCCTCAGCTGTATACCCCGCTGCCACAAATGAGGCAATGATAGCCCCGGCAGAGGTGCCGGCGACATTAACCCAGGTATAGCCTCTTCTCTCGGCCTCGTAGACGGCGCCAAGCATGGCAAACGCTTTTACGCCGCCTCCTTCAAATATTCCATTAGCCAGCATTGTCAATTTTTAATCACCCCCAGGTAAAATAGTTTATTTTGAGGGTTTTTAAAATGTGACAATAATAATAGAACCAGCCATTTTTGCGGCTGGTTCTTTTTAGACTACTTTTTTTTGAAAGTTTCACATTTGGTTTGGTCGGACTTGGCGGCGCTCTGAATGTGGTTGCGTGTAACCTCAATCATTGGAGCGCTGCAAAGCACATCTTTATTAAAATTGCACTCACTGACCGTACACTTTACTTGGGCCAAGAAATCCACCTCCTTAAATTTAGATTAATTCAGGAATACCGCAAATTACACTTCTTAAGTATTCCAATAAGAATAAAAATAATACTTGACAGAACTAACGTTCGCTAGTAATATAAACACAAACATATGTACGCATCAGGGGGGAGAATCTTTTTATGGAAAGAGTCTGGAAAGAAGATAGTGCCATGATAAATTTGAAAACTGATTTTTGCGTTATCGAAAAGTTGTTATGCTGGTTGGAGAAAGATGACACGGAAATAGAAAGAGTAATAGGATATTGTTTTTGTCTGGCCGCTGTTACTTACTTCATTTCCAGGCTGTTTCAATCTTTATTATAGGAACAAAAATCCCCTGTGTTTTTATTTCACACAGGAGATTGTCTTTCAACCTTGGCTTTAAAGTATGGTGCGGCAGAAAGGACTTGAACCTTCACACCCTTACGGGCACAAGAACCTGAATCTTGTTAAAAAGGCGATCCCCGGAGCCCTACTCCCGCTTGACTTTATCCCCTATGCGATTTTCTACATCACAAGATACGTAAGTTATCCACAGCCCAAGAGTGTCGAAATTCGGTATTCTTGTGTGTTTCCAGACTAACAAATTTTTAACTATTTTTCAATCACCTACCGGTATACTTTCATAAAATTTTTATTGTCACCGGCGGCGACGTTTTTAGCTTGCAATAATTTTTAAGGTAACACTGTTTAGATATGGTAAGGTTACACCAATCTTGATAATGCCGACGTTATCAACATCTATCGAAAGGGAATTCCTTTAACAATGATGAAGGAAAAATAATTGAAAAAATGTTAGAGCCTACCGAGATAATTCCCGGAGGCTCTTTTTATTTCTTTAAATGTTTACTGGTTTTGAAGAGAAAATTGGTTTTATGCTAACTTTCTTAAAAATCTGCGGGTATAACTTATTAGTGCTTTCGTTGACAGCTTTCCCGCCAATATTTAATTCATAGAGGATTTTAAAGTTAATAATAGAAATTATTAACTAACGGCTTGTTGCTAACTCAACTTAGTGCCTCGACATCTTGCAAGCCAGTAAAATATATTGGAGGCACAAGGACGAGGACGAAACAACAGAAGATAAAATAAACAAGATATTGGAAGGACGTAAAATGCTGCCAAACGCAAGCTATTTCGCGTTTACAGCTACACCCAAAAATAAAACCCTTGAAACCTTTGGGGTTGCCTATCCTGAAGAAGATGAAATAAAACACCGTCCATTCCACAGCTATACAATGAAACAGGCAATTCAAGAGGGCTTTATTCTTGACGTACTTAAATACTACACTACCCATTAGTAGCTATTATAAGATAGCAAAAATAATTGAGGAAGATCCCCTCTTTGACTCTAAAAAGGCTCAAAAGAAGTTGAGGAGATATGTGGAATCCAACGAGTATGCCATAAGGCATTTCCACAACCAAGTTGTTGCAAAACAAAAGATTGGTGGAAAAGCTCGTGCAATGGTCATTACAGGAAACATAAAGAGCAATACAA
>Ga0265296_1003049_pt1 | contig 16069 bp, 15 predicted proteins | sample MunlanPumphouse1_FD_189073 | JGI IMG/M metagenome (GOLD analysis project Ga0265296, IMG submission 189073) | Groundwater microbial communities from a municipal landfill in Southern Ontario, Canada - Pumphouse #1 | ecosystem: Environmental > Aquatic > Deep subsurface > Groundwater | place... | reverse complement strand
AGCACGCCGCTGCGCGTCGCCCGAGCCAGCGCCGCGAGGATGCTCACCGGGGTACTGATCACCAGCGCGCACGGGCAGCTGATGATGAGCAACGCGAGGCCGCGGTAGAACCAGGTGTCGAACGACGCGCCGAACAGCGGCGGCAGCAGTGCCACGGCCGCCGCCAGCGCGACCACTGCCGGCGTGTACCGCGAGGCGAACCGGTCGACGATGCTCTGCGCCGGGGCGCGCTGCGCCTGCGCTTCTTCCACCATGTGCACGATCTTGGCGATGGTGGTATCGGCGGCCGTGGATGTGGCGCGCAGGCGCAGTGAGCCACCCTCGAGGATCGAGCCGGCGAAGACCTGGTCGCCGGCGGCTTTGGCGACGGGCCGCGATTCGCCGGTCACCGGCGCCTGGTTGGCCGCCGCGGTGCCCTCGACGACGACGCCGTCGACGGCGGCACGCTCGCCGGGCCGCACCAGTACGAGATCGCCGACGGCCACCTCGGCTACCGGCACGGCGACCTCCGTACCGTCGCGCAGTACGGTGGCCACCGATGGCGCCAGCTCCATGAGCCCGCTGATGGCGCGCCGCGTCCGCTCGAGAGTCGCTACCTGCAAGACCGTGCCGAGGCCGAACAGGAACGTCACGAGGCCTGCCTCCGACCATTGCCCGATGGCGGCGGCGCCCACGGCGGCCAGGGCCATAAGTACGTTCATGTCCACTTGCCGGGCGCGCAGGCTGAAGAACGCGGCGCGGGCGACGTAGGCGCCGCCGGCTGCCATCGCCGCGGCGAACCACCAGGGCGCCGCCGCGGGGGCCAGCCACTCCGCCGCAAAGCCGGCTCCGACGAGCGCGCCCGCGACCAGCGTCAGCAGGGCTCGTGGCTCGGTGAGCCAGAAGCTGCGTTGCGGGGCGGAACCGAACGGTCTCGCGGCGGCGTTCGCCGCCGCGAGCGTCGAGGGGGCCCCCTGCTGCCGGCGTTCGACTGTGTCGTAGCCCAGGCGGCGCACGGCGCGGAACACGCCGCTGAGGTCGGTCTGGGCCGGGTCGATCGCCACCGCGAGTGTCGCGGCTCCGAAATTGACGTCGGCGCCACGCACGCCGTGCTCCTTGCGCAGGGCACTCTGCAGTTTGGCGGCGCAGTCGGCGCAGTCCATGCCGGTGACGTGCAGGACGCGCCGCTCGTCTCCGTCCTCGCCGGGCACGGGCGCCGAGAGGTCCAGCGGTCCGTGCTCGTGGACGGCGAGGGGGCAGTGGGCCTCGCAGTGCGCCTGGGCGCCGGCGCGACGCGCGAAGGTCTCCACGGCGGCGGGGTCGAGCGCCGCTTCGTCGAAGTGCACGGTCAGGAGGCCGCGCGGCACGTCGGGAACCACATCGTGCACGCCGTCGAGGTGCAGCAGCTCGCGGCCGATCTCGTCGACGCAGGCACCGCACTCGGCTTCGCGGGGCAGCAGCAGAGAGAGCTCCAGGGTCCGCGTGGTCACTGCCTGACCCCGCTCACCATCCGGGTCTCGGGCCCGTGAACCACATGTTCGCGCGTGAGGTCGAGGAGTAGACGAATGTGAGCGTCGTCGGGAGAGTAGAACACCATCTTTCCCGAACGCCGGGCGCGCACCAGGCCGTGGGCGCGCAGCACGCGCAGGTGGTGGCTCACGTTGCTCTCGCTCATCTCGACGGTGGCGGCGAGGTCGCAGACGCAGAGTTCGCCGGCCTCGATGATGGCCGCCACGAGGCGACAGCGGCTGGGGTCGGCGAGCACCTTGAAGACGGCCGCCATCTGCTCCGCCGTGGCGGCCGACACGAGCCGCGCCCGCACGGTGCGCACGCGCTCGGGGTCGACGACGAGGACGTCGCAGCGGTCGAGCGCGTCCTCCTCACCCTTCCCGCAGATCACTGCATCGGCCACGAGCACCTCACCATCCATGAACATCTGTACAGACGTTCATATGATACCCACGGAGGGCGCCGTTCACAAGTCTTCCGGAACGGCGGGCCGCGTATCTCCGGCGCTCGCGCGCGGGTGCGCCGTCAGTGCTCTCCGCCGGCGTCGTGCGTCCCCGTCATCTCGTGTGAGGTCGACCCGTCCGCAGAGGGTTCGGTCCAGGTGCCGCGCTCGGGCGTGGCGGTCGTGCCTTCGTGGTTCTGAGGCGTCGCGTCGTGCGCCGCACTCGTTTCGCTCTGGCGCTCAAAGAGACCGCCGTCATGAGCCGCCGCGTAGCGTGCGTGGTGCCTGGCCTCGAGTTGATGGCCGCCGAACCCGCCGGACTCGCCGCCATCGTGGGAGAGGTCAGTGCGTGCCGCCTCGGGGCGCGGCAGGGTCGCGGCGGCGACCGAGCCGTCCCGGGCGTCGCCCTGCCGCAGCTCGTGAACGGCCACGCCGCCGCTCACGACCGCCGTGGCCGCCGCCGCAGTGATCGCGATCTTGGTTCCGAGTGCGGCGCCGATCTTGGCGAGCACGCCGGCACCGGTGGGCCCCGCAGCCGTGGAAGCGTTGATTGCAGGGCCGGCCACCGAAGGGCTCAGGACCGACGAAAGGTCCGGAAGATGCCCTGGCGTGTGTGGCGGCACCGTCGGGAACGCGGGCAACGCGAGCAGAACAGGCGGCACCGCGAGCGCCGGCAGTACCAGAGCCAGATTGGCCGGCGCCGGAACTCCCTCGCCCGCGAGCCCGGCATAGACCTTCCTGAACGCCACCCTGGCGCGGTGCACCAGCACGTCCGCGGTCGCGGGGCTGACAGCGAGTGCCGTTGCGATGTCGGAGGAGCCCAGGCCGTGGAGGTCCTTGAGGACCAGGGCGGCGCGGTAGCGTTCGTTCAAGCAGCTGAGGCTGTCTTCGAAGAGGCCGGCCGTCCGGGCGCGCTCGAACTCGTCGGCTGGCGCCGCCACCTGGTCGAGATCGGCCCTTGGGTCGCCGCCGCGGCGTTTGCGGCTGCGCAGCGCGTTGAAGCACGCGTTGGTCGCAACCCGGTAGAGCCAGGGCCGAAGCTTCAGCTCCGAGCCTGCACCCGGCACCTGTGCGAAGGCCTTGATGAAGACGTCATGGGTCAAGTCTTGCGCCTCCTCGCGGTCACAGAGGATCCGCGCACAGAGGTTGTAGATATCGGGGTGGTAGTCGCGGTACAGCTGCTCGAAGGCGTCGCGGCTCCCGGCCTGGAGGCCGCGGACGAGCTCACGGGTGTCGGGGGCTTGGTCGGTCATGACGCGGGAGTGCTAGCTTGGAGCACCATGGTAGCGCGAGGCGCTCGCGGGTACTGCCTGGCCGGCGTTGGCAACGGCGGAGGCGCCGGCCGCGGCTCGGCGCCTCCGCCGCTCGCGGCGTGCGCGGGCCAGCGTGTCACTCATAGCCACCGTCCTGCGTGCCGCCGTGATGTGGGCTCACGCTCCACGTGCCACGGTGGTGGCCGCCGGCCGTCGCCGTGCGCCCTTCGTGCTGCTGCAGGGTGAGCCGGGCTGGAGTGTGCCGCACGTCGGCGATGCGACTCTGCGTGTGCGATGCGGCGCTCTGCCGCATATGGCGTGTGGCGTGCCTCGCAGTCGTGGCACTAGAGCCACGATGCTGAATCCGATCGCGGTCTGCCGCCACGTCGCGGTCACGCGTGGCCGTGAGGTCATGGACCAGCTGCTGCAGCTGCGCGTCGGTCAGGGTGACGGCGGGCGTCGCGGCCGGCGTGATCGCCGCGGCCGCGCCTCCGGCCGCGAAGTGCCGTGCGCCCGCCAGCGCGACGGTGGTGAGCGAGAGCACGATCACCACCGTCACGACGATGGTCTTGAGCGTCTTCATGTGGGCCTCCTGCGTCGGTGGTGCCTGCCTTCACTCCTACCAACACCTGAGGCCCGCATTTCTTACACCGCATCGCCGTGCCGGCCGGGCCAAAGCCCGGCGCCCGGCGGGGTCAGAGGTCCGAGAGCTTCTGCAGATACTCGTCGCGGTCGACCTCGCCGGCGGCGTACCGGCGCTTGAGGATGTCGCGAGGCGTCTCGGGTGCGGGCCCCGCCGGTGCCGACGGTAGTGCCTGCGGCATGCCGGCGGATCCGCCGGCATTGGTCGTCTGGCGCACGAGGAACACGACGAGCAGTACCAATGCCACCGTCACGAGGATCATCCCGAAGAACATCACCCAGCCCCCTCCGTACCCGATGTGCGACCAGGAGTCATTGCCGTCCCACCACATCATGATCGAGCACCTCCTGTCGAGGTCGTGCGCGGTGTCTCTGTAGCACCGCCTTTTCGGACCATATTACTCAAGAATGCGAAGATGCTGTGAAGAGGATGCGCGAGTGGCGTGCACGACCTTCGCGGCGGGCGGCGAAACGCGGCGGCCAGGGCGCGTGCAGCTGCCGTCGACTCGCCCTGGCCATCGTCGCCTGCGCGATCATGGTGGTGCGCTCCGTCTTTGCGGGCAGCACGCCTGTGACGAGAAGGGCGATCGCGACGAGCACGGTCGGGGACGTGCCCAACGCGAACCCGCCTGCCTTCGATCGCAGCCCCTTCAGATCAGCCCTCCCGGAGACGAGTGAGTGGTCCATCCTCGTCCCGGTCGTGCTGCCGCGCGCCGAGGGCACGCTGGGCGCTGCCTGAAGGTCGGCCGTGAAGCCGCGTGTCGACCGGGCGGCGCGGGCGCGCCCGCCACGTCACTCCTCCGGCGGCTCCAGCGGGCCGGCGTGCCCCGCCGCCTGGAGCGCCGCCATGTCCGCCTCGCGCCCGCGGGTGAGCAGCAACGAGACCACGATCGAGGCGCCGATGGCGACCACGATCACGCCCAGCGACACGGCGATAGGGATATGCACCAGGTCGCTGATCAGCATCTTGACGCCGACGAAGCCCAGCACTCCGGCCAGCCCCCAGCTGAGGTACTCGAAGCGCTGCAGGCTGCCGGCGAGGGCGAAGTAGAGGGCCCGCAGGCCGAGGATGGCGGCTACGTTGGACGTGAAGACCACGAAGGGGTCGCGGGAGATCGCCAGGACGGCCGGCACCGAATCCACGGCGAAGACCACATCGGCAGACTCCACCGCGACCAGAGCGATAGCCAGAGGCGTGATGAACAGGCGCCCGCCCTTTCTCACGAGGAAGTTCCCCCCGTCGTGATCAACCGCTACGGGGAACAGCCTGCGGGCCACGCGCACGAGCGGGTTGCGTTCCGGGTCCACCTGCACGCCGTGCGAGCGGATCAGGCGGTACGCTGTGAACACGAGCAGCGCCCCGAAGGCGTAGATGATCCAGTGCACGCGCTCGATGAGGCTCACGCCCGCCACGATGAACGTGCCGCGCATGACCATGGCGCCGAGGATGCCCCAGAAGAGGACCTTGCGCTGGTGACGCAGGGCGATCCCGAGCGAGCCGAACACCAAGAGGAAGACGAAGAGGTTGTCGATGCTGAGCGACTCCTCGATGAGATAGCCCGCAAGGTACTGCTGAGCCGCCTCGCCGCCACGCCAGTACCAGACGGCGAACGAGAACGAGAGGCCGAGTGCGATCCACACCGCACTCCAGGCAAGGGCCGTGCGGGTGCTCATCACCTTGCCCTTGCGGCCCACCACGCCGAGGTCGATGGCCAGCGCTGTGGTGACGATGGTGAAGAAGACGATCCAGGGGGTGAGCTCGGAGCTCATCGCCGGCCCCGTTCAACGTCACGGCGGGCCGCCGCGCCGCCGTGCCGGGCGGCGTCGACCGCCGCTCCCTGCTCGTGTCGATGCATCTGGCCCTCCCGGGCTCCGCTCCCTACCGCGCCGAAAAGCAAGAAGACCTCCGGCACGCCTGCGTGCCGAAGGTCTTGCCACTGGTGGGCGCGGCCGGGGCGGAGCCCGTGATGACGACCGCGCCGCTCGCTCGCGCGAGCCGGCTACTCCCCATCGGGACTCGAGCGTATCGGCGCGTGGGCCGCGGGTCAAGCGCGCGGCTCGGCGAGTGCGAGGGCATCGGGCCACGCGGCGCGTGCAAGGCCGGCAGCCGCGCGGGGTAGAGTGTGCATGGAGATGGGTCAGAGCGGACAACAGGCGAGAGCGTGACGGCCGGGCGGGCGAAGCGGGGCCCGGCCCCCGGTTCGCGCGGCTTCGTGCGCGACCTCTTCTCGCGCGAGCTGCTGCGCTACCTCGGCCCCGGGTTCATCGTCACCATCGGGTTCATCGACCCGGGCAACTGGGCGACCAACATCGCCGGCGGGTCCGAGTTCGGCTACACGCTTCTCTGGGTCGTCTCGCTCAGCACACTCATGCTCATCTTCCTGCAGCACCTCTCGGCCAAGCTCGGCATCATCACGGGGCGCTCACTGGCCGCCAACGTGCGCGCTCGCCTGCCACGCCCCGTAGCCTGGATCGCAGGAGTCACCATCGTGCTCGCCTGCATGGCCACCGACCTCGCCGAATACCTCGGTGCGGCGCTCGGCTTCTATCTCCTGTTCGGCCTCCCGCTGTGGATCGGAGCGCCGCTCACGGTGGCCCTCGTGTTCGTCGCCATCCTCGGGCAGCAGTACCATCGCCTCGAGCGCCTCATCGTCGTCTTCCTCGCCATCATCGCCGGCTGCTACATCGTCGAGCTGTTCCTCGTTTCTCCGGACTGGGCCGCCGCTGGCCCTCGCTGGCTCATCCCCTCTGTGGACGGCGCCAGCATCCTCGTGGCGCTCGGCATGCTCGGCGCCATCGTCATGCCGCACAACATCTACGTGCACAGCAACGTCATCCAGTCGCGTGACTGGGACCTGAACCCCGAGAGCCACCGCCGCCTGATGAACTACGAGCTCATCGACACCACGCTGGCCATGGGCATGGGCTGGCTCGTCAATTCGGCGATGATCATCGTCGCGGCGGCCGTCTTCTACGCCGGGGGTGTCCAGGTGAGCAGCATCGAACAGGCCTCCGCGACGCTTGAGCCGCTCGTGGGCCCGCTCTCGCGCTTCCTCTTCGGCCTTGCCTTGCTGGTCGCCGGCCTGGCCTCGTCGATTACCTCCTCACTGGCCGAGGCCAACGTGGTCACGGGCTATCTGGGCAAGCCCGAGGATCCGCGCAGCCGCTTCTACCGGGTCGGCCTGGTGGTCACGTCGCTGCCGGCGATGCTCGTCATCGCTCTGGGCGTGGACTCGTTCAAGGCGCTGATCATCAGCCAGGTGATGCTCAGCATCCAGCTGCCGTTCACGATCATCCCGTTGCTCTGGCTGTCCGGGAGCCGCAGGGTGATGGGCGACAACCGCATGAATCTCGCGCAGGCGGGTGTAGGGGTGCTCCTGGCGGGCATCATCATCGGGTTGAACGTGTACCTCCTGTACCAGACCTTCTGGGGAGGCTGAGCACATGGGTCTCTACGACCGCATCCTCGTACCCGTCGAGGGTACCGAGACTGACGAGCCGGTGCTGGAGCACGTCGCCCGGCTGGCGGCGCTGTGCGGGGCGAAAGTCACGCTTCTGCGCGTGGCCCATTACCACACCAGAGACGAGCGCGCCTGCGAACTGGAAGACGCGGAGACCGACATCGAGCGCGCTGCCCGCCGCCTTCGCGAGGCCGGGGTGGACGTGCAGACGCTGGTCGTGCCCGGCGAGCCGGGCGAGGTGGTGGTGGAACAGGCCGAGAGGCTGGATGCGGACCTGATCGCCATGGCCACTCACGGGCACGGCTGGGCCAAGCGTGTGGTGCTGGGGAGCGTGGCCGACCACGTGCGGCACAACAGCAACGTGCCGCTGCTCCTCATCAAGGGGCACGCCGGCGAGTAGCCCCGAGCGCGGCCGTTGCCGCACCCCCCATTCCTGTCGCGGCCGCCCGGCAGGTCCGTTGCGAGGCGCGGGTCGGGGCGGCGTAGTATCGGCTCGTCAGGTGGCCTCGGGGAAAGGAGTGCGGCGATGGCGAAGAGGGCCCGTTCTTCGTGGTCTCACTGGTGGGCCAAGGCGCTCCTCGTCGCGGTCGTCCTCGCCGCCCTGTTCATCGGCGGATCTGTCGGGGCCGCCCGTTTCACGGAGAGCGACAGGTTCTGCGGCACCGACTGCCATGAGATGTGGCCCTACCGCGACACGTGGGCGCAATCGAAGCATCGGAACACCGACTGCGTGAAGTGCCATATCCCACCCGGCGCGGTCAACTTCATCACCACGAAGCTGTACGCCTCGCGTGAAGTGTGGGTCCACCTCACCGGCCAGGTCAAGGCGCCCATAAAGGTCACGCGCCATATCCCCAACGTGGCCTGCGAGCGCTCCGGCTGTCATGCGAGCAGCCAGGTCGCCAGAACCCTCAAGCTCGGCCGGCCCGCGCCGGTGACCTTCAAGCACGCGAGCCAGGGCCACGCAGCGAAGCTCTGCATCGCCTGTCACGCGTCGCTGGTGCACGAAGAGGCGCCGGGAGTCACGGCCCCCCCGGCGCGCTCCATGCCCTCGTGCTTCGTCTGTCACACGGACGGCCCGCAGAAGTGCACGTACTGCCACAGGCCGCCGCACGGTGATCGTGGGGCGTGCCAGGACTGTCACAACCTCGGCAGCTGGGGAGGCGGCAAGAACTTCACCCACCCGGGCGGGTCCCTGGCAGGCAGGCACGCTCAGGTCGCCTGCCAGGACTGCCACAGGAAGGGCATCTCGGTGAAGCCCGATGGCTGCATCACCTGCCACGGCGACCAGCACAACGGCCTCCCGAGCTGCGTCGCCTGCCACAGCATCCAGGCGTGGACGCCGTTCCGGTTCGCCCATCCCCAGGAAGGCCCGCACGTCCCGCACGGAGAAGAGCCCCTCCCGTGTGACGCCTGTCACCAAGGCGGGTTCGGCCAGAGACCGGGCTGCCCGTGCCACGGCGGCAAGCCGCCGAGCGGCGACTGAACTGACACCTGGGCGGCCCCCAACCAGGGCGAGAGCCAGGGCTCGCGCGGCCTCGCCCGGGCCGTTTCTACTGCCGAGCCGTGGAGCGCCTCGCCCTCTTCGACATCGACTGCACGCTGATCGACGCGCACGGCGCCGGCGGGCGCGCAGTGCTCCGCGCCATCAAGGAGGTCCTCGGCCTCGAGGGCGAGCTGGGCGACTACAGCTTCCACGGGCGCACAGACCCCGAGATCCAGCGCGACCTGGCGTCGCTGTGGGGCGCGGACGCGGCCTCTCTCGCGGCCGGCGATGCGCGGGGGGACGGTTTGCTGGGACGCTGCCTCGAGCGCTACGTGGAGCTGCTCGCCGGTGAGGTCGCCGAGGGCGACATCGAGGTGCTGCCCGGCATCCGCGAGCTGGTCACGGTGCTGGCCGCCGACCGGCGCGTACTCCTGGGGCTTCTCACCGGCAACGTCGAGGCGGGCGCCAGGATGAAGCTCGCGCCGCCCGGCCTCTGGCCGCGCTTCGCCGTCGGCGCGTACGGCTCCGACTCCGGTTCGCGGCCGGAACTGCCTGCTGTGGCCGTGGGCCGCGCCGAGGAGCTCTGCGGCCGGCGCTTCAGCGGCAAGGAGATCGCGATCGTCGGCGACAGCCCGGCCGACGTGCTCTGCGGCGCCGGGCTCGGCGTCAAGGCCATAGCCGTGGCCACGGGCCGGCACAGCGTCGACGAGCTCGCCCGCCACGCCCCCGATCACGTCTTCGCGGATTGCCGGGATTGGCGCGCTGTGTACGAGGCAGTTGCTGGCCTGAGCCCCTGCAGGCGCCCCCCACGCGGCCGGCCGCGTGGGGGGGCCGAAGGGCGTCAGGCGAAGCGCTGCGGGGAGAGCGGCGCGAGGTCGATGGAAGGGAGCGCGCCACCCGCCAGCTCGGCCACCAGCTGCCCGGTGACAGGCCCCATCGTGAGGCCCATCATGCAGTGGCCCGTGGCGACGATCACATTCTGCTGGCGGCGCAGGCGGCCGATCACCGGCAGGCCGTCGGGCGACACCGGGCGCGGCCCACGCCAGATCCGCTCCACCGAGTCGTCGGCGGCGATGCCGAAGGCTCTCTCGGCGCCACGCCGTAACCCGGCGACGCGTCTGCGGTGCACCGTCGTGTCCCACCCCGCGAGTTCGAGTGTGCCGCCGAGGCGCAGCGAGCCGCCGAGGGGCGTCATCACCACGTGCGCCTCGCCGAGGTAGAACGGCACTTCCGGGAAGTCAGCCGGCCGCGCCACGTCGACGCTGTAGCCCTTCGCCGGCTCGATGGGCAGGTGCAGCCCGAGGCCGCGGAGCAGCGCTGGTGTCCAGGCGCCGGCGGCCAGCACGACCTGCCCGGCGACCGTGTCGCCGCGGGTCGTGACGGCTCTCACGGCGCCGCCCCCCGCCGGTTCGAGCGCCAGCGCTTCGGCGCCGGTGACCACCTCGGCGCCGGCTGCCGCGGCCAGCCCGGCCATCGCGCGGGTGAAGAGTGTGGGGTCGAGGTGGCTGGCCTCGTCGAAGAAGACGGCGCCTTGCATGTCGCAGCGCAAGCCCGGGAACCGCTCCCGGACCTGCGTCGGGGTCAGCTCGCGGGAGCGCACGCCGAGCCCCCGGTCGTGGGCGGCCTCGGCCAGCGCCGACGTCGCGCCGGCAGCCGTCTCGTACACTTCTACCATGCCGTTCTGGTGGTAGAGCCAGCGCTCGCCGTGCTCGCGCCCGAGCTCATCGTGCAGTTCCGCGGTGCGTACGTTGAGCGCCCGGATCACCGGCATCGAGGCTTGCGCCCGCTCCTCGGTGCAGGCGGCGCGAAACAGCCACAGCCAGCGCGCGAGCGAGGGGCTGAGGCGCGGCGCCACGTAGAACGGGCTGGAAGCGTCGAGGAGCCAGCGCAGGCCCTGCGACAGGACCCCGGGTGCGGCCAGCGGGGTAAGGTGGCTCGGCAGGATCAGGCCGCAGTTGGCGTGCGCCCCGCTCACCGGAGGGCAGACGTCGGTCTCTCTCTCGACAAGCGTGACGTCGGCGCCCGCCGCAGCGAGCGCGTAGGCGCTGCAGGCGCCCACCGGGCCTCCGCCGATGACCAGGACTTCGGTCCGCGTCTTCATGGCGCTCCTCTCCTGCTGGCTGCGTGCCCGGTAATGCTAACGGAGTTCTAACATGCCGTGGGTACCATGGGCCGGATACACTGCGGGCTGACCGAAATGGTGGACATGCCTCATCAACACGTTCTCGTCGTCGACGACGAGCGCGACATCCTCGAGCTGGTCGAGTACAACCTCCAGAAGGAGGGCTTCGCCGTGACCTGCGTCACCAGCGGGGAGGACGCTCTCGCGGCAACGCGCACCAAGCTCCCCGACGTCGTGGTGCTCGACCTCATGCTCCCCGGGCTTGACGGGCTCGAGGTGTGCCGGCGCCTCAAGGCGGAGCCCACGACCCGGCATATCCCGATCGTGATGCTCACCGCCAAAGGCGGCGAGGCCGACATCGTCGCCGGCCTCGAGCTGGGTGCCGCCGACTACGTCACCAAACCGTTCAGCCCTCGGGTGCTCACCGCCCGTATCCGGGCGGTGCTGCGCCGCGGCGAGGACGAAGCCGACCGCGAGGCGGTGCTGCGCGTGGGGTCGCTGACCATCCATCCCGGCAAGCACCAGGTGCTCTTCGGGGGCACGCCCGTCGAGCTCACGGCCGCCGAGTTCCGCATCCTTCACTTTCTCTCTCGCCGCCCCGGCTGGGTGTTCACGCGGCAGCAGCTCGTGGACGCCGCCCAAGGGGACGACGCCTACGTCGGCGATCGCTACATCACCGACCGCTCGGTGGATGTGCACATCGTCTCGCTGCGCCGCAAGCTCGGCGCCGGCGGCTCCGCCATCGAGACGGTACGCGGCGTCGGCTACCGCCTCAGGGACGACTGAGCAGTGCGCCACCCCCGGCTGTTCTGGCGCATCTACGTCACGTACCTCGCGATCGTGATCGTCTGCACGGCGGCAGTAGGGTCGTTCGCGGTCACGTCGGCACGCGGCTTCTACCAGGACCACACGGCGAGTGAGCTCGAGGCGCGGGCCGTCCTGGTCCGCGAGCAGGTCGGCCCGCTCCTCGATGTCAGACAGGAGGCCGCCCTGCAGGCGGTCGTGAGCCGCCTCGGCTCGGCCTCCGGGACGCGGCTCACGGTGATCTCGGGAGGCGTCGCGGGAGCGTCCCTGGGCACGATCCTGGCCGAGTCGGACATCGCTCCAGGCCGGATGGAGAACCACCGCGACCGGCCCGAGTTCAAGGCCGCCATGCAGGGGCAGGTCGGCCGATCGGTGCGCTTCAGCTTCACCCTGAGCAAGGAGGAGATGTACGTGGCCGTGCCCGTTCGCGGGGGAGGCCGTGTGGTGGCTGTGGTGCGCGCCGCGATGCCGTTGACCACCGTCAACGATGCGCTGACGACGCTCTACTGGCGCATCGGTTTCAGCGCGGTGGTCGTGGCGCTGCTGGCGGCGCTCGTCGGCCTCTTCGTCTCAAGCCGCATCAGCCGGCAGATGCGCCAGGTCACTGAGGGCGCGGGACGCTTCGCGGCCGGCGACTTCAGCCGCAAGCTCAGCGTCCCGCGCACCCAGGAGTTCGCCGCGGTCGCTGAGAGCCTCAATAGTATGGCTGAGCGGCTGGACGAGGAGATCCGCACGCTCACCCGTGAGCGCAATGAGCGCGAGGCCGTGCTGGTCAGCATGATCGAGGGCGTGGTGGCCGTCGACCGTCACGAGGCCGTGATCACCATCAACGAGGCGGCCGCCCGCCTCCTCGGCGCCGACCGCGCGGCGGCGGTGGGACGCAGCATCCAGGAAGTGGTGCGCAACCCCGAGCTGCAGCGGGTGGTCGCCGAAACGCTCGCCGGGCGTGGGCCCGTGCAGGTCGAGCTGGTTCTTCGCGTGGGCGCGGAGGACCGCACCCTGCAGGCCAACGGAACGCTCCTCCACGGCGCCGCGCACAGCGGCGGGGTCGGCGCCGTCGTCGTCCTCAACGATGTGACCCGACTCAAGCGTCTTGAGGCGGTGCGCCGCGATTTCGTCGCCAACGTGTCACACGAGCTCAAGACTCCGGTCACCTCTATCAAAGGCTTCACGGAGACGCTCCTGGACGGCGCTGCCGACGACCCGGTGGCACGTGAACGTTTCCTGCGCATCGTCGCCGGGCAGGCGGACCGCCTGAACGCCATCATCGGCGACCTGCTGGCGCTGTCCACGCTGGAGGCCGACCAGGAGGGCGCCGCGCCGCTCGAGGAGGCCGACGTCTGCGACGTCGTGCACGTCGCCGCGGAGGTCTGCAGCGTGAAGGCCGGTCAGAAGCACATCGTCCTCGGCGTCGCCTGCACCGCGGCGGTGTATGCGCAGATCAATCCTCCCCTGCTCGAGCAGGCCGTGGTCAACCTGGTGGACAACGCCATCAAGTACAGCCCCGAGGGCAGCACGGTCGAGGTGGCTCTCGAAGAACGCTCCGGCGAGGTCGTGGTCCTCGTGCGCGACCACGGTTCCGGCATCTCGCGCGAGCATCTGCCACGGCTCTTCGAGCGCTTCTACCGGGTGGACAAGGCGCGCAGCCGCGACCTCGGCGGAACCGGCCTCGGCCTTGCGATCGTCAAGCACATCGCCCAAGTGCACGGCGGCCGCGTCTCCGTGGAGAGCGAGGTCGGCCGCGGCAGCACCTTCCGCCTGCACCTGCCCCGCGTTTGAGCCGCCCGCGGCGACGTTTCGCGGTGGTACCGCCACTGACCGACGTCTCGCCACGATCTGACCCCCTGCTAACCGCCTCCTAACACGGGCCGGGTAGCCTCTCCTCGCGGTGACCACGAGGTCCCCGCCTTCTTACTGTGACGAAAGCGAGGAATGCATGAAGATGTCGACGCCTCCGCGGCGGCCAGCCGCCCTCACCGCCCTGGTCGTCGCCGTTGTCGGACTGGCGTTGGCCCTCGCCGCCTGTGGCGGCGAAACCAGCGCCGACGGCGGCGTACCCGGCGGCTCCGGGTCGGCCGCCACGGTCGTCGGCGCCGGGGCGAGCTTCCCCTACCCGCTCTACTCCGCCTGGGGCCAGGAGTACAACGGCGTCTCCGGCGTGAAGCTCAACTACCAATCCATCGGCTCCAGCGGTGGAATCGCCGCCATCCAGGCGAAGACTGTGGACTTCGGCGCCTCGGACGCGCCGCTGGCAGAGGAAGAGCTCGCCTCCGCCGGTCTGCTGCAGTTCCCCATGTGCGTCGGCGGTGTGGTGCCGGTCGTCAACCTCGAGGGGATCGCGGACGGCCAGCTTCGCCTGACCGGCGCGCTGCTCGCGAGGCTCTTCATGGGCGAGATCACGCGGTGGAACGATGCGGCCCTGGCGGCCGCCAACCCCGGCGTCGAGCTTCCCGACGCCAAGGTGAACATCGTGCATCGCTCCGACGGCTCGGGGACCACTTGGATCTTCACGAACTACCTCACCGCCGTGGCCGGCGACGTGTGGACGGCCGGCGCCGACAAGGAGATCGCCTGGCCGACGGGCGTGGGCGGCAAAGGCAACGAGGGTGTTGCCGCCAGCGTCCAGCAACTCAGCGGCTCCATCGGCTATGTGGAGTACGCCTACGCCAAGCAGACGCAGATGACCTCCGTGCAACTGCAGAACAAGGACGGCGAATGGGTGAGGCCGAGCCTCGGCAGCTTCTCCGCGGCCGCAGCGGAGGCCGACTGGGAGAGTGCGTTGCCGGCCATGGACCTCGCACTCGTGGACCAGCCGGGTGCCGCCACCTGGCCCATCACCGGCGCCTCCTTCATCCTCATTCAGAAGGACTCCGTCGACGCGGCGCAGGTCAAGGCCGCCCTCGCCTTCTTCGATTGGGCGTTCGAGAACGGCTCCGCCACGGCAGAGCGCCTCGATTACGTGCCGTTGCCGGCCAACGTCTACCAGCTTGTCGAGAGTGACGTTTGGAGCAACGCCACCGCCGCGGGCGCGGTGGTATGGGAGTGACGTGAGCAGCGTCCCGTACGAGACCACCGACGGCGGCGAATTGCCGCGCGGGGCCGCTGGGGCGGCCCCGCGCGGCGCGAGCCGCTGGGGCGACCCGCTCTTTCGCGGGCTTGCCACCGCCTGCGGGCTGCTCGTCGCCCTGTGCATGTTCGGGCTCGCCGCCGTCCTGGTGACCGACTCCTGGGAGTCCATCTCCACGATCGGCGTACGGTTCTTCACCACGACGTCGTGGGCGCCGTCCCTCGACGCCTACGGAGCCCTCACGAGTCTCGCCGGGACGGCGGTCACGACGATCGTGGCGATGGCCATCGCCTTGCCCCTGGCGATGGTCATCGCCATGTTGCTCACGGAGCTGGTGCATCCTGCCGTGAGCCGCATCGTGGGTACGGCGATCGAGATGCTGGCCGCCATCCCCAGCATCATCTTCGGCATGTTCGGCATGTACGTCATCGTGCCGCTCATGCAGGCGCACGTGGTGCCGTGGCTCACCGCCACGCCGATCGGCAGGCTGCCCTTCTTCGGGGAAGGCAGCCAGGGCGGCGGCTTCTCGCTGTTCACCGCCGGGATCGTGCTCGCGGTCATGGTGCTGCCGTTCATCACGGCCGTCTCCCGCGACGTCCTCAGCATGGTGCCGCAAGTGGTCAAGGAGGCCGGGTACGGCATGGGCTCCACCACGTGGGAGGTCATGCACAAGATCAGCTTCAAACACAGCGCCAGCGGCATCGTCGGGGCCGGGTTCATCGGCCTCGGGCGCGCGCTGGGCGAGACGATGGCGGTGGCCTTCCTCGTGGGCGGCGTTTACGACAGGCTGCCGACCTCCATCTTCGACCCGGGGACGACCATCGCGGCGACCATCGCCAACACCTTCAACGAGGCCGGGACGTCACTGCACGTGAGCGCCCTCATCGAGCTGGGCCTCGCCCTCTTCGTCATCACCATGGCGTTCCAGCTGCTCGCGCACGCCTGGCTGCGGCGCGTGCGCCGGGTCACGGGAGGCCGGGCGTGAGCGCCGTGCCGGCCGCGCGACCGCCCCGCCTCGCGCCGCGCCCGCGTTCCGAGGCGCGGCGCCGGCTCATCGACCGCGCCGTCAAGCTCTTCGCGTGGGTCGCCGCGGCCTTCGGTATCGGCGTCATGACCTGGATCCTCGTAGAGGTAGTACGCCGCGGCGCCGCAGCGATCGACTGGGGCTTTTTCACACAGCTTCCGCCGGCTGCCGGGCAGGTGGGCGGCGGCCTCGGCAACGCCATCCTGGGGACGCTCGCCATCACTCTGGCCGCGGCGCTCCTGGGGATCCCCACCGGCTTTCTCGCCGGCGTGTACCTGGC
>Ga0265296_1003048_pt1 | contig 16070 bp, 10 predicted proteins | sample MunlanPumphouse1_FD_189073 | JGI IMG/M metagenome (GOLD analysis project Ga0265296, IMG submission 189073) | Groundwater microbial communities from a municipal landfill in Southern Ontario, Canada - Pumphouse #1 | ecosystem: Environmental > Aquatic > Deep subsurface > Groundwater | place... | reverse complement strand
GTGGTGACGAGGCGATGCCGCGGGTCGATCGGGGTCGCGACCGGCGCGCCGAGATAGACATCGCCGAGGCCCATCACCAGATATTCGGCGTCGAACACGATCCGCTGGACGTCGTCGATGCTGTCGAGCCCGTTCACGCGGCGGATGAACTCGATATTGTCGGGACACCACGGCGCATCGTCGCGCACCGATTCCATGTACTTGTCGATCGTCTGGTAGATCGCCGGGTCTTTCCACGACAGCGGCAGATAGACGACCCGCGAGGGGATCTCGAAATCGTCGAGGCCGCCGAGCCGCTCCTCGGCTGCGCTGAGTGCGTCGAGCAATGCGGCCTGCGAAAGCTGGCGGCTGTCGTAATGGATCTGGAGCGAGCGGATGCCCGGGGTCACGTCGAGGATGCCGGTGAGCGCGGCTTTTTCGACTTCGAGCATCAGTGCGTGAACACGGAGCCGGAGTTCGAGATCGAGCATGATCGGGCCGTATTCAACCAGCAGGTTGCGGTCGCCCTGCTGGCGATATGTGACCGCCGGACGTACGCCCTGAGCTTCGATCGCGCGGAGGATCGGCGAGCCGAGATGGTCGCCTGTGTCCGCCGGCGCGGGTGGGGCGGCTAGCGTGACGACGAGACGGTCCTGCGCCTGCTCTGCCGCTATTGCCGTCGCATTGTCGATCGGTGCGAAGCGGACGCTGTCGCCCGGCGCGAGCTGGCCGATCTTCCACAGATCGGCTTGCGCGACGACGAACGGGCAGACGAAACCGCCGAGCGAGGGACCGTCGGGCCCCAAGATGATCGGCATGTCGCCGGTGAAGTCGACCGCGCCGATCGCATAGGCGTTGTCGTGAATGTTCGACGGGTGCAGCCCCGCCTCGCCGCCGTCTTTCCGCGCCCAATGCGGCTTCGGGCCGAGCAGGCGGATGCCGGTACGGTTGGAGTTGTAATGGACCTTCCACGCGGTCGCGCGCAGCATCGCGATGTCGTCGGGGGTGAAGAAGTCGGGGGCGCCGTGCGGGCCGTAGAGGACGGCCAGCGTCCATTCGCGCGTGATCGCGGGTCGGTCCGCGAGCGCGAGCGTTGCTGCTGGCGCGCTGGGCGGGTCGGTTCGGGCCAGATGCAGCGTGTCGCCGGTCATCACCGCGCGCCCGGCGTGCCCCCCGAACTCGCCGAGCGTGAAGGCGCTGCGGCTGCCGAGGAACAGCGGCACGTCGAGTCCGCCGGCGATCGCGATATAGCCGCGCATGCCGGCACCGGTGACGCGCCCGATCTTGAGGATCTGGCCTGCTGCGATGTCGATCGGCTCGTAGGATGACACTGGCGTTCCATCGACGACCGCACCGAAATCGGCGCCGGTCAGGCAGAACCGGGTTGCGACGTTGAAGAGCAATGTCGGTCCGGCAGCGGTGATCTCGAGTCCCGCCGTGTCCTCCGCGTTGCCTAGCAGCCGGTTGCTGAGGCGGAAGGCGAGTGCGTCCATCGGTCCCGAGGGCGGTACGCCGACATCCCACAGGCCGAGTCGGCCGGGATAGTCCTGGACCGTGGTGGAGGCGCCGCCTGCCAGCACGCGGATTGACCGCGGCGTGTAGGCGATGTCGGCGAGCGCACGGGTGGAGACTTCGCCGCTGGTGAACACCGGCGAGCGCACAACGGTGCGCAGCCAGTCGAGATTGGTCTCGATCCCGGCGATCGACGTGGCGTCGAGCGCGTCCTGGATCGCCTGTACCGCCGCGTCGCGCGTGGGTGCGGTGACGATCAGCTTGGCGAGCATCGGGTCGTACCAGCTAGACACCTCGGTGCCGGCGGCGATCCAGCTGTCGACGCGAGGACCTTCGGGGAACGAGACGCCGACCAGGCGGCCCGAGCTGGGCCGGTAATCCTGCGCTGGATCCTCGGCATAGAGGCGGACCTGGATCGACGCGCCGACCGGCTTCGCCTCGAACCCATCGAGGAAGGCGAAGTCGCCGGCCGCGCCGCGCACCATCCATTCGACGAGGTCGACGCCGGTGACCTGTTCGGTGACGCCGTGTTCGACCTGGAGCCGGGTGTTGACCTCTAGGAAGAAGAAGTCGTCTCGTTCGGCATCGTAGAGAAATTCTACCGTGCCTGCCGAGCGGTAATTGGCGGCGGCGGTGAGCCGGACGGCGGCGTCGATCAGCGCCTGCCGCGTCGCGGCGGGGAGCAGCGGGGCGGGGGTTTCCTCGACGACCTTCTGGTTGCGGCGTTGCAGCGAGCAGTCCCGCTCGCCGAGCGCCACGACATGGCCTGCACCATCGCCGAACACCTGTACCTCGATGTGTCGTGCGCGGGCGACGTAGCGTTCTAGGAATACTCCGCCGTCGCCGAAATTGCCTGCGCCGAGGCGGGCTACGGTCGCGAACCCCTCGCGGATATTTGCTTCGTCGGCGCAGATTTTCATGCCAATGCCGCCGCCACCCGCGGTTGCCTTCAGGATCACGGGATAGCCGATCCCCGCTGCCGCCTCGACCGCAGCGCTTTCGTTCTGGAGCAGGTCGGTGCCGGGTGCGAGCGGCACGCCCTGCGCGGCGGCGAGATCGCGCGCGGTGTGCTTCAGTCCGAAGGCGCGGATGTTGTTGGGGGTCGGACCGATGAATGCGATGCCGCGCGCGGCGCAGGCCTCGGCGAAGGCGGTGTTCTCGGACAGGAAGCCATAGCCGGGGTGGATTGCCTCGGCGCCGGTCGCTTCGGCAGCGGCGAGGATCGCGTCGACGTCGAGATAGCTTTCCGCGGCTGGGGCGGGGCCGATCCGGACCGCCTCGTCGGCCTGGGCGACATGCGCGGACCCGGCATCGGCGTCGCTGAACACCGCCACCGAGCCGACCCCCATCGTCTTCAGCGTGCGGATGATGCGGCAGGCGATCGCGCCGCGATTGGCGATCAGGACCTTTTTGAACATCACGCTGAAACCTGCATGCGCACGGGCGTCGGGTTGAAGCCGTTGCAGGGATTGTTGACCTGCGGGCAATTGGACACGACGACGATCACGTCCATCTCCGCACGTAGGTCGACTGTCAGTCCGGGCGCGGAAATGCCGTCAACGATGCCTAGCGTACCGTCCGCCTCGACCGGCACGTTCATGAAGAAGTTGATGTTCGACACCATGTCGCGCTTGCCGCGGCCGGCGCGGATATTGGCGTCGAGGAAATTGTCGACGCAGCTATGCTGCGCCTTCGTATGGTGGCCGTAGCGCAAGGTGTTGGACTCGCACGAGCAGGCCCCACCGATTGTGTCGTGATAGGCGACGCTGGTGCCGGTGATCGACATCATCGGCCGGCCTTCGTTCGACAGCAGCACAGCGCCGTCACGCAAGAACAGGTTGCGCTGTGCCGCGATAGTATCCTGCGCGCTGTATCGTTCGGCGTCGTCGTCGGCGGCGTACATCAGAAAATCGACCGCCTGGTTGCCTTCGAGATCGACGATGCGCAGCGTTTCACCAGCGGCGATGCGGTGCATCCAGGGTGCGCGGGCGGGCACGATTTCGTCGTGGCGGATGGTACCGGGGAGGGGGGAAGTGGTCATGTCGGTCCTTCAGCGCGCGTAGAGATCTTCGGTGTTGAGGAAGGCGCGGAGCCCCTCGGGCGTCGCGGTGCGTACAGGGTCGTCCTCGCCGGCCGGTTCGCCGCGCCACGCCGTCGCGCGCAGCGGCGTCACCGTGAAATCGGCGCGGGTGTCGAGCACGTGCGGGCAGTTCGCGAGCACGATAATCAGGTCCATTTCCGCGCGCAGGACGAGCTCCCGGCCGGGCGGGAAGGGGCCGATCTCGGGTATGGTGGCGCCGTCCTCGGCGATCCGGACGCCCTTGAACCAGTTGATGCAGGGGTGGACGTCCTTGCGACCGAGCCCGTGCCTAGCGACACCCAGCATGAAGCGGTCGCGCGCGTTCGGGTGCGTGCCGTAATTCTTGCCGTCGCCGTAAGCGCGCGCGTTGGACGCCTCGTTCGATGCGCCGCAAAATGCGTCGTGCGTGCCGGCTTCATCCTCGAGGATGGTCATCATCACGCGGCCCATGTCCGAGAGCAGCAGCCGACCCGCACCGAGATAGCCGTTCCACTGCACCTTCAGCGTGTCGGCGACGTTCAGCCGCTCGGTCGGCGTCTCGGCATTGAAGATCAGCATCGAGGCGCAGGTGTCGCCGGCGACGTCGATCAGGCGCAGGCGTGTGCCGCGGGCAATCCGGCGCGACGTATAGCCCGCAGGGGCGACGGTCTCTTCCCAAACGGTTTCGCCGGGCGCGTCGTCGGCGGTGGCGGGGAGGGTGGGCATGGCCTCTACCCGGGTGCCCGTCATCGCGCGGGCGTGATCGCGGGCGCCGTACGGATCGGCGGTGGTGGTCGTCATGCGAAGGGTCTCCGTAGAAGATCGGGCCGTGGAAGGTCGCCAACACCGAGCGCGTCGACCAGCGCCTGCGGTGGCAGCGTCTTGCGATCGAGCGGCAGGTCGTAGGTGGTGGTGGCGCCGAAGCGGTGCGGCGCGTGCGGATCGTGGCGCCGTTTGTCGAAGGCGAGCACGCGCGTGCCGAGCTTGAACGCCTCGCCGATGTCGTGCGTCACCATCACGATGGTCAGCCCGCGTTCCTGCCAGAGCCGGGTGATGAGCGCGTGCATGTCGAGGCGGATGCCCGGATCGAGCGCACCGAACGGCTCGTCCAGCAACAGGATGCGGGGATGCTTGACCAGCGCCTGTGCGATCGCCAGCCGTTGCTGCATGCCGCCCGACATCTGTGCCGGATAGACGTCAAGGCTGTGTTCGAGACCGACCGCTGCGAGCATCCCGACCGCGGTTTCGCGTGCGGCGCGGCGCTGCGCACCGAACAGCCGCGCGGCAAAGGGTGCCTGCGCGCATTCGATCCCGAACATCACGTTGCGTAAGGCCGTGAGATGCGGGAACACTGAATAGCGCTGGAACACGACGCCGCGATCGGGGCCGCATTCGGCGCGCATCGTTCGGCCGTCGAGCAGAACCTGGCCGCGGCTCGGCGCCTCCTGGCCGAGGATCAGGCGGAGGAAACTGCTCTTGCCGGCACCGGACGGACCGACGACCGCGACGAAGCTGCGCTCGGCGATCTCGAGCGAGACGCGTTCGAGCACGATCTTGTCGCCATATTCGACCCAGATGTTGCGCATTTCGAGAAGCGGGCTCACCGGCCGGCTCCATGCGCCCAAGGGAAGCCGCGGCGGCTGACGAACAGCAGCAGCGCGTCGGCCGCGATCGCGAGCAGCGAGATCCAGGCGACGTAGGGCAGGATGATGTCCATCGCGAAATAGCGCCGGACCAGGAAGATGCGGTAGCCGAGCCCGACATCGGAAGCGACCGCCTCGGACGCGATCAGGAACACCCATGCGGGTCCCATCGACAGCCGCAACGCCTCGATCAGGCGCGGCATCAACTGCGGCAGGGCGACCCGGATCGACAATTGCCAGCTGTTGGCGCCGAGCGTCTGCGCCTTGACCGATTGCTCGACTGGCAGGGTCGCGACGAAGCTGGTCAGGTCGCGCGTCATGAACGGAGCGATGCCGATCGCGATCAACGCGATCTTCGAGGCTTCGTCGAGCCCGAGCACGATGAACAGGATCGGCAGCACCGCGACCGGCGGGATGACCGCGATCACCGCGACCATTGGGCCGAGAATGGCGCGCGCGAGCGGCATGACGCCGAGCAGCAGGCCGAGCACCAGCGCGGTCGCGGTCGCGATGGCAAGGCCGATCCCGAGCCGGTACAGGCTCGCCAGCGTGTCGGCGACGAGGATGATGCGATCGGTCGACGGATCGCGATCGGTGGTGAAGCCGCGAATGGCCTGCGCCATCGCCTCGAAGGTCGGCAGCACCTTGTCAGAGGGATTGTCGAGGTGGCGCGCCTCGGAGGCGAGCAGATAGACGAACAGCAGCGCCACGATCGGCAGCGCGCCCAGCAGCAATCGTGCCCCGCGTCCGAGGCGAATGTCGACGAGCCGGGTCAATGCGGATGCCTAGCGCCGGTCCGATCGCACGTGTCGGATGTCGGCATAACGGAATGTGTTGGCAGTACGCTCATTTCATCCCCCGATTTTACGCATGGCCAAGGCATGCTCCTCCGTTCGTCGGAACGGCTGTCCCGACGTTGCTCGTCCTCTGTGTTTGCCCTCGCCGTGCTGGTTTGGGGCTACAGCTTCCCGTCCGCCGCCAGCTTCATGTAGCTCGGGTCGAACCGCAGCTTCACGTTCTTGGTATCGCCGAGCGTCTTGCCGCCGGCGAAGGTGATGCCGATCGTATCGACTGATTTCGCGCTCGGCCCGAACAGGCCGTGCGCGAAGCTGAACTGACGGACCCGGTCGGTCACCGTGATCAGGTCCGGGTTTTCCGCATAGGCGACCGCGTCCTGCGGCTTCGCGTACAGGTGCGTCGTCTTGAGCTGTTCGTCGAAACTCGCCTCGGTCGTGCCCGCGGCCTTCGCCATCGTGGCGCGCGCGGCGCGGCCTGCGGCGTCGTTGCGGGTCATGATCGCCATCGTTTCATACCAGATGCCGGCGAGCGCCTTGCCGAGGTTCGGGTTGGCCTTCAGCGTCGCGGTGCTGACGTTGAGCGTGTCGAGAATTTCGTTGGGAATCTTCGAGCTGTCGAACACCTGCGTTGCGCCCGGCGTCGCGCGGATCGTCGACAGCTGCGGGTTCCAGGTCACGACCGCGTTCACGGTCGGGGAGGCGAACGCCCCGACGATGTCGGCGTCGCCGGTGTTCACCGTCTTCACATCGGCGAGCTTCATGCCGCTCAGTTCCAGACCGCGGGCGAGCAGGAAATGCGACACCGACAGTTCGACGAGCTTGACCGAGCGCCCCTTGATGTCGGCCATCGTCCCGCCGTTCTTGAGCACCACGCCGTCATTGCCGTCGGAATAATCGCCGATCAGCAGCACGGTGGTATCCTTGCCACCCGCCGCCGGAATGGTCAGCGCATCCATCGTCGTGCAGACCACGCCATCGAGCTTGCCCGCGGCGTATTGGTTGACGGATTCGACATAGTCGTTGACCTGAACGAGGCGGATCTGGATGCCGTATTTATCGGCCCATTTCTTCACGATCCCAGACTGCTGCGCATACGCCCAAGGCATCCACCCGGTGTAGATCGACCAGCCGATCGCGAAGTCCTTCTTCACGACGCCGGCGCCGGTCGCGGATCCCGACGGCTTGCTGCCGCAACCGCCCAGCGCGAGCAGTATAGCGGCGGCTGCAACGCAATTCAGCCACGGTCGAGACACCATCAAGCACACCCCTTAGCCACCCGGTGATGCCAGCGCGCCGCCGTGCTCCGATATAAGCGGGAACAGGAACGGCAGATGTCGGCATCACCCCTTTGGCGACGTTGGCGTGCCCGGGATCATCGATGAAGACATAAAATAATGATGAAAGGCATAGTTGAAATCTATGCCCTGCGTTGCGCCCTATGCCTTCGGGTCACTTCGTCCAAAAACAACTGTGTGGCGGTATCGCGTGACGGCTCCGCCCGCGCGAGCAGAAAGATGTCGTAGGCGGGCTCCGCATCGGCGTAGAGCAGTGGCCATAATCGCCCCTTCGCGACGGCATCCGCAGCGGCAAGCACGGGCAGGAAGCCGATGCCGACGCCGAGGGTGATCAGTCGAGCCGCCTCATTGATGTCTTCCGCATGACCGTTCGCCTTCGTGCCGAGACGGTAGCGACGGCGCAGGCGGGTGATGGTGTCGAGTTCGTCCTCGCCGGTCAGGACGAATCCCTCGTCCTTCAGTTCGCCCAGCCGCTCGACGCGGTGCCCAAACAGGGGGTGGCTGCGCGCGCAATAGAGTTGCTGGCGTTCGACGAACAGGGGTTCGTAGACCAGGCTGCTCCGCGCGTTGCTGTCGTAACCAACGCCGATCTCGGCCTCGCCATGCTCCAGCGCGTCGAGCACCGCGCGCCAGGGCGAGACGCGGATCTCGATATGGATGTTGGGATTTCGGCGGTGGAAGCTGGCAATCGCTTCGTCGAATTCGGTGGAGGCGACCGCCGAAATCAGCTGGATGCGAACGATGCCCTCGACCCGCTTGGTCGCCTGCGCGACCTGATGCGGCACCATCCTTGCAGCTTCGAGCATCTCCTCGCAGATGCCGAGCAAGGCAGTCCCCGCGGCCGTCATCTCGACCCCCGACGAGGACCGGTTCAGCAGCTGTTCGCCGACCTGTTCCTCGAGCCGTTTGAGCGCGGCGCTGATGCTCGGCTGCTGCTTGTTCAGTTTTCGGGCGGCCGCGCCGATTCCGCCGGCGCGGACGATTTCGACGAAGGTCCGCAGCAGGTTCCAGTCGACCCGACTGGCGAACGTCTTGTCAGGCAGGAACGCGCTATCGACCAAACACATGGCTCCAGGATCTTGGAGCGCATCTTTAGCCGCGCGACGTTCATACGCAACGTGCGCCCGGAATTCATGGGGGAGCATCGGGAACCTGGTCGATCGTCGCGATGCTACGCGTTCAGCAGGCGTCGTCGAAACAGCGCCTTGATCCGGCGATCTTCCAGAACCCGCCCGATAACATAGAGTGCCGCGAACATACCCGCAAAGACATAGGCGGGTGTCGCCGAAGGCTTCTTGTCGTCCTCGTCCGCCTTCTTCTTCTTTTTCGGCGGGTCGGGTTCAGGGGCGCCCAGCGCCTTATCGATCGGGTTCAGCACCACGGGCGGCTTCTTGACCTCGGGCTTCTTGCCCTTGGCCGCGGTCCTCGCCTGCTCGAATTTGCCGAGGACGATCGTCGTCTGGGCAAAGGCGAGAAACAGGAAGGGTGCGAGAAAGCAGAACAGCAGCGCGCGGCTGGCGAGGCGGTATCGCAACATCAGGCCGGGCGCGTCCTGTTCGATCCGCAGGACGCCGCCATCGAAAACGGCCATCTTGTCTTGGGCGGCCTGGTTCTCCTTCCGAAACGTCAGCGTGTCGCCTGCCCGGTCGTGGGTCGTCCCGGTTTGTTGGAACAATGGGTCGAGCCGTTCGAAGGCGTCGTCGGCAGAGTCGCCCGGGGCTAGCGCGAGACTGCCCTCCACGTGCCAGATCCCGTCGATGAAGCGCCGATAGACGGAGTATCCGAGCGGTGCGCGTGGCGACGTTGCGTCGAACGCCATGGCTCGGTCTGCGGCCGAAGCGCCTCCGGTCATTCTGCGGGGACCATCGGGGCCGACGCCATTGGGCCCATCGATCGCCGTCCGAACCGTTCCCTGGCCGACTTCCACCCTTCGGTGAAGGTGTAGGTCATGGTCTCACGGACCGACATGGGTCGACCGCCTTCCATCCCGAGCAGTTCGGCCTCACCGTCGACGCACGTCCCGAACAGGCGATCGATGATTACCCAGGTATTCGAATAATTGCTGCGGCTGGCCTCAAAGTCCTGCGAGTGATGCACGCTGTGATGCTCGGTGGTGTTGAACAGGAAGCGCCACCAGCGCGGCGAATTGAAGCGGACGTTGATGTGCTGATAGGTGCCGACCGCGAGGCCGAAGGCCCCCGCGAGCAAGGCGGCGCGCGGCACGAAATCGAAGAACCCGCCGATGCCGAGCCCGATCAGGAACAACTCGACCGGATTGCCGACCGCGCCCTTGTTGACGTTAAGCTGGGTGATGTAGTGATGCGGCGCGTGTGCGAGCCACAGCGGATGCCAGTTGTGCATCCCGCGATGCATCCAATATTGCCCGAAATCGAACACCAGAGAGATCATCAGCGCCTGCACCAGCAAGGGTAGGCCGGTGAACCAAGCGAACTTTTCCCAGTCGAACGCATGCTGGATCGCCTCGATCATCGCACCGTCGCCGATATAGCTGTCGATCAGGCGGACGACGGTGAAGCCGATCCCGACGTAGAAGAGATCGGTAGTCAGTTCCTTCCAGGTCAGCCGCCAGCTTTCATGACGCGGGGCCAGCCATTCGAGGCCCAGTAAAAGGAGCTTGAAGCCGATACCGATCCCGATCGCGGTCGACGCCTTGGCGATCGAATTGGGCGCGTAGAACCAGAAGGCTATCAGCGCGAACAGCATCGTCGGCTGAAACCACGTGAAGAAGATCTGCTTCACCGGGCCGCCCTCGACCTTGGGGATGTTTTCCCAACCCACGATGACCGGCGCCTGTGCTCCGATGATCCTCTTGCCTACGCGAACTCCGTTCATCTTGTCCCCGCGAAATCAAGTCTCGGAGGTTAGATGCCCGAGATCACGGAGCGGCGTCATACGTCATCGGACGTATATCGTGGGGAATAGGGGGCTGGAGAAATGAGCTCTGACAGCTATAATTTGAACCGTCCCGAGATGAAGGACCCCTCGTTCGAGCAACAGGACGTGGCCGTTTTACAGCTCGAAAGACGCCGACATTCTGACCGTGCGAGCCGCGCCGACGTAGAGGGTCGTGCCACCCGTCGCCCAATATCGCCTGTCGGTCAGATTATCCCCGTTCACGCGCAGGGTCAGTATCCTGCCGTCTTCGAGCGGAACACGGTAACTGCCACCTGCACTGTAGGTCACGAAACCGGGCAGGCGCGCCAGATTGACTGCGTCTGCGAAGCGGGTGCCAGTGTAATAGGCACCGGCATTGATCGCGAAGCGATCCCATGCCGGGGGCCGGTACTGGACGAACGCCGAACCCGACCAGCGCGGCGCGTTGAGCACGCGTTTGCCGTCGAGCAAGGCCGAGCCGGTCCGCATCTGGATCGCGTCGAGATACTGACCGGTGAACGCGACGTCGAATCCACGGCCGATCGCGCCGAGAATCGAGCCTTCGATACCCCGGTGATTGGCGCGGCCATTGGCGACATAGACGTTGGTCGTGTCGGTGTAGGCAAGCGCACGGTCGATATCGAACCACGACAGCGAGGCCGTGGCGCCCAGGATCGTGGCGCGCGCACCGATTTCCCATTGGCGACTGCGCGCCGGTCCCAGCGTCTTCCCGACATTGGCTGTTCCGTCCGGTGCAACGCCGGCGCTTTCGAGGCCCTGAATGTACGAGGCATATAGGCTGGTCGCTGCGGTCGGATGCAGGATCAGCGCGGCCGTGGGCGTGATGGCGTGGGTCGTATAGTCGACGTCGCTGGCCCGGGTCCGGTAGCGGACGCCGCGGAGGCCGCCGACGATGTCGATGCTCTTGCCAAGTGACATGACGTCCATGACGTAGACGCCGGTGTCGTTCACCGTGTTGCCGCGGTTCACGGCGCGCGAGGCGACCACCAGGCTCGACAGATCGATCGTCACCGGGTCGTAGAGGTTCTGTGCGACCGCCGCATATCTCACCTGCTGCTGGTCGCCCCGGTATTGCCGCGTCGTTGCCACGCCGACCAGAAGGTCGTGATCGACCGGCCCGGTCGTGAACGTCCCCGCCAGTTCGCCCCGGACGTAGCGGTTCTGCCAGAACTGGCCAGGTGTATCCGTTAGCGTGAGACGCCCGGCACCGGTCGCGAGATTGATCGTACCGAGTGTCGCTATCATGCGATCCCGGTACGCGTTCGCGATGCCGCCTTCGACGCGCGCGGACCAGCCGGGTGAGATTCGGTAGTCGGCACGGGCAACCATGTTCAGGCCCTGCGTCGTGAAAGGCGCGCCATCGGGTGCATAGCGTTGCCGCGGCGAGGGGGCCGCGGGCAAGGTTATGACGCCGCCCACTGCAGCGGGGAGCGTGATGCCGCCCGGCTCCTCACCTTTGCGACGATAATATTCGGCGTCGGCATGAAGCGTGAGGCGATCACTTGCGGTCCAGTCGAGCGCGCCGCTCAACACCTGCCGGTCGCCGCCGACGCCATCGGTGGTCGATCGCGTGCGTGCCGAGAAGGCGTTGACCCGCAGCCCGAGCTGCCGCTCGCTGCCGAAGCGCCGGCCGACGTCCACGCCGCCGCCGAAGCCGCCCTCGCTGTCGCCGATCCCATAAGCGGCGGTCACATCGCGTGCGCCGGCGCGCTTGGTCACGAGATTGACGACGCCCGACGGCGTCGCGATGCCGTAGTACAGCGCGGAGGCCCCTTTGAGCAGTTCCACCCGCTCCTTGTTTTCCAATGGCATCGGCGCGAAGTTGACGATCGGCAGGCCGCCGTTCAGCCGGTAATTGGTTTGGGCATCGATGGCGATGCCCCGCGCTAGGAAGGTGTTGCTGTTGAACGGGCTGGTCGTCTGCTGCGTCACGCCAGGAGTGTTGCGCAACGCATCGTCCAGCCCCAGCGCTCCCTGATCGTTCAAGAGTGCGCGGTCCACGACGTTGACCGTCGCGGGCGTGTCGAGCACGCTGCGATTACGAAAGGCGCCGACCTGAACGGTGTCGACGCCATAGCTGGGCGCCGCCCCCGTGACCACGATCTCCTCGTCGAGCGAGCGTTCTCTTTGGGGCGCCTGTCGTTCCGACGTGGCAGGCGCAGCGCTGCTGGCCGCTGCGGCCGCGAGCATGAAGGAGAGCATCGAAAGCCTTTTCTACTTTACTGCCCTGCGGCTAGTAAATATGCGACTGCCTATCAATAGCAATATAGAGTCGGTGGAGCAATATGAAGCGTGGCAGTTGCCGTCTGGTTTCGTGAATGCTGGGTCGCCAGCCGACCGCGGTGCGCGCCGTCAGCGACATGTACCTTCCCCCTCGGCGTGCCGCTCAACGGGGTGTGCCCGCCGAGCACAAGTGTTTTACGCGAGGTGAGCCGCGGTGTTTCGTAGGTCGGCCGTTACACAGCGTGGGAAGCCTGAATGTCTGTCCGGTCTAGATCTCGACTCCCAGGCGGATCGATACGGTGCGCGGCGCGGCGGGATAATTGGTCGTGCGCGCGACCGGCTGCTCGATATAGAATGTGTCCGCCACGTTCCGGACGATCAGGCCGAGGCGATAGCGATCAGCGATCCGATAGTCGGCGGTCATGTCGACGCGCGTGTAGCCCGGGATGCTGTAGGTGTTGGCAAGGTCCCCCTCGCGCTCGCCGACACGCGTCGCACCCGCGCCCAGCATGACACCCGCCAGCGGGCCACTGGCGACGCGATACGTGGTCCATAGGCTGGCGCTGAACTCGGGTACCCCGCGCAGGCGGTTGCCGACCGCGATCACGCTGTCGCGAGTCACCGTCGCATCGAGATAGCCGGCGCTGGCGATCATCCGCCAGCCCGGCAGGATCTCGCCGCTCAGATCGATCTCGGCGCCGCGCACGCGCTGCTGCCCGGTTACCACGACGAAGCCGCTATTGTCCGGGTCGGCGCTCGAAACGTTGTTCTTGGTGATGTCGAACACCGCCGCGGTCGCGATCAGGCGGCCGTCCGCCGGGGTCAGCTTGACGCCGGCCTCGTATTGGCGACCGGTTTCGGGCGGGGCCGAGCCGCCCCCGAAAAGGCTGGCGCTACGTGGCCGGAACGAGGTCGACCAGTTGCCGTACACCGCGACCACCGGGTGCGGATGCCAAACGAGACCAAGCCGCGGCGATGCGCGTCGGCCGTTCTCGACGGTGCGGACGCTGTTGTCGATCGTCGTCTGGTCGACATCGTCCCAGCGCACGCCCGCAAGGATGTCGATTGTGTCGGCGATGCCGATTTGGTCCTGGACATAGCCCGCGCGGTAGCGCGCATCGACCGCGATCGTCCGTGCCGGTATGAATGCGCCGGGTTGCGCGCCCTGGACCGGGTTGGCGATGCTGATGCGGGCCAACGTCGCGCGCGCTTCGCTGGTATCGCGGTGTGCGTCGACATATTCGAAGCCGGCGAGCATCAGATGATCCAGCGGACCGGTGCGAAAGCGGATCAGCGCCTCGCTCTGGCTCGTGGTCGCCGAGACCTGCTGGACCTGCTTTACACCGCGACGCAGGACGAACAGTCCATCGGTGCTGAGACCGGTGAAATCGGCGACCGTACGGCCGCTGTCGCCCGACTGGCGCGACACGATCTGGCGCAGCGTCAGCCAGTCGGTCACGTCGTGCTCGATGCGTCCCCGGATCGTGTGCGAACGGCCGTAATTCTTCGACCATGGCTCGCCGAAGCTTCGCCCGATGGGTCCCGCAACGGCATCGCCTACGACCACCAGCCCGCGGTCGCCTGGGCTGGTCTGGTAGGTATAGTCATAGTCGATATCGGCGCGCGTCTTCGTGCCAGGCCGCCAGGCGAGCGTCGGTGCGAAGAACATGCGGGCACCGTCAGCCTGAAAATCTCGGAAGCTGCCGGTTTCCTGCCCCGCCATGCTGACGCGCGCGGCGAGCATATCGGTGAGCGGCCCGGTCACCGACAGCTGTCCCCGCCGCAACCCGAAATCGTTGGCTTGCGCCGCCGCCTCGAGCCCGAAGTCCTGCGAAGGGCGGCGGGTGACGATGTTGATCGTGCCGCCCGGCTCGCCGCGCCCGTAGAGCACCGATGCTGGGCCCTTCAGCACCTCGACCTGCGCGACGTTGGCGAGATCGCGGACTGTCTCGGTGAAGTTCTGCGCGGGGCTGAGCAGGATGCCGTCGACCGCGTAGGAATTCACCTCGAACCCGCGCACCATGAACAGCTCGGAGCGATTGCCCTGCGTGCCGCCCTGCTGGACGTTGGACACGTTGGCGACGGCATCGCCCAGCCGCGTGATCTGCTGCTCGTCGATCACTTCGCGTGGGATCACCTGGATCGCCTGCGGGATATCCTCGATCCGGGTCTGCGTGCGGGTGGCTCCAGCCGCCTGCTCGGGACGAACGCTGTGGCGACGCCCGGTGACAAGGATCTCGTCGAGCAGCGAACCGTCCTGCGCGGACATCGGAAGCGGGGCGAGCGCGGCAAGGAGACTCGAGGCAAGCAGCGCATGACGGACGTGCATCAATAGATATCCCGACGGTACGAGGAGGTGGCGATCATCGTCTCGACACGATCGTCGCCGAGGATCGCCCGGAGTGCGGCATCGACTTCGCTCGCCATCCCGGCGAGACTGCCGCAAACGTAGAACGCGGCACCGCGGTCCGCCCAGTCGACGATTCCCGACGCGTTCTCGAAGAGCAGGTGCTGGACGTATCGACCGCACCCTGCGTCGCGGGAGAACGCGCGATCGATCCGGGCAAGCGTGCCGCGGCCGAGCAGCATATCCAGTTCGTCCGCGAACGGCCGGTCATGGCCTGCGCTGCGTTCGCCGTAGAGCAACCAGGCGGGGCCGCCGCCGGTCCGCGCACGGTCGCGCAGATGCGCCATCAGCCCGGCGAGACCGGTCCCGTTGCCGATCAGCACGAGTGGCGTGGCCGCGTCCTCCGGCGCCGCGAACCCGGGGTTCGCGCGGATGCGAACCGGGATCGGATCGCCGATCGCCGCGACTTTCGTGAGCCAGCCAGAGCCGATGCCCAGCCCGCCATCCGCCGCAGGACATTGCCGCACGAGGAGCTCGACAACCCCGGACGCTGCGATCGATGCCACCGAATAGTCGCGGTGCGGCAGCGATTTCAGTGCGGTGGGATCGACGATCAGATCCTCCGGCAAGACCGCGGTGGCGAGCGCCTCGCGCAATGCGGCATCGCCGATCGCATCGCTGGCGGCGAGTGCGCGGTCGATCCGCGTCGGATCGTGCCGCGGCTGGATTTCGGCGATCGCGCCCGGTGCCCAATCGGCATCGGCTGGTGCGGCCAGCACGACGCGGTAGACCGGCGCACCCGGACTGCCCGGATTGACCAGCGTGCGCTCGACCAGCGGCCACGGCGCATAGGCTGCCGGCTGCCAATCGGGCTGTTCGGTATCGGCGCCGATCGCGTGCAGCTGTTGCTGCCAGTGCCGTTCGCCATCGGTATCATCGCCATCGAGTTCGACCATATCGAACAGCCGCCGCGCGCCGCCGGCATGGGCCCACGCATCGACGCGGTGGCCGAACGCGCAGAAGTCGGCATATTCGCGGTCGCCGAGCGCGAGCACCGCATAATCGACGCCGGACAGGTCGGCCGCCGTCGCCATGACCGAGCGCTCGAACGCGCGCGCCGGGTCCGGCGCATCGCCCTCGCCGTACGTCGCGACGACGAACAGCACGGTGCCGGCGGCGCGCATATCCGCAGGCGACACCGCCGCCATTGCGCGAACCGTCGCCTGCGGGAACGCAGCGGCGCTCAACCGGGCGAGCCGCTCCGCGGTCCCGGTCTGCGAGGCGTGGACGACGAGGACG
>Ga0265296_1003047_pt1 | contig 16071 bp, 16 predicted proteins | sample MunlanPumphouse1_FD_189073 | JGI IMG/M metagenome (GOLD analysis project Ga0265296, IMG submission 189073) | Groundwater microbial communities from a municipal landfill in Southern Ontario, Canada - Pumphouse #1 | ecosystem: Environmental > Aquatic > Deep subsurface > Groundwater | place... | reverse complement strand
ATCTGCTCCTTTGCTTCCTATTGTAAGGTCTTTAGTAAATACATATCCTAGTGAAATGGTTGAAGGTGATGTTAGGGATACGGTTGTTGATGATGAGGTTGTAGAGGTGGAGGTGGTTGTAGCTGTTGTGGAAGCTGTTGACTCTGTGGTACTAGATGTAGATACAGAAATATCTGTGCTTGCTTGAGTAATTATTCTTCTAGGACGAACTGTTGTAAACACCCAATTAGTATTATTTCCACCATCAACAGAATGTGTTTGGGTAATCTGTTTTCCACTTGAAGCATCTGAATCCATAACATCAACATAACTTATGACAAGAGTTGAAGCATTATTTGCAGATAGATTCCATGTAGTTGGAGTAGTGCTTGAACGCAATAATAGGAGATGATCTGCTATGCCTGATAGAGTAAGTGTTCCTCCAGAAGCTATTGTGGTGGTGGAGTTTGCTGCAAAAGTCAAAGTATCAGTTGCTGTTGTTGATTTTGTGAAATTATAGAAAGTTGTGCTTCCTGTAATAGATTGGGCAGTTCCATTTAGATTGACTGTTCCTGAGTTTGCATTGAATGTTCCTGAGTTTGAGAAGTTGCCTGCTATAGAAAGTGTTCCTGATGGAGCTGTGAAGGTACCGGAGGAGATGGTGAGGTTGGAGGGAATCGTTAAAGTAGCACCTGATGTAAAGGTTCCACCTGTACCATTTATTCTTAAATTACCATAACTCCAACTCTTTATGACTCTTGTTCCTGATGTAGCAATGTATTCTACGGTTGAATTTGCGCTTAATGTAGGTGTGGAAAGTGCTCCCCCTCCAACAGCTGTTTCACCACCTTGAAGTCTGAGACTAGAACTTACATTGAAAGTAGTTATGGCTGAGAATTGATAGCCAGCTAAATTTAAAATACCACTTGAAGATACTGTAGTGCTTGCGACGCTTTGGTTGGCTGATAAAGTTACTGTGTTTGAGTCTATGGTAGCTGTATCATACTGACCAGGATAATCTACTCCCTCAGTTGAACCTCCATTACCCCATGTAGCTCCTGCATTCCAATTTCCGCTTGCAACATCATTAAAAGATACTGGTGCAACGCTACCGCCATCAGTCATAGTCCATCCGTGAGAGCTTATGATATTTGCTCTGGCAGTTGCTGGAGCGCCTGTGTAATATTTGGAACCACCTCCATTAAATGTAACACTGCTATGCAAAGATCGTGCAGACCAGCCAATTAAGAGATTGCTGTAATTAGCAGATGATAATGTTACTCCAAAAAACATATTCGCCATATTCGTAACATTTGATACATCCCAGCCACCTAAGTTTTGATTAAACGCTGAAGCAGTATAGAACATACCGTACATATCATTAACATTTGATACATTCCAATTACTTATATTTTGGTTGAATGATGAAGCACCGAAAAACATAGCATTCATATTTGTAACGCTTGATACATTCCAGTTTGCAATATTTTGATTGAATGCTGTGGCATTGTAGAACATAAGATACATATTTGTAACACTTGAAGTTGAAACAAACCAGCTTCCTATATTTCCGTTAAACGCCGAGGCATAACCAAACATACTGCTCATATCCGTAACCCTTGATACATTCCAACTGCCGATGTTTTGATTAAATGCTGTGGCACCATAAAACATACTGCTCATATTCGTGGTACTAGATACATCCCAATTTACTATACTTGAACTGGCATTATTGTTGAATGAAAAAGCGTTAAAAAACATACTGGTCATATTTGTAACATTTGATACATTCCAGCTTCCAATGTTTTGGTTGAATATTGAAGCGCCATAAAACATGCTGCTCATATTTGCAACACTTGATACATTCCAACTACTTATATCTTGATTAAACGCCGAAGCGCCGTAAAACATACTGCTCATATCCATAACAGTTGATACATTCCAGCTTCCGATATTTTGATTGAAAGATGTAGCACCATTAAACATATAGCTCATATTTGTAGTGCTTGATACATTCCAGCTACCAATGTTTTGATTAAATGCTGTGGCATTGTAAAACATACTGCTCATATTTGTAACACTTGATACATTCCAACCTCCTATGTTTTGGTTGAATATTGAAGCGCCATAAAACATACCGTACATATCATTAACAGTTGATACATTCCAGCTTCCGATATTTTGATTGAATGATGAAGCGCCATAAAACATAGCATTCATATTTGTAATGCTTGAAGTTGAAACAAACCAACCACTAATGTCTTGGTTAAATAGCGAATCATTATAGAACATAAGATTCATATTTATAACATTTGATACATCCCAGCTGTTCATAGAAGGGACAGTATCAATACTGCTGCTTGCAAAAGCATAAGACATATTGGTTGTTCCAGTTAAATTCAAAACATCCGTTGCGGTGATTTTTAAATTAGAAGTTCCATAAAAATAGCCGTTGGAATTACCAAGCTGTAAAATTCCCCATTGACTGATATCTTTTATTTTTAATCTATCTCCAGTATTGTTAAATCTCCAGCCATTTATTGTTCCGCTTATACTAACTGTTACAGATGTTGTTGATACTGAGTAAGTGTGAGTTACTTCCGCTTGATTCCATGTAGTAATAGAGCTAGTACTTTCATCTCCCCAATCAATAATGAAGTTGTATGTTCCTGTGGATTCAAGAGGAAGAGTAATTTGACTGTCATTACTTGAACCAGTAGATGTCGCAGTAGTATTCCATGTTGATACAAATGGCAATGCAAATGCTTTTGCAGGTATTAATGTAAATAAAAATACAGCAAAAACTCCAATTAAAAGAGTTGATGCAATTCTAGTAAGATGAAATTTATTTTCTTTTTTCATTATGTTATGTTTTTATATTTGAAATACTATCCACACTCTATAATTGTATCAAACATTTAAATATGTTCAATGGTGTCAGTCGTGCAAAAAACGGTCTCACTTCGTGAGACCGTTTTTTGCACAATTTTCTATAAACTACTAATTAATAGTTTACTTTAATGTAACTTTTCCTCCTGCTGTTTCTATGGCTTTCTTAAGAGCTTCTGCTTCTTCCTTCTTCATTTCTTCTTTCAAAACTGAAGGGGCTGCGTCTACTAAATCCTTAGCTTCTTTAAGACCAAGTCCCAAAGCTTCTTTAACTGCTTTGATAACTGCTATTTTTTGTGCACCTCCATCTGTAAGTTCAACTTTAAAAGATGATTTCTCTTCTTCTGAAGCTGCTGCTACTGCTGGACCTGCAACTGCAACTGCTGCAGCTGATACTCCGAAGTGTGCTTCAAGAGTTTTTACAAGCTCATGAAGGTCTATTACTGACATTTTTTCTACTTCCGTAACCAAAGCTTTAAACTTTGCAGGAATTTCTACTTTTTTTGTTTCTTCCATTGTATTTAATAAATTAATTTGTAATAAAACTAAACAGTCTTTGTCTTTGCAATTGCATCAAGTACGACTGCAAATCTTTGAATTGGTGAATTGATAAGATTGACGAATTGAGCATAAAGAGTTTTCTGTGAAGGAATCATAGCTACTGCTGTCATCTCTTCTACAGACATATATTTTCCCTCAAAAACACCTCCGACAATTTTTACATTATCTTTATATTTTTTCTGAAAAGAATAAAATTCTCTTGCTGGAGCTGTAAGGTCCTCGCCATAAACCATAGCTAGTTCTCCAACAAAATCTGGCATTTCTCCTTCTATTCCAGCTTCTTTAAGAGCAATTTTTGCTAAAGTTTTTCTGACTACCATGTATCCTACTCCCTCTTTTCTCAAAGCTCTTCTCATAGCCATATCGTCTGCAACTACCAAGTGATGGAAGTTTACAAATACAACTGACTTAGATTTTTTCAAAGCTTCAGCAACTTTTTCAACCAACTCTTTCTTTTTTGCTTTTGTAATGGGCATTCTAATTTTTGTTTCATAAATAAAAAATCGACCTTATAAATATAAGGCCTCTAAACAATAGAGTTTGACCTCGATCGGATTTCTTCCCTTTCAGGATACCGATTGTCTTTGGCCTTAATGCAAATATAATAGCAGAAAATAAAAAAAAGTAAACCCGCAGTGAACTATAAAATTACTTACTTTCCCCCAGATTTTTTACCAAGATTGTCTATTACTCTCTGGAATTTATCCATTATTTCTTTGATTCCTTCCTTTTTCTTACTATCATTTTCTTTGTCATATTTATCTCCAAGTTTTTGTTCTTCATCTTTAAGATACTTTAAAGTTTCTTCTGAACTTTCAGGGTTATTAGAAAACGCATTTATTATTGCATCTTCTTTTTTTTCTTCTTCAGATTTTTCAGCCTCTGCTGGTTCAGATGTTCCTTCTTGTTCTCTGAACATGGCTACTAAATCTTCGGGAGTTATTTTGTTTTCATCTTTATTTTTATTTTCATACATTTCCATAGCCCTGAAATTATACCATTACAAAAATAACGTGTCAAATAGATGTTATACGGCTCACTTTTTACCCCAAATTACTTTTATATAAATAATCTTAGAATATAGATGCTTTGACTTCCATATTTAAACCATTGTGTTCATCGCTTCGTACAAACACATTCCATTTTCCATTAGTAAAATGACTTTCATCTGTTGTTGTTTTATATCCGAGATTTAGTAATTTATCATAATATGCCTGTACTGTTTTTTTGTGCTCTTCCACCAATACTTCAGTAACACCGACATTTTTATATGTGCAAATCACCCATAAATTATCATCAGTTGCTGAAAAAATACCCCTGCTGCCATCAATAAAAGTCCCCTCAGGTTCTGGTACTCTATCTGCCCAATTATTAGGCCATCCAACTTTAGTTGCATCGGCAGAAAGACCATCCAAAGTATAAGTTGCACCATCATTTCCAGTTAGGGATAAAACAATGCGTATTTTATAATTTCCCTTAGTCAACAAAACACCGCCATATTTCATTGAAGAAATCTCTTTCTCCGTCAATGTCTGCTCTTGATACTGGGTAAGATACGTCTCAAATTTAGCTTCAAATCCATTACTTTCCATACGCTTAACATAATCTTCTAAAACGTTTCGCGACACTCCAGTGTATGAAAGACGTATACGAGTACTATAGATATTAGCAGTATTAATTGTTCCAGGTAGCGGCAGAATTTCTGCCGGAATTCCTTCGGGCCAGTTAGATGGTGAACCAGTAACAGATTCTTTTCCTGAATTGGTAGTAGATTTATTTTCTGATTTTACTAATGTACTTCCATACGCTACAGACAAAATTACTCCTGTTATAAGCAATATTAGAATCGCAATTTTAATATTAATTAACCCAATATTTTTTCTCATATTCATAATATAACATTTCCTTATTTAAAAAACAGCCCATAGGGCTGTTTTTTAATTTTATTATTTTTCTGCTTTTGCTTTTCCTACTTTTCTTCTTGAAACTACCAAGTGATTTGAATATTTCTTTGGTGTTCTTGTTTTTTGTCCTTTTCCGACATGCTGACCCCAACGAGTTTTGGCAAATCTCAAACCTCTGCCTTGTTTTCCTTCTCCTCCTCCGTATGGGTGGTCTACTGGGTTCATAACTGAAGCTCTGACTGTAGGTCTAATACCTAACCATCTTGATCTTCCAGCTTTTCCAACATTAACAAACCATTGTTCATCGTTTGAAACATTTCCAATACATGCCCATGCATTTTCTGGAACTTTTCTAATTTCTGTTGATGGAAGTTTAATGTGGACATATCCAGCATTGTTAGCAACTATCTGACCAAAGTTTCCTGCTGATCTGCAAAGCTTTGCTCCTCCGCCTACTTTTATTTCAACATTGTAAACAAATGAGCCTACAGGAATCTTTTTTAAAGGAACTCTGTTTCCTGCTTTTAATTCAGCGTTTTCTGAAACGATAAATGTATCCCCTACTTTCATGCCTTTTGGCAAGAGAACATATCTTTTTTCTCCATCTTTGTAGTATACGAGTCCGATAAATCCAGTTCTGAACGGATCATACTCAACTGTTTTAATAACAGCTGGTATATCTTTTTTATCATAAACAAAGTCTACATCTCTGAAGAGTTTTTTATTTCCAGATCCTTGATGTCTTACTGTAATTCTTCCTTTATTGTTTCTACCAGAAACTTGTTTGTATCCTTTTGTTAGAGACTTTTCTGGAGAACTTGCAGTAATAACCCCTCTGTAAGTAACAGTGGACATTTGTCTTCTAGCTGGTGATGTTGGTTTATAGAATTTCATATTATTTATTTATATTATTATATGAAAGCTATCTTATCTCCCTTTTTCAAGAATACAAGAGCTTTTTTTACAGCTTGTTTTACTCCTCTCTTTCCTCTAGCTGTAACATTTTTTGCTGGTAAATTTACTATGTTTATTTTTATAGGAGTTACTTTGTATACTAACTGCATCGCCTCGCCTATAGTTTTCTTTGTAGCATTTTTTGTAACTTCAAATGTATAGACATTTTGAGATTCAGATTTAATTCCTGCCTTTTCTGTGATTCTTGGCTTCTTTAAAATGGACAAAATATGATTTTTTTCTTGTGTATTTTTCATAATTATTATTTTGTCATTTTAGCCTCAATAAATTTGATTGATTCTGTTGGATTCTCTATTACAAGATACTTCATGTTCAATAAATCTACTGGGTTTATATTTCTAAGCTCATCGACTTCTACATTGCTGATATTAGAAAAACTCTTTTCAAAAGCCTGTTTTTTGCCTGAAATAGCAATGATAGCGCTGTTGTTTTTCTTGCTGAAAATATCTAAATATGCTTTTATTTTGCCAAATGATTTCAAAATCTCTATAGCTTCTGTTGTTTTTGGTTTTGCAATTTCAAATTTATCTACAAAAAGTATTTCTCCATCTTTCAATTTGCGAGATAAGATAGTATAAAGAGCTTTTACTTTCATCTTTTTATTTATCTTTCTGCCGTAATTCTTCAATCCGTTTGGACCATGAGCAACACCTCCGCCAACCCAGATAGGCGATCTTGTTGAACCGTGTCTGGCTCGTCCAGTACCTTTTTGCTTCCAAGGTTTTCTTCCTCCGCCGCGAACATCTCCTCTATCTTTTGTGTGAGCATAAATAACTCTGCTGTCTGAAAGCATTGAAGTTATAACTTGATGAACAAGGTCAGCATTCCATGAAAGTCCGAAAACATTTGCTGGCAATTTTACTTCGCCGACTTCTTTTCCGCTTTGATTGTATATTTTTGCAGAAGATAATTCAGGAAGTACTTTTGTTTCTTTCTTAGCGACCACTTTCTTTGTCTTGGTTGAAACTTTTTTAATGCTATTCTTTTTTGTTGTAGTTTTTTCCATAGTATTATCCTTTGATTTCTACAAGAGTGCCTCTTCTTCCTGGTACTGCACCGCTTATCAAAAGCTGATTATTCACCTCGTCGACGCCAAGGACTTTAAGATTTTTTACCGTGATTCTGTCTCCACCCATTCTTCCTGCCATTCTCATGTTTTTTGGAACTTTATTTCTCAAACCACCTCCGATAGAACCAGGTGCGTTTTCACAGTGTTTTTGTCCATGGCTTCTTGGCTGTCCTGCAAAACCATGTCTTTTGATAACGCTCTGATATCCTTTTCCCTTTGAAATAGCTGACACTTCAATGACATCTCCAACTGCAAAAGATGAAAGATTTATTTTTTCTCCAACTTTATATGGTGATGAATCGTCAACACAAAATTCCTTTAAATATCTTGCATTTACGCCGTTTAAATGGCCTTTCATCGGCTTATTTATATTTTTATCTTTTTTCTCTCCATAGCCGATCTGAACGGCAGAGTAGCCATCATTCTCCTTGGTCTTTATTTGAGTAATAGCTGAAGGTCCTGCTGTCAAAATGGTAGCAGGATGAACTTTTCCACTCTCATCAAAGACTTGAGTCATATTCTGTTTTATTCCTAGTATAAATTTCATGCTGTTTTAATTATAGATAGAGGACCACAAACCAAAAATTATCTGGCTTGCGGTCATATCGCCTGTAAATATTTAGATTTATTAGATCATTTTAACATCAATGTTCACACCTGAGGGCAAACTGATGTTTGTAAGTGCTTCAATAACTTTAGCGCTTGGATTTATAATATCTATCAATCTTCTGTGTATTCTCATCTCAAATTGTTCTCGCGCATTTTTGTAGACGAAAGACGCTCTGTTGACAGTATATTTTTTAATATCCGTAGGCAAAGGCACTGGACCAACAATCTTTGCATCATGTCTTAAAGCAGTTTCAATTATTTGCTTGACTGAAGCATCTAGTATTTTGCTGTCATAAGCTCTTACTCTTATTCTTAGAATAGAAGCAGCTTCTCCTTTTTCAACTGTTTTAGATGTTTTTGCTTTTGATGCAACCTTTGTATTCTTTTTTATTACTGTTTTTTCGGCCATATTTTAGTTATTAGCTGTTAGCTATTGGTCTGGGAAACTTTTGAAAAAATTTTCCTAAAAACCAATGACTCAAAGCTATTTTATGCAGTAACTTTTGTTATAACTCCTGAACCGACAGTTTTTCCTCCTTCTCTGATAGCAAATTTCATTTTGTCTTCTAGAGCAACTGGGGCAACAAGCTTAACTTTAAATGTAACTGTATCTCCTGGCATAACCATCTCTACACCTTCAGCCAAAGTAACATCTCCTGTAACATCGGTTGTTCTCATGTAGAACTGTGGCTTGTAACCTGTAAAGAATGGAGTGTGTCTTCCACCTTCCTCTTTCTTTAATACATATACTTCAGCTTCAAAATCTGTATGTGGAGTACATGATCCGATTTTTGCCAAAACTTGTCCTCTGTGTACATCTTCTTTCTTTGTACCTCTTAAAAGAACTCCGGCATTGTCCCCAGCTTGTCCTTCTTTAAGTTGTTTGTTGAACATTTCTATACCGGTAACTGTTGTTTTTGTTGTTGGTTTAATACCTACAATTTCAACTTCCTCTCCAACTTTCAATACTCCTCTTTCAATTCTTCCTGTAACAACAGTTCCTCTACCTTCAATTGAGAAGATATCTTCAATAGGCATAAGGAATGGCTTATCTACGTCTCTTACTGGAAGTGGAATGTATGAATCAAGAGCATCCATAAGTTCAGTTATGCATTTTGCACCTGCATCATCTGCTGTTTTTGCTGCAAGAGCGGCTGTTGCTGAACCTCTTATAACAGGAGCATTATCTCCATCAAAATTATATTTGTTCAAAAGTTCTCTAACCTCTGCTTCAACAAGATCCAAAAGCTCTGCATCTGGAACAAGGTCAACTTTGTTTAGAAATACTACTATCTTTGGAACTCCAACTTGGTTTGCCAAAAGAATGTGTTCTCTTGTTTGTGGCATAGGACCATCAACTGCTGAAACTACAAGAATAGCACCATCCATTTGAGCGGCTCCTGTAATCATGTTCTTAATGTAGTCAGCGTGACCTGGACAATCTACGTGAGCGTAGTGTCTCTTATCAGATGAATATTCAACGTGAGAAATAGCAATAGTGATGATTTTTGTTGCATCTCTTCTTCCTGCTGATTCTGAAGCTTTAGCAACCTGATCATAAGCGATAGGATTTGCTAAACCTTTTAATGACTGCACGTGAGTAATTGCTGCTGTCAAGGTTGTCTTACCATGGTCGATGTGACCAATTGTACCAACGTTTACGTGTGGTTTATCTCTTAAAAAATCTGCCATATTTTTTTGCTGATTTTATAAACAGAGTGCACGAGAAGTTTGCTCTATTTAGAAAACCAACTGATTGATTAATTCCCATCATTCACCCACCTGCTCAAGGCAAAGTTGGCGGACTGGGAAACTTATAAATTACGACTTGCAACTTGTGTGTGACTTCTATTACAAAAATAAAAAACCGCACAGTGCGTATCAGAAATGATAGCAAAAGAAAAGTAAAGAGTCAACCCAGTAGTGAATTTTGACATTGTTTTTAAAAAGTTTTGCATTTTCTATATTGATGGAACGAAAACGTGGCTATAAACATATGCTATTAAAAAGGCTATGATATTTTTTAAAAACTTTTTGATGTCAAAATCTACTACTGGGTCAAGAAAAGTAGTTAGCAGTATCCAACTGCGTAGACAAAATAAGATTTTTAATTTCAAACATAGATAATTTATAGCTTTTATTTGATATATATTGATAATAATAGTATCCTACTTGTTCAATGAGAGAAAAAATTAAAATTACTTATAAAATATCACTGTATTTGTTCGCCTTCATAGGTCTCATATTCGTTTCAGTTTTTCTAGCTTTTAAATTAAATTTAACAAAAAACTTCAGTTTTGTTGATAAAAATTACGATTATTTTAACAAATCAAGATTATTATCCGAAAACACTTCATATTCTTGGATGAATACTGATGAATATTTAACTGTAAAAAATGCTGTTGTAAAAGAAAAAGACACCATGTTCAGAGCAGAAAATATTACTGGAATAAAATCTAGAATCATTGCGAGCATTCTTTTTGTCGAACAAATGAGATTGTACAATTCTGATACTGAACTTTTTAAAAGAATTTTTGAACCATTAAAAATATTATGCATTCAATCTCAATATTCTTGGGGTGTTCTTGGTTTAAAACAAGAAACTTTAATACAAATAGAAAATAATCTGAAAGATTCATCTTCTACTTTCTATTTGGGCAAAGATTTTGAAAATCTTCTAGATTTTTCAAGTTCTACTAGTGATAAAGATACAGAAAGGTTCAATCGAGTCACAGAAAATCATAATCAATATTACACTTATTTGTATGCTTCCCTATTTATAAAACAGATAGAAAAACAATGGATAGATTCCAGTTTTGATATTTCCGGCAGACCTGAAATATTGGCAACTCTGTACAACATAGGCTTTTCTCATTCAAAACCAAATTCAAACCCGCAAGTGGGAGGAGCTGAAATAAAAATTGGAAATGAAAAATACAGCTTCGGAAGGTTGGCTTATGAGTTTTATTATTCTGATGAGCTTTTAAACGAATTTCCAAGATAATTTTTAATACAAAAAGCGGGTTTCGCTTCGCGAAACCCGCTTTTTGTATTTTGTATTTACTTTTAATTATTTAGCAGTACCTCGTACTTCAATAATTTCTTTAGCTACGTTTGGTGGAACTATTTCATAACTTCCAAATTCCATTGTGGATGAAGCTCTTCCTTCTGAGAGAGATCTGAGCGTCGTAACATATCCGAACATTTCAGCAAGAGGAACGCTGGCTCTTATAACTTTGTTCATTCCTCTGTCAAACATTTCGGTTATTTGTCCTCTTCTTGAATTAATGCTTCCTGATACGTCTCCCATGAATTTTTCTGGAGTAACGACTTCAACTTTCATCACAGGTTCAAGGATAACAGGTCTTGCTCTTTTTGCTGCATCTTGGAAAGCCATAGAAGCGGCAATTTTGTAAGCAATTTCTGATGAGTCAACATCGTGATAAGATCCGAATGTAAGTTCACAGGAAATATTTACCATTTTATATCCTGCAAGCACTCCTCTTTCCATACTTTCCTTTACTCCTTTTTCAACAGCTGGAATAAATTCATTTGGAATAACACCTCCTTTGATAGAGTTGATGAATTCAAAATCATCATATCTGCTGACATTTTTAGGAATTTTTTCTCCTTCTACAATAGGCTGCATCGGCTTGATCTTAATAAGAACGTGACCGTATTGTCCTTTACCTCCAGACTGCTTGATGTATTTTTCTTCTTTCTCTGCTTCTCCAGTAATTGTTTCTTTATAAGCAACTTGCGGTTTACCCACATTTGCTTCAACTCCGAATTCTCTTTTCATTCTATCCACAAGAATTTCAAGGTGAAGCTCTCCCATACCAGCCATAACAGTTTCACCTGTGTCTGGATCTGATTTAATTTTAAATGTTGGATCTTCATCTGAAAGTTTCTTCAAAGCAAATCCCATTTTTTCTTGGTCAGCTTTTGTCTTTGGTTCAATTCTAAGTTCAATAACTGGCTCTGGGAAGATAATTTGGTCAAGTATTATAGGGTTATTTTCATCACAAAGTGTGTGGCTTGTTTTTGCATTCTTCAAACCAACGGCTGCTGCAATTTCTCCAGCGAAAACAGTTTCCACTTCTTCTCTGTCATTTGCGTGCATTCTTACAATTCTACCAAGTCTTTCTTTTTCTCCTGTTGTTGAATTGTAAATATATGTACCTGAAGAAATACTTCCTGAATAAACTCTAAAATATGTAAGCTGTCCTACGAATGGATCGTTTTGTAATTTGAAAGCCAAAGCACAAAATGGCTCTTCATCGGAAGCATGTCTTATAATTTCTATACCACTCCTTGGATCTATTCCTGTTACTGGCGGAATATCAAGCGGTGAAGGAAGATATTCTACAACTGCATCAAGAGTAAGCTGGATTCCTTTATTTTTAAGTGCTGAACCGGTAAAAACTGGGACTATTGTATTTGCAATAGTAGCTTTTCTCAAAACTGTTTTTAATTCATCTATAGGAATTTCTTTTCCTTCTAGATAATCATTCATAAGTTTTTCATCTTGTTCTGCAATTTTCTCCACAAGTTCAAGTCTGTATTTTTTTGCATCTTCCAACATATTTGCAGGTATTTCTTCTTCCCTTATTGTTGATCCCATTTCTCCTTCGAAATAATATGCTTTCATTCTCAAAAGATCTACTATTCCGTTGAAATCTGCTTCTGCTCCAATAGGAAGCTGCATTCTTACAGCGTGTTTTGTAAGCCTTTCTAAAATTGATTGAAATGATCTTTCAAAATTTCCTCCTGTTCTATCAAGTTTGTTTATAAGACAAATTCTTGGAACTTTTCCTTCATCAGCATATCTCCAGTTTGTTTCTGATTGCGGTTCAACTCCTGCAACTCCGTCAAAAACAACTACAGCTCCATCAAGAACACGAAGAGATCTTTTTACCTCTGCGGTAAAGTCGATGTGCCCTGGAGTATCAATGATATTAAATCTTACTTTCTTGCTTAAATCAGTTTTTGGCATGTATGAAGGATTCCAAAAACAGGTAATAGCAGCTGAAGTAATTGTGATACCTCTTTCCCTTTCCTGTTCCATCCAGTCAGTCGTTGTTTCTCCTTCATGAACCTCGCCTATACTGTGCTGAGATCCTGTATAGTAAAGGATTCTTTCAGATGTTGTTGTTTTTCCAGCATCAATGTGTGCAATGATACCGAAGTTTCTTACTTTTTCTAATGGATAATCTCTTTTCATTTTTAACTTTTAATAATTACTAATAAATAAAAATATATTTAAAACTTGAGGTGTTTTTATATTTACTTGTATTTTTTACAAAGTTCGAGGCGTAAATGAGTATCACGACTAAGTTGTACATATTGTACTACGCAGGAGTGAACGGAATTTACAACGAAGAAATTTGTAAAAAAGACAGTAAATATTACCAGGCGAAGTGAGCAAAAGCTTTATTAGCTTCGGCCATCTTATGAGTATTTTCCCTCTTTCTTACTGCTTCTCCTTCATTCTTTGAAGCCGCAATTATTTCCGTTGCTAATTTTTCTGCTATAGGAGAACCTTTTTTACTTCTTGCTGCTTCTATAATCCATTTCATAGAAAGCGCAGATCTTCTTTCTGGTCTTACTTCTACAGGAACTTGGTAGTTTGCTCCTCCAACTCTCTTTGATCTGACTTCCATATTTGGAGCAGTATTTGATAAAGCAAGTTCAAGTATTTCAACAGGATTTTTAACCTTTGCGTTTTCTTTTATTATTTCAAGAGTATCGTAAATGATTTTCTCGGCTGTACTTTTCTTACCGCTATACATTATGTAGTTTATGAGTTTTGAAACTTTTTCAGATTGATATTTATAATCTGGCTTCAAACCTTTCTTTGTTTTTAATTTTCTTCTCATTGTATTTTCAGATTAAATTATTTGCCTGCTGCTTTTGGCTTCTTTGCACCGTATTGGCTGCGACCTTTCTTTCTTCCTTCTACTGCAGTAGCATCAAGTACACCTCTTACTATTGTATATCTAATACCAAGGTCTTTAACTCTTCCACCTCTTAAAAGAACAACTGAGTGTTCTTGAAGCGTATGTCCCATACCTGGAATATAAGCTGTGACTTCCATACCATTAGAAAGTCTAACCCTTGCTATTTTTCTGATAGCTGAGTTTGGCTTCTTTGGCGTCTTTGTAGTAACCTTTACGCAAACTCCTCTTTTAAAAGGAGAACAGAGTTTTGTTGGTTTGTTTTCGAGTGTATTAAAACCTCTCATCAAAGCCACAGCTTTCGGCTTTCTAGGAGCAGTTTTTCTGTTTTTCTTAATTAATTGATTTATTGTAGGCACGATATTAAATTAAAAATTAATCCTGTTAATAAAAAATAAAGAGCTACAGAAATATTTTGCTTCATTCTTAACGCAAAATACCCCCGCAACTCATTTGTATATTCAACTCAACCCTTTAAAGGAAAACCTTTATAAAGTGGAGCAACCGCGTACAGCCAAGTAGCTATTGCTGAAAAAGATAATATAATAAAATGCTTTAAAAAGCAACTAACAAGCTAATTTATACCCATAATAAACTTAGACAAAGAAAGTATTATTGGAGATATGAAATTTGGCAAAAACATCACTACAAACAAAAGAATTATTAATCCGTATTTTTCTGACATATTGAAAAATTTATATTTTGCTTTTGGAGGCAAGAAAAAGAAAAATATTTTTGATCCATCAAGAGGTGGTACAGGCAGCAAATTAAAAATGGCAAGACTTACATTTACAAGAACAACAAAGCCGAATATACTAATGAGAGAAGATGTATAAAAACCAAAATATAATAATCCCCTGATGATTAAACCGAAAATAATTGCTACAAAAAAGTTGGATGCTGGACCGGCAAGAGATATGAGGGGCTCAGCTACATTTCTATTTCTTAAATTATATGGATTATAGGGTACAAGTTTAGCCCAACCAATCATAAAACCCGCATGCGTTATATATAAAATCAACGGTAAAAAAATTGAACCGAACCAATCCAAATGTTTTATAGGATTTAAAGTAAGCCTTCCCTCATACTGTGCAGTTTTGTCGCCGAAATAAAGAGCCATAAAACCATGAGAGATTTCGTGAATTATAACGGAAAATATAAGTATTACTATTTGAAAAATTACATCTATCTGCATTTTATTATTTTGTATTGTCCTTGCGAGCGAAGCGTGGCAATCCAGATTTAAGTTTAATTAAAAAAAGAAGATCTGGTTTGCTTCGCTACGCTCGCAATGACAATAAGGATAAAAACGATTTAACCATTGCGTTTTTACAATATTATGATAACATGAAAGACCTTAAAACTAAAAATAGAATTATGGCAAGAATCTGTCCAATAACAAAAAAAAGTTCAATAGTTGGTGGCGGTTATAGTAACGCAACTAGAGCTACCCAGTTTAATCCTACCGGAAAAGTAAGAAAGCAAGTTAATTTTCAAAAAAAGAGAATTTACGTTCCTGAGCTTAAAAAAACTTTTATTTTGAATATCTCAACAAAAGCAATAAAAACCATACAAAAAAATGGAGCTTATGCTACTTTGAAAAAAGCTGGAATCATTAAATAAGAAAAATTTATAAAAGAGTGGCGCCGTACGGCGCCACTCTTTTTGTATTTATTAAGGAGTAGTTGTCGTAGCTGCTGGATCTAAGAAGATTTCCACAGGTGTTGTCGTGGCAACAGGAGGAATTGTTTCTTCTGTAGAAGTTGAAGTTGGTTCTGGAGTCACTTCTGGTGTTGAAGTTGCGACTGTTGTTTCAGTGGTTGTTGCTGTGGAAGTTGCAGTTGTGTCAGTTGTAGTCGTCGCAGTAGAGGTTGAAACTGTATCACCGATATTATTTTCTAAGGGAATTGTGTTATTTATTGTAGATGTAGCTGTCTCGGATGAACATTCACCCTGTTCACTAGACCAACTGCCGTTATTCATAAATACACAATAAGGTTGTTTTGTGGTTCTATCATACATCGTAATACCAACAGGAGATGCACTCGAACCTACAGTCAATTTTTCTATAACTATATTCTTTAGATATGCAATTCCTTCTCCTATTTTTGAAATAAACGATCCGATT
>Ga0265296_1003046_pt1 | contig 16073 bp, 15 predicted proteins | sample MunlanPumphouse1_FD_189073 | JGI IMG/M metagenome (GOLD analysis project Ga0265296, IMG submission 189073) | Groundwater microbial communities from a municipal landfill in Southern Ontario, Canada - Pumphouse #1 | ecosystem: Environmental > Aquatic > Deep subsurface > Groundwater | place... | reverse complement strand
CAGTGGAAATGGTAAGGAAGTTAGGCATTCCTTTAGGGGTATTGATCAACTGTTCCGACATAGGTGATAGTAAGGTCCGTCAGTATTGTGAAATAGAAAAAATTCCCCTCCTCATGGAGATTCCCCTCGATAGAAGGATAGCAGTGGCATACTCTAAAGGCTTTCCATTAGTAGAAGAGATTCCTGAATACAGACAAAGGTTTGAAGACCTTTATCATAAAATGGAAAATAAAGTTCTGGAGAAAGGCAAATGAAACAACTGACCATAGTCAGTGGTAAAGGGGGGACGGGGAAGACTACCATAACAGCATCTTTTGCCGCATTAGCCAAAAACCACGTTATGGCTGATGGAGATGTGGATGCTGCTGACCTCCACTTGATTTTAACCCCGCAGATAAAAAAAGAGGAAAAGTTCTACGGGGGTCGTATCCCGTTTCTGGATAAAGATAAATGTAATGAGTGTGGCATTTGCATGGAAGTCTGCCGTTTTGAGGCCATCCATCATTTTAAGATAGATACTATTTCCTGTGAAGGATGCGGGCTTTGTGCGCACGCCTGTCCCAATGAAGCCATAAAAATGGAGCAGAGGTTTTCGGGACACTGGTTCATATCCGATACACGATTTGGTCCCATGGTTCACGCCAGACTGGGAATTGCAGAGGCGAATTCCGGAAAGATGGTTACTCTGGTAAGGCAACAGGCAGTGTTAATAGCCGAAGAGGAAAATAAAGATCTGATCATTATAGATGGACCTCCGGGGATAGGGTGTCCGGTAATTGCGTCCATAACAGGTGTTGACCTGATTTTGGCGGTAACTGAACCGACTCTTTCGGGGATTCATGATCTGGAAAGGGTCCTGGGTGTGGCTCATCACTTCAATGTTCCCGTTATGGTCTGTATCAATAAGAGCGATATAAACCCGGAGAATGTCCGGAAGATAGAAAATTACTGCCGGAACAATAATATTGAAGTAGCAGGAAATATTCCTTATGACTCTGTTGTAACCAGGGCAATGGTGGCGGGACAGGCGGTTGTGGAATTTGACTCAGGCGCTGTCACTGATATACTGAAGAAGATGTGGGAAAGGATAAAAGAATATAAACAATAATCCTTCCATGTTGTAAAAGCAGGTCGCGTCTATTGTTGAGGAATTACTTTAAAGGAGGTTCACAATATGTCTGGCAGGATGAAAGTGATCGTTGTGGGTGGTGTTGCATGCGGACCTAAGACGGCTTCAAGGCTGAAAAGGATAATGCCGGATGCAGAGGTTACCATGATTGAGAAGGACAGGATTATTTCATACGGGGCTTGCGGGATTCCTTATTATGTATCGGGAGAGGTTCAAAGGATTGAAGAACTCATGGAGACACCTATGGGTATTCAGAGGTCCCCCGCCTTTTTTGAAAAGGTAAAAGGGTTTAAAACACTTACCGAGACAGAAGTGGTGGAAATAAACAGGGGTCAAAAGACTGTTACGGTGCTGGATTTAAAGAGCCGGCAGGGAAAAACGATGAGTTACGATAAGCTCGTTCTTGCTACCGGTGGCCAGCCCTTTGCACCTCCGGTTCCCGGGATTAATCTTAGTGGGGTGGTTCAACTCCATCATCCTGATGAGGCTGTTACAGTACGTGAAAAGGTAGAACAAGCCAAAATAAAGAATCTGGTGATCATTGGTGCCGGCCTGATAGGGATTGAGATGGCTGAAGCCATGATAAAAAGAGGCGTGAAGGTCACCATTGTAGAGATGCTTGATTATGTCCTTGGTGCCCTGCTTGACAAGGAGATGGGACTTCTGGCTGCAAAACCCCTTAAGGCTGCGGGAGTTAACCTTGTAATGGGTGAGGCGTTGCAGGAGATCATCGATGACGGTAAAGGGAATGTCTGCGGTGTAAAAACCGGCTCAAGAAGAATCGATGCGGATTTTGTCATCGTCGCCGTTGGTGTAAGGTCAAGGAGTAAGCTTGCCCACGATGCTAAACTGGACTTGGATTCCAGCGGCCATATCCTTATAAATGAATTCTGTCAGACCAGCGACCCGGATATATATGCCGGTGGTGACTGTGTTTCTAATTCATATATTCTTGGCGGTGCAGGCGACAGGTTATTCACACCCCAGGGTTCAACAGCAAACAAGCATGGACGAATCATTGCCAATCATATTGCAGGTATCCGGGGACATTTCCCTGGTGTTTTAGGCACGGTTATATGCAAAGCCTTTGATACCACGATTGGCCGGACGGGGATGACAGAGAAGGAAGCTGTAAAGTTAAAGCGTAATGTAGAGACTGTTCTGTGGGCCGGAACTGATCTTCCTCATTTCTATCCCGGGGCTAAACCATTTTGCATAAAACTTGTAGTGGATAAAGAGAATCGTCAGTTACTGGGATTCCAGGCTGTAGGAATCGGTAATGTCGCAAAACGGCTCGATGTAGCTGCTGCGTCAATCAGCTTAAGAGCTACTGTAGATCAACTGGCACACCTCGACCTCGGTTATGCCCCCCCTTATTCACCACCTCTGGACCCTGTAATCACTGCGGCCCACTTGATGCAGAACAAACTTGATAATATCTCACGCGGGATTTCTCCGCTTGAGGTGAAAAAGATGATCGATAGCGGCCGGGATGATTTTGTCCTCCTGGATGTGAGAATGCCCAAAGAATATGAAGAGATGAGGCTTCCTTATGAGGGAAAAACCATAAGGCTTCCTCTTGGCGCACTCAGGGAAAAGCTCGATACCCTCCCCAGAGACAAAATGATCATACCGCTTTGTAAGATAAGCCTGAGGGGCTATGAGGCTGAGCGTATTTTAAGCGCCAATGGGTTTAAGAATGTGGCATATCTGGAAGGAGGAATAATCGGATGGCCATATGAGGTATGGAAGAAGCAATAGGGGTGCTACAATATGGATGGATATCGTCGTGTCTCGCTTGTGACGGGATGGTGTCTAAAATATTTTCTGATTCGCAACTTTATAACCTGAGTCTCCGGTTATGCAAAGGTTTCGTATGATGGATCGCCGGGCGCTTTATTTTGTTGGCCCCGGACAGGTCTCTGTTCGGGAGGAACCACTTTCATTGCCTGTCCCCGGTCAGGTCTTAGTGCAAACTATTCTCTCTGCCATTAGTCCCGGTACGGAATTGTTGATCTACCCGGGACAGGCTCCTATCGATCAGTCTATAGACGAGACCATCGCTGCTCTCTACGGTACTTATACACTACTATGAGGAGGTAACTAAAATGAAAATCACTGTCTGTGGAAAAGGCGGTTCAGGAAAGAGCACTCTTGTCTCTCTTCTTGCCGGAGCGTTTGTAAAATCGGGCACGCCGGTAGTTGTTATTGACTCTGATGACTCCAATACAGGGCTTTACTGGATGCTGGGTTTAGAGAGGCGGCCTGCCCCGTTTATGGATTTCTTAGGCGGGAAAAAGGGGCTTCAGGAAAAGATGCGTGCCAATTTCAAAGAAGGCAAGTCGGAGCCAAAGATGTCGATTATGCTTCAGGATACTATTCAGATTAAAGATATTCCCGGGGATTACATAGTTGAAGGACCTGAAAAAAAATTACGACTGATCAGTATCGGAAAGATACAGCAATCTCTTGAGGGTTGTGCCTGTCCGATGGGAGTTTTGAGCCGTGAATTTCTCAAAAAGCTCATATTGAGTGATAATGAAATAGTTATCGTTGACATGGAGGCCGGTCTGGAACATTTCGGGCGTGGTATAGAGAACAGTGTGGATGCTGTGATTGCTGTCACGGAACCTTCTCTGGAATCAATTAATCTGGCCGAAACAATTAAGGATATGTCTTCAGGCGCAGGGGCCAAATTTGCAGGGGTTATATTTAATAAAGTTGGCTCCGACGCAATTTACGAAACGATGAAGGAAGAGATGAACAAAAGAGGAGTTCCCCTCCTGGGAAAAATTCCTTTAAGTGAGGGCATTGTTGAGGCTTGTCTTAAGGGTCAATCTCTGGAGCCGGCTTACACTGGAGATGAGGCAATGAAAATAGTCGAGAAACTCAAGGCCGATCTTTTACAGCCCGGGGTATCTCAGTAATTTCTGGTCTGCGCATAGGCGAGACGAAAAGGCGAGTGCTGTTGCACGGATAATCAAGGGAATTAATCCGTTAAACAGGAGATAAGAGCAGGTATTATCTTGGAAGCATCTCCCACAATACCATAGTCGGCTACCCTAAAGATAGGGGCCTTTGCATCGGTATTTATGGCAACGATTGTACCTGAGTTTTGCATCCCTACAATGTGCTGACCTGCACCGGAAATTCCACAGGCAATATATAATTTTGGCTGAACAACCTTGCCTGTCTGGCCTATCATTCGCCCCGGTGACAGTAGCCCGGCATCGGTAATGGGCTGTGTTGCACCGATTACCCCCTTGATAATAGAAGTCAGCCTGTGAACCGGTTGAAGGTCTTTTACCCCCCGGCCTACCGCCACAATGACCTCTGCATCTTCAATCTTTTCTGTGTCTTCCTCTTCTCTTGCTTCGACAGCGATGATTTTGACATCGCCGGGGTCTATCTCAAACTTTACTCTTACCGTCTTGCCCTGCCTCGTATCATCACGCTCAGGCAAGAGGGTTATCCCCGGTTGAACGGTAGCCATCTGCGGCCTCGCATCCGTTACGATAGTAGCGACATAATCAAAATAAGGGCAGATTTGCAGTAACTGCCTTTTATCCCGATCTATCTTTAAATCAACACAATGTGCAGAAAGACCTGTCTTTAATTCACAGGCGACCCTCGGGGCCAGATCCATGCCGATATCTGAACAGTTGAAAAGGACTATCTCCGGTTTCTTTGCCCGGATCAAATCGCAGACGACCCTGTGATAAGGTTGCGTGGTGTACCTTTCAAGTGCCGGATCTTCAATCCGGAAGACCACATCCGCTCCATAGCGTATAAGTTCATCCGGCAGATGACCAAGATGATCACCTATCAGCAGAGCCGACAGCTCCACCTGAAGCTCATGGGCAAGCCTGCGTCCCAGGGACAACAGTTCAAGACTGCCCTTCGTTATCCGGTTTCCTCTGTGCTCTGCGAAGATCCAGACACCTCTGGCAGGGGGGATTTCAGTTATAGTTTCTGTTGCCATGCGCTTTATAAGAGTCCTTTGCTTTTCAGTTCCCGGACAAGACCATGAGCCATCTCCTCCACTGAACCCTTGAGCATTTTACAGTTTCGTTTCATCTCCGGCGTAAAGACATTGATAATTTTTGTCGGTGATGCTGGAGCTTCCGTCAGACCAAGATCATCCATAGACCATCTATAGGTATTCTTCTCTGCGGCTTCGTATATATCGAGATAGGTTGGCATTCTCGGCTCGTTTATCCCTTTCAGAACAGTAACCAGTGAAGGCAGTCTGACTTCCACGATCTCGTATTCATCTTTCAATTGCCTTTTTGTCCGTAACTTGCCGGCCTCCACTGTCAGAGCAATAACGTTTGTGACCTGTGGTATATTAAGATAATGGGCAATCTGGGGACCCACATGCTGTGTACCGCTGTCGGCGGTTTCCCTACCGCAGAGCACCAGTTGAAAGTTCCCCGTTTTTTTTATGGCCTCCGCTATGATAAAAGAGGTCACAAGGGTATCAGCCCCGGCAAATCTCCTGTCACATAAAAGAATCGCCTGATCCGCGCCCATGGCCAGCCCGTGCGCAAGGGTGTTTTCCACATCCTGAGGTCCCATGGAAACAAGCGTTACCTTGCCGCCATGTATTTCCTTCAAGGTAACCGCCAGCTCCAGTGCGTTCTTGTCACAGGGATTCATGATCCCCTTTATGTCTTCCCTGATCAGGGCCCCGGTTTCCTTGTTTATCCGGATCTCTTCCGGTACCTGTTTCACGCAAACAACAATGTTCATAATAGTCTCATTTAACCGAGCGGGAGTCTGGCTGTCAATCTAAAAAAGCGGATTAAACATCAGACCGGAGAGTGACTGACTGTCAGGGAAGTGCTTGACTTTTACACCTAAAGATAACGATTTGAAATATGTAGAGCAGAGTTACGCCCAAGGCGGACGGCATTTTCCTGCGATTGTTTCCAACGTTTTGGTTTATTCCGGGGACATAGTATAGTTTTCTGGTTTATTTTTCACCGGCCTACCTGGTTCCTCCCACTGACCGGCCATCGTCAGTAGTACCGAACCGACGGCCTGCTTGTGCACTACCATCAACAGGCGGGCGACTTGATGTGGGCCGAAAAGCAGTTCGCCTAACCCCTTTTCATCTATTTCGAGACACACCGCCAGAACACGCGGTTCGTAACGATGCATTAGTGTGTCTATATTACGGTAAAAGCGTTCAGCTCCATCATTTGTAAACAGTAGCAGCCGGGAAACTCTTAGACCGCGCGGCACGCCAATTTGGCGGTCCGCCATCTGCAGGCCCCGCTCTTCTACAGCAAGCGTTCGTTCCGCGTTCTCCAGGCTGCGAACCACCTGTCCGGAGCTGTATGTGTTGCGCAGGGCCTCCGCTAGTTCCAAGGTCATACTGGCCACTGGAACCATGATCTCGCTTTCCCGCCACAGCAGCCGGGTGTGTGTGGTCAGGTTGTGCAGCAATTGCGGTGCTTGCGGATCACACTCGATTGACTTCGGCAATCGTAAAACCATAGTTCCTCATTATCAAACATCATTATTTGTTACCAGTCAACGATAGCCCCGGCGTCCCAGCCGTTCTTTTGTCCACTGACCAGGCATCGCTCGCGGCGAGCCAAATCGTGTGGTCTCTTCCCCCACGGGAAGCTGTGCGCTGTCGAGAAGCTGTCGGGGAATCATAGATTTTACCGGAATATACCCCAAAGATCAAGGGATGCTGTCTGCCAAAGAGCACTGCTCTGAGATGAAGAGGGCTTTCTTTATGCCATAACGAATAAAACTCTATTTCGGTTGCGGTCAAAGGGTATCTAACTGCAAGCGAGTCATCTACGAACTATGGCGCTTTCTTTTTACCCTACTACCTCTCAAATGTTTTATAACTGTCAGTATAAAACCTCTTTGTTAAGAATTTAATCAATTGGGCGCTGCTTTTTTGTTTTGATAATTTGGTGCGTGCTGCATACTCCTTTCGGGGTTCGTTAACAACGAGACCCACTAATCTTCAAAGTACATGACCCGGGAAAAAGTCCGTCTGGTAAGGTACAAAGGCGCAAACCGAGTGATGGAGAAAGGACTTGTCAATAAGGTGGTGCCTTCGAGGGAAACCGCTGATACCAATTATTGTCCGGGGAGGAAACCAGCAGAGAAAAATGCACCCATAGCTGTGAAGGTAGCGAAGATAATGATCAATAGGCTTATGGAACATCAGGGAATTGATCCGGTGTTCGAGCCTCAATTAACCCCTCTGAAAACCTGACCGTAAAGGTGACCCGATGTTTGTGGTTTAGGAAATAGCAGCGGGGCTGAATAGCAGCCGTTTGGTTGCAATAAACCACAAATATCGGGTCACTGCCTTAATGTGTTGCGTGTCCCTTTTGACAAAGAGCCTTCAAGAAACCCCAAATCATCCGCCTTACGAAACACATCGGTCTCAATTAAACGACATTGGATGCCGGCTTGAAAGTTGTTTCTCTTTAAGACTTCTCTAACAACTGCAGGAACTCCCGCAGGAAGACTCTTGTTTAGGCATATTGGATGAAATGCTGAAACCTCCGCCCATGGGTGATTCAACATAATCCACTTTTATAGGTTTTATTCGTTCATAAAATTCTTTTTCTACGACAAAGGTGAGTTCTCTGTCATCAAATATTTCATCGCCATCTCTTGACTCATCCAGAGTCAGGCCCAAGGTGGGCCCGGATCATCCCCCAGGGGAGAGCATCACCCTGATGGCAGGTACTGCACCTTTGTCTTTCAAGAAATCTTTTATCATTTCACTTGCTTTTTCAGTAACTTCAAGCATATTCGCCTCCTCGTAGATATTTTCGTTGTACGACTCCGTAGCCTTTATTATAAATTATAGTTACCATTACATGTTTGTCAAACGAAGAAAATAGAACTTGATTATTGAATAATAGATCTATAACCCGGCCACCGGTTCGCATTTCAAATGGGTTTTCATTACAATGACACGAAGAGTAACTGAAACTCCCGCCAACCAGGAGGGTCAGAGTAATTTCTCTACGTGTCCTTTAGAAACCCAATAAAATGCAATGCCAGAAACACCCATCTCCAATAGCATTGGCCAATGCTTAACAAGTTTAAATGTGACCTCATCGGATACGCCATTTAGTTTATAGATTAAAAGCAGTACGCACATGAAGACGAATGTTGTGCTCCACCCTTCCCATGAGATGGGTATCCATAAGGTGCAACTAATCTTTAAAAACCAACACTTTTTGTCTTTTTTCATAATATCTCTCAAGTGGGGTCGAAATTACCTTAGACTTGTGATGTGTTCCCCAATACTCTAAGCTCTTTTCACATTTCTGTTTTCGATTAATTTGTTGTCTACGGACAGCGCGCCTTCTTATACCGCATCCCAAATCAAGAATTATCTTTGGAGAAAATGTCGTCGGTGTGTATATGAATAAAGTGAGAAGCATTTAGAAAAAGTGTAGGAAAATGTATACACAACGTAATAGGGCTTCCATGCGGAAGCCCTATATTTTGGTGCGCCCAGCAGGATTCGAACCTGCGACATCCGGATTCGTAGTCCGACGCTCTATCCAGCTGAGCCATGGGCGCACTCACAATTTCTGGCGGAGAGAGGGGGATTCGAACCCCCGGTACACCTTTTGGGGCGTACAATCGCTTAGCAGGCGATCGCTTTCGGCCACTCAGCCATCTCTCCGCTATGTGTGGCAGTAGATATATATGTATTATCTATTATTGCTGGCGGAGGGAGCAGGATTCGAACCCGCGAACCTTTCGGTCAACGGTTTTCAAGACCGCCGCCATAGACCACTCGGCCATCCCTCCTGTCACGCATTCTATCTTTTCAGAACGGTCTTGTCAACCTTCTAACTCAGCTAAAAATGAGGACTGTGTTTCTATTCCTTTGTGGGAAACCCCTCCAATTCCTTAAAAAAGCAAGAAAATATTCCTTCAGTAGCGATTATCCGGTTAAATAGTCCTAGATAGTCCGGCCAACCTTTTCGATTCCCCCCCGGATTTCTGCAAGTTTTTCTTCCGACATATTTACCGATATTCCCATCACAAGGGTTTTGCCCAGGATATCCTCTGCCTGGGGGATGTTTTCTCTACCGTAGTTCAACTTTCCTTTGTAGGAGGGATCGGCAAAGGGGTATTTTTTCGAGTTTGCCGTGGAATGGGCCAGAAAATGTTCCCAGTTTGGTACATAGTGCCACAGATTTTCCTTGAAACAGACCGTATCTATCCCTTCATTACTCAAAGCTTTCTGAACCCTCTTTGTCAAATCTGCGTCCGGCAGATTAAAGGCGAGGAAGGTGGCCGTATCTCCATTAGGATCAGGGATCTCCCTGAAATTTACGCTTTTTATATGGGAAAGAGCTTCCCTGATCATGCGCTTATTCTTTTTCTGCCCTGCAATGACGGTATCCAGCTTTCTCAATTGGGCCAGGCCCAGTGCGCCCTGAAGTTCATTCATCCGGTAGTTGAAGCCAAGGATGGTTCTTCCCTCCATTGCCCTGCCGACATTGGGATTATGATCGTGTCCGTGGTCGTGGTACCAGTCGGCACGGTTGTAGAGGTTTTCACTATCCGTCAGAATCATCCCACCTTCACCGGTGGTGATTGTTTTATAATAGTCAAAACTGAATATGCCCATATCGCCGAAGGTGCCCAGTTTTTTGCCGTTATAAGCACCCCCGCAGGCCTGGGCAGTGTCTTCAAGTACCAGCAAGTTATGCTTTTTTGCAACTTCCATAATTTTGTCAATCCGTGCCGCTGCCCCGCACATGTGAACGGGAATAACCGCCTTCGTCATGGGGGTGATTTTCGACTCTACATCTACCGGATCAAGGTTCAGTGATCCATCTATATCTGCCATGACGGGAATTGCCCCGACCTCCAGCACCGCCTCGTAGGTGGCTACGAAGGTAAAGGCCGGACAGATAACTTCATCTCCCGGTCCCACATCCATGGCTGTAAGGGCCACCTTGAGTGCCGATGAACCGGAAGTTACCCCCAGGGCATATTTAGCCCCGCAGTATTTTGCAAATGCTTCTTCAAATTCCCTGACCTTGAAGATTCCCTCCCGTTCCTTGTCGAATCCATATCTCATGAAAACCCGTGTCTTCAGGACATCCATTACTTCTTTTATTTCTTCCTCTCCGATCAGCTCTGCACCCGCCATCTCTTTACCTCCATTTTGCCCTCATCTGTGAATTCAGATGTATGGTTTTAGATATTTGTCTTGGCTACAAAGAAATTATAGAATCAATTTTGTGGAGGGTAACATTTTTCCCCTTTATAGTTCAACTCAAAAAAAGAGAGTTTTGGGAATCGGATTCATTGGCGCTGAAAAAAAGCTTTTTTGATCATGAGCGTTTCGCTTTGCTGTAAAGGCACAACTTGCACTTACTTGCTCAGACATTGTTTTTGCTATTACTGCACTGCTATGGTATGGTATCCGAAAGATATTTAATTTACGCCTTATGAATGCAGTCTCCACTATCTTGTGAAGGACTAAAAAACTGAAAGTGGTGAACAGATAACGATTACCAGTAATTTATGGATTTCATGCCGGATTTAATTTATTATAGGAGATGTGCTCGGAATAAAGAGGAGGTTTAATAATGGACAAATTGGCGCACTACTTTTCCATCCATCCGTTAGTTTTCACTGTAGTTGCAGTTTTTTTATTCATCATCATCATCTTTTTTCTTCTTAAGAAACTCGTAAAACTGGCATTGCTGCTTTTACTTATTCTCTTCGCCATTGCCGGATATTATTACTTTAAATATCCCGAGAAGAAAGTATTGGAAAATATGTCACAGGCTTTACATAAAACCGTGAATCAAACAGGAAAGGCGGTTGAAAAAAGTAAAAACATATACCACAAAGGCAAGGATGTATACGAAAAAGGTAAGAAACTCACCAAAGACCTGTACCTGGTTCCCAACAAGGAGGGGACAAAGGAATGATACTTTTTTCTTTAAGTATTCCCTTTAAAATGACAGGAGACACCTCTAACCCCACAGTTTCTCCCAATATGGATTGCCGGCAAAAGTCGCGCCAATCGCCAGAAGAGTAACCACCTCGCTTATCTCACAGGAGGCTCCCATTATATCCCCTGTCACTCCGCCGAGGCGCCTGCGGAAGAAGAGACCGAAAAGGAGTGTCAAACCGGCAATGAACAACAATATTATCAATCCCTTCAGTTGAAATAAACTCAGTGTTATGCCCGCGGTTATGAGCGTAGCGACAACATATTCCCTCTTTCCGGCAAAGGAGGTAAAGGCCTGGCCGGTTCCGGAATTAGATCTGGCGTAATTAAAGCCGAATGCCAGTTGGACTGTTGACCACCTTCCCATGACGGGCATGAGCAAAAGTGCCCTGTTTTTAATCTCCTCAGGTACTTCCCAAAGAGCGAATATCTTTAATATCAGAAGGAGTATCAGGCCGACTACGGCAAAGGAGCCGATCCTGCTGTCTCTCATGATCGCGAGCGCCTTTTCCCTGTCCGTTCCCCCTGCCAGACCATCCACTGTATCGGCAAAACCATCGAGATGAAGGGCGCCTGTAATGATGACCAAAGCCGTGACAATAAATATATCTGTAAGGAACGGGGAAAGAAGAAGACCGAAAAAATACTTTACAGATATGAGTATAAGACCGATCAGGAGGCCGACCAGGGGGAAAAAGGCCATTGATCCGCCCAGTTTTTCCCCCGTAATATCAAGACATTTTGATACCCTGATAATAGTAAGAAACTGTAATGCGATAAGAAACTTATTCACTATAAAGCTCCGTCTACACCTGCCGAGTCAAATGTCGCCATTTCATTCATAATCTTTGTTGCTCCCTCAATCACAGACATGGCTATGGCGGCGCCGGTTCCCTCTCCCAGTCTCATATCCAGATCAAGGATCGGCCTTTGTCCCAATTTCTCAAGCATCTTGATATGTCCTGATTCGGAAGACAGATGGGAGAAAAAAAGATACTCATTTATGATCGGACAAAGTCCCACAGCAATCAATGCCCCTGCCGTGGATATAAAACCATCCACTACGACCGGTATCCGGTGAAAAACGCATCCAATGATCAGGCCGGCTATGCCCCCGATCTCGAATCCGCCTACCTTGGCAAGTACATCTACGGGGTCTTCAGGGTTCGGCTGATTTAAACGGATTCCTGCCTCTATGACAGCCACCTTTTTCTGAAGCGCTATGTCATCAACGCCGGTACCCCTGCCCGTTACCTCTCCCGGGGGCAGGCCGGACAATACGGAAAAGACGGCGCTGGATGGAGTAGTATTGCCTATCCCCATTTCCCCTGTCCCGATAATATCCACTCCGATTTTTGCATACTCACCAGCCAGATCTATACCGACTTTTATTGATTGCATGGCTTCTTCGTAAGTCATGGCATGGCCTCGCGTGAAGTTCTTTGTTCCATAACCCACCTTATTGATAACAAGCCCGGAGGCAGGTTCAAAATCATGATCCACACCGATGTCCACAACAACCACCTTCGCCCCCACATGCCGGGCAAGAACATTTACCGCAGCCCCACCGGCAAGCATATTCATGACCATCTGGATGGTAACCTCTTTCGGGAATGCACTCACATCTTCCTCTACCACGCCATGATCGCCGGCAAAGGTAAAGATAACTTTTTTGTCGGTAGATGGATTCAGATCTTCTTTAACAGCGGCGTACCGTTGAGCGACAACCTCAAGCATGCCAAGGCTTTCCTTGGGTTTTGTAAGGTTGTCCAGCTTGATTTTAGCTCGTTCCAGATAGTCTCTACTCAACGGTTGAATACTGTTTAATATATGTTGCAAATCATTCATTACCGATTTTTCTCCTTTTTACATTTTGTCTTTGGCGCCCTTCAGCTCCAGCGGTATGCCGGAGAAGAAGACGTAAACCTTTTCTGCACTGGCGGCCATCCTCTGGTTAAGAAAACCTAGTTGATCTCTGTATGCCCTTGCTGGCTTATTATCCGGGACTATCCCCATCCCGACTTCATTGGAAACTACAAACATAGTGCCATCATACTCACTGATACACGAAAAGAAATCATCTATTATTTCCGCTGTCTTTTCATCCTGATCCTGGTATTTACCAAGGAGATTGGACATCCAGAGTGTAAGGCAATCAACAATAATCGTTTTGTACAAACCGATCACCGGCCTCAGCGCCCTTCCGAGATAGACAGGTTCTTCCAGGGTGTCCCAGCGGTTGTCCCTCTGTTCACGGTGTATTTGAATTTTTTGTTTCATTTCTTCGTCAAGGGCACAGGCAGTAGCTAAAAACAGCCTCTTTCCCCCTGATTTTTCCGCCATTTCCAGGGCAAAACTGCTCTTGCCGCTCCTGGCGCCGCCTGTAAGAAAAACTATCATTACTATAATCTCTCTTAAATTTTCGCTTAATTTGAAGATGATAAGGACAGTGTCGATATCACATATTGCCGGAGTTACATCACAATTGGGATATAAAAACCGAATTCCCTTATCTCATCGAGTTTCCCGTGGGAAACCATTTATTCTTCATCTTTTACATTTTTACAGACAGAGAGATTATAGTCAAGCCTACTTTTACTTTTAGTAGAGGCACAGCACTTTTTCTGTCAAGTTCGATATTCTTAATTACCCGGGGGAGGTCGGCAAGTCGGTATCGAGTGGGGTAGGGGGAGAGATGCAAAGACTATGCAGTTATGTCCTGAACCGAAGATAAATGAGGGTATTATATGCAGTTGGTAATTAATACTTACGGCTTATAGGCCATAAGACAAAGTATTCTTGGCAGTATGTATAAAGACAATCAGAAGTCATTGCTGCCTGAAAGCGGTAAGCATCGGCAAAAATGATGCGTCCACCCTTTCAAATACAAAGCTTCGTTTTATTCAGATTATGAACATTATCCTCCAACCATGATTGTGTTCGATAATCAAATTCTAAAAAAACATTTGACAAAAGCTCCATATTTTACTAATTTCCATGTAACTCCTCTGCCAAGGAAGGAACGAGCAATATAGTGAAACAGGAAAAAACCAAGCTGGGCAAATTTGAAATGCAGCTTCTTGCCTACGCCCAGCTCAGGAAAAAAGAATTCATCTCCTCGGGCGAAATTGCCTCCGCCTTGGATATTAGTGCCGAACAGGAATGGAAACTCCTCAACCGGATGGCGACCTCCGGTCTGATTATCCGTTTGAAAAGGGGCGCCTATCTTGTCCCTTCCCGCATGCCAGCCGGTGGACGGTGGACGGTCAGCGGTTATTACATACTCTCTAAACTCATGGAGGTCAACAAAGGCAGATACCAGATCAGCGGCCCAAGCGCCTTTAACTTCCATGGCTTCGACAACCAGGTCCCGAACCGGATTTACGTTTACAATGACCGGATTTTCGGAGAAAAGGAGATCGGCGGAACCGATTTCGTCTTTATCAAGACGGACGTCAAACGGTTGGGTTCGACAAAGAGTTTGAAGACGCCCGATGGCATCGACGCCGTCATGGTCACCAAAACCAGGGCGCTGGTCGATGCCGTTTATGATTGGTCCCGGTACAACACCCTTCCGCGGGCCTACGGATGGATCGCAGAAACGCTGAAAAAAGACCTGTCCATCGTCGAGAATCTGATCGGCGACACGCTCCAATACGGCAACAAGGGGACCGTCAAGCGCATCGGATACCTGCTTGCCCAACTCGGCATCCCCGATGATCGACTCAGAGAAATGAAACGCCAGCTCGGTTCCGCAAAGTCGCTGATCCCCTGGATACCGGGCCAGGCGGCAAAAGGCAGTGTCAATAAAGAGTGGGGGTTGATTGTCAATGGATCCATCCCGCGATCATAGGATCTCGGTCCACGAAGATCAGGCGTTCTTCCGCGAGGCGGTGCTTTTCACTGCTGGCCAAACAGGGTTAAATGCCACCCTCATCGAAAAGGATTATTTCTGCACCGTCCTTCTGCAGTATCTTTATGACCAGCCGGACAGCCCCCTGATTTTCCGGGGAGGCACCTGCATCGGCAAGGTATATACCGATTTCTATCGGCTCAGCGAAGACCTCGATTTCATGATTTCGACACCTCCGGAAGCGAGCATTTCCGTGCGACGGAAACGAATGGCACCGGTCAGGGAATGGGTAAGGAGAATTTCAGAGGTGATGAGCATCCTGACCCTCCCTGAGGACTTCACCGGGCACAACGGTTCCCGGCAGTACGTCGCGTATGTGACCTACCCATCGGTCTTCCTCACGGAAGAAGCGGCCCGCATCAAAATTGAAGTAGGTTTGCGCGAAATGCCCCTGATGCCGCCCGCGCAAATGCAGGCCAGAACTCTGCTGCTGAACCCTTTTACCCGGAAATCCCTGGTCCCCAACATTGATTTAACCACCTTGTCCATGAAGGAGGCCATCGCCGAGAAACTGCGGGCGGCATTGACACGGTTGGAACCGGCCATTCGGGACTTTTTCGATATCGATTATCTGGCCTCTCGGAATAAGATGGATCTCAACGATCGGTCCCTCTTTCAACTTCTTGCCGAAAAGCTGAAGGTTCCGGGTAATCCTCCTGTCGATCTGTCTCCTGCGCGGAAAGAAAAACTCAAGGCCCAGATCAACACAGAACTCAAACCGGTGCTGCGTCCCTCCGATTTTGAAAGCTTTGATCTCGACAGGGTTTTTAATATTGCAGTGGAAGTTGCTAAGATGCTGCCGAAAAGCGGGGAAAATTCTCTGCCTTGAAATAAATAGTCGTATATTCTATGAAAAAGCGAATCATAAAAAACATCGGCCCGGCAGGACACAGGCGCAGGCTTAAGGAACGGTTTGTCAATGCCGGCCGCAAGCCCAAATCCACCACCTAATTTCATTAAATTCGGGAAGGAAGGGCGTTTGCTGATAATTTACATTCACCTCAATGCACGACAATAATCATCATTTATGCTGTAAATTCAATCATCATAAA
>Ga0265296_1003045_pt1 | contig 16074 bp, 13 predicted proteins | sample MunlanPumphouse1_FD_189073 | JGI IMG/M metagenome (GOLD analysis project Ga0265296, IMG submission 189073) | Groundwater microbial communities from a municipal landfill in Southern Ontario, Canada - Pumphouse #1 | ecosystem: Environmental > Aquatic > Deep subsurface > Groundwater | place... | reverse complement strand
CCCACCCTTTTTGGTTGGCGACCGCCACCGCCACTTCTTTTTCTCCCAACGAAACCGACAGGCTGACGTTGGTCTGTATCGTAAAAATCCCGTCTTCCGCTTTGGCGTCCCCCCACAACCCGTTATCTACCAGCATCATGTTGGATAACTTCCCGATTTCGCTTAAATCCGCCCGGACACCCTGGATATTGACCAAGCCCCCCGGATCATCCACGGAGGCCTGCAATTCAATAATGGTGCGGCCGTCGGGCGGGGCTTTGCGGGGAATCGCTAAAATATAATTAATCACCGGAACTACTTTGGCGCGGTTTACCTTTGAAATATCGTAGCCAATGGTCCAGGAAAGCAGCGCTCCAATCTTGTTTTTCAAAAAATCCGATGCCGTCAAGAACGCCACCGCATCCCCTTTGGTCAGGTATTTTTTTTGCTCGGCGGCGGAGGCGGCAAAGGGAAAAACTGCCGTCAACATGACCGCGGCCAGCACTACTGCCAGCGCCAGCTTAAAAATATTCCCGCTTAAAATCCCATTCCGCATCATTGGATTATTCCAAATTTCTTAAAAATTGCTTTCCCTTCACTTTCGGTCACCGGCGCATCCGGTCGAAAAGTCCCGTCCGGAAAACCCTGCATTACTTCCAGATCCGAAACCGCTTTTATATAAGGTGCCAGAGGATGGTCCGGCGGGACATCTTTGAAAACCGGGCTGGTAACCTGCTCCAGCGGAATCCCGGCCGCTTTCACCAGCCAGCTGGCCAATTCCCCCCGGCTCACCGCCGCCTCCATTTCAAATTCCTTGTTTGGAGCCACTTCCACGACTCCCATCGTGACCAACACTTCCACTTTTTCCTTGCGTTCGGCAATCTTTTGCTTTTCTTTGACCAAGGCCGTCTTCTTCTGGGTTACTTTTTTCTCCTGTGCCGCCAGTTTCTTTTTGGTCTTAAGCAACTCGGTTTTTTGCCCCTGCGTAGTTTTACTGGATTTTAGCTTGGCTTCCACCTGTTGTTGTTGTTCCGTAATCTTACGTTCCTCGGTTTTAATTAGTTTGTCAATTTTTTGCTCCACGGCTTTTTCCTCGGCAATTACTACTTTGGCCTTGCGTAAAACCTTCTTCTCAAAATGCAAAACCGTTTTTCCGCGGTATTCGCCTTTAATATCAATCAGGTTTTTTCCCAAATTCAAGGGCACCACTACGCTAAAGGTCTCACCATCTGACAAATAGGCATCGGCGCCGTTAATATAAACGTGCCCGCCGCTGGCCACCTCACCCGAAATAGTCATGGAGTCCTCATAATAGACATCTTCCTCCTCCCCCACCCAAACTTTAATTGAGTCCGTAATGGGTTGCCGCTCCACAAAAGTCCAGTCCTTGGGGAAATAAAGGAAAGAAAGCAGTACTTTGCTGTAACGGGAATCCGTTAAATTAGTGGCCGCCAGGTCTACACCCCAGCCCTCTTTGCGCACCCCGGCCCCGCAAGAAAAACCGCCGCTGCCAGGCAACCCTCCGGTACTCCCCAACCCCGCCCGGGCAAAATAAGTATTCCAGTAAGCCCATTCAGCCCCCACCGTCAACTGGGAACTTTCTCCGCCGCTTAATGCCGTATTATAGTCAAGATTTACAAACAGCTCATTGCCCAAAAGATAATAGAGCGCATCCGCATCGCCAATCAACTTAACCGAAGTCCCCAAGATGAGTTTTTCCGGAATGGCCTCAACCGTACCGGAGGTCCAAACAAAGCGTCCGGCGCCCAACGTGCCGTTGCCCAAAAAATTTTGCAAATTACCGCCAAAGCTTAACCAGGAACGGGTTTTCCATAAGACGCCTAAATCCATATCCCAGCCACTTGAATACTGGTCAGTTATGCCAGCTTGACGGTAGGATTGGCTGAGTACGGCTTTTAGGTTTGCCCCAACCGATAAATTATCCGTAAAATTATTCTGCGGAAGCATCGGCAGGTAACTCAATTTCCAAGCCGCGGAACCTACCAGCAAATTTTCGTTATAGCCCGACAAATTGCGAAATACTAATCCAAATCCCACCGCGTAGCCGGCCGGCGACGGATACACCTGAAAAGCGGAAATGTTATCCGGCGCCGAGTTGAGGGAAATGCCCTTGGTAAAAGCCAATCCCGCCGGATTGTACATTGCCGCAGTAACGTCATCGGCCTGGGCAACAAATGCACCGATGGCCTGCGGCCGCGCGCCCACCCCAAAACTCACGGCCGAAATGCCAACCTCATTCAAGTAAGCGCTGGCGGAAGACGCCAGCAAAGTAAAAAGTAACACCAGGAAATAAAACAATGTACGCCCGCAGCGCATACCGGCGTTAGTCATTGGTGCGTTGGTCATTGGGCATTTTCCTTATTCCACTACCATCAATCTATTTTGTGCAGACCCCTGCCATCCCTTTTTGTCCAGCGCAATTACCTTGAGCAGATATCCTCCGGTGGCTTCCACGCTTACAGAAAGGTTAAGCGTAAAAATGGCATCGCCCTTCTTGACATCGCCTTCCACCCCTTGATCTGCCATTTCCGCATCCGGCGGCCCGCCCAACGAAGACAAATCCACCCTGACCCCAATGATATCCGCGTAACCTTGACGGTCAGCAACCATGGCAGTCAACGACACCGGCCGGCTGGTTGACTTAGAAATCCTGGCCGGAACCACTTTGAACCAGACAATTTGGGGCGGAGTATCAATCTGCGCATAAACACTGCGACCGTAGCCAATAGAAAAATTAGCCAGTGCCCTGGTCTGAACAGAGACAAAAGATAGCCGGGAAAGGAGCGTCACCGCTTCTTCGCGGGTAATATAACGGTTGGGATCAAACAATTTGAAGTAATCGGAGACCCCCTCCACCAAATTATTTTTCCAGGCAAGGTATACTTCTTTTGCCGCTTCGTGCACTAGGGGCACGTCCTGAAAAACACGCTTGGCACTGGCCGCCTGTGCCCCACCCATTAATTGCAGTACACTTTTTACTGTTTCCGCGCGGGTAACTTCGCGGTTGGTCCCGAAGGTTTCGGGATCATCCATTTGCAGGTACCCCTTGTCTAAACAGGCCTTAATGTACGGGGCGCGCCAGTGTTCCCGCGGCACGTCAAACGCCACATCATCTTCCGGCACAGCAGTTTTTAAGCCCCTGGCTTTGGCAATCCAGGTAGCCAGCTCCCCTTTGGTCAACGGCTTTTTAGGATAAAAATTATTGTCTGGGTAGGGCTCCACAATTCCCAGCGTGCCCAATTCTTCAATTGGCTTCAGCGAAAAATGTTTGGGGGCGTGGGCTTCAATACTGGCCAAATCCGGAAAGTTAATCATGCGTAATATGCGGCGGGTGAGGATTTGGGTTCCCCCGGATCGGGTAATCGCGGCAACCTCAACAAAATTCTTGCCGGGAGACAGAAAAATACCGGCGGAAAAGTTGCCCTGGGAGCTTACGTCGATCAAATTGCCGTTAACTTTGACTTCCTTAAAACCGGCAGCGCGGCCCTGCAGCATCACCATATTATCGCGGGTAACCAGCCGGTCTTTTGGGGAAGAAATTTCAAACGCCGCCGCTAAAACCACAGAAGAAAAAAGCAATAAACCACATGCCGCAACCAACAGAAAAGTCCAGGTGTTTTTTGACAAACCGACTCTCCTCAAATTTTTTTATATCTTAACATTTGAGAGAGTAAAGTCAAGAAAACTTAGCGCGCGGAAAATAATTTTTCGCCTGGCGCAGGGCAAATTTATGTTATAATCTTTTTTCATTATGGCTAAAACCATTGCCGAAAAAATATTAAGCGCCCACAGCGGCAAAGATGCCCGCGCCGGCGACATTGTGATTGCCGACCTGGATTTTTGCTTGGGGCAGGACGGCACCAGCGGGGTGGCAATTGATGCTTTCCACAAAAAGCACGGCGACCATGTGTTTAACCCCGACAAAATCGCCATGATTATTGACCATTCCGCCCCTTCCCCCAACGAAGGCGTCTCCGCCATCCATAAAAAAATCCGTGAATTTGCCGCACAATATAAAATTAAACTATATGATATCGGATGCGGGGTCTGCCACCAGCTTACTCCAGAGCAAGGTCATGTAGTGCCGGGCAATTTGGTCATTGGCGCCGACTCGCACACCTGCACCTACGGCGCGATTAACGTTTTTTCTACCGGGGTTGGCTCCACCGATTTTTCGGCCGCAATGATTTCGGGAAAATTGTGGTTTAAAGTACCGGAAAGCATGAAAATCACTTATAAAGGTTCCCTACCGAAAGGCGTTTTCTCCAAAGATTTAATCCTTTATACTGTCGGACAAATTAGGGCCGACGGTGCTACCTACATGTCAATGGAATTTTACGGAAAAGCCATTGGAGATATGTCAGTAGATGCACGGTTTACAATTTCGAACATGGCAATTGAAGCCGGCGGCAAAGCCGGGATCATGGAAGCTGATACAAAAACACTGGAGTGGGTTAAAAAGCACGCGGCCAAATCTGTCTGTTGCTCACCGCACGGTTGTTGCGCCGCCAAAAAGCCAAATCCCGTTTTTGCCGATAACGGCGCTCACTACGCTAAAGAAATAGACTTTGATATTTCCAAGCTCTCGCCGCAAATTGCCAAACCGCATGCGGTGGATAATGTATCTTCAATTGAAGAAGTAGTGGGATTACCAATCCAGCAAGGGTTGATTGGGACTTGCACCAACGGCCGGTTGGAAGACTTTGAAATCGCCGCAAAAATATTAAAAGGCAAAAAAGTAAAATCCGGTTGTCGGCTAATATTAGCTCCCGCTTCAAAAGAGATTTTTTTGCAATTAATTAAATCCGGCATGGCTACCGTACTAATTGAGGCGGGCGGAGCATTTGTTACGCCGGGATGCGGACCATGTGTTGGCACTCACAACGGCGTGCCTTCAGACGGGGAAAACGTAATTTCCACCGCCAACCGCAATTTCTTGGGCCGGATGGGCAACCGTAAGGCATTTATTTATCTGGGGTCGCCGGCAACGGTAGCGGCATCGGTAATTGAAGGGCAAATTGCGGACCCGAGGAGATATTTATGATTTTAAAAGGCAAAGCACGGCGGCTGCCGCAAAATGATGACATCAATACAGATTATATTATTTCAGGTCGGTGGAAATTTAAAATTCAAGATCCAAATGAATTAGCTCAACATGTAATGGAAGATTTGGATCCTACTTTTTTCAGCCGCCTGCAAAAAGGCGATTTTATTATCGCCGGCAAAAACTTTGGCTGCGGCTCCAGCCGCGAACAGGCCCCGATGGCAATAAAATACGCTGGGATTTCTGCGGTTTTAGCAAAATCCTTCGCGCGGATTTTTTACCGTAACTGCTTCAATTTAGGATTACCGGCCATTGAGTTTAATACCGACGGCATCGAAGAAGGCGATGAGCTGGAAGTTGACCTAGACAACGGTATGGTAAAAAACTTAACCAAAAACACTGAAGCAAAATTTAGCCCCATCCCCCCCACCATGCAGGTTTTGCTCTCCGACGGCGGCCTGGTTGAACACTTCAAAAAACACGGCGGGTTTAAGCTGTAAAATAAACTGAAATTTTTCCAGCAAAGTGCAGAGAATATAATACAATGAGTGACTTTTTAGCAGCTGACTGCGGATCACCGCAAAGATTGCATAGAAGGTGGACACCCTCGCGGGGGCGGGCCCTTCCAGAAGATCGAGCAATACTGGTTCATACCGGAGCAGAAATTTTACAGTCAAGATTGGTTTGTTCACCCTCGCATCCCTCTCTGGCATCAAAAATTGCTCACATACCGCCCGAAAATATGCGTGATCGCCGCCAAGTTACATGGAAAGTTATCGGTGATTTTATTAGATTTGCTAACCGGGTTTCACCGCAAGATGCGCTAGTTGCTTTTGACGCCGCCACTCTTGCAATGGAAAGAAACCTCGCCGAAACCGCCGCCCACCAAAGGAGGGTTGCCTCACTGGCCACCGAAATCGCTTTTCTGGTAGGGCTATCTCCAAAGGAAATCTCTGACTTAAATTTTGCTGCCAGCTTACATGACTTTGGTAAACTGGGGGTAAGCCCAGGACTATTATCCCGGCCACGCGGATTGTCCTTTTGTGAAAAAATCAAAGTTAGAACCCATCTTGAAATTGGATATTTTATACTCGAAGCCATTGCGGATTATTCTTCTGCCAGCGAAATATTACTTTATAATCATGTTTTTGACGGGTATCCAAAATGGCTAGTGGAACAGTTAAAGGGGAACCCCATGCCCTTGGCGGCACAAATTTTATCTATGGCAGATTGTTTTGACGCACTCGGTGATGGCAGCCGAAGGTATCTCCAGGGCAATGGATTGGTTCTCTCGCCTTCCCAAACCCTACGTGAAATTCGGAAACGCAATTATGACTCACGCCTGATAGATGCCTTGGCAGAAATAACTTCGTGTTTAGAAGAGGGTATTGAATTACAAACAATTACCCCCCACAATCTGTTAGCTTTTTTACAAGATCGGGATTAATCGGCTAAGTTAATCGGCAAGTTTCTCGAGCGGCGCATACCTTAGCAGCAGATTCTTCTCCCCCACAGAGTCAAACTTAACCAGCAAAATACTGTCCATCCCCTCCCCCTCAATTTCCAAAACCTTGCCCCGCCCCCATTTTTTGTGTTTTACCCAATCGCCAATTTTGAAATTATCCTTCTGCAGGACGCGGCCTTCCCCATCGCCAACGGCTTTCCCGCCAAGCTCACCCCCGTCAGCAAAACTACTCCCCGCCGCCAATTTTCCAAGGCCAAACACATCATCAACTTTAATGTCCAGCAATGTTTCGGGAATTTCACGAATAAAGCGTGAGGCGCCATTGTTCCAGGTCTCCCCAAAAATCAGGCGCGACCGGGCCGCCACTAAATAAAGCCGCTGTTTCGCGCGGGTAATGCCCACGTAACAAAGGCGCCGCTCTTCTTCCAGCTCCTCCGAGTCGTTGATGCTCCGGTAATGCGGAAAAATGCCTTCCTCCATCCCCACCACAAACACCACCGGAAATTCCAACCCCTTGGCTGCGTGCAGTGTCATTAACGTTACCGCGGGCTGATCCGAATTTTCAAAATTGATGTCGGTAATTAAGGTGACCTGCGCTAAAAACCCGGCCAAAGACGGGTCATCATAGGCCTTTTCGTATTCCTTAGCCACCGAAATCAATTCTTTGATATTTTCGGCGCGGGACAAGCTTTCTTCGGTGCCTTCTTCCTCTAACTTGCGCTTATAACCTGACTGTATCAATACTTTTTCAATAATGATGGACGCGGATTCTTCTTCTGCATCAAGGCGCAGGCGGCTTAATTTTTTGTGAAGTTCGGAAAGTGCCAGCTTTACTTTTGGCGGAACATCCAGTTGGTTGGTTTGGCTAAAAGTTTCGACAATCGGGAGGTTATGCTTTTTTGCCAAAGCTTCGAGACGCATTAAAGAGGTTTTTCCAACTCCGTCAATGATATTAGTCAAAACCCGCTTGGCACCTAAATCATCCCGCGGGTTTATGATAATGCGCAAATAGGCCAAAATATCTTTAATTTCCCGGCGCTCGTAAAACTTCACTCCAGAAAAAATGCGGTACGGCACGCCCGCACGCATGAAAACCTCTTCCAAAACACGCGACTGGGCGTTGGTGCGGTACAAAACCACAAATTCGTTATGCTGAAAATGTTCGGCCAGACGTTTGATCTCCCCCACCACATAAAATGCCTCGGCGTGTTCATCCTCGGCCTCAAAAAATACGGGTAAGTTACCTTCCGGGTTACGGGTCCATAAATTCTTATGTTTACGCACCAGATTGTTTTTGATGACGTGATTAGCCACTTCCAAAACGCTTTGTGTCGAGCGGTAATTTTGCTCAAGCAAGATCACTTTGGCCTTGGGGTAATCTTTTTCAAAATTTATGATATTGCGAAAATCGGCGCCGCGAAAACGATAGATGGATTGGTCGGAATCCCCTACCACGCAGATATTTTTGTGTTTTTCCGCCAGTAAATTGGTCAAAACATACTGGGCGCGGTTGGTATCCTGGTATTCATCAACAGAAATATAACGGAAGCGCTCTTGGTAATGCGCCAAAACTTCCGGCGCAACTTCAAACAATTTCACCGTCAGCATCAACATATCGTCAAAATCCAGCGCGTTTTGCTCCACCAGTTTTTCCTGGTAGCGGCGGTAGGCCTGGGCCACGTTTTCGGAAAAATAATCGCTGGCGCTCCGGCCAAATTCCACATCATCCACCAGCTCGTTTTTGGCGTTGCCGATAAGGCCCAAAACCACCTGCGGCCGGAACCTTTTTTCCGGCAAATCCATCGCACGCAAAATTTCACCCATGATTTTTAGCTGGTCATCTTCATCGTAAATTACAAAATTGGTGCCGTAACCCAAAACATCAATGTGGCGGCGCAAAATCCGGCCGCAAATTGAGTGGAACGTGCCCAGCCACATCTCGCGCGCGGATAACCCTACCAATTTTTTCAAGCGGTCGCGCATTTCTCCCGCCGCTTTATTGGTAAACGTCACCGCCAAAATGTTGTGCGGGGAAACCATTTTTTCGCGGATTAAATAAGCGATGCGGTGGGTTAAAACGCGGGTCTTGCCGGAGCCGGCGCCGGCCACAATTAAGAGCGGACCTTCGGTAGTTTGCACCGCTTCGGCTTGTTTTTCGTTAAGTGATTTAAGCAGCATTGGGAGTGGAATTATACCCGATGCGGGTAATGGAAGCAAAAAAAAATCATGGCAACCTTTTTCCCGTCAACCGCATTATTCATGCAACGAGGTTAAAGCCGCGTGATATTGTTTAAGAAATGCCTCAATCCACGACTGCGGAATATATTCTTCGCAACACAGCCTGCAAGCTACGGGATCGCTTGCTTGCCAGTAGTCAATCTGCATCGAAACATCCAGCGGCGAGACAGAAACATTCGGGCGACGCTGATAATCGCCACTGATTCTCCAGTCTTCTCTTTCCAGACATAAATCAACCGGCAATATCCAGATATCAGTGTCTGCGGGCCACGATCCCGGCAAGGGTAAAAAGAAAAGATACTGCCCTCCCAAAGTTTGGGGGCCCAATCTAGCAGCCTCTATGGTTCTCCTTTGAAACGTTGCTGCTCGCGCTCCCGCGGCGGCCTCCCCCTTATCAAGAAAGCTTAATTCATTTGCTGCCATCTTTTCTCTAACAAAGGCCTCTATTCTAGAGACCGCAACTCCATCCTCAACACATAAAACTGCCCTGGCTCCGGTCACAGGAAAAATAAGCATTGCGTTAGTTCCGTGAACATCGAAACTTTCAGGAGCTAATGAAACGGCCGCGGCTCTCCCCATTGGTGCACGCATAAGAGGTATGCTTTTGCGCTTTCTTGCCATCGATCGAGGCAGATACCACGGCAATGAAGGGGCAGTTTCTCTGCATGGAGGATCAAATACCCACCCTATTACTTCAGGCCCATTCACCATTTGGTCTCTTGCCGTCAGCATTTGCGGCGCACTCAGTTCCAATCTAGAGGAAAAAACCGCCGGAGGCGCATCCCCAGGTGGTTTGGATGGCGGAGGCGCGACCACCTGGTTAGAATGTACATCTGTACCTACAAAAGCAGTATGCACCGCATAAAAAGCTGCTTCCCCTTTACGCGCGGGGAAAAAACTATTTCCATGACCCGCGCATCTACCCCGTCCCCTTCTCTTAAGGTCAGTGGCCGTCCCTTAAAACAAGCAGGAATCTGTGCCAGACTAACTGTTACCCCATCAACCAAAAGTTTCGGCTTGCCCTCTCTGAATACGACTGTTCCTGAAACTTCCTGGCAGGAAAAAAAAGATTGACCCCTTATAATACAGGATGAAACTGTATTTGGCCGCGGAGGCGCCGCCTTTGCCGCCGACTGGCGCGTGGAGTCAGGCAGGAACCCCACCCTAAATAATTTCCTCGTAGCTGCATTGCTGCTCATGTCATTGTTTCGGCCATTTCCCAAAATAATTTCACTAAATTTTTGTTTTTCTGATGCAAGTTTTTGGCTTCCCGCTACGATATATATAGTGCAATGGGACTAACTACAACTGATAAACAAACAATGATAAAATCGGGCGAAAACGCATATCCACTGCGTACACCTTTTAATGTACCACGTGATCATTCTTCACCAACGCATTCTATCCCTGCCAAGTTATCCGTTTTGATAGAAATGGTAAAAACCCTGCTTAGCGAAAAAGGCCTTTTGCGCGGCCGAACTTTTGCTTTTGTAAATTCATTCGGGAAAGAAGTCAGCGCAGGCGACGAACAACTTTTTGCAGAACTATTGCCTAACGGAAAAAACTCTTCATTGGCAGAAATTGAGTTGGCTGCCACAATTATTTTCGGTTTACATCAGGAATTAAAAAACGGAACCCTCTCTCCTGATCGGACTAATGCAATAAGATTCGACCCAAAAATTATGCAGCGAAAATGGGGAAGAGCTTGTCATGAAGAAGCCGTAGCTGCAAAGCCGTTAAAAAACGCCTTTACGCCTAATCGTCAGGCCCCGGACTCGATCCCTTACCTGCCATCGGGCTACGGCGCCGCCCCGGTGGTTGCGGTCGGTAATTTTACGAATACCCCAAATGGCATTGAATACAAAGATTCGTGGAAGGTTCTGGATGAGCTTGGTCCCGAGTTAGGAATTCCTAGGGGAATTATTGCCGGCGCGCGACGCGAGCAAATTTTACTGTCTGAAGGATAAAACATGGAAAGCCAAAGCCAACAAACTAGTTTAGACAAAGTTGAAGCGGCGCTGAATGAGTTTTGGAATACTTACAGCAAGCAGCTGCCGATTAAAGGCCGCCACACCGAGGTTACCATAAAACCCAGGGTTTTTATCGGCGACGAATTAAACCCGCAGATTATCCAAAAAATTATTGAGGTTTACCTATTAAAAATGTCGATCAAGCATATTCTTTCCGGCAAAGTAGTCATCACCGACTCAAACCTCCAAATTAAAAATGACGAGGGTAAAGTGATTGTGGAAATCTCCAATGCGGCCTTAATTAAAAAAATAGTCAACCAGGTTACGGTGCAATTGGGCCGGCATTTAGCAGAAAAAAAGCTGGTAGCACCGCGCCCCAACCAAATTTATTGCTTGGGCGATATCCAGGGAGCGCTGGTTGAATATTTAAAACAATCTGAAAAGTGCGATTCCAAAAACCTGGTGCGCGACGCCACGGTATTACTGCTAAAAGATAAACAACTCACGCGGTAAAACCCCGCACCTTGTCCGCCGGGCATTCAAGCTGTAGTGATAAACACCCTCTGCAATTGCAAACTCCATTCATCGGCAGATAACCCGCGAACGTCCAGCAGCAGCTTGTGCCGCACAAATTTAATGCGATTTTTAAAAACTGCGGCCGCTTTTTGGATTATTTTTTTATCCGGAATTTCCGCAAACTCAACTGCCACTTGCCGGGCCTCACCTCTAATGCTCACTACGCCTGCACCCCGCGCCAGCACCTTTAACTCAAGCAGCTTAAGCAATGTTTTTACGGATTTTGGCAATTTCCCATAGCGGTCGCCTAATTCTTCTTTCATTTGTTCGATGGCAATCGTTTCTTCCAGTAAATTCATCCGCCGGTAAAGTGCAATCCGCTCACTTTCTTCCTGCACATAATCGGCGGGGATAAACGCATCGGTCTTGATGTCCAGTACAACCTGGCGCGGCGCAATTTCAACTTTGCCGCGGAGTTCCGCCACCGCTTCAGCCACCAATTCGCAATACATATCAAATCCCACCGCCGCCAAATGCCCGCTTTGCTCTGCGCCTAAAATATTCCCTGCCCCCCGGATTTCCAAATCGCGCATCGCCAGTTTATAGCCCGAGCCCAGTCGGGTAAACTCCTGGATTGCCAACAACCTTTTTATGGCGTCTTCGGTTAGTCCCGCACCTTTGCGGCTCAAAAGATATGCATAGGCGCGCACTGATGAGCGCCCCACCCTGCCCCGCAATTGGTAAAGCTGGGCCAGCCCCAAGCGGTCGGCCTGGTCAATAATAATGGTATTGACGTTAGGCATATCCAGCCCCGATTCGATAATGGCGGAACAGAGCAAAAGGTCATATTTTTTCTGGTAAAAATCGAGGACGTTTTTTTCAAGCAGGGAGGAAGACATCTGCCCGTGCGCCACCACAATTTTTATCCCCGGCACCAATTTTTTAAGTTGGGCTGCCATCGCATCAATTGAATGCACAAAATTATGCACAAAATATATCTGCCCGCCGCGTTCCACTTCGCGCAAAATGGCTTCTTTTACTACGGCTTCATTCCAATCTAAAACGTAAGTCCTAACCGGAGAACGATCCAGCGGCGGCGTGTTAATTAAGCTCAAATCGCGCGTCCCGGCCAGCGACATATGCAATGTACGCGGGATGGGCGTGGCGGTTAGCGTCAAAACATCCACCGATAATTTCAGCATTTTGATTTTTTCTTTGTGCGCCACCCCAAACCGGTGCTCTTCGTCAATGACCAAAAGTCCCAGGTCGGCAAACGCTACGTCCTTGCTTAACAAGCGGTGCGTGCCGATAATAATATCAATCCTTCCCAATTTCATCTCTTCCACAATTTGCTTTTGCTCTCCTTTATCCTTAAAGCGCGAAAGCATTTCTATTTTTATGGGAAAGGATTTAAGCCGCTCGGAAAAAGTTAAAAAATGTTGTTTGGCTAAAACCGTGGTTGGCACCAACACCGCCACCTGCTTGCCCGACGACACCGCTTTTACCGCGGCCCGGATGGCCACCTCGGTCTTGCCGTAGCCCACGTCCCCGCAAAGCAAACGGTCCATCGGGCGGGCCGTTTCCATATCTTGTTTAATCTCGATAATGGCTTTTTTTTGGTCCGGGGTTTCTTCGTACTCAAACGACGTCGCCAACTCTTTTTGCCAGATATCATCGGGGGCATAGGCAAAGCCGGGCCGCGCCGATCTCTCGGCATACAACGCCAAAAGTTCTTTGGTCATCTCGCGGATTTTTTTCTTTGCCCGGCCTTTGGTGTTGAGCCATTGTTTTGAACCCAGGTGATCCAGCTTAGGGTGTAAATCTGAACCCGAAGAATACTTAGTAATCAAACCCATGGCGGTTATCGGCACGTGGAGCTGGTCCTCGCCCGCATATTCAATGGCTAGATATTCCTGCTTGCTGCCGATATCTTCTAATATTTCCATCCCCAAGTATTTGCCGATCCCGTAATTTTCGTGGACCACATAATCGCCGGGGTCAAGGTTAAGCGTGTGGATCTGGTCAATTCCTTCGATCGACTGCTTTTCGTGGGTTACTCCGGAGCCCTTCTCGCCAAAAATTTCATAATCCGACAGCACCCAGGTGTTTAAATCATCGAGGTTAAACCCGCTGGTTAGCTGCCCGTCAATAATTTCAGCGGCTACATTTTCTTCATTAAAAATCTCGCGCAAAGAAACCGCGTGTTTTGAGATAATTATCGTGGGAGTTTTTTTCTCCTGACGCCGGGCCAGCGCTTTAGTCAGTTCTTCCCGAAAAGAAGCAAAATGCGAATAATTATTGACCTGGCCGTCAGACAAAAACGTTAAATCCGCCGGCGCTAAAAACGGCGAACACAATAGTTGTGGGCAACTGCCAAACTGTTGCGCCATGGCATCAAAATCAGCAAACGCCAATTGTTGTGCATAATTTTTCTGATCAAATTTCTCCGCCGCATAAACTTCTTGTATCAATTCATCAATCACGCGGGCAACTTCCACTTTTTCGCTAAGCATGACCCGCGCATCCTTCGGCAAGTAATCGGCCAGGGTTGCCTCCGGCGACAACTCTTTGGCCGGCAGTACCCGGGCCGAATCAATTTTACTGATCGATCGCTGCGACAGGGGATCCACCGCACGGAGAGAAACAATTTGATCATCGTCCAATTCAACGCGGCACGGGTTCTCCTGGTCAGAAGTAAAAATATCGACAATCCCTCCGCGGACGGCAAATTCGCCTCTTTCTCCCACCAAATTGACGCGGGTATATCCCATGCCAATTAATTTATGGCTTAATTCATCCAGATTCACGCGCTCACCGCACGTAAAATTAATAATATTGTTTTGAATAAACTTTTTTGCCGGCAGTTTAAATATCAGCGCTTTAATCGGCGCCACCAATACTTTTACCTGGCCGGTTAAGATTTTATGCAAACTCGTAATGCGTTTCCCCTGCAAATCCAAACTGGGAGAGGTTGACTCAAACGGCAGCGAATCCAACCTGGGCAATAATTCAATGTCCGCTTCAGGTAAAAAATTCAGCAAGTCCTGGTACTTACGCTCTGCCGACAAGATGGAAGGGGTAATAATCAAAGAAAAATTTTTAAAATGACACTGTAATGCGGCAAATAAAAGAGATTCCCGGCCGCCCACCACACCTCCCACCGCCACCGGTGCCCCCGCCAATTTTAATGCAGCGATAATTTTCTGGGTATCTTCCCGATCCTGCACCGGTTGAATCAGTTTTGATAAAATCATCCGCGGTTAAGTTCCTGCGTAGCCGGTTCCACCCCATCCCTAATAATCGCCAACACGGCCTGCGCCGCTTTTTCTATGGCCGGCTCAATCTTATCCATCTGCGCGGGAGGAATTTTGGAAAGGACATAATCCGTGATGTCGTCGGAGGCAGTTTCTCTCCCAATGCCAAGGCGAACACGGATAAATTCCGAGGTGCAAAGAGAAGTGATGACCGATTGCACGCCTTTGTGCCCGGCCGAACTGCCTTTTTCCCTGATCTTAACTTCTCCTATTTCCAAATCAACATCATCATAAATCAAGATTAGGCGCTTGGCGTCAATTTTGTGCCAGGCCAAAATGGCGGCCACTGCCTCGCCGCTGCGGTTCATAAAGGTCTGCGGCATGGCTAAAATAACTTTCCTGCCCGAAAATTCCAGCGCGGCCATAAAAGAAGAAAACTTGGGTTTGAGCGTTTCCACCCCTAGATTGCGGCACAATTGCTCCACCACCATAAACCCCAGGTTATGCCGGGTGGCGGCATACTCTTCACCTGGATTTCCCAGACCAACCACTAAATACACGCCGCAATCCTACCTTCCAATCGTAAACTCAACGCCCGCCCGAAAATCAGTGCTGATGTTAGTTGTTGGCGCATCCTTAAAATAAGCCATGCCCAACCCCTCGCCAAACATCTTCAGTTTGAATAACCAGGCAGAGGTCGGGTCATCCGTAAACCTAAACGGCTCGACGCGCACACCCAAGCCGTAGCTCATGCGGTTTAGCCACGAATAGTTTTTGCCGCTGTTGACAAAATCAAACGTCAAATACGGCTGGAAAAGCGGCCCGTTGTTTTGGCCCTCACCCAGAAATAAGCCGGTTTTTTCCTGAATGCGTAAAATATAAGAGTTAAAATTATCCTCGTAAAAATTGGTCTGGCGGAAACTTAAGTTGGCCCACACCTCGCTCCAAGGGGAGGCAAAGCTGTAGTTTTTATCCCCGCTCCACTGCGGCTGGTTCCATTCATACCAAAGGTCTAATCCAAAAACGGTATCCTGGTTTGGACGTCCGGCTGCCACCGCCGCTTCCCCGTCCTTATAATAAGAAGCGGACAACGACTCGTAAAATATTTTTAACGCATTAATCGGCGAAGGGCTATCGGTTTTGGCAAAAGGCAGGACGCGCACCCCAACCCCAGTATATAAATTATTGTTCCAGTAATTGGGATCGCCGGAATATGCGCCCTGGGCAGTAACGTAGGGCATCAAGTAAGTATCTCCCCACAGCGGAACCAGGTAAATGCCAACCTTAGCATCTTCCCGCAAAACGTACGTGGCAAAACCATTTCTCTCAAAATTGGTGTTTTCGTAAGCCCCGTTGGCCCAAACGTCGGTCCACGCCCCAAATAGAGAAGGCGCCGCCGCGACCTCCCCCGCCAACAGGCCAACCACCACCCCAATGAAAAGCAACCAACCAAGGATTAATTTTTTTATCATAAAACACTCCTCCGGCGCAAACTTGCTTTTACGCCCGGGGTTAAAGTTATTCTACTACCTTTTATCGTCGTTTCTCAAGAATAATTTCAGTGGAGTTTCCCCGCCTTACCCCTTC
>Ga0265296_1003044_pt1 | contig 16076 bp, 20 predicted proteins | sample MunlanPumphouse1_FD_189073 | JGI IMG/M metagenome (GOLD analysis project Ga0265296, IMG submission 189073) | Groundwater microbial communities from a municipal landfill in Southern Ontario, Canada - Pumphouse #1 | ecosystem: Environmental > Aquatic > Deep subsurface > Groundwater | place... | reverse complement strand
ATACCGATGAAATCGTCCGCCGCAAGCCGGGCAAATCCGCCGTAGCGAAGGCTGCTACTGCTGCTGCATAATTTCTTTTTCCTCTTCCTTTCTGTCTGTGCGTCCAACGAAGTACCAGCTCCGGGCCCGAAGAAAACGGCGCATCCGCGCCAAGGTTGCCGGAACACCGGAGCGTCCGCGTCTCTCGGTGTACTGCTCTCTGATGCGGGTGTACGCGCAAATTATTGATGATGTGGCGGGCAAAACACTCACGGCGGTCAGCTCGAAGGCAGGACAGAAGAACATCGCGGCAGCGACGAAAGTCGGTGAGACGATCGCGAAAAAAGCCAAGGAACTCAAGATCAGTGCAGTCGTTTTCGACCGCAACGGACGCAAGTACCATGGGCGGGTGAAGGCCTTGGCGGATGCTGCGAGAAACGCTGGATTAAGGTTTTAGTTTTTCTCTACAAAATTGCATGGTTACATGGTTACATGGTTCGCAAGCGGAACGGTTGATGGTTGCCAACAAACCATGTAGCCATGCAGCCATGCAGCCATTCGTTTGTTTCAGATTCTCATTCCATTCACATTTGGATTCCTATGGCTAAAACCTCCCGTCCAGACCGCAAGCGCCGCGATCGTCGAGATTCACGTCGCGAACCTTCCGAGTACGAGGATGTGACGCTCTCGGTGGACCGCGTGACGCGCGTGGTGAAGGGCGGCCGCCGCCTCCGGTTCCGCGCGGTGGTCGTGGTCGGGAACAGGAAAGGGAAGGTGGGGCTCGGCACCGGGAAAGCGACTGAAGTACAGTCAGCCGTCCAGAAGGCGCAGCGCTCCGCGAAGCGCCAGATGATCATCGTTCCCATGGTGGGAGATACCATCCCGCATGAGGTGAACGTGAAGCACAAAGCCGCGAAGCTCCGGTTGATGCCGGCGAGCAAGGGAACGGGAATCATCGCCGGAGGTCCCCTCCGTGTCATTCTCGACCTTGCAGGAGTGAAGGATGTCCTAGCCAAGAGGTTCGGGACCGGCAACAAGCTCGTCAACGCTCAGGCGGCCATGAAGGCCCTGGAGTCGCTCCGGGGTGATCGGTCTGCGAAAGCTGCAGCGGTTCCGGTTCCGGTCGTGAAATCCGAGATTGCGGGGCATCCCGAGGAAAATCTGCCCATCAAGCAGGTGAAGGCCAGTGCGGAGGACTTGAAAAACTTGAATGCCGGACCAAGAGGCTAGAGGGAGGAACCAAAGGAACCAGAAGACAAAGAGGATATATCCTCTCACTCTTCTTGTTCTTCTTCATCCTCTTGTTCCTTTCCCCGAGTATAATATTGGCATGGTAAGAAAGGTTCTCGTCATCATCGCGCGCGATGGTTTTCAGGATCACGAACTCGCCGGTGTACGCAGAGGGCTCCAGCTGGCGGGGTTTCAGATTGTCCTCGCCAGTACCCGCAGCGGTCCCTGCACGGGGAAGTTCGGCTCGGTGGAACAGGCCCAGATCGCGCTCCCCGATGTCGCGGTGGAGGAATTCGATCGTACGGTCTTCATCGGGGGGCCGGGGGCGGGCTCTCTCGTGGAGAACGAAGAGGCGAAGGCCATTGCCCGCTCGACGGTCGCGGCAGGAAAAGTCCTCGGCGCCATCTGTATCGCGCCGCTCATCCTCGCGCATGCGGGGGTTCTGAAAGGCAAGCGTGCCACCGTCTGGGACAGCGGCACGTCGGTCACGACCGACCGTGCCAGCGGCGGAGAGCAGGCGGCAATCCTGAAGGAATACGGCGCGATCTACACGGGAGAAAAAGTGACGATAGACGGGAAGATCGTTACGGGGAACGGACCGATGGCGGCGGAGGAGTTCGGGCGGGCGGTGGCGACGCTAAACTAAGTGCATGGTTACATAGTTGCATGGCTGCATGGTTTGCATGCAACCCAAGCGCTGTTTTTTGCTTGTCAACCATGCAGCCATGCAATTTGTTTCCTATTTCAGAACATTCTTTGCCTTCTCCAAGTCATCCACTGATAAATAAACCATCGCTTCCTTTCCGAGGCTCGTGGCATAGATATGGCGGATATTGATGTTCGCCCCGGCGCACATCCGTGCGATCTGGGCGATGGCTCCCGGCTTGTTCTTCACTTTGATTGCCAGGACCTCGGTGGTGGTCACGTGGTCCACCTGCTTCAGGACAATCTTCGCGGTTTCCACGTCGTCCACGATGACGTGCACGACGGATTCTCCTCCTTTTTCTTCGGAGAACAGCGCCTCGATATTCACATCCGCCGCCCGCAGCATGTCCGACATCCGGGCCAGGCTTCCAGGCTGGTTAGGAATGGTAATATTGAGCTGGAGAGCGGTTTCCATAGTGGGAAGCGCAAAAAGAAGTTTGCGCTATGGTGAAGGAAATCAGAAGAAAGTCAAGATGCCGAAAGTTTCGGAGATATTGAAGCAGCGCCTTCTGTCTCGACCTGCTTCGCATACTCCTCGATCGCGTAGAGCGCATTGAAGGCTTTAAGCAAGGCTTTCTCGATTGCCCGATCAGTATCTGTGTCCTCAGCCTCTTCTGTCACTGTGAATTGATTACTGAGTGTGACTGTTGCACGAGCCAGAGTTTCAGAGCCTGCCTGCGCGCTCCTGATACTTCGCACTTCAAAGCCTCCAGAGGGGATATCTACCCCAGGAATAATGGATTTCATGGCTTCTACTATTGCGTTGATTCGGCCTTCTTTTGGAGATATTGCTTTTCCTTCGATGCACTGATTAGTTCGTGTATGCAGGTTGATGGTATGTAAACAATCTTCTGCCTTCACATCCTCGACTTGCGTGACAAATTCGCCGCCGGTCAGTTCGACGTATTTTGGATACAGTGCCCATCGCTGAATTTCAGTGTCCGACATTCCTTTTCGCCGTCCATGAGTCTCGCCTGCCGTTTTCACCGCAAGCCGGAAGGAACTTCGGTCTGTGATGCGATAAGGTAATCCCTCTGTCTCGAGGAAATCCTTGATCGCTCCCCAGCCTGAATGCTTCCCAAGTATCAGTCTGCTCTTGGTGCCGTAATCTTCTGGCCTCAGGATCTCGTAGACGTTCCCTTTCAGCATGCCGTCCTGGTGAATGCCTGATTCATGAGCGAAAGCATTCGCTCCGACGATAGGGTGTTCTCTTGGGATGTTAATGCCCAAAATAGCTGCAACGAGGATGGCGGTATTCATCACCTCAGTGCGGACAAGCGTATCCCGAATCTCTAACTTTGAAGGCTTGTTTGCGATCCACTCGAAGAACCATCTCAAAGCAGGATGTTTGCGCATGGCCGCAATCCGTTCTGCATGATGTTCCTTGTTTGCATCCAGTGCTGCCAAAAATCCTTCGAATGAGAAGTTGCCTGTGCGTTCACCAATTCCAAGGATCGTTGACTCAAATTGCGTAGCTCCGCCGTGCAGAGCCGCTATTGCATTTGCGACCCCCATGCCAGTGTCATTGTGACCGTGCCAAGAGATTTTCACATGTTTGTATCCATGTTTGTCGAGGAGTCGCCGAACCCGTGCAACCCTTCTACAGACGACATCGGGAGTGCTTATACCCACAGTATCGGGAAGATTGATAATCGTCGCTCCGTTTGCAGCTGCAGCGAGGATAACGTCATCTGAGATGTTGTCCGGAGTTCTCGTCCAGTCCTCGGGGGAGAATTGAGTGATGATCCCGGGATCTCGTTCCCTGATAAGCACCATGGATTGCTCAATTGATGGGAGGATTACCCTATCGACAAAATCTTTATCGCTCTCTGGATTTCCCCCAGCATCTCTGATTTGTCTCTCGAACTTCACGCGCTGTATGGGAGAGGTAGAAATGAAGACGTGGATACCTCGTCTCATTGCTGTTTGAACAGATGAAATTGCAGCAATAATGTCAGCCTCTTCGAGGCGTGCGAGACTGCTAATACGTGGGTATCGTTCTCCATCTTGCCGTGGTCGTGGACTCTCTGATCGACCGACTTTCTGAGCTACTTCATCGATAGCCATACGGTCATCTTCACTGGCAATGGCGAAACCGGCTTCAATGCCGTTGACGCCGAGACGATGAAGCTGGAGGGAGAGATCAAGTTTCTCTTGGAGGTTCATCGTATTTCCTGGAGCCTGTTCTCCGTCTCGCAGTGAGACATCGTTGATATCGATGTCGACAATCTCGGTGGGATACATATATTGCTTGGGAAAGATGAAATATTTCAATGCACGGCGAAAACCGCGCCTCTTCTTGGGAAGGAGGCTCTGCGTTTATAACGATTTCACTCTACGCAGCCAGCCGCCCTCCCGCGCTAAGCGCGAGGGAAAGGCTAAGGAGGAGCTGCAGAGTGGCGTGCGATTGATTCACTGGACGGCTAGTATGCCACTTCCGAATATGAGTGCAAGTAAAAATTGGCAGGTTGTATGAGTCACCGTGGTCACAAGCATCATGTTCTGGTTCTGTGCCGGGTGGCGCTGGGACATGCTGCAATTCTATAACAACCGCGGGTAGATACCCGCTCTCAATGAGAAATGCCCACCTTTTCACCGAAATTATTTTCTCCACACAATTTGGTTATGATCCTTCTTAATTCCTGATTCCTGATTCTTTCCCGCAGCCCCTTTACCTTTCGGCTATTTCCTTCTACTCTGCGCTTCCGCATGCTCCATACTCTCAAGCCAAATCCGGGGTCGAAAAAAACCAGCCGCCGGGTGGCTCGCGGCAACGGGTCCGGTCGTGGGACGACGGCTGGCCGTGGGACGAAGGGGCAGCAATCCCGGGTGGGGAAAGGCCGCCGCTTGGGCTTCGAGGGGGGGCAAACGCCGTTCCTCCGCCGTCAGCCGAAGCTCGGCGGTTTCAAGCACCCCAGGAGAGTGGAGATGGAGGTGGTGAATCTGGATCTGCTTGAAAAAAAGGTTCCCGCCGGCAGCTACGATCGTACGGGTCTCGCGACACTGCGCATCGTGAGCGGCAAGCGTCCGGTGAAGCTCCTCGGGAGGGGAACAGTCACGAAGAAGTTCGAGCTGAAGGTGCAGGGCGCCTCCAAGTCCGCCCGCATGGCGATTGAGAAGGCGGGAGGGTCCGTGGTTATTGCCAAGTCCTGATCATGGATATCTGTTGCATGGCTGCATGGTTGGCAGGCAACAACGTGCGGTTCGCTTGCGAGCCATGCAACCATGCAACCATGCAGCTATTACATCTCGTATAGCTTTCCGTCATAATCATTCCGATGTTCACCTATCTACATCAGCTTTGGCGGTCGGACGATCTTCGTAGGCGCATTCTCTTCACCGTCGCCCTGCTCATCGTCTACCGCGCCGTGTCGCACATCACGATTCCGGGGTCGGACAAGGCACTCCTGAAGCAATTCCTCGGGAGCAGCCAGTCGGGCGGCGCGCTCGGCATCTTCACGACGCTCACTGGCGGCGCGCTCCAGAACTTCTCCATCGCGCTTCTCGGCCTCTCCCCCTACATCAACGCATCCATCATCCTCCAGCTCTGCACGGTGGTGTTCCCGAAGCTCGAGGCCCTGAGCAAGGAGGGGGTTCAGGGACAGCAGAAGATCAACACGTACACGCGCTGGCTCAGTATCGTTCTCGCTTTTATGCAGAGCTACGGGTTCCTCCTGCTCCTCAACCGCGGTGGCAGCGGGAACATCGTCCCGCTTCAATTCCCGCAGGTGCTGGTCCCAATGCTCTTCGTGTCGGTCGGCTGCATCTTCGTTATGTGGATCGGGGAGCTGATCACGGAGAAAGGGATCGGCAATGGCATCTCGCTCATCATCTTCGCGGGTATCGTTGCACAAATGCCCAATACACTCTCCACGATGTTCGTGGCGGGGCAGGAGAAGATGAGCGCCTTCTACCTCTTCCTCATCGTCTCCCTTGCGATGCTCGTGATGGTGGTTCTCTTCACCGACGCCCACCGCGCGATCCCCATCACCTACGCGAACCAGGGGGCGGGGCGCGGCGTGAAAGCCAACATTCCGATCCGTCTTAATCAGGCTGGCATGGTGCCGATCATCTTCGCCATCTCGCTCATCACCTTCCCGGGGATCATCGCGCAGTTCCTCCAGACGGCGCCGCGTTTCCAGGGAATCGTGAACTTCATCCAGATCCACCTGAATACGCAGAGCCCATCGATCATCTACATCGTTCTCTACTTCCTCCTCAACATCGCGTTTACGTACTTCTACGTCTCCGTAACGTTCAAGCCTGATCAGGTGGCGGAGAACATCCAGAAACGCGGCGGGTTCATTCCGGGCATCCGTCCGGGCCGACAGACGGCGGAGATGCTGGCGAAAGTCAGTAACCGCCTCAATCTCTGGGGCGGCATCTTCCTCGGTTTGGTGGCGATTATCCCGCTCCTCTTCACGCGTTATTCGTCGCTCTCCTCACAGGATCTCATCATCTCCGGTTCCGGACTCATCATCATCGTCGGCGTCGTGCTGGAGCTCGTGCGGCAGGTGAATGCGCAACTACTGGTACATGACTATGAAAAGTTGGTGTGATCAATACATTTAAATTTGTTACCTGTTACATGGTTACATGGTTACATGGTTACATGGTTGGCAGGCAAGAACGCATGGTGTCGCTTGCGAGCCATGCAGCCATGCAGCCATGCAGCCATGCAATCTATTTCGATGTTGATGTATGGATCTTGTACTCTTTGGCATCCAGGGCTCCGGCAAAGGCACGCAGGCGAAGAGGCTTGCGGCGGAATTCGGGTTCGATATCTTCGAGGCGGGTGGGGAACTCCGGCGCATCGCTGCAAGCCACTCGAAGCTTGGCGAGACCGTGAAGTCCTCTATCGACAAGGGGCATCTGGTTCCGCACGAGATCATCATGCAGGTCGTGAAGGAGGCCATTGCCGCGCGTCCGAAGACCATGCGTATTCTCTTCGACGGGATTCCGAGGGACTTAGGTCAGCAGCGGGATTTTGATGCGATCATGGCGGAGGCGAACCGTCCGTTCCGCTGCATGCACATTCTCCTCGATGAGGAAGAGGGAGTGCGGCGGATCCTTGGCCGCGCGAAGGTCGAGGGACGCGCAGACGATACCAACGAAGAAATCATCCGGCGGAGGATGGCGACATTCCGCTCGAAGACTCTCCCGGTGATCGGGGCATACAAGAAGCAGGGCAAGGTGACGGAGGTGGATGGAAGCCGGGGGATCGGGGAGGTGTATAAAGACGTGCAGAAGATGATGAAGCAGAAGAAGTGGTAACGAAGAATGAAGAATTATGAATTAAGAATTACGAAGCCCAGCTTAGGGACAGTCTAAACATGGATCTCATAATTCATAATTCTTCATTCAAACCTGTTGTATGCTGTAGCCGTGAATGACCAATGTCAGATATTCTCGGAAACAGAGGTTCAGTCCTTGCGTACAGGGGGCAAAATCCTCCGAGGCTGCCTGATGTTGGTGAAGGAGTTGGTGAAGCCGGGCATCACCACTCTCGCTCTGGACCAGGCGGCGGAAGAGTTCATCCGTCGGCATGGCGCGGTGCCGGCATTCAAGGGGTACTCCGGATACCCTGCGTCCCTCTGCACCTCGGTCAACGACGAGGTGGTTCATGGGATTCCGCGCCTGGAGCGCCTGCTCCGGCAGGGGGAGATCGTCTCTCTGGATTGCGGAGTGCTTTTCCATGGACTCTACACGGACGCTTGCATCTCGGTCGGAGTCGGCTCCCTGGCCCCGAAGGTGCGGCAGTTCCTCACGGACGTCGAAGGGGTGCTGGAGGAGGTGATCGCCGAAGTGGTTCGTGCCGGCGTGCATGTTGGGGATATTTCCGCCGCCATCGAACAACGGCTCAGGAAGCTCGGCTATGCCCCGGTTCGTTCGCTCACTGGCCACGGGCTCGGAACCAAGCTGCACCAGTTTCCGGATGTCCCCAACATCGGCAAAAAGGGTACCGGGCCGGTGTTGCCTGCGGGAACGATGATCGCCATCGAGCCCATCGCGACCATGGGGAAACCGGAGGTCTATACGGCGCAGGATCATTGGACCGTCCTCACGTCCGACAAGAGCCTCGCATGCCACTTCGAACATAGCGTGCTGATTACCGATCAGGGAGCGGAGATCATCGCGTGAGTGAAGAGGTCCGTAGACCGTTGGATGCAGAGGAACAAACATGGCAAGAAGCAGTGATTATTTTGCTTTACCAGAGATCGCAGAGAAGTCCGCAGGGACCCGCTGCAATTTATAAATAAACTATTTTAAATATTTTGCAACACAATTTTTTGCTTCTGACGTCCTGGAGGGGGGTTTAGGGCTTGCAGGAACACAATTCTGTATGTAGATTCTTCCGGCTTTGTTCCCCGCTTCTTCCTAGTGTCCAAGGACGTGATCGAGCTCGTAGGCGTGATAGAGGAATGCTTCCCCAATACCACCTTCCGCGTCCGCATCACCTCCGAAGAAGCGAAGAACCACCAACTCCTCTGCCACCTCGCTGGACGGATGCGCGTCCACAAGGTCCGTATCCTCCCGGGAGACCGTGTGCGGGTGGAGATGACGCCCTATGACCTTCAGAAGGGCCGCATCGTCTACCGCTTTCGGGCAGATGATTTGGGAGTCCGCTCTTCCCCTCCGGCTGCCTAGCGCGACGTTCCACTCCTCATGAAAGTTTCTCCCTCCGTCCGGCCGCGTTGCAAAGACTGCCGTATCATCGTGCGCCGGCGCGTTCGAAGAGTTGTGTGTAAAAACCCGCGTCATAAGCAGCGCCAAGGCTGAGAATACTGTCCTAATTCCTAATTCCCAATCCCTAATTCCCAGCTCATGGTTCGTATCTCCGGTGTCGTCCTTCCCGGCAACAAGCGCATCGAAATCGCCCTCACTGCCATCAAGGGCATCGGGCGCCCCATGTCGAGACGGCTCCTCAGGGAGGCGAAGATCGCCCTCGACACCAAGGCGCAGGAACTGAGCGAGACGCAGGAGGGGCTCCTCCGCTCGATGGTGGAGAAGCTCGTGACCGAAGGGGATCTCGCGCGGAAGGTATCACTCGATATCAAGCGACTGACGGATATCGGCACCTGGCGGGGATACCGGCACAAGAAGAAGCTCCCCGTCCGCGGACAGACATCCCGCCGCAATGCTAGAACCCGTCGCGGAAAGAAACGTACGGGGCTATCGGGAAGAGTAACCCTAACCAAGACCTAATTTTATGCTTCTCAATCGATTGTTTCATGGCTACATGGCTACATGGTTCGCAAGCGTGCTCCCCGTTGGCTGTTGCCAAGCCATGCAACCATGCAACCATGCATTTTTTTGATTTTTTTTATGGTTGATCCGATCCCGCCAAAGGCCCCAGACGAAACCCGGAAAGATACGGCTCCCGCGAAAACCGAAACCGAAGCCGGAGCTGCACCGGCAGCAAAGCGTAAACCTAAGAAAACCAAGCGGACGGTCCCAAAAGCGCGCGCATGCGTCTGTGCCGGCGAGAACAACACAATCATCTCCATCACCGACATGGACGGGAAAGTCCTTGCATGGGCAAGTAGCGGTTCCTCGGGGTTCAAAGGGACGCGCAAATCCACGCCCTATGCCGCGAAAGTCGCCGCCGAGCGCGTGATGACGATGGTGCAGTCGTTCGGTATCCAATCCATGCAGATCGAGGTGAAGGGCATCGGCCCCGGGCGCGAGCAGGCGATCCGCGGACTCCAGGTTTCCGGCGTGAACTTCGACGCCATCATCGATGTGACTCCCATTGCTCACGGCGGATGTCGCAAGCCCAAGCCACGAAGGGTCTGAGAAATGTAAAATGTAAAATGTACAATTTAAAATGAAAATTTCACTTGTAACTTCCAAATCTCCCCATGCAATTCTCACCACCGAAACCAACGTTTGTTTCAAATTTAACGGATAATTGTAAATTTTACATTTTACATTTTACATTCTGATGCGTTATACAGGTCCCAAAGCGCGGCGTGTTCGAAGGCAGAACCAGAATATCTACGGTTCGGACAAGTACGACCGTATCCTCCAGCGGAAGCCGTACGCTCCCGGGATGCAAGCTGCCGGCCGCATGGGGAGGGGGGGCAGGCTCTCCGAGTACGGCAAGCAGCTTCTGGAGAAGCAGAAGGCTTGTTACATGTACGGCGTCCACAACCGGCGGCTCCGCACGATCTATCTGGAGGCGAGCCGGACCGTCGGGCAGACGGACTCCATGATCCATACGATTCTGGAGCGGCGTCTCGACAACGCGCTCTACCGGGCGGGTTTCGCGAAGACGCGGATGCAGGCAAGGCAGTTCATCTCGCACGGCATTTTCAGCGTGAACGGCGTACGGGTCACCATCCCCAGTTACCAGGTGAAGGTGGGGGACAATGTCCGAGTGCGGCAGCAGCGGAAATCCTCCCCCGTATTCTCCCCCATTCTCGCGGCGCACGAGCGCTATACGCCCCCCGATTGGCTCAAGGTGGATGCCACTGCCCTGAGCTTTGAGGTGGTCGCTCTTCCCGTCGAGGAGAAACACTTCGAGAAATCCATCGACATGCGCAAGGTGATCGGCTTCTACTCCCGCTGATTCCGTTTTTTTAACCGTCGTATCCGTTTCCTCCCCGTCTTATGCACATCATCCAGGAAGAAATCGGCTTGCCGAAGGTCACGCAAGTTCAGGTGAAGAAGGGGGATGCCACCCACACCGTATTCTCCGTCGGACCGCTTCCTCCCGGCTACGGCATGACGTTGGGGAATGCCCTGCGGCGCGTGCTCCTCGGGAGCCTTCCTGGTACTGCGGTGAGTTCCGTCCGTGTGGCGGGAGCGCACCATGAGTACACCACGCTCAAGGGAGTGCGGGAATCCGTGCTCGATATCTCGCTCAGTCTGAAACAGGTGAAGCTACGCAAGCACCACAAGGATCCGGAAATCGCCACCCTCGAGGGGAAGGGGCCGAAGGTCCTGAAGGCATCCGATATCAAGTGCAGTTCCGATGTGGAAGTGTTGAATCCGGACCTGGAGATCGCGCATCTCGAGAAGGGGGCATCCATCAAGATGGAGCTTTCCATCGAGAAGGGCGTGGGGTACCAGCCTGCGTCCGAGCGCAACAAGAAGCACAATGAGCCCGGCCTCGTGCACATCGATACGGTGTTCAGCCCGGTCGAGCGCGTGCGCTTCGAGGTGGAATCCACTCGCGTCGGCCAGCGGACGAATTTGGAGAAGCTCATTATCGAGGTCGTCACGAACGGCTCGCTCACGGCGGATGAAGCAGTGCGTTTCGCCAGCCAGCTCCTCAGCAACTACTTCAACTTCTTCTCCCTCGATCAGGAAACGGTGGAGAAGGAGTTCGTCGCCGACTTCACGCGGACGAGCCAGGTGTCGCCGGAAACGGACCGCCAGGCCGTGAAGGAGAGCTATACGCCGATCGAGATCCTCAACCTCTCCCCGAGGACCCTGAATTCGCTCATTAATGCGGGAGTGGGGTCCATTGAGCAGCTGGTGAAGTGCACGCCTGCGACCCTCAGTAACTTCCGCGGTTTCGGCACGAAAGCTCTGGACGAGGTGAGGCAGACGCTCGCGACCCGCGGTTTGAAGCTCACGGAAGAATAATCTCTTACAGTTTTCACGGAGTTCCCTATACTCCATCGCCCATGCGCCATCGCAACCACAGCAAACGGCTCGCGCGAAAACCACACCAGGCGCGGTCCCTCCTGAAGAACCTCGTCACGTCGGTCATTCTCTACGAGAAGGTCCGGACGACGCAGAAACGCGCCCAGGTGGCGAAATCGCTGGTCGATCGGGTCATCACGGTCGGCAAGCGCGAGAGGACGGATCTCGCGATCCGGAAGATGAACCGGATCCTGACGGACAGGAACGCATGCAGGAAAGTTCTGGAAGTCCTGAAGAAGCGCTATGCGTCCCGTTCCTCCGGCTTCACCCGTTTGGTGCCGGTGGGCATGCGGAAGGGCGACGGCGCGAAGCTCGTGGATTTCATCCTCATGGATGCCGTGATGCCCGCGATTGGCAAAGCCAAGGAAGCTTCCTGATGCTCATGCTCCGATGAAAACCTCCTTCCCCAAACCGGCCCAGCCACAGTGGTACGTCGTGGATGCCCAGAACCAGGTTCTCGGCCGCCTCTGCGCGAAGATCGCCATAGTCCTGCGCGGGCGGCATCGGCCGTCCTTCGTCCCGCACTGGCGGTGCGGCGACCACGTGATCGTGCTCAACGCGGACAAGGTGACAGTGACGGGAGCCAAGGCTGAGCAGAAGGCATACTTCCGCCATGCGGGATACCTGGGGAATTTGCGTGAGACGCCGATGAAACGTCTCCTGAAGGATCAGCCCGGGAAAGTGATCGAGCTCGCCGTGAAGGGCATGCTCCCCAAGAACCCGACCCGCCAGCACACGTTGAAGCAGCTCCACGTCTTTACAGGATCCGCCCATGAACACGAAGCCCAAAAACCCCTCCCCTTCCCGCTCTCCATCGTATGACCGCGCATCGATCATTTTTCTACGGCCTCGGCAAGCGCAAGACTGCCATTGCACGTGTTCGGCTGTTCCAGGACGGCGAGGGGAAAGTCACGGTGAATGACGAGCCGCTTGCGAAGTACTTCTTCTCGACGCTCGGGGAGAATGCGCTCGCGCCGCTCGTACTCACCGAGCAGCAGAAGAAGGTCGATGTCCAGGCGTTCGTCCAGGGCGGGGGGAAGGTCGCACAGAGCGGTGCCATCCGCCTCGGGATCAGCCGAGCATTGATGTTGATGGATCCGGCGATGCGCGCGGTCCTCAAGCAGGCGGGGTTCCTGAGGCGCGACAGCCGCATCAAAGAGCGCAAGAAGCCGGGTCTCAAGCGCGCCAGACGGGCACCGCAGTTCTCGAAGAGATAGTGAGTAGTTGGTAGTTGGTAGTGAGTAGTTTTTGTAGATACCAAAAAATGTTTCTACTCACTACAAACTACTCACTACTCACTTTCAAGCGGCTAGGCTCAGCTTCATGTAGTACACGCTCGTTCCTTCGGCGTTGTCGGCGATGAATCTCGCTTCGATGGTGGAGAGCTGCAGGATCGTGCGGCACATCTTGAGGAGCATTTCCGGCGGAAGATTCACCCCCGCCCGCAGGCATGTGATACACAGGCCGGCGGCGTCTTTTGCCTTGATGTAGGGCTCCCCGATGGTCTTGATGGTCTTCACCAGGGTGTCCTGAAGGCTCTGAATGTAGTGTTCGATGTGGTTCTCGAGCTGCTCAAGAGGAAGTTCGTAGACTTCCGGCAGTGCCTCGAGAATATCGAGATCCTTGTGGATGGCGTGCGCGATGCAGGCTTCGATCGACATGGGATTGGTGTTTGTGTGGCGCGGGATCGTCCCGCGAAATCTCATCATTATACCAAAAAATCCCCACTTCTGCATATGGTGAGGCTTGCTTGGAATCTTTGGAGATGTTCTAGGATCACATGATTCTTTGGCGGAGAAAGTAGAAGGACAGGGATGAAGGCTATAGCAGAGGTGGCATGGGCATCGTGCCCATGGTTTGGCAGACTCCTTTCCACATCCACCCAACCAATCCCGCCGATGTGGCAGGTACGCTCCTTTGCGTTCGATTGCTTTTCCCTGAAACGGTTGGCTTGATCCTTGTACTTGAGTACTCTCTCAATTTTCCACTCTCTTGACAACCACGGGCACGATGCCCGTGCCACACCTCCTTTCTCCAGCAAAAAATCATGTGATCCATGTTCTAAGAGGAATTGCTGCGCGCGGTTTGATTCCGCCAGTTTGGCACGTAGATCCAGTACGTACCCACACGGGCCAGCTTCGTGAAGGAGCGCTGGAGCGACGGAGGGAAGTCATACGGCGTCACAAGGTAATCCAGTCGGTACTTTGTAAGCGCTTTTGCAACCAGTCGGGAGTCCGGCGTCGAGTAAAAATTCTCGAGGAGACGACGTTTGTTCTGGTCGGGGATGAAGTCGGCGATGGTGGCAGAGAAAGGCACGTGGAACAGAGTGAGAAGCTGGTGGATGCGCTTGTTCTTGGAATAGGTGCTTCCCGGGAAGTTGCCGAACACCGGCTGCACGCCGGTATCGATGGGTTCTTTGTCCTGCGGGAAGAAAGTGATCTGCACGAGGTATCGCTCCAGTAATTCCTGATCGCTGACGAAGAACGACCGTGCGGCGTAGTTCATGAAGGAGTAGTCATCCGTGAGCACGGGGACGAGCGAGGAGACAGAGAAGGGCGCGAGGATGACGCTGTCCTTCGGGGTCGAGGATGCGAGCCAGTCGAAGACCTGCTGCTTCCCCGATGCCTTCCAGATCCGATGGTCATCGATGGCCCGGTTCACGAGCATGGGGAGGGAAACGGCGGCATGGAGTCCGATGATGGCGGTCAATCCGACGATGATCCATCGCTTCCACACACTCGGGAGAAATGTACCCATGCAGAGGAAGAGCGCGGTCCACGTGAAGAGCCGGATCACTCTGCCGTAGTGTCCCTCGAACTCCGCCTCGCGCCCCGTGATGATATTGGAATTGACCGCGAGGAAGCCCGCGATGAGCAGGAGCAGGAGCAGGAGGCTCTGTTTCCCCCGGAGCAAGCCCGTGAGGTGCAGTGTTCCGAGGGCGGCGATCCAGGAGACGGTCGTGAACTGGAGCAGCGGCGCCGTCGGCAGATGCGTTCCGATCATGCCGAACCGCCGCCAGGCCTCGGCTGCGACCATATTCCCCTGGAGTGTGAGGAGCCTCCCGCCGTACGGGAGGGCAATGAGGAGGAGCGGGACCCATATCCACGCCCCTTGTAGTACCATTTCGCGAAAGGTCCGGCGTTCGATGATGAGCGCGTGGAGCAGGAGGAGGCCTTCGAAGACGAAGAGCAGCGTCCAGTGATAGTGGTAGCTGTACATCATGAGGCCGATGAGGACTCCGCGGAGCACCTTCTGGGCGCGCCCCTCCTCCATGCAGAAGAGGATGGTGAGATAGAGGCTCGGGAGGAGCATGGTCACTTTCGGGCTCGATTCCCGGAGGAGCCCCGTCGTGCCGAAGACCGCAAACCACACGGTGATCAGAGCGGTGAGGGCGAGGAGTTTGGAGCGGAGGATGCGCTCCATCCAGAGGTAGGTGAGTGCGAGGATCAGGAAGGGGAAGAGCACATTCGTGAGCAGTACCGCGCCATTGAGCTTCAGCCCCGTGACCCTCATGAAGGCCGCCGTGACGGTTTCGATGAAGCCGTTGGGGGACACATCGAAGCGGTGCTCATAGAGCGCCGAATTGCCGATGAGCCAGTGGCCTTCGGACGCCTCCTTGATGCGCGAGAGGTAGTACGCGCGATCCTCCTCGATGTTCCCCATATGGAGCGTCGAATATCCCGGTATGGTCAGAAATGCGGCGAACGACGGAACGTTCATGTACAGGGTCAGCGCGCCCGCGAGAAGCAGGCCGAGGATCGGGGAGAGGAACCTGCGACTGGTCGTCATGCTTTCTTCAGGGGGAGGTACAGGAAATCACAATCCTGAAGCAGTGCCCCGTAGGGCGGATGGTAGCTGGGTATTCCGATCCTGAAGAGTTTCAGCGGTTCGATGATGGCGATGATTTCTTCGGTCGAGCGGGTATATTTTCCATGGTCAATTGCCCTGAAAAATCGCTGCCACCAGCGGTCAGTTGGCTTGTAGACCGGATCAAAAAGATGGACTACCCCGCCGGGTTTCAGGCAATGGTGGAGTTCGGTGAGAAGCTCGCGCATCAGGGAGTCGGTCAGATGGTGGACAGTTGCGGCGAAAAGAATTTCATCGAAGAAGTCTGTGGCGAACGGGCGGGTGCGCAAGTCTGCGGCGATGAAGTGCATGTTCTGTCTCCCTTTGAACCGCTCCCGGGCAGAGGCGATGGCATGGGGATCAAGGTCGACTCCGTAGTAATCGAAGTCGAGGAAGGCGTCGGCCAGATGGCCGCTCGCGCATCCGAAATCCAGAAGGCGGCTGCCCGGATGGAGCTTGGATCGGTAGAGTTCCCGCTTGAAAGTCGGTGCACCCAGCACGACCTGCACACCGTTCCAGAGCCAGGGGATCGAGACGAGGCGGGTAAAGGGATTTTTCATGAGAAAAAAAGATATAAGACATAAGATGGAAGATGTAAGTCAGGCACTTATGTCTTCTGTCTTACATCTTATATGAAATTCAAATAGTGGTTGTATTTTCCG